>SPJK01101555.1_pt1 | contig 26519 bp, 18 predicted proteins | sample 3741771 | NCBI WGS metagenome assembly SPJK01 (sample SAMN10925997, study PRJNA522277) | cold seep metagenome | isolation source: Elba SIP-enriched marine methane seep metagenome, extraction at timepoint T2 | place: Italy: coast of Elba, Mediterranean Sea
ATGCTTATCTCATTATTTTTACTCGAATAGGCAAAGAAGTGATCCACGCATGAACAAATCAGATACCTCACTACAAGCAGATACGATCCTTGAAGAAGTTCTTGAATTGTTCAGACTCAATGGTGATTCAATGTATGGCGGAGAAGGGGTAACTCAGATAGAACATGGACTACAAGCTGCCATGTTAGCTGAAGAAGAGAATGCTAGTCCTGAATTGATCGTTGCTGCACTACTGCATGATGTCGGGCATCTACTGCATGAGCTTCCTGATGATGCTCCTGATCGTGGGATTGATGATGTTCATGAAGAACTCGGCGCAAAATGGTTAGAGGGTAGATTCCCCGAATCTGTGTTAGAGCCTGTCCGCATGCATGTTGATTCAAAGAGGTATTTATGTGCAACAGAGCCAGGTTATTGGGATTCACTTAGTGAACCTTCTAAGATTAGCCTTGAACTTCAAGCTGGAATCATGAATGAGCAAGAATGTAGTGACTTTCGTTCTAATCCTTTCTTTGACGATGCCATTCGATTGCGACGTTGGGATGATCTCGCAAAAGTTGTTGGGTTAGAAATGCGCCCACTTGATCACTTCACTCCCTTTATTCGACAAGTATTGGTCGAAGCATAAGAATTATTAAACGTATAGTCTCATCAGAGGAATTAGTAAGCCGTGCACGAAAGAGTAGCAGTAATAGGCGCGGGTATCGTTGGAGTAGCACACGCTTGGCGTGAAGCAAAGCATGGCGCCAAGGTTACGCTTTTTGAACGTGATAATCGTGCTAAAGGAGCATCCATAAGAAATTTTGGTATGGTGTGGCCGATTGGCCAACCAATTTCTAAGTATGATACGGCATTGCTAAGCCGATCACTTTGGCAGGAATTTATTAAAGAGACAAAAATTTGGCATGAAGAGTCAGGGTCTCTTCATGTAGCGAAGCAGCAGGATGAATGGCATGTCCTTGAAGAGTTTTATGAGCTTAGCAAGGACCTAGGTTACAACTGTAAATTATTGGATCTAAAGCAAACACTAGAAAGATCGGAGGGAGTCACCCGCGAATCACTCCGAGGATCACTTTGGAGTGATACTGAAATTGGAGTAGATCCTAGAGAGGTAATTGCTACAGCACCACAATGGCTCGCTGATCAATATGGAGTAGTCCTCGAGCATGGAACAACGATTTCGGAAATAGATTTCCCAACCATTCGTTCGACGGAAGGCCGTGAATGGTCTTTTGATCGGGTAACGGTTGCAAGCGGTGCCGACTTTGCAACACTATACCCTGATTTATTCGCTAAGAACCGACTTGCGAAATGTAAGCTCCAGATGATGCGCAGTGTTGCTCAACCAGCTGGCTGGAGGCTAGGACCGATGATCGCTAGTGGTTTGACACTGCGACATTATCCAACTTTTGAAATCTGTTCGAGCTTGTCAGAACTCTCTGAACGCATAAAAAGTGAAACGCCCCTTTTGGACCAATATGGCATTCATGTGATGGCTGCCCAAAACGGTCAGGGTGAGGTTGTTCTAGGTGACTCTCATGAATATGAAGATTCAATTCTTCCATTTGATAAAGAAGAAATAACAGACCTAATTTTAAAGGAGCTCAAGAAGATCATAGAGTTGCCTGATTGGACACTTAATGCACGTTGGCATGGTATCTATGCAATTCAGCAAGAAAATTCTCTGCAGTTTGTTAGCCAGCCTGAGGATGGTGTAACAATTGTCATTGCTACTGGAGGCTGTGGTATGACAATGTCGTTCGGGCTTGCGGAACGTATGGCCATAGCAAGACGTGTTTCGGCTGAAGAGAAATTCCTCGTTTCAGAAAGTAATTTACTGAGCCCCTTGGCAGGACAAGAAGGATGATACAAGTCGCAAACAAAGGGTACTTTTCCAACGAAAAACTTCAGGCAGTGGTATTAGATTGGGCTGGCACGACGGTTGATTACGGAAGTCGTGCGCCTATCCAGGCAATTTTGGCTGCTTTCGAGCAGGTTGGCGTACCTGTAAGCGAAGCTGAGGCAAGACGGCCGATGGGACGCGCCAAGCGAGATCATTTAGTCGAATTACTGGAGATACCAGAAGTTGCCAATCGCTGGATAGAAACCAAGGGAGTACGAGCCACTTCGCAAGACGTAGATCATATCTATAAGAACTTTCTTCGAATTCAGACGACTTGTCTCGTCGAATACTCTAAAATCTTGCCGGGTTGCGTAGAAGCAATTCATTATTGTCGATCGATGGGAATGAAAATTGGCTCTAGCACTGGTTATACAAGAGAGTTATTAGAGAAGGTTGCTGAAAGAGCTAGCGGAGAAGGATATTCGCCTGATCTTATGTTAGCAGCCGACGATGGAATTCCAGGAAGACCTTCGCCATGGCTTTGCATAGAGAATGCTAAACGTCTTGGCGTCAACTCAATGGCACTTGTTCTAAAAGTAGATGATACTCCTTCAGGTGTAACTGCCGGTAGGAATGCGGGAGTCTGGAGCGTTGGTATTATTCGAACAGGTAATGAAGTTGGAATGAGCCAAGAGGCACTCGAAATGTTATCTGAAAACGAGCAGCAAGCCTTGTTTGATACTGCGTCTAAGCGACTAGAAGATGCAGGAGCTCATTATTTGATTGATAGTATCGCTGACCTTCCAGCAATTATAGAAAAAATTAATGAACGGTTATCCGAAGGCGCAACGCCCTGATACCCCTACAGAATCAAACAGCTAATCCAACGGTGCTCTGTACGTTTGCTAAAGACTCACGCAAAATTTCTAGAAACTCATCACAGACTACTTCATCATGGGCAATCGATAAGTAAAGCTTAGTGCCCATGGGATTGAGAAAAATCCCGTTTCGGAAAAGCTCCAGCATCAACTCTCGTGCGAAGATCTTATCTATGTGTTGGCTAGATCGATAGTCATAAGGTTGCACGTTTGTGAAAGCAATTTGAGCAAGAGGACCATCTCCTAGCACATATGCAGAAATGTCCATTTCTTCGAGTAGATCTTTCATTCCTTTTCGCAAGTAAGATCCAAGTTGGTGTAATTTGTCGTAAACACCTGATTGAGACAGGACGTCCAAAGTTGCTAAAGCAGCAGTACAAGAGATTGGATTGCCTCCTAATGTAGAAGCCGTCCACACATAGGTATCATTGCCTTGACGACTTTCGCTGGCAAGTTCAAGAATTGATGCCTTTCCACCAAAAAGTCCAATGGGGAAACCACCTCCGAGAGCTTTACCGTAAGCTACCAAGTCAGGTATCACACCGTAGTATTCTTGGGCTCCACCAAAAGCCAAACGGAATCCAGTTACAACTTCATCAAAAACTAACAATACATCATTTTGTGCAGTAACTTGACGCAATGTTTCCAGAAATCCAGGAGCGGGCGGTAAGCATCGCTGCAAAGGTTCTACAATAACCGCAGCAATTTCGTTGGCATGCGCAGCGATGATATCGGAAGCTTCTTTAGGGTTATTAAAGGGAGCAACTAGCACGTTCTCATCGGAAAGGCCATGTGAGGATGGCTCTGGAGAGGGAAAATCAGTATCACCTGATGGAAACAGACTGGTAACACCAATATCGTGTGCTCCGTGATAGGCACCCTCAAACCTCAACACTTTAGATCTACCCGTATAAGCTCTTGCTAATCGAAGGCAATACATCGTTGCTTCCGTGCCCGAAGCGCAAAATCTCACTTTCTCACAGGCAGGGCTAATTTGGATAATACGTTCCGCAAGTTCGAGTGATACATCTGAAATTGTCGCAAAGTTGGTGCCTCTTAAGAGTCTTTCTGCAACTTTACTAGTGACGGACTTGTTGGCATGTCCCACTAGCACTGATCCCCATCCCATCGAGAAATCAAGCATTTTCCTGCCGTCTTCAATTTCAAGTCGGCATCCATTGCCACTACTTATAACGGATGTTAAATCTTCAGGAAGATTGAATTCACCGTTACTTCCAGCAGGAAAAGTACTTAAAACACGTTCGTTCAACCGCTGAGTCATTTGTGTTCCGATTTCTGGCAAGCCTTGAATGTAGACGTCTGACAGGTTTTCCCTAACAATAGGAATGGCTTTCAATAGATAGAAGTATCGATACGAAAATCGTCATGCGTTCTGCGCAATAGACCCTGTCATTGCTCCTCTTATTAGCTCTGATGTGCCATGTTAACGAACTTATTGGAAGATGAAGCTAGAACAAGAGTTATCGAGCAGAAAGTTTTGACAAATCAAAGAATAGCATTATTGATCGATACAGCTTCCAGTTGGGGTGCTGGGCTAATAGAGGGTATCGCCAATTACGCCAAGGTAAAGAAAAAGCGATGGATATTCTCTATAGAACCAAGAGGCAAATACGACCGTGTCATGTTGCCTGACTCATGGAGAGGTGACGGAGTAATTGCGCGTGTTGCCTATTCTGAGTTAGCCTGGCAGCTTATCAACACTAAGATACCGGCTGTAAATGTGTCTTGGTTTCGACATGGCGAGCACCTTATTCCTAGTTGCACCTGCGACGAAGAAGCTGTTGCCAAGATGGCGGTGGATTACTTCATCGGCAACGGATTCCGTCAATTTGCCTATTGTCCTTCAACGCTACGTCCAAGTTATTACGATCGTCTGGGCGTTGCATTCGTTGATGCACTCAAAGAACATGGGTATTACTGTGAACAATTCTCTGTACCTGAGAACAGAGAAGAGTATGACAAACTGGACGCTGAACAACAGCTGCAATCGCTTTCCGATTGGCTTTCTAGTTTGCCAAGACTCACTGCACTTCTAACATTCGATGATTTCCAAGGTCGTCAAGTTAATGAAGCATGTGCCTTAAGAGGTATTTCTGTACCCGATGACATAGCTGTGCTTGGTGGTGAGCACGATGAGCTTTCGTCAAGAATAGCCAGTCCTTCTCTCTCCGGAATCGATCATGCGCCACAAGAAGTTGGTTATCGTGCAGCAGAGATGCTAGACATGCAAATGAATGGTCAAGAGCTTAAAGAGACCAATATCCAGCTACCGCCAAGAAGAATTATTACGCGTCAATCTACCGACCAAGTAGCAATTCCCGATGATTTGCTTGTACAAGCGATCGAGTACATAAGAACGAATTATTCAAGTGAACTCAGAATACGAGATATCCTTCAAGCAATTCCTCTCAGCCGAAGGGGATTAGAACTTGGATTTAGAAAGTACCTCAACAGAACTCCAAGGGAGGAGATTCGTCGTATTCGTGTTGAGAAAGCTATTGAATTACTTTGTGACACTGAATGGCCTGTAACAAAGATCGCGCTACACTGTGGTTTTGACCGCCCTGAAATCCTCACCAGGGCTTTTCGTAAAGAAGTGGATACCACGCCGACCGAATTTCGCAGACGAATCCTGTTAAAGTCATCCGGGAATTAAGTAATACGACTTTGGCATTCAATGCAGCCAAACTTATCCGCTCCAATCTTTCAATGTCATTCGGTTTGCGCTGAGAGTCAATCAGGTTGAGTATAGCTGTTAATTCTCGGTTAATCTGAAGCAGCACTCCACACGCTCTTATAGACTGATGGTACAAATCGCTGCGAAATTGTTTGTTAGTAGCCTTTCAGTATTATTCTTACGACTCCTGCACCGTGACAGCAATGAATTCATCAAGCACAAGATTTAATAGCGGGTTAATTTCCTTTTTTGCAAGCCCCGTTATTCTCGTGGCGAGTATTCTATTTTGTTTTTCTGAGCAGGTGCCAGCCTGTCAATCTTGTTCTAAACATGCTCATACAGCAAACGATTACTGGCATTATCCTAATGAGCCGGTTGCTCCTGATCCCGATACTGCGTCGGCTGCAAATTCTTCCGTTCAAGCTTCGTCTACTCCGGGAAGTTTTACTTTTGCTCTTGTAGCCGACACGCAAGGTAATCCTGGAACAGCTGGAATACTTTCACAGCTGTCTGCGGATATCAATTCGCGTATGCCAGACTTTACAGTCTTTCCTGGCGACTTAGTTGGAACGGGTACTGTCGCAACGTATGCCGAATGGAATACGGCAACAGGGGTATTGGGTAACGATCGATACATGGTTCCGGGAAATCATGATTTGCCCGGAAGACCTGCAACTAATAGTGATTGGCAAACAGCATTTAATTGGCTACCCGATAGTCAGACCGTGCCTAACGTAACTACTTCAGACCCAAATGACACGATCACGGGTGTGGATAAGATGGATTACTATTTCGACATGGGTAATTCACGATTTATCTCAGTAACATCCGACCGTGATGCTTTACCAGGCGAATCAGGTGACGTCTTTGGTGGCGTACCCAGGGCGATTGATTGGTTTCAAAGTGTGATGAGTATGCCATCGACTCAGGCGATGGATCACATTTTTGTATTCACGCATCATTCCGTAACAACACAGCCATCAGATGCACTTGGAGGTGTCAATGGAGATTGGTGGAAGACAGTATCAGGACAAAACCCTGACCTAAACATTCCAGCTGCTACAGCACTGATGTCGGGGCATTGGCATATGTATCAACCTTCACGCCCAGATCCACTTTCGGATACGCTTGAGTTTATTCACGGTACAGGTGGTGGCAGTCTCGAGGGTGCACCTCAACATGCAATTCATGGCTTTTCTCTAATTACGGTAGATGGTCTTAACGTAACCTCACAGTTCTATGGAGATGCCGATGGCGCGTCAGGTGGTTGGCAGTTTGATGACCTTTTGGACGAGTTCGTTATCACATCAGCAACAGGTGCTCCCAAAGGCGAGCTTGCTTTTTATGAGTTTCTTCCAAGAGCTGGGAATTTAGATAGCTCAACCTCCCCGGCCTCTAAGCAACACCAATTGAACTTCACAGGTGCTACGACAACTGAGGATCATCCTGAACGACAAGATGTCCTTCGACTTACAGGTGGATTTGCTGATGCTAAGGCAACTGGTGAATCAAATCTCGGAGTTGTTGGCGACCTCACAATCTCTCTTCATGCGAAGCCGATTAGCTTGGGGTCGGGTATCGATAATATGCTGGTTGCGTTTGGAGATGCGGACGATTCACTTGATTTTGCAACAACTCAGATGGAAGCGGCAAATTACGCTTATCAACTTTCATATATGGATGATGGACGTCTAAGATTAGCATGGGAATATGATGTTCAGATTTTAGAAGAAGTCTTTTCATCGGTGCCTGTTGCGAATCCAACCGATTGGCATCAAATCGAAGTACAAAGAGATGCTGACAATCAAACCGTGGCATTTTATGTAGATGGGCAATTGCTTGGAGCGCCGGTTCCATTCGATAATAATGCAACCGGTGCAGGAGCTGGATCGTTTTATCTTGGAGCATTGCCTGATGGAGCCTCAAACTTTTTTGGATGGATCGATGATGTTAGTATTTCTAACTCGTCAGTTGATGTGCTTTTTGGTGATCTCGATCAAGATGGCGATATTGATTTAGCTGATTGGCATGTCTTCCAGAATGCTTTTCAAATACCTTTGACCGGAACCTCTGCCGATTATCTCCTTGGCGATCTTGATTTAAGCGGTACACGAGGCCTAACTGATGCAAATGAATTCCGAAAGGCTTTTGAACGAGCGAATGGTATTTCTGTTCAACAAGCGATTGCCTTGGCCGCTATTCCCGAACCATCAAGTGCGTTAACCTCACTATTTGGTTTGTTATTGATAGTCTTTTTTTACAGGCAACGTTCGCAGTTTCTTCTCGTTTCTTGTTTTCTAATTTGCATTTGTGCTTCAGGCAAGTCTTTTGCTACTCAAACGCTTTTCTACGAAGACTTTGAAACAGTCTTGTTAGAGCCTAATTTTCACGAAACGCTTCCAAATCAGCAGGCATGGACAGATACTCCCCCTCTAGGCTGGACGGTTGACGATTCGGCAATGCCTTTTGTTAACGATACCACCCGTGGTGTCGAAGAGTGGGAAGGTTGGAGCTTCGCGGATAAAGATTGGTGGACCTCGACGGCAGGAGATCAGAATAGAAGCCAGTTTAATCTGGCGTCCGGTATCGTTGCCGTTGCCGATCCTGATGAGTGGGACGATCGCGGGTCGCCTATTGATGGTTCGCCATTCGAGGGTTATTACAATGCCTTAATGCGTACACCTGAGGTATCGCTGCCTACTAATGGGTTACCCGCATCGCTTACTTTTGCATCAAGTTGGCGGCCTGAAGCTTTCGATGATGGTCCCTCAAACACCAATAATCAGACAGCGGTAGTCCGTGCGTCTTATGACAATGGAAGTAACTTCACGGAAATACTCCGTTGGGACTCCGATACATCAAGCTCTACGTATAAACCAAGCAGCACAAACGAACAAGTTTTGCTTGAACTCAATTTGCCCGCTAATGCTAATAGCGTATTGCTTGAATTTGGTTTATTAAATGCCGGAAACGATTGGTGGTGGGCAATTGATAATGTCGAGATTTTCACGCCAACCTATCTTGAAGTCAATCAAAGCTCTGGAGAGATGACTATTCATGGAGCTGAGGACATTACTGGTTATGAAATCATTGGTCCTTCAGGTTCCCTTGAACCGATTGATTGGCAAGCCAACAATCTTGACTCTCAAAACATCGGGCCAGCAGTACCCTTGAGTGCAGATTTAAATAACGATCATGTTGTTGATGCTGCTGACTATACAATCTGGCGAGACGCCCTAAACATTAGTGATGCGGGTGATATAAACGGAGACGGTATTACAGACCAATCAGACTACAATGATTGGATCGCGAGCTTCGGTGAGTCACTATCCATTGGCGAGTCTTGGGAAACACTTGTTGCCACGGATGAACAACTTTTGGAATTCTTCTTGTTGGGAAGCACTTCCTTTACACAAGTAACTATCGGTAATGCTTACAACACCTCGAACGGCGCTACAAATCTTCTCTTCAATTACACTCAGGCTACCGGTGAAGAAATGTCCGGTGTCGTTATCTACACAGGCCAAGTGAGCGCAGTGGCAGTGCCAGAACCATCAACGATAGTAATTCTCAGTTTATCAGCAACTCTGCTATGTAATTGTTATCCTCGAGCTTAATCATCACTCCTTTTTGTAAACTTCTCAGTTCTCAATCAAAGTCTGAAGATTGTGATCTAATACAAAAATGCACCGTATTTTGCGCTGCGGCATAGGCATAGTTTACTAAATTCGCAGGATTCTTGAGGTTGTTCGAATCCGGCCCCCGCCAGCATCTGTACCAAACCATCGTGAAATATTATTGGACACATTGGTCAACAATGTTGGAAACAAGCTGCGATATGGTATTACGAAAGCTACGGTGAAGAGAATCCCAGGACTGGATAATACTCCTCAGCTCTGGGTCATTAATCTCATGAATCCATACTGCAGAATGCGCTGCAGGCTGATTAGAAATGCCCAATTTATCGGGGCTTAAGCCACTCGCAAACTGATTACTTAAGCCACTCGCAAACTGATTAAGAGTCAGTTGCTCTGCCAATTGAGCTAAGGGAGCGTTTGAGAAGCATGACATTGTATCGTCTCGCATAGGTTCGCTTCTAGCCCTTAATTTCTTCTGTCTTTGGGACGAATTACCCTTTGAATTCTGATCCAAGTAGAGTGTTTTTGTCCCTACGTTTGAATCCATATCTTAGGCGGATATTGAGAGAATACTTCCTAGCATGATGCTGACTGGAGCTTACATTCTTTTAAGTATTTTATGCTGTCCCGAGCTAATTTTTCTGGGCCTGGTGAGTAATCAAAGACTTCAACCGAGATCCATCGATCGTATTTAATGTCTTGCAATGCTTTTAGAATGGGTGCGAAATCAAGGTTGCCGAAGCCCGGTCCTTGGAGATTGGGATCGTTTGCATGGAAATGTACGAAGTCGTTTTTATAGCGATGGATAACTTCCGGAATGGATTCGGGCTCCATTGCCCACATCGCTTTGCAGTCGAGCATCATGCGCACATAGTCCGAACCAATCATTTTGTTCAGTCTGATTGTATCTTCCGCAGTTAAAAGAAAATTTGTCTCGGCAGCAGATAAAGGTTCCATCGCGAGTGTCACGCCCGTATCTTCCAGTACAGGCATTGTTTCTTGAAGCGTTGCTGCAGCATTCTGGAAACCTTCCGTCATGCTCATCATATCGGATCGATTCCGTTGATTAGGAGAGCCGAAGATCATCACGTCGCCGCCAAGATCACGACAAAAGCGTGCTAAGGTGGCTAGGTAAGACGATGTGCGGCTTCGGACGTCTGGGTCTGCCGAAGTAAGATTGAGCCCTTCGGTCTTTGTAAGAATCCAATGGAGACCACAAATCTTGATGCCAGCTTTATCAGCGGCATCTCGTAATTGGGTGGAAGCAGCCGGACTGATGTTTGTTGCGTCAGGATTGATTGTGAATGGGGCAATCTCAACGCCGTCGTAGCCACACTCGGCGACAAACTCAAATACTTTTTCATGCGGCCAGTTGAGTTCATCAAATGTTTCGTTGCAAATTGCAAACATATCTTTGTCTTGTTGAAACACGAGGAGTAGGAAACAACGCTATACAATTTCAGGTACGACAAATGGGGCACGGTCTTTGCGACGAATTAGCGAGTTTGCCTTGCTTACATCCTGGTTTCCTAAGAATGTTTCAAGAGATGCATCAAAACTTTGTGTGCCATATTTCCAAGGTGTTCGATTTGTATCAACTTTCCATAGCTTTAGTTGATCTGAAAAACGTTGCATACATTCGGAACCAAGTTTACCTCCTTCACCGTGCTGAACTAGATTTTCTGACAACTCTGTCTCACTAACGTCATTGCCGCAGTGGATCGCAATGTTCGCCAAGTGGGAGAGGCATGCGGAATAGTAAGCACTTTCGACGGAGGAATTCACAGCCGTTTGGTCTGAACTATGAACGGCATCAATAAAGTTTTGCATGCATAATTCATCGGGTTCTCCCTCAAACTTACGAATGATTTCTCCATTTGGATCGTAGAACGCCCCTCCGCCTCGGCCGCCCCGGTACTCACCATTCTCGCATGTAACTATGATGCCAACCTTCGGACCGGGCTGGTAACAACCAAGCTCTGGTTGATCTTTTTGGTATAGGTTGCGTACTTCGAAAATCACCGGAATGTTGTTGCCAAAGTCGAACAAAGCGCATTGCATGTTCGGTGTATTCCCTGCGTCATTCCAACCGAATCGACCTCCAAAGCTAGTGATTTTGGTCGGGTGTTTTGGATCACCAAGCACCATTCGGATGATATCGAGCTCATGCGGTCCTTGGTTACCCATGTCACCGTTGCCGGTGTTGAACACCCAATGCCAATCGTAATGGAAGCTGTTACGCATGATTGGTAGATCAGCTGCCGGTCCAAGCCAAAGATCGTAATCAACACTTTTTGGAGACGACAAAGGTGTCTGGCGTATTCCAATGCTCTTGCGATCACGGTAGCAAAGGCCTCGAACTTGCTTGATAGGACCGAGCTCGCCGTTCCGAACAAGGCTCAGCGCATCGCGGATACCATGCATGGATCGATTTTGAAAGCCAGCTGCAACTACCCGATTGTATTTGGTTGCCGCCTCGGTCATTCTTCGCCCTTCCCACATCGTGTGGCAAACCGGCTTCTCAACGTAGACATGCTTGCCAGCTTGGCAAGCGTGGATGGTCATCAGAGCGTGCCAATGGTTGGGGGTCGCAATCAGAACGCCATCAATATCGTCTCGTTCAAGAAGTTTGCGATAGTCAATATATCGCTCAACTTTTTGACCTGATTTCTCTTCAAAGTTGTTAGCGCTTTGTTCAAGATGTTTTTGGTCAGCGTCACAAAACGCAACTAGACGAGCGCCGTTTGTGTTGAGAACAAAGTTGGCAAGATTGTTACCGCGACCACCTGCACCAATGAGTGCTAAACGTAGATCGCTTTCCGATGTGTTGCTTTTCGCAAAGAGATTGGAAGTGCCCAAGCCTGCAATTGCCAAGGAACCTTTTATCATGTCGCGACGATTAATGTGATGCATTCGATTGCCTAACAAGACTTGAAGAGTTAAATCCGTGACGTGAGATATTTTACGCTATTGGCTAGAAAAGGTGTTAAAGGAGTCAGCGATTTTCGCTTCTTTCTCGTTGCCTTTATGCAAGATAATCTTGTAACGGAATGTTATTGATTCGCCTGCTGGAATGGTATGTCGTGCTGGTCGACTGGCCATAGCGCTGTCAGGATTAGTGAAAGCTAGTTCTCCGAAAGGATTCGAAGCAAAAAGACCGTAAGTCCTCACATGCCACCGTGGGATCGGTTCGAAGGAACCTGGGTGTGACAGAATTGCTATGCCCAATGTTTCGTTTCCAACAGTCCCATGATAGTCCACCCACTTGGCGTGTTGGGACCATGCTTTGCGATTTACATTTCCGCGACTGTTTACTATTTCGCCACCCTTATCAGCATCTACCTTTATGGTTGGCGCAACACGCACTGCGAAAAAACCTTCTTTGCTGTCACCTAGTGTGACCTGCCCTTCTGAAGCAATCAGTTCTAGTTGAAAGTCTATCCAACGTTGATCTTGATGGTAACCAAATTCTAAGGTCCTTAAGTCAGAGCAAACTCGATCTCCTTGAGAATCTACCCAGTCGTTGGCGGCAATTATTTTTCCAGTATCGCCAATCGATTCGACTAGTTGGAATTGAACATGAACGGTTTTACCAACATCAAGATTCCCTTTGCGTGACTCATGCCAAAAGTCGACATTGTTTATTCCCTCGTAGCCGATCCAAAGGGATCGATGATGGATGTGGTCGGTAGCTTCATTGGGCTCCTTTGGGGCGATTGGATAAGCACGCGTCATGGGCTTATTTGTTGGACCAATAATTGGCCAGAGAACTGGTTTTGTTCCAGAACTCATAAGATATCTGGTGAAGAGTTGCTCGTTAATGTAGACGCTAACGCCATCTTCTTCGTGTGTGAAATGAATCCCTTCCGATCGAGACTCATTGCCGATTGAAAAAGCGATCAAGGTTGCCAGTAGAAAATAAGGCATAAAGAAAAGAGATAACAGCTTAGGCCAGATCAACTAGATACTCCACTTCTAATAGGATTTGATAGAATTAGCTAATCTAACTCACAATTTTGTTGATTTTATAGACATGCCATAAAATATCAAATGTCGGAAGTGCAGCGGTTACATATACACTTCTGCCCGATGTTTTAAATCGAAGTTAATGAAAGACGCCTAGATTCTCTCTTGCTATAATCGAACCTCTAACGTCGATTACCTAACAGGCATCCTGGAATTGCAACAATGAGATATTGTGTCCTTCTTACAATCCTACTTTCAACATGCTTCTTAGTTGTTGGTCACGCCGCTGAAGTTCCCAACATCATAATCATCTATGCCGACGACGTTGGGTATGGTGACCTTGGCTGCTATGGTGCTAAGCAGATCGATACGCCTAACCTTGATCGTCTCGCACGTAAGGGCATTCGATTCACTTCCGCTTACGCCGCTGCTTCGACATGTACCCCTTCCCGCTATGCTCTGCTCACAGGAGAGTATGCATTCCGTAATAAAAATGCGGTTATCTTGCCAGGCAATGCGCCTTTGATAATTGATCCTGCTAAATCAACCATCGCCTCGGTACTCAAGTCGCGAGGTTACACCACTGGTTTGGTTGGCAAGTGGCATCTTGGTTTGGGAAGCCAAACGGAACCTTTGGATTGGAACGGCAATATTGCACCGGGGCCTCGTGAGCTAGGTTTCGAATACTCTTTCCATATGGCAGCCACCGGTGATCGGGTCCCAACGGTTTATATCGAAAATGGCCGTATTGTAAATTTAGATCCTAATGATCCAGTCTCTGTAAGCTACGAAGATCCGATTAACGATGAACCAACAGGGATTTCTCACCCGCACCTGTTAATAACCCAAGCAGATGAGCAGCATGCCAAAACAATCGTCGATGGCACTAGCCGAATTGGGTACATGACTGGCGGCGAATCGGCACGATGGACCGATGAGGAGATGCCAGATACCTTTCTTCAAAAGACGGTTGAGTTCATCGAGTCGAATCAAGATAAGCACTTCTTTTTGTATTACGCAACGCATGAGAATCACGTTCCACGCTTACCACATCTAAGGTTTCGTGGTTCGAGTGGCTTGGGAGTTCGCGGAGATGCGGTCGTCCAATTGGATTGGAGCGTTGGGATCGTACTTGAAACACTTGAACGACTTAAGCTCACAAAGGAGACGCTGATAGTTTTTTCCAGTGATAACGGCCCCGTTTTGTATGACGGGTATTACGATGGAGCGATTGAGAAAAACGGTAATCATAAACCAGCCGGGCCTTGGCGTGGTGGTAAGTATAGTGCTTGGGAGGGAGGCACTCGGATGCCATTTATTGTTTCGTGGCCAGGAACAATTACGCCGGGTCTCTCGGATGCCTTGATTAGCCAAGTCGATTTGTTTGCTAGCCTAGCTTCGATTGCTAAAGCTGAAGTACCTGCTGGAAACGCCCCCGATAGTCAAGATATGAGCGACACGCTAAAGGGAATTTCTAACATGGGTCGTAAGCAACTTGTTCAACAAGGGGTAGGCATAACAGCCCTTCGTCATGGTGATTGGAAGTATTTGCCACCTGGTGCGGTAGCAAACCGTGGTGGAATTGGAGTGTTCAAGAAAGAACCAATTAAAGGTCCTGGGGCTTTGTATTATCTACCTGAAGACAAAGCTGAAGAGAACAACCTTGTCTATGCCTATCCCAAAATTGCAAAGCAATTAAGGCAGAAGCTCGAAGCCGAAGTTGGGTCAAAAGATGAACGTTCGAATGGTGGGAACGAACTGGGTGGGGCAGTTCATTAATAACTTCCGGAGATCAGTTGCTTTTAAGCATCGAGCCTAGCTCAGTGTTAGTGTAGCCGGTTAGCTCCAAATAGCCTTTCCCTTCCACGGGTTGATTATTGATAGCGCCGTCAACGCTGATCGATCCTTCCCAATATGCGATGCCGGTTGTTGCCTCGGTTGTCATTTCCTGCGATTGAAATGCAGGCGTTACATTGAGTTTCAAACCAAGAGGTTGAACTTCTACTTCCCAGTGGAGTGGATACTTTGCACCAGTTTCCGCTGATCGCCAAGTCTTGCTAGGTGTAAGTAAAAAGTCTTCCGATGAAAGCTCGGTCTTAGTCCCGTCTTGACCGAGATGCATTCCTGAAGAATAAGGATCTGCGGACCCATCGGAACGACGCATTTGATAAAGCATCAGTTCTGAGCCATCATCCAGTTGGAGTGATAACCAATCCCAGCCACGTTGTCCTCGTTCGAGAAAACTCGTACTGAACTCATGATCCATCCAGCTTTCACCGATTACCTCATAAGATTTATTCCCGACTGAAACCGTCCCACTCGTTGGCATGCGAGGCATGGAATAATAGTAAGAAGCATTGCCTTCCGCGGCGCCCTTCTGGCTGAGACCCTGGTCTCCTTGCAAGGCAACGCCCTTCCCTGCTTCTAGCGTGAGATCGATTTCGAAGTCATCGTCAATCGCCTGTAGTCGATGTTTGCCATCTTGTTCTTCTAGACGACACTTGCCGTTCCACACTTCAAGTTTGTCAGTGGTAGCGCCAGCTGCTTGGATTCCTGCTCGGCGGACATTCTGCATCGAATAGTGCGTTTCTTTATCGATGTCGGATAAGGCAAAATGCACCGTGTAGAGATTGCGAACAGTCCATCGAGAAGGGTTGTCGGTCTCCCGTTGTGCTCCGGTTCGAAAGAAAGTGAGCTGATAGCCGAAGGAACGATTGTCTTCTGATGTTAGATTTCCGGTGTAGTACCACCATTCTATGCGGAAATCATCGTGCGACCCATGGTCTTCGGGGAAGTTGAATTCACGCGGGTTAATGGCTTTGGTCCATTCACTATCCGCTTGATCATCTTGTTTATTGTTTTCTTGAATAGGCAGTAATGATGACAAACCGATATCGATATCAGTTTCGTTTCTTGAGCAGCCCAATTGCAGAAGGATGATAACTGCCAGAATTAATATCTTGAGATTATTCATGGTGGATCAATGCTCCCTGGATGTTTGCAAAGGATCCATCGTTGCTGCACGCACTGCTGGGAACCAACCAAATGCTGCGGCAGCAGCCACAACTAATAAGCTCGATATGAAAAGGAAATTCCAAGGTAATTGAAATTGAATGGTCCATCCAAACGCTTGCACGTTGATTACTAAGATCAGTACGGCAGAAAGTAGTATGCCTATTAAAATGGCAATTAGTTGGCTGGCTAGTCCAACAAGAACTGCTTCAAATAAAACCACGCGTCGTACCTGTCGACGAGTTGCGCCAACTAAACTAAGCAGTCCTAGTTCGCGGCGGCGATCAAGAATGAGTGTTGCAAGAGTCGATGTTACCCCCACACCAGCAACAATCACCGCGATAACTTGTAAAGCATAAGTAACCCGGAAGGTACTATCAAAAATTCTTAATGCCTCGGTGCGAATGTCTTGACTTGTTACACAGTAAAGTTGTTCGTCGGGGCCTAAGCGATCTTGGATTCTTCGTCTAACCGTTGCTGGGTCCGCTTCAGGCTTCAGTAAGATCGAAAGGCTTTGCGGAGCTGGGTTGGGATCGCTCTCGCGGAAGAGATCGGCGTAGGTCGACTCGTCCATCATGACGGTCCCTTGGTTACTCGAATAATCGTAGTAGACGCCCGCTATCAACATCTCACGTCTACCGTTGGCAGTTGGAATAGTTATTTTGTCACCTTTGCCAACATCACGTTGCAGGGAAAATGGTTCAGAGACAAGAACTTCGTTCTTGGAAAATTTACCTTCTTTGAACGCCCGTTCTGGATACTCTTTGAAGAGAGTTCCTGACTCGCGAAGAGTTTTATCAAGCTTGGTCGAAGCGATGCGAAGGGTACGATCGCCATCCGGGATTTGACGTGACAGAATGCCAAGTGTTTCGATAACATCGGGATCGCTTTTGATGATATTGATTGCGTTGTCGGAAAGTCTCGTTTCAGAAACGCTCGATGATTGCATGATTGGTTTGACTGCCAAATCAGCTGAGAAGGCTGAATCAAGCCACAGTGTGACGGTTTCGCGGAACGATCCGACCATGATTGAGATGGCAATCATCATCGCAAGTGCTGCAGCAAGTGCGGCAACTGAAATCGCAACCCTTGATATTGCGCTGAGCATGTTTGATCCTGCTAGTTGAATTTCAACTCTAGCGGGTAAATTTGATAAACGGCTCAACTTTCTTGCAAACGTGCAAAGTAGCTTCAACAAGACGGGGCTTAAAAAGGCAGTTGAAAGTAAAATCAAAAGGGCTGACAGAAAACCGGCTATAGGTCGTCCATTAATTGGGCCTGACCAAGTTAATAGCCAACTTACAATGAGACAGAGTGCAAAACCAACCTTGTGCCATAGTAACTTGGTATGGACCGTATGCTGATTGGAGCCGCGGGCAACTTCGACGGGAGATACGTTCGAGGCATCTCTAGCAGGTACCCAAGCCGCAATCAAAGCCAGGGGACAAGTCACGCCAATGGCGAAGAGGATGTCGCCCAGAGAAAGCCTTAATTGGCTAGCTGATGAATCGGCGATGCCTGCAATATAAAAGGTTTCGACAGTCTGGGCCGTTCCGGCAACGGCATAAGTAGCAAGCAGCCGACCGAGTGGCAGTCCTAGTGCAACTCCAAGAGTAGCCAGCATCAAAGCTTCGCCAAGGAACAGTAACTTGACGGTTTGGCTTGAAGCGCCGGCTGCTCGGAGGATACCAATCTCGTAGCGCCTCGCTGCAACAGAAATTGCTAACGTGTTGTATATCAAGAGAAGCCCCACGACCAAAGCAACCGAACTTAACGCTTCAAGATTAAATTGAAAGGCTTCAATCATTGTGTTGGTTCGACCAAACGATGCATCGGGTTCTTCTACAACGAGTCCCTCAGGTAGTTTGTCTCGAAGTTCATTTAATGCAGCATAGGGGTCAGCATTCTCAGGCAGTCGAATATCGACATAGTCGAGTAGTCCAAGACGATTTGATGCCAGCTGAGCAGCAGCTATGTCCATCAGGGCGAAATTGCCATCAAGTGTGCGTGCGGGCCCTTTGTTCAGAAGTACGCCTCGAATATTGTATTCTTCTTGCTTCGTATCGAATGTTAGAAAGATAGGATCGCCGACACGCAAGTTGTGTCTTCGCAAAAATCTTTCCGTCAGAATTACCGATCGGGAGTCGTTTAACAAAGTTAGCGTTTCACGAGCAGAACGAGTGTCTCTAGAAGCTGTTTTGAGAATGTCATACTCACGAACATCAAAGTCTTGGAGCACGTCGACACCAAGAACCTGAAGTAATTCACCGCGTGGAAATGGATTCGTACTGCTTGGTTCAGAACTGGTTCCCACAACCATTGCGGTGGTTGAGATGGTGGGGCTAAAAACGGCATTTGCGAGCAGACCATCAATCTCAGGGAAGCGAAGTTCGCTAAATCGACCTTCGCTACCTCTAACTCTTAGGGAAGTTTCTCCTCCGACCGCATCGACCGCGGCACGGAAGGTCTCGGTCACGCTATTGTTGGCAAGACGAATCGCAACCATAACGGCAACGCCAACCGTGATGGCAGCAATCGTCGCAAAGCTTCGCGAAGCACTGCTGGTAAGTGATCGAATGATAAACTGTCTAAACAGTTGCAGAGATATCATCGATTCCTACCGCATCTTTAAGTTGGCCATCTCGCATTTTAAGTTGTAGTCCCGCGTAAGCAGCAGCTTCTTCCGAATGGGTTGCCATTAAGATGGTCAATTCAAGTGTTTGATTCAAGTTAGCAAGAAGTTCAAGAACTTTCTCTCCATTCTCAGAGTCGAGACTGCCCGTTGGCTCATCAGCAATTAGTAAATCGGGCTCGATAGCAATTGCTCTGGCAATCGCGACTCTTTGCATTTCGCCACCAGAGAGCTGAGAGGGATAAGATGCAAACTTATCTGACAGTCCAACTTGTTCGAGGGCTGATTTCGCCTTCTCGCCAGCTAATTTATCTATAGCTCTATCCAGTAAGAGAGGTAACGAGACATTTTCGACAGCGGTCAGTGTTGGTAACAAATTAAAAGCTTGGAAAACAAATCCAACTTGTCGTCTGCGTACCTGAGCAAGCTCGTGGTCTGACAAAGTGCCTAGTTCGCAGCTTGAGAGTATCACCTGGCCAGAACTTGCACGATCCATCGCTCCGGCGATATGTAATAGGGTTGATTTGCCACAACCTGATGGTCCCATCAAAGCAGCGAATGATCCTTTGTCAATTGAAAGCGATACACCGCGTAGCGCATCGTGCGCCGATTCTGCTTCACCGTAACGTTTGTGAATATCAATAAGCTCAAGCATTGCGACTATTAGATGATCGCTAGGTGTTTCAAAATGTTAACAACTGAAGGTTTACGCATGATAGACGATCTAGATGCAGCTAAACAGTTTGTAGAGAAAGGATTAGTCGCATTGACCGCCTTGTATATCAATTAAAAGTCATTTGAACGCGTTATCGTTTTTGACATTTTGGGCATGCATAGACGGTACGTGCTGCTAGATCCCATGATTTTATCTTGGCAGTGCAACGCTTGCAGCGATCATGTTTGTAAACGAGAAGGCTTTCTTTGCGATTCATGCGACTTCGTGTTTTGCCAAGCTCTTCCGGAGTGGCGATTATGATTCGATTGTAACGGACGCCGATTTCAAGAAGTGATTTTAATTGATTCCAAAGATTGTCGAACTCGGCTCTTGTTAATTCTTTCCCTGGTTTCTCGGGATGAATATTCAATAGGTGTAGGACTTCGCTTCGATAGATGTTGCCGGGACCAGATATCACGTTCTGATTAAGCAACAAACTGCCTACCGCCGCCCTGCTCTTCTTGATTCGTTCCCAAACTATCTCAGGATCGCTATCCGGCCTCAATGGGTCGGGACCGAGTCGATCAATAACTGCGTTAGCTTCATTTTGAGATAGCAAGTGGCACGTGTTGGGTCCATTTAGATCAAAGCCTCTTTCTTTTCCAATCAGGCGAACTCTAACTTGCCCCTTGGGCTCTGGTTCAGGCAGTTTGTAAGAACGAAATTTACCGTAGAGCCCCAAATGGATGTGAACAACTAAATCGTCGTCCCATTTATAAAAGAGATGTTTGCCATAGGCTTCAATCGAACGAAGCTTTTTACCATTAATCAACTCAGCTTCATAAGCAAAACGACCCTGCGGCGAAACCACTTTTGTCTTTTGGCCGACGAACCACTTCGTGTGATCGCGCGATATGCGGTGGATCATGTGTCCTTCGGGCATCGTGTTCTCAGTTACAGATATGACAATTGTTTGATTTCGATCGATGCCTGACAGCAGCGTCCGACTATGGCTAAGAAATCCATAGAGAATTTCTACTTAACGCTAAACAATTTATTCTCAAGTTTTTTGAGTTTGTCAATGACACGCTTTGTCTTTGCCCGTGTGGCGTCAGCAATTCCGTTCAAACAGTTTTCTTCCACCGATTTAAGATCAGAAACGAGGCTCTCGTCGTCAAAGTAACCAACTTGGCTGCGTATTCGATGACATAAAAATTTGACGCTTTGGTAGTCGTTTTTTGAGAGTGCGATAGATAATTCTTCTATCTGCTTGGAAGAATGCTCAAGGTAGGTTGATTTGATTTCATCGTCGAACTGAAGGCTGTTGTCTTCCAGCACTTGATCTTTTTGCTCCGTCAGTAGATTGATTGCTTCGGTGAGTTGATTTTGTGTAAATGGCTTAGTTACAAATGAAGCAAAAGGGCTTGGAGAATCAGATATGGATTGTATTTGAGCGGTTAAGCAGATGCTGGGCGGAGAAACTCTGACTAGCTTTTTATCAATCTCTCTAAGCCGGTTGAGAGTTTCTAAACCATCGATACCATGTAGTTGCATGTCGATTAGCAAGCAATCATAAGAATTGTGCTTGTAAATTTCGATAGCTTCTTCGCCACTGGAGGTAACAGTGATTTGGTGGCCAAGGCTGCTCAAGAATTCGTTTACCAATTTTTGATTCAAAACAGTATCTTCAACGAGGAGAATCTTGAGCGGTCCGTCAATTGCAGGTTTCGCTTCTTCGCTTGAATGCAATTGATAGCTGTCCGCGATAGGCATTTCAACCTTAAGTGACATGCAGGTCCCTTTTCCTAGATCACTATCTACTTCTAGAACGCCGTTCATGGCGTCGGCAATTCGTTTGCAGATTGATAAACCTAACCCTTTACCCGAAGGTTCCGGGTTAACTTGGGTAAAGGGATCAAAAATTCTTGCTTGATCTTCAAGAGCAATTCCTCTGCCCTTATCGCAAACTTCCCAGTGCAATGTTACGAATCCTTCTTTGCTATTTGCAGCCTTACAGCTGAGGTCTACTTTCCCTTCTTGGGAGCATTTAATCGCATTCCCAATAAGATTTAGCAATACTTGCTGTAGTCGGTTTTGATCACCTAGGACAATAAGATCATCAATTTCCTCTGAATGAGTTGCAATTGACAAACCGGAATCAATTGCATGGGGTTCCATCATTTTTGCAACTCTGTCAAGAAGTGCTGATGGCGAGAAAGGGCTTACTTCTATCCGAAGTTGATTGGCATCAATCGAAGCGACATCAATGAGGTCATTGAGCAGGCCTAGCAGTGAATTACCAGCCTCGTGAATGATGTTGAGATGTTTTTCAGTGTCGTCTTTGTCTTCGGAGTTCTGGGCAAGCTCGGTCATTCCAAGGATGGCCGTCATGGGAGTTCGCAGTTCGTGACTGACGTTAGCAAGGAACCGAGATTTAGCACGATTTGCCTCTTCGGCTTGGTCGCGTGCTGTTTCTAGTTTTCCGGTAAGCGCTTTGAGGCTTTGTACCGTTTTTTCAATTTGTTTCACGGCAGGACGAAAGATGAATAGTCCTTCCGCTACCAAAACAATAAGCGTTAATACGAGAAGCGTATATTCAAGTTTGCCAAGGCGATTCACTTTCGCTTCGGCTTCCACAACAAATTGTGAGACAATGCTGTCCATTCCCTCAAGGAAATTGGCTTCGTGTTGCTGAATCACAGAAACAAGCTTGTCAGTATTTTTACCCTTAGGTGTTTCGGAAATAATTTGGCTTGCTGCGGCCTTCATTTTGTTGAAGTCATCGTCGATAGCTGCGAAAAGCGTTTTGATTTCAGGGCTATTCTCCCCTGGCAAAATCAATTCTAGGGAGCCTTGTCTTAAGCCTTGATGATTCTCTACCCATTCATTGAGAGTCTCTTTCAACTCTTTGAGTGCGATTGCTTGTTCTTGTTGATCCATAACAAGTAAACGCAGAGATGACTTAGCAAGGCGTTGACTGAGCATACGCTGCCGACCGGCGATGTTGATAACACGAGAATCATTTTCGCCCGAATGTAACTGTTGCTGGATTAACAGTTGTGCGCCAATCGATAGAAGAGCAACGGTACTCAGTGCAAAGACATAAAGTAAGGTTAATCGTCTTCCCTCTCGGGGGCGAATGATCTCTTTTACCTGCTCTTGGTTTGACTCCGCCATTTTCTTTGCTTCAAAGCGCATCAGTCGGTTGCTGGGCACTCATGCCATAGAGCCTTAGCTTCTTGCGGAGACTAGCCCGAGTAATGCCAAGTATTTTTGCTGCTCGTGTTTGATTGCCTGAGGTATGTGATAAGACATTGCTAAAGAGTTTACGTTCCATTTCTTCGATCGCATCGGAATGCAACGTATCCGTATCGCTATCAATTCGAAGTTTGGCAAAAGAAGTCCAATCCGTCGAATGCTTACCTGTTTCGCCTTCCGAGGAAGAGGTCACTACAGCATCTTCTGACAGCGCTTTTTGAATATCGGATGCCTCTAAGATATGACCTTTTTGCTCAACTAATGCCCGCTTAAGAACACTTTCAAGTTCATCAATATTGCCAGGCCATGTGTGTTTGCAGAGTACTCGGTTAGCTTCTTCAGAAAGGACCGTTTCTTGGATACCGAACCCTTGAGCAATATGTCTGAGCTTCTTAAGGCAATCATTGATCAACAGCGGTATGTCACCGTGCCTTTGCCGTAGGGGGGGTAACGTAACAATGAAAGCTGTCATTGTGTAGTACAGATCAGACCGAAATTCTCCGCGACGTACTAACGCTTCTAAATCGGATGACGTTATGCCAATAATTCGGCAAGGAACTGGTTTGCTTTCTTCTGAATTAACGGAATAGTAAACTTTATCACGTAACGCATTTATTAGTTTTGTTTGCAACACCAGCGAAAGCTGGCTGATGTCTTCAATTAATAAGGTACCATCAGCAGCACGGTCCAAGGCACCTGGCGTGTACTGGTCGCTTGGCAGGTATTCTCCGAATAATTGTTTTTCGAGACTTGGTTCATCAACGCCAGCGCAAGACAGTTTAACGAAGGGACCATTACATCGCCGGCTATGTCGATGGACTTCTCGTGCTATTGATTCTCTTCCTGTGCCATGCTCGCCTCTGACTAAGACAGGCACGTCAAGCTGAGCTACTTTCCCAACAGCCTTGAAGACGTTCTGCATCGCGACGCATTCACCCACGAGTGGCTCGGATAAATCGTTGACTCTTGGGTCGTTAAATTCATCAGCTTCATCAGGGTTTCCTGCCTGGAGTAATGAACTAAGTGACAGAGCTCGATTAATTTGTGCACGTAGTTTTATTGGGTCCAAAGGTTTCGGTAAGTAGTCAAAGGCACAAAGCTTCATCGCTTCGATGGCAGTACTGCCTGAGCCACGTGCGGTTACGAAGAGAACAGGGACGTTAGGCAGTTGTTCATGTATGCGGTTGAGGACATCGATTCCTAACCCATCAGGCAGCAGATTGTCCAAAACAATCAGATCAGGTTTCTTTTCAAGCTCAGAAAGTCCGGTCGAGGCATCCAAAGCGGTACTGAGTCGGTGAGAAATGCCATCCATAGCCCTTCTAACCACAATTGAGACTAACGGATCGTCGTCGATAACTAGGATGTTGGGCGAATTAACCGAAGTACTTCCGACTTCTGAAACCATCTTGCAATTCTTATTGAGAAAATATGGGCAAACCAACCGCAACCATAAAGCTTTTGCGCTTCTTCTCTCCTAAGGCATTTCTTATGCCGTTGTTAATATGCCAATGATAGCGACGTAAGCGCAATAATATAAATGACTTAAGTGTTTTGTCGGTGTGGTCGAATTGCGCTAGCCCGCGTATTTTTGCAGCGTAAACTGCTAATAAATTAGACATAGAAGTCCAGATTATATGTGGATAGCACGGTCTCATGGGCGTGGAATATACTGCGGGTCACGGAGAGACCAGTCCTTAAGTCATTGCAGGGCATTGATTTACTGTGATGTTAAACCCTGATGGTTACTTTTTGGCAATTGATAATCTCGTTTTTCCGTACCGATGCAGACTGAAGTAGACCAACTGGTTTGCAACGCGACGCTTGGATGTAACGGATGCATTGGGCACTCGCGACGGATCGTGTCCATATTTATAAACCCCTAATGCGAGAGCTTACAATGGAATGCTACGCTCGCTTGGCAGGTACCGCTTTTATAGCCGCTTGCCAGCTCTTGATCCTCAACAGCAGCGTAGGTGCAGAAGAGACTGCCCCTATCACATCTGCTTTTGAAGGATTCGAATTACAAGAAGTCGATGAAGTAATATCTGATTACTCCGACGAAGAAGTTACCTTGGTTTCGGCTTGCTGTGAGCCAAGCTGCGAAGTTGCCGACTGCTGCGACGACGTAGGATGTGGCGATTTGTGCGGTTGTGGTGCTGCTAAAAAGCCAAAGCCAAACCCATGTACAACAAGCCACAAAGGTTTGTTTTACGCCAACGACTTCAGCTATCTTAAGGACCCATGCAACAAGCATGAATGTCTTGGCGACTGCTTGAAGCTTATGCCAGTCGACAAGTGTGGACGTTGGGGAACGCTTGACATTGGTGGTCAGCTTCGTCTTCGTTACCACAATGAAGATGGCATGGGACAAAGTGCCGGCCAGACTCGTTTCCAGGATACTACCAACGATTTCACGCTCTCGCGTATTCGTCTTTACACCAACTGGAAAGTTAATGATAACGTCCGCGTATTCGCTGAAGGCATTTATGCTGACGTTACTGGATCCGACAACACTTACATCTCTCGCGGCATTGATACCAACTATGGTGACCTGCTGAACCTGTTTGTTGATGTTAAGCTAACTGACAAGACAACCGTTCGTGTTGGTCGTCAAGAATTGCTTTACGGCAACCAACGAGTGGTCTCGCCACTTGACTGGGCTAACACCCGTCGTACCTTCGAAGGTATTCGCGTCCTTCACAAGCGTGGTGACTGGAGCATCGATGGCTTCTATACCAACTTCGTTCCGGTTGTTGACAACCAGTTTGACGAAGCTGACTATGACCGTAGCTTCTACGGTGTCTATAGTACTTACAAAGCATGCGAAAATCATTCGCTTGACCTCTACTACCTTGGGTTTGATGATGAGCGTGCAGCTGGTGACTTCTCACTTCATACCACTGGCCTTCGTATGTACGGTAAAACCGACAGCGGCTGGTTGTACGAACTAGAAGGTGCTCCTCAGTTCGGCGACGCAGCTGGTGGGGTTGGCCATAGTGCTGCCTTCTGTACCGCTGGTATTGGTCGCAAGCTTGACATGGCATGGGATCCAACCGTTTGGTTGTTCTATGATTATGCATCCGGAAACGTACCTGGTGGAGACTTCAACCGTTTCAACCAATTGTTCCCACTTGCTCACAAGTACCTAGGCTTCATCGATGCAACGCAACGTTCGAACATCGAGTCGCCAAACATCCTCGTCAAGATGGCACCACACAAGAAGATCGACCTCTTGATTTGGTACTACCACTTGATGGCTAACCAAGCGGGTGACATTGTTCCATCGATTGGTGGAACACCAGCCCAAAGCACGGCCAGCACCGACTGGGGTGATGAAATTGACTTGATCGTCAAGTACAAGATCAACCCACGTTCGAACATCCTCTTCGGATACTCGAAGTTCTGGGCTGGCAACAAGATCACCCCACCAGGTGGTGCAGTCGATGCTGAATTCTTCTACACTCAGTGGACGATGAACTTCTAAGATTTAGTAGATTGAACTCCTGTCAACACTTATACCCTCGGGTGGCTTAGGCTACCCGAGGGTTTTTTGTGTTTGACAGGCAAAATGGGTATGGTATTCATATGCTTACCCCCCTACCCTGCTCTCATCCAACACGAGTTGACAAAGAGACATTCCAACAGAGTTCAACCAAAATCGATTTTGAAAAGCGATCCTCAACCAATACAATCAGATTCCCTCAGGGCTGACAGGTCCTAGGAGCTTATTACGATGAATATGAATACCCCTCATAACACGCATCCAACCAAGTCGGATCGAACCAACGCGTCAGCGGCAACAGCCAAACGCTCCTGGGCCGCTTCGCTTGGTCGGCTTTGGATGATTGGCTGGCTCGTAGTTGCGATTGCGCTAGTCGCCGTTTCGCTACGCAAGTCGGGCGAAGCCCCCGAGCAAGTTGCTAGCAGCGAGTCGGC
>SPJK01064146.1_pt1 | contig 26494 bp, 23 predicted proteins | sample 3741771 | NCBI WGS metagenome assembly SPJK01 (sample SAMN10925997, study PRJNA522277) | cold seep metagenome | isolation source: Elba SIP-enriched marine methane seep metagenome, extraction at timepoint T2 | place: Italy: coast of Elba, Mediterranean Sea
GACCGGAATTGTGAATAAGCTATCCACGCCAGCCAAAGTAAATAGATCACCGCCAAGGTCATTGCTACGACTGTTAATAAATCGGTAGGTGAAATACCGCCTGTTGATGCTTTAAATGCTGTAATCTGAGATGCTGACATGGCCATGGTTAATGACGATAATCGCCTTTCAGTGGCGGAAAGCTTCTTGGTTGAGTTCTTGGTGCTGTTAGATGTTCTTCAATCCCAGATTTAATACGATGAATATCCAGTGCCAACCAGTCATATTGGAATTGAATACGTGCATCGGGATTCGACTGGGCTTTTGCTTCAGTGATAAGAGGTTTTAATGCTTCTAGCTCATGAATGATTTTGGCTAAAGCAACGCGTTCACCGTCGGCATCAGCTAAGATAAAGGATGAAATACTCAGTAGTAAAATCGTAATGATTGTTTTAAATCCCATCTGTTAATCTCCAGTCAAGAACACTGGGGACTATTATTAGGAAATTTGAGAAAAATAGAACTGAAAACCCTAGCTGGAATGGGTGTGGGTTTTTTTAACCTACCTACTAGATTACAATTTCAGTAGTTACAGAAGATGTTATTTCTATTTGGTTTGTAATTTCTGTATAGAGATCAATATCAACTTCCGGTACAGCTATGGAAATAATCAATGAGTACCTTGCTTTTTTATCCCATTGTTGAAGTTTAGTACGCGAACGCCACCACCCCATCGCGGGATAAATGGCTATCTGTCCACGATCTGCCAGATCAGTCGCAGTACCACTCCATTCATCTTTATGAATGGAACCTTTATGTCGAAAATCACCCAGTAACCAATTTGAATCACTTGGAGCTTTGCTAGTTCCTTCTTCTTCATCTCGGGCATGCCTGCTTACCCTATTTCGAAAATCTTTTGTAGATTCGGTTGGACGTTTAACATCAAAACGAAGTTGATGACTGGGGTAGCTATACTTTCCAGAGACATTTCGGCTAGAAGGATTAGGTTCGATAAAATAAGACAAAGTGACTGTCATTTTAACTTGAACTTCACCTAATGCTTGAAGACTATCTTTAGGCCAAGGTAAATCATGAAGATGCATATCACGGGTACTTGGCTGCTTTCCTTTTATCTTTTCATAAGGCTGCAGCTCATCTTCAACAATTAGAGACAATGAATTATTTAAACTCCATAATGCTTTTTGAAGGTTTGGCACACCAAAACCAACACAGCGAACTAGGCATTGTGCCTTTTGTCGATCTGTCGTTCCATGGGCAAACTGATTCTTCATAGCCTCTGTCCACTGAGCAGAATGAACCATCAGAGCTCGAACTGTTTCTGGCCAAAGAGATGGGTACTGGGTATAAATTTCAGCTGCAAACTTACTTGCTAATGCTGTTGCAGCACTGGTTGCTTCAAATGTTGTAAAGTGGCGCTCTGTAATATTATGATGAACAGTCAGTAATTTTAAACTTGGAATTCCTATACACCCTATTCCATCAACACCAACATTCCCCCTTCAAAAACAATATCAGGCTTAATTGGCATTGGTTTTGCCCAACTTACTGATGTAGTGCTATATGGACTTAAGCCACCGTAAGGAGCCAATGGAGAATATTCGTTTGCATCATCTTCTGTAATATTGGTTTTTTCAGTATATGCGCCAACGGTTAGTGCATTCCATGATTGTCCAGGATCATGAATATCCTGAAGCTCGTTATAGATGGGGTAACCTGTAAGGGAAGAAAGGTCTTGTCCTGTATTTCCAGCACATATGATAATGAAACGTGGGTTCAGGTTATCTCCCAAATAATCAACAGCCAAGCTATCTACTGTACTTGACCATGCAGAAGGACGACCGCGATCTCTACCGTCTGTAGAAGATAAAGCCATTGCAAAAATACGAGTTCGGCCATGGTTTTCAATCTCAGGTAATGAAATACCATCAGCAGTAATTATCCCCAGATGTTTTCCTTCATTATCATTTGGATATCGCAGAAGCTTCACCGATTCTATTCGGTGATTAATTTTTACTTGTTTATTTATAGCTAATGGCTCGGTTAAATCGCCCCAGACAGCAAGACCAGCCATTCCTGTGCCATGCCCATCGTCATCAGTAGGACTCCATTCTGGATTAACAGTAAATTGATCTATTTCTTGTATAAATGGAACAATAAGTGGATGATTAATATTAGATCCAGTATCAAGAATACAGATGTATGGCGGGCTTTCATTGCCAACTTGTAACCGTGAAAGTAAATCATCAGTCCATTCTGTCTGTTCTTCTGGAGAGAGTGAGTCAAAAAAAGCAGCAGTTTCCTTGGCTCTTCGTAACTCAGAAATCTTGTTTAGTAACAATGAACTACTTGAAAATTGATTACGTGTTCCTTTAGCAAGCAATACGGAACGTTCAGGAAATCCCAACACATGTTGCGAAACCAAAATTCCTGTTGCTTCAGCTAAAAGTCTGAAATCATGAATAACAGCAGGTCGATCACCCAGAGTTGGCAACCAAACTTCCCACCAAAACATTTCATCATGGCTTATAGGCAACTGATCATTATCATCTGTCCACAATGACTCTAACGCTGCTACTCTAAACGATTGAATCGTATCGATTAGCGGTCTACTGTCTATAGGATCACCCTTCTTATTCTTTTTATAATCAAGATAATCCTGTAGCTTTTTCTCAATGACTGTTAGTTTTCCCTCTGGTACAAAGATAGTTGCAAACACTTGGTTTTCAGAACGGCGAATATTAAGAAGCTCTATGCCTTGCCTTGCATCAGCTAGACTTTCAACAGCCATTTCAACGTCAGGGAAACTAGTAAATGCTACTTGTATACCTAAACCTGATTCCAGTTCATAGCTTTCTGAAGCTGAATTTAATTCCTCTTGACTCTCGAGAACTTGTTCAAGTTGTAATTTAAGTTGTCCACCATGTTGCTGGCGAACCTGCTCAGGAATTGGGTCTTTTTTTATGACAACAGAGCGAGGGTAAGTATATTTTTCAGCCAGACCATTTGAACCAAGAAAAATATGTGGCTTTACATCCGTGTTTTTTGCCATTAATTATCCTGGTCCGTTAGATGATTTTGAAGAATGTTTCTACGATCAGAAATTGCATGATCCAAAATTGACATTGTTATCTTACTATACTCATGTATGAGAAGATCCTTAATAGCATCTTCCGCTGCCATAGTTATCTCAGCACTACTTAATCCATGGGATTTTTCTGGAAGTTTTTTCCATGGAAAGTTTTTTGCTACATAGGGTTTGAGTTTGTTACGGAATAATGTAATTACTTCATCTTCTGTAGGCAACTCATATCGAATAACATCATCAAAACGACGAAAAAGAGCATAATCTAAAATTTCAATGTGATTTGTTGCACAAATAATAATACTGTTCGATTGATCTTGTTCAATCATTTGTAAAAAACTATTCAATATACGCCGAGCCTCACCAACATCATTTGTTGAAGATCGCTGCGTTCCCAAAGTATCAAATTCATCAAAGAAGTATACCCCTCTCACATCATTAACTGCATTGAAGACTTGTCGCAATTTCGCAGAAGATTCCCCCATGAATTTAGTAATAAGTGCATCAAGCCTCACTTGAAACAATGGATAATCCAGCATTCCAGCAAGAATTGATGCAGTAAATGTTTTACCTGTCCCAGGTGGTCCAACTAGAAGTATATGACGACGAGGGGATAATCCATGGTTTTTTAGTTTCGTCATGTGATGCTGTTCCCGAATCAAACGTTCCAGTTTTTTCTTAATAGCATCAGGAGCAATTAAATCGTTCAATTTAAACTTTGGATGACTAACTGCCAAAAGATCAGAGCTATCTTTTATGCCATTGGCAATAGAAACTAGGGATTTTTTGGTTATAGATATTTTTGCTTGCTCAACGATATCCCGAACCTCTTGGGCCAGGCGACCATGACCACTCCGAGCTTCATGCGCAGCAACTTGTAAAGCAATCGACAGAAACCGATCATCATCCTTTTCTATATGTGATTGCAATAATGCTTTTAATTGCGCTGAACTAGCCATGTTTTAATCTTGTTTGTTTAACTATATACTTAATATGATAGTTTTGAATGACATTGTCGCATGATTTTAATTATTTTACTAAGGCTATTAGCGATAGCAATATTCTCACTTATCCTGGATAAGACTAAGAATGTAAGGGCTAAGTATAGCTTTGCTTCTAAGCTAAATTGATGTTTAATTTATGACTCATGCCTGCTTTCCTCACAAATACTTCTTAAAAGTAGAAGCCATAACAGTCACCGAAACAGCAAACAACACGGCAAAAGGCAAGACGATTAAATTAGGATACACACTCACAGGCATAGCCAAATAAATAATCCACGGTAATATCAAACTGGGGTAAAGCACTTTTTTAGCCCAGTGATATACAAATGAACTTTCTCTACCACCACTCCATCGACGTATATCTCGTTGTACCAGCCCATCAGTTAACCCAAGCATTGCCAATAATACAAAGGCTGGAATTGCCAGGGTTAATACTGCTAGTCGTACTGCAAATATTTGTGTGATTATCATGGCAGCTAAAATATAGTTTTCTGCCACTAGATAATAGTCATGACATATCTTTCTAAATCCAGCTGTTTTATGCTGAGTTTCTGGGGTTGGAGTTGCAAGCCAAATAACGGCTGATTGTATGCCTGTTGTCTTGAATGTTATATGGTAAAAACGATCAGCAAAGTTTTTTGCGTATTGTGCTGGTTTATCAACAATCGCACTGCGCTTAAAATCTTCATTTAGATAATTTAACTCCTGGGCTAACATTTTTTCACTGTGTTGAATGTTTGGCTCTTGCCAATAATCAGTCGCCATTCCCAGCCATTCAATGGCAATAGAAAATAGTAGGGTCATAATTAAAAATATCATCAATTGCATCACTCTTGTAAGCGTTAATGAAATAATCCCCTGCTCTGTAGTTTGATGCGCTGAAGTTGTCCTTTGCGTATTGCTGGCCATTTAACTGGCCCACCAGTGATCATTGGTTAAATAACGTTTGGTCATTTCCTTTGAAATTTGCTGCAGATTTTTTGGGATTAGATCATCATCTAATTTTGACGGTAACGGCATTCTTATTTTCCAAAGGTTACCACCTTCTAACAAGGCAAAGGCTTGACCTTTTGGTAAGGCCATCACGGTTGCAGGTGAGATCATTGGCATTTCTGTTACTGAGATACGATCTTCATTCTTTGAGGTAAAATCGACTGATGAGCTGGGGTCTGCTGAGTCATTAACCCCTGAGACTTCCATAATGGTGGTCACTTCACAGCTATCTACCTGATTGGTGAGCATTTCAGCGGTGGCGAGTTCTTTTACTCGTAGCATAATCAATGTATTGAAGTTCCCTGCTATCTGCCCTGCTTTGGCTTTATTGCCTATTCTGGCTTCTACATCTGACCAGGTTTGTGTATAAGCAGTAACTTGAAAACCTGAGCCACCTGATTTGTTTAATAGCGGGATAAATTCATCACCAATTAGCTCATTAAACTCATCGGCATGCAGTGAAATTATTGGTATTTCTTCGGTTTTTTCTGCCTCTGGCATTCCATAATCTGTGCCATGTTTATATATTTCACCAGAAACAGAGACTAAGTCAGCAAACATTGAATTACCTACTGCTGAGGCAACCGCCATATCTGATAAGGCATCTAAGCCCACATAGACTATACCTTTTCGCCTGATAATTTGCCGCCAATCTATAATCGCTCGGGTATCGTCCATATCGGTATAGTCAGGTGAGATTAATTCAGCTGTTTTACCTGAGATTAACTTTTCCATTAAGGGTAATAATGAGGCAACAATTTTATCAAAGTAGGTTTTGTCATATTCAAAGGCTGAACGTAACCCATCAGCCACTGCATCATAAAATCCGTTTTCTTTAACATAGCGCACCAGTGCAATTACTTCATGTGGTCGTCCTTTTAAAGCAAAAGGTAAATCACGCTCATTGATATTTGCTGCTATTTTTTGGACTTGTTTCTCCCAGTCGATAGGCGCAACATCAGGTAACCATTGCCTGTAATATTCTGTTAATAAGGGTTCAATATTTGTTATGTAGCGGGTAATCTGGCGGTAATCAGGACGTTTACCCATTTTTACCAGGGCAATTGAAATCATATTAGTAAATCGCCAGGCAAATTCCCTAAAAGCCGCTGAATTACCTTCACTGGGTAAGGCATTGGTTAATCGTGTGGCAATCTCGGTAATCCTTGAAAAATTACCAATGGCATTATAACGACAGGATATTTCTGGATAGCCTAGATGAAACACATACAGCTCATCACTACGCCCCGCTCTTTTTGCTTCTGCTACTATCCGTTTCATTAAATCAGCATCACCTTTAGGGTCAAACACAATAACCGTATCGCCCCTGGCAATATCTTGGGTAATCAGTATTTCTGCTAGACGTGTTTTACCAACACGGGTTGTTCCCAGAACCAGGGTATGCCCTACTCGCTCCCGTAAATCCATGGTGACATTTTGTTCTTTCATTTCCACCGCATGTATCTGCGGCTTTCCTCCGACTGGGGGTAATGGACTAACAGGATTCCACCAGGTATTTTGCCGCGTTAAATACGTGATAAATTGAAGCATACTCGACTGATGCTCCCAGCGTATTTCCGTATGTCTTGCTAATTTATAAAGGGTTGATTGATCAATATACTGTCTAACTTTAGGACTTAGTGTATCTCGTAATCGCTGGGTATGTTGTTGCTGCCACAAAAAACCTTTACCTAAAAATAATCTATGCTGACTTACTGGAATCTCTTTTGCTGTCAGGCTATATTCTGGCATTTTTCGTATATTACGTTGATAACGCAGGATGTACAGCGCATCTAAACTTCTGAATATGCCAAAGATGATAAGCAGTGCAGCTGTTCCATAACCGACTGCGGGTGTCATCATTAATGACCAAGGGGCTAATACTGCAATAATGGCCAAGCCGAATGAACAAAGGGATGACCATAATTCAATAGGGGGTCTTAATAATGCCTCTAAGGGATATGCCTTTTTCATTGCTCAATGCGTGTAGCTGAAATTAAGGCAGGATAATGCTTAAGTGATAATTGTCGTGATATTTTATCGCCAGCGACAGGATTTATTGCCAATCCACCGGAAGCCTGGACCAGTTGCTCTAGCCCTTTGTTTGTTTTTACATTAACAGCAATGCCAGTTGCATTATGTTTTATGAGTTGTTCTCGGTGTTGTTTTAACCAGGTTAGGGACAGTTCATCTGCCCCGACAATAAAAATGGCTTGGGTTAGAAAGGGTCGATTAATCGTTCTTATCTGCACAGGTCCTGGTGTCATCGATTTAGTATTAACGGGCAGCCCAGTAAATTCTGCCTGATCATGTTCAGGGTCGGCAAACTGATAGCGTGTAGTTTTGGGAACAGTCTGTAAGGGTTTAGTATTTCCACTGTCGTAGATAATCAGTGGATCTGCTTTTAACAAAGTACTCATCAACACTAACACTATTAAACTGATTTCTTTATGCCACATAGAGTTTCTCTTCAGCTAATCACATAAACTGGATTGTATGTAATGATTAATTAAAATATCCAATAAACCGTAATTGAAATGCCCGCAGGTTTTAATGTTTAATTCGCTGAATATGTTTTATTACCCGATTTGCATAATTTAATGCTCGCTTCTTTTGCATTGGTTTTTGCCCAGGTGAATGATATCTCCCTATTGCCTGTTTCCACTCCCCTGTTTTTTTATATTCATCATTGAGAATTCTGGCACCCGTGCGTGTATTATGGATCGGCTCTAAGGCATGCCAAGGAGTACCCAGCTTATTATGGTGATAACGCCAATTGATTTGCATAATCCCTATATCTATTGACTTAACACCTTGCTGAAGAAAGAAGATTAAGCCGTTATAGGCTGCATTTCGTGTCGGGTATCGTCTTGGAATACCTGCAACATTGAGTGTCCATGGCCAGGGTCTATAACGCCCAACTTTTATTTTATGACCACTTTCAGCTAAAGCAACAGCATAAAAAATGGTAGTAGGTATATTATTCTCGATAGCTATCTTATGATAATTAGCAGGGATTATTTCTGCCTTAGCTGGCATTACCAGTGCCGCTAATATAAATACTAATCTATAGATAGCAATAGGCTTTTCTAACATTTCATCTTCAATTAATTAAAACTATCGGTAACCCCCCTAATATTGAATTTGAGTCAATTTGGTCGAATTAAGTCTGAAAACTAGGGGTACTGAACTGGTCATTTTTTTTGTTATTCGATACATCGCACCTTGGTCATGATTAAGTGTAATACTGCCCGATTTCAATCGTTGGGCATCAATCTGAAATCGTTTTGCCCACTGCCTGATTTTGGCATCATCTGTTTTATTTTGTGTATCGACAAAATAAATATCAACATGCAATGTTTTTACCACTTCATCCCGCATTATTTTTTGAATGATCGTTTCACACTCTGCACATTGTTCAACTTTAAGAAAAACTAACACCCGATCACCTGTTTTAAAATGACTCCCTTGATCAGCATTTAATAAATTTGTGTCAATCATCGGTTCATTTGGGTACAGTCTCGCAAAGGCCTGGTTATAAGCCAGCTGGAAGGCTAAAATCCTTTCTATATCTTCATGCCGCATGGTTGCCCAGATTTCAGCATATTTTCTGCGTTCCACATCTGTTCGTGCATGAGTCCCCAACACCTCAATGGGTGATATATTTTTAGGGCTGATACTACCTCTAATACCTTGCATTAAAGTTTTGTATCGAGTCCAGTCAGCTTTTGATAATGCCCATTGTTGACGGTGATTTTCCTCAGCTAATTCTTGTACATTTACTTCCGTCTGTTTAAGTTTCTTTTCCTTAGTTTCTGTGGCTTTTACTGGCGTTAATGGAATGATAAATAGCGTAAACAGCAGACTTGTGGCGAGTAGATTATTCATGACTTCACAAATAATTCATGCAGTATACCTGCCTTATTTTTAAACATAACGGTCCCTAGCAATCGATCAACGCTATAGACCTGCCAATTATCTAACCCTTGACCCTTGATGAGTTCATGTAATTGACCTTGTAACCTGACCACTGCATATATCTGATCACCCCATTGATCAATACTAACTAAGGTAAAACGGAGCCTAGGTTTTTTATAAGGTTTAGGTCTCTTTTTTACTTTGATGGCAAGTTGCTGGGTTTGTAATTTAGTTTGTAACTGTTCGATTTGAGTTGTTTGTGCAATTAATTGATTCTGTAGCTGTGTCATTAACTGGTCTTGATCTTTTTGGCGTCCATTATTTTCCAGGATCAACTGATTTAATTGATTTTCTAATTGTGTCAGTTTTAATTCATCAATTTGGGGTTTATTGACCAGAGGAAGGTCAGGTTCATCAGCAAGTTTGGTATCTTGCTTACTTTCTGCAAAAGGTTCTACAGGAATACTAGCGGGTAGCGTTGAACCCTCTGGTTCTAGGTTTTGTATTGGGCTTTCAATATCAACAAGTGCTTGAGTATGATCATCGCCTCCCCCAGAAGAAAAGACAATCCATAAAATAATCAGTACCAGCATTAACAGCCCTATGATTCCGTATTTTATGGAATTAGGCATTGGCTTTATATTATCTAGTGAACTAACTCCACTGACTTTTTTAGTTGCGCTCATACTGTTTCTCCTTTATACCGCTTATCCAGCTCATAACTGATTAATCGTCTAACGGGATCTTGATTTAATTTAAAGGCAGGAGTCATTAAGATAGTGAGTGCATCTTTCAATGTCATTGGACCAATATGACGATGGACATCGGGCAACTGTTTTAAGAAAAATTTGGCCAGTTCTGTTTGCTGTAATTGTGCCGGCACCAGTTGATAACCACTGCGCTTTAATAAGTAAGCTATAGTTTCTCCAATACTTGTAATCTCATCAGGAATTGACACAATAATGATTACTTGTAGTAACTCTCGCTGAGTTCGAGTCGGTTTGGCTTTAATGCTGCTGTATCGACCTGTTTGAATATCGGACGGCGCTGAAGGTGATGATTGATATTGCGTAGTAACAATAGTTGCTAATCCATCTTGCTGTTGAATAGATTGATCAACACCATTTTCTACCGTTTTCCCTGTCGATGAACAAGCTGTTAGCCCAAATATAAAAACCAGAGATAACAAAATAATATTGCTTTTGATGGATAGTTTCATGCTCATTAATCATTGCTGTTTTTGTCGTAAAACAGTCTGACTTATTACCATTTTTCATTCAACCAGAAACCCTAATTGAGTTTAAACAAGGTTTACCCCCCCTTTTTTGGATAAGCCCCTTACCATTACAAATCCCCTTCCCTTAAGCATTTTTACCCTTTTTCCCTTCCTTTTACCTTTTTGTATTTTTCTCACCCTTTTCTTATTTTAAAAAATGGAGTAATGGCACTAACACTAGTACTTGGAATAAGAGCCATAACAACCATAACTCCAAACAATACTCGTTAGGATCATGCTATAATCTACTCACTAAGCCATGGCATGAATGGAATATCTGTTGTGCCAAAATCAATGCCAAGCTGAGCTAGTAAAGTAGTCAATTGCCCTCTATGGTGTGTTTGATGGTTAAAGATATGATGAACTAGCGACCAATATGGTACAGACCTTTGTTTACCATCGACATTGCTTGTATAAGTATAATTTTTATTTAGCTCACTCTCATTAAGTGAAATAATCCAAATATCTACTTCATTATCTACAATAACTCGTTCCCGTTTTAGGTCTTCCCAATTTTGGAATAATATCTCGTTGATATCTCGTGGGCTGAAAGTATTATCTCTTAAGCGCTCTAACCATGCTTTATCACCATAAAGAATATGGTCTAAAGTTCTATGAATTGAGCCAAAAAATGCCCCCATATCTTTATTGCGAATTTCATCACTCAATGAATCACATATTTTAAAAATGTTTTGATTCATCCACATATTGTAATGAGATAGCATTTCAAATTGTTTTTCGATTCTCATTTCTAAATTCTCCCGAATTAAGCTTCATAGTTATCAAAAACTCGGCCGCAAATGACCGAGTTTTTGCTTTGCGATTATTATAGCTAGCCAGTACTATTGCTAATAGATACTTTTTTAAAGCGAGGAACTTCACACATCGCATAGCGAATAATCAGTTTCCCTATTAAATTAAAAAACTCAATACTCACTAGGCAATAGCAGCGTCATATGCGTCTCATCATCAATTAAATAAAACTTCCAGTTACCTGCTTGCATATCCGTATAATGGATATGAGAAGCAGCAAGTTGTTTGTCATTGCCATCGGTGACTAAAACCATTGCCTGGTTCTTATCAATCACACTGATACATAAGTTGATACATCCAAAACGTTCCTTTTTAGATTTCAATAAAGGTGCTATTTCACAAGCAACTTTATCAATAAACCAATAAGCGCCCTGCTCACCTCCATTCTCTGCCAGAAACTTTACTCCATCTGTATAAATAAGATTTCTGTTTAGAGCATGTCGATACCATTTTTCAGTTCCCGTAAACTGTGCCAATTCAAAATTCAATTGATCTTGGTTAAGGCGTTGGTGAGTACTGTTATTTTGTTCAATTACTTCAGTCATTGTATTTCTCCAATCAATTTATAAATCGAAGAATACAAAGCCTTCGCAACGCGAGGAATTTGAATTCCCCGGTTGGGTTAAAGATAAAAAATATCTGCAACGTTTCTCACTGGAAACGGCTATCGGTTTCGCAGACTCGCGATAGCAAAAGGTATTACTGATTACGCAGTAACTACGGTAGAAATTTGTTTAAATCACTTCACTTAAAGTTCTTTCTAGCAACCTAATTTATTCAAGTCACTCGAAAGAACCTCTGATTAATCAGGTGATCTAGGGTTAAGAAAAAGCCCCTCAAAAGGGGGCATTAAATTAAGCAGCAATTAGTTGTTTTGCTAATGCAACTTCAATACTATCGCCATCAGAGTTCAGCACATCCAATCCTGTATCGGGCATATCACCCGAGGTTGATTGGCTGACTGCTATTTTTTGAGCCATCAGTTCTAAACAGGATATTTGTGCAGTCTTTTCATAGCCCAAATAATACACATCAATATTTTGTTGCTGTCCAATACGCCAGGAACGTCGAGATGCTTGTTGTACGGTGTATACGTTATAGCCTGATTGCATAAGACAGATAGTTGGAAAATCCAATAAATCTAAGCCTGTTTTTACCAATTCAGGATTACACACCAGTACATCAATACCCCGATCTACCTGATCCATTATCCAGTCTTCACGTTTATCCGTTCCAATACTTGACCGTAATACGGCGACTTTAAAACCTGAGATTTCCAGTACTCTTTTAAGTCGAGAGGCTGTATCGCGTTTTCCCGTATATACAGTATAAACCAATACTTTTCTTCCCTTAGCCTTGTTTGCTTTACAAATATCAACCAATTCCAATTCTTTTGGACTTAGTTCATCTTGTTCAAGTACCGCAGGTACAAATGCTAATACCTCCCTGGTACGTGGATGTTTGACTTCTTCATCACGAAAACAGGTATCTGGCCAGGCTAATAAAACAGTTAAGACTAAACCCATTAAAGTTTTATCACCTTTCGCTAAGGCTTGTTTTAGCTCATAAGTTAAATGACTCGATAAATGTTGGTACGCTTCGGCTTGTGCTTCATTCATACTCACATTCATAAAGGTCTCTTGATAAGCAGGTAAAACATTACCCCCAATATCTTTGAGCTTTAAAAATGCGGTATAGGGTAAAACATAACGAATCACACCTTTAGGCCCAAATCCTGGAGCTTTTGAGGTATGAACCACCATTTTTTTGCCTTTAGCGGTACGATGATTTCCATTACTGGTCTCTTTAAACACGTCCTTTAAAACGCCATGCTCACGCATAAAGCTCATCGCCGCAGTCCCTAGACTATTCTGGCTGTTATATTGATAGCCATCTTCCAGCATACGTGTAGACATCACTCGCCACAGTAGGTAAAAAATATCATCGGCATAACCGCCCATTAAAGTCCCCGTCAGTAACACTGTTTTACGCGATTTCTCTGCTAAAACACCCATTGCCTGACCTTGAGCCGAACCTGAGTTTTTATATTCATGCCCTTCATCAACTAACAACAAGTCAAAAAAATCATTAGGTAAATAACGTTTGATAAATTCAGATGGTTGATAACCCCCTTGACCAAAACCAAAGGCTTGCTTTGCCATGGCTCTTTCCATCCGTTTAGCTTGTTTATCAGAAAAGACTAAATCGCCCTCTTCATCCATTAGATTAATAAACTCATATACATTATCTGAAAGCATGGTTGATAAGGTGTTAGCACCAAATCCTTCCAGCAATTTATCTGCTGTTTTAGGGCCTATCGTAGGTATTTGGCATATTGATTGATGCACCATTCCGCGATAGTCTTTAGGTTGCTTATTGCGATTTAAAGTCCATAAAGGTGCATGGCAATACTCACAGTGTTTCCTGGTGTCATTACTTTCATTAAAAATTGCAGCACTGATACGCTCACCTTCATCATTAACGATAAATTCTCCGCAATCTGCACAGGCAGCGTATTCATGGGTGACAATAAAGCTTCGCCTTGCTTGTGTTTGAGTTTCTGCAATAACGACACGTTCATATACACGACGAACAACCATCACAGGCCGCCAGTCAAATCCCATACGCATACGCACTCGTCCCAAAATATAAAATTCTGGCACAGTAGGCTGATGCTGACTATTCGCCCGTATTTTTAATAATTGACGTAAGGTGTCTGGGCCATTCAGCACCCAGACCTTGGCATTTTCAATGGTTTCCAGGATTTCCCTTCGCCATTTGTAGACTAAATGAGGTGGCGCTATCACTAATGTTCTGCGATAGCCTTCAGTGAATAAAACCGCTGAGACAGCTATACCCATCATAGTTTTACCACAGCCCATTTCACCATTTAAAACCGCTGCTTGCTCATTCTGTTCTACCAGTAATTTACATACGGCTTGTACTCTTTGCCGTTGAGCATCAAAAGGATGACGTTTTAAATCACTCATAATTTGATCCCATTGGGCATTAGGCACACCATCATAAATAGGTGGGTGTTGTTTAGATACTGAATCCATTAGACCTGCACCAAATTCATTAAGAAACTGGGTCAAATCAACGATATTTGATTCTGCTTGCTCCTCATCCATAGAGTCGGCTTGTTGTTCTACCGTCTGTTCTTTTATTTGATTTATTTTGCTCATGGTTGTTTCTCTCAAAAAAAGGAAAACAACCCCCATCAGGAAGCGTTTTCCCGTAGGGTTAAAAGTTAAATTAATAAAAAAATCAGTTAATTGTGCATCACTGCTACAGCAACCCATGTTCCGCAAAGGAATACGAACCATCTCCAATAATGATATGGTCAAGAACGCGTATATCGATACAATCCAATGCTTTCTTTAATTTTTGCGTGATCACTTTATCTGCATTACTCGGTTCTGCAAGTCCAGAGGGATGGTTATGGGCAAAAACAACCGCAGCCGCATTGTGCTGTAAAGCAGCTTTAAGCACCTCTCTTGGGTAAACACTGGCAGAATCAATCGTGCCATGGAACATTTCATCGCATGAAATAACTTGATGCTGATTGGTTAAAAACAAGCAAACAAAAACTTCATGCTCATAGTGGGCTAATTTCAATTTAAAATAATCTGCCGATTTAGCAGGCTCTGAAATAGTCGTGCCTTTAGAAAAGTAACTATTGTAAATATAGGTTGCTTCACAAATAACATCATCTTCATCTGCAACACGGTATCGACCGTTTGCTTTTTTGATAAATAACATGGGGCTTCTCCAGTTAAAAGTCACCGAAGAACACCGTCCACCGCAACGCGAGGAATGAAATTCCCCAGTTGGGTTAAAAGTATAAACGTCTGCACAATTTCCAAAGAAATTGACCACTGGTTTTGCAGACTCGCAGTGGTAAAAGGTGTTACTGAATACGCAGTAACGACGGTAAAAATTTGTTTAAATCACTCCATTTAAAGTTCTTTCCAACAGCATGTTATTACTCAAGTCGCTCGAAAGAACCCCTGATTACTCAGACGTTCTAGGGTTAATTCACTCTAACTACTTAATGGTTAATATTTCACCAAAGGTGGGGCTTTGGGCGGTAAAATCAATCGCTTTAATTTGTGGAACAAATACATCCAGCGAGGTACGAATCTCTCGAAACTCACCATCACCTTGCGGTTCCAGTACCACCGATTGCTTTTTATCCTTAAAGGTATCGCCTTTTATCACATAGGTTTTTTGTCCATCATTTGAATGGACAACACCTGAAACCTGCCCTGCTGCCAGTGCTAATGCCAGGTGCCAATCTGATAAAGCCATCAAAGGTCGTCTATGCCCTTGTGTCGTACTATTCATCTGTAGGGTAAATTGAGACCAGAGACAAGGATATTTTTGTGTCTCCTCTTGTAATTGTTGCTCATCAATTTTCATTGCATTAAAACGAATTTCACCTGTTGTTGCGGGTGGAATCGGGTAATGATGACTATCTGCCCAACACTGAGATTTGTCATCTGAATCGCAGAACTGATCTAAAACCGCCAGCATCTTGTTATATGTTTCATCATAAGTTGAGGTTAGTCGCCTAACCCCAATGACAACCACTTGTTTAAAGCGTTGTTCTGGTGCTAAGAAAACACCTATGTTGTCAAAACCTGCTGCAATCCATTTTCTAAACTCTGGATCTAAGGTGTAATGCGGCACAATCAGTACCATCACACCGCCATATTGCAAAAGCCTGGCAGATCTTTGGTAAAACAGTTTTTCCAGGCGTTTTTTGCCTTTAGTCGGGAGTTCACTTGTTTGAGCTTTATCAGTCACTAAATCACCATAAGGTGGATTTAGCCACAATAAACCAAAACTTCTGGGTGTGATGATAGTATCTTGAAAATCACCGTATAAACACCTGTCCAATAATTGTTTAGCTTGAACACATCGTTCATGGTTATACTCCACACCAAAGGTTTCGACATTTTGCATTTGCTCAGGATGATGTAATACATATCGGCATTCAGCCAATGCACTCCCCTCACCTGCACAGGGGTCAATAATGCGCATCGTGCCTGTTTTACAAGGCACTAATGCGGTAACAACCTTTTCAATCGTTGCAGAGTCGGTTGGGTAATACCCATTTTTTACAAAATTATGGGCGAGTTGTTGAAACATTAAAGCCATGGTCTTCTCCAAAAAAAATAATAGAAAACCAAGCCCACACGGGAATTGGTTTCCCGTGTTAATAAAATTTTACTTAGGTGTTTAATTATTGAACGCTTAATTGTCCAGCAGTTACCTTCTGACTGATGGCTATATTGAATTCATCTTCTGGTATGTTGATACTCAGAAGATTCATTTCATAACCTTCAATCAGCTTTAACCAGTTTTGTTCTCGCATCAGGCTAAAAACAGTTTCTTGCCAGTGTTCCAATAAAAGTAAATGACAGACCTGTTTGATTAAACTCCAGGTCTGATTGGCTTGATCATCTTGACCTGGCAGTAACAAAAGGTATGCCTGCCGATTAACATAATCAGGTGTTCTGGTGGTTTTATCAAACAACCAAATATGGACTAAGTCACCGAATAGATTTGACTTGGGCATTCTGCCCGTCATCTTATCCAGACGATCAGGATTACCAATTTTCACAGGATGATTTTCTACCCGAGTAATCGGCGATAAATAACCATCAAATGATAATTGAGAGATTCCCCCATCACTTGTTGTCAGAGTTAACCGTGCCAATAATTCCTGAATAGCAGTATCTCGTCCCCAGCATGAAGCAAAGACTAGATAACCCTCATCACAAACCAGTGCATCACAATACACATCGTTTACTTCATTCATCGCTAACATTGCATTTCTCCTTTACCCCAGGAAAACACACAACCTCAAGGGAAAATGTATTCCCCCTTAAGGTTTGTTGGTTAAATTTAAAAAAATTACTTCTTAGCCCAAAACTGTCCAATGGGGTTAAAGTGATAGCCTAGCGATTTTAAACGATCCCGTTGTTGGCGAAAAAGCTCTCTATCAACTGTCGGATCAAGCTTGAAGCTTTCCTGTAAAGGCCAAAGTAAGCCAAATAAAACGGCATCCTCACACTGTTCAGATCTACAGTCTTTTTCACTTTCCTGTTCTGTATTTGACGAATCAGTTGAATCAGCTTCATTTTCTGTTTCTGTTGATACGCTTTCTGACCCTTTTTCTTCATCCAAGGGATCTTGTTCTAATGGTTTAAGGGCTTCCGGTTCTACTTCATCGACATTAGCCAAGGAAACATTTTCCAGAACAGCTCTAACCTCAACAACCAAACGACTGCCTGTTGAATATGTAGATGAGAAAATTTTACTGATATCAAATAGCCCTTGATAACAGCCTTCATCATATTGATCAAGAATCTTATCTTTGACTGAAAACTCACCAATATCAGTTTGTAATGTACCTACTCGAAATGCGCCATTACGCCCATTGATGATCTTGATTGCCAAACGACCAGATACACTAATCATAATGCCTCCGCCTGTTGAATAATTAACATGACTGTCGATACAAATTTATTCGGATTAAAAAATACTGGTAAATTTTGACAGGACAATAAATGTCTTATTGTGGTATTAAAATTTGTCATAGCGTCTCCTGATTAAAAAAACCGAGAAACTCATCCCGCAACGCAAGGAATGAAACTCCCCGGTTGGGTAGAAAAAATTAAAAGTTAAACATCTGCAACGCTTCCCACAGGAAACGGCTATCGGATAAAGGCAGACTCGCGATAGCTAAAAGTATTACTGAAAACGCAGTAACCACGGTAGAAATTAATAATATATTTTTTCACATTACCTTCCCTTTACTGCAAAACGAAAGATACTCTGAAAAAATCAGATGTGCATGTTGCCTAAAGGATTCATGCACACCTTGTCTGTCGTTAAATAAAAAGTAAAAGTCAAATCATGATCAATCATTATTAACAATCATCACTATTTAAAGGCCTAAAAGACCTTGCCACTCTTTACATTGTAAGCCTGTTTCCCGTTTATTAAACTGACTGTTCAAATGCCTGACTCGTCTACTTGAGTGTTCTAAAGTCACAATAATCCTGCACGGTCTACCGCACAAAGGGTTCCATCATTTCCCGACGATGGCAGCCGGTGTGGTTTAGAACAAGAAGTATCAAAGACACTTTCCCAGAAGGCCCTGCTATACAAGACATTCTGCGAAAATTTTAGATCACCAATGACAAATCAGAATCAAAGATCAATTCTTAACTTTTTACGAAGATAATTAAACTTAACAAGATTAATAAAGACCGCAAATGCGCGGTCTTTATTAAAAAATAAAACAAAAAAATCAATTAATCAGTAACAGCCTCAACTTCTAAGTGTTCTGTAATTGGTATGTCTTGAACGGTCTCTTCCTTAGATGGCGCAGTATAGACGGTCTCACCATCAACTTTGACCCAACCAATATAAAGTAGCCGAGTTTTCAAGCTGATACCAATTTCACCTGCTTTATTACCACTTTTGTAAGTAAAAATTTCAGGGTAAAGATCACCGATTTTAAAACCCATCAGAATCTTTTTATTTTCTTGGCAAGCCTTATCTAAACGCTTAATCACTTTTGCAGCGTCCGACCCACTGACACGACAATCGAAATTGGTATATTCGATTGAATCTTCTGCTCCATGAAGCGCTGAAATGGTACATGCCCAGAAAGGTTCGCCACGTTTAACCGGCACTGTACGAATCCGATTAACATAGCCCACACCTTGAGTATGAAGATCGTAATATTTTGTTTGCTTGTTTTCTGTTGTATTTGTCATGATGTTTCTCCAAAATAGGAATAAAAAAATGGAAAAACACAGTAACCCGACGGGGAAAAGGTTTTCCCGGTGGGTAGGTTGAATTAAATTTAGATCCTCAGCGTTATGGTTTAGCTATTGAGGATGTTGCTTAAGGCATTAGTCACTAATGCTAGCGCAGGTAAAAACGCACAAAGGTCTTTCTGCTTTTGAAGTAAAGAGAATAATTTCTCTGTGGATTTAAATGATAGCTTTGAGAAAGGTTTTCTCTGGGTAGATCAACGTCTGTAACAGTTCCCGCAGGCACTGGCTATCGGATAAACAGACTCGCGATAGCTAAAGGAAACACTGAATTTCAGTGGCTTCACAATGTAATTGTTTTTACCATAAATAGCTTAGGGCTACAAGAAATATTTCGATACCCTTTTCTTGTAGCGATGCTATTAAATCTAATACCTACGCCGTGATCAAGTTAAATTGTTGCGGGTTTTAAATAACCACTGAAATTAGCTTGTACGCATAGGCAACTTCTAATGTATTTGTGATTTATAAAGAATCTACTGGTAATAAGGGCATGGTTGGCCTGGTCAGTAATTCTTCGATGTAATCTTCAAAATCCATCTGTTTTTCTCCGTTTTTGTTCGTATATCCGCTTTTGTCACCGAATAGTATTTTCATAAGCTTCTGAAAACGTTTTCAGAAGTGGTGTTTCAGTCAAATAATGACTTACATAACAAGACAGGGGCTTTTCATAAAAGTTCAATCATTCGGTCATTAACGCTTCAATTCTGTTGTGTACCTGGTCTTACATATGAATATTTCTGATCATGGCCTTTCCCACTTTTTATTATTTATAACTTCTCATTGGTCCCACTAAAACACCTTGGATTTAAGCCCCATTGCCAGGCACAATTCATCCAGTATCGGAGCTTGAATGAATTGATCTTGATTGGCCATCATATAATCTAAAACTTTTTGTTACTTTCTGGTTAAATGAGGATTGTATTTATGTTCTCTATTTGTTTTTGTTAATATTAACTAAAGAGCAATACAAGAACAGGTTTTTTCATTATTTAATTAATCACAGACCAAGCCATTAAGGCCATTCATCATTCCTTTATGAATACCATTACCGAAGTCCTGGCCGGCATTGTCAACCGGGTGACTTATCATAACGCGGCGACCGGCTGGTCTGTGCTTCGTGTGCAACCGTTTCAGTCACCTCAGTCACAGGAAACCGTGACTGTGCATCAGACCAAGGTCTTTGCGGGTGCTACCATGGAATTTCGGGGTGCCTGGACACTGGACCCTAAATACGGTCGTCAATTCAAAGCGACTGAAGCCCTTGAGAAAAAACCTGCCACGACTGCTTCGATTGAAAAATATCTGGGATCAGGGTTGATCAAAGGCGTGGGTCCCAAAACGGCAAAACAGATCGTTAATTATTTCCAGAAGGATACTCTGGATATTTTTGAACAGGATATACAGCGGTTGACTGAAGTCCCGGGTATTGCCAAAAAGAAGTTAGACACCATTGAACAGGCCTGGATCGAACATCGTGCAATTCGGGAAGTGATGATGTTCTTGCAAGGACATGGTATCAGTACTTTGTTTGCGGTCAAGATTTACAAACAATATGGTGATAAAGCCATTGCCATGGTAACTGAAGATCCTTATCGTTTGGCCAATGATTTTTATGGCATTGGCTTTTTCTCTGCTGATAAAGTGGCTTTAAGCATTGGTTTGGCGATAGATTCTAAACAACGGATGATGGCTGCGATTAAACATGTTTTAGCAGCCAGTCGGGAACAAGGCCATTGTTATCTGACCGAGCCACAGATTAATGCGGGGGTGGTTGAGCTGATTGAAATCAATTTAGCGGATCGGCTGCAAGATTATCTTGAGTTAATGAAACGGGAGGGGCAACTGTGTATACGGCTGCTTTTGACCGAGGGCATAGAAACCGCTGGTTATTATTCAAAAACCCTTTTTTATGATGAATCTACCGTGGCTTCAATTTTACGGGGGATGCGGGGTTCGGTTGCCAGTGATCCCGAGAGAATTGCTCACTGGATTAGCACGTATTGTCAGAGCAAATCCATTGCTTTAAGTGATGAACAGGCTGATTCGGTTAAAGGTGTGGTGCAACACCGCTTTTCTGTCTTAACAGGCGGACCGGGTTGCGGTAAAACCACCACGACGTTGGTGATTGTTCGTCTGCTTGAAGCCATGAGAAAGTCGGTTTTATTAGCAGCACCCACTGGCCGAGCTGCACAACGGATGGATGAAGTCATTGGTCGAGAAGCGAAAACTATTCATCGCTTGCTGGAATGGAAAGGCGGCGAGTTTCAGATGAATGAAGCGTCCCCATTAAAAACGGACTTCTTGATTATTGACGAATGTTCAATGCTGGATATTAGTTTAACCGCTTCTTTATTAAAAGCAGTTCCTGAACATTGTCAGGTGCTTTTTATTGGTGACCCGGATCAACTCCCCTCAGTAGGCGCAGGTAATGTGCTTAAAGATATCATTACCTCTACAGCACTCCCCTGCTTCCGTTTAACCCAGGTGTTTCGTCAGGCTCAAGCCTCCTTAATCATTAAATATGCGCATCAAATTAACCAAGGGCAAACGCCTTTTATTGACTCCCCCTTTAAAAATCCTGATATCTGGAAAAATGGCGCCGATTGTTTATTTATTGATTCGGATGAAGCAACTCAGCAGCAGCTGGGGTTTATTACCCGCGTTAAACGGCATTTTGGCTGGCATACCCATGAGCTGGAAAAGCTGACAGCCTATAAACCTAAAGGCCTTAATTCACCTTTTGAGTTTAGAGTGGAAGAAGCGATTTCTTCGGCTTATGAAGTCGATTTTGTGGTCCCGGATAAATTCAGACATGTGGATATTGAGCAATTGAAACAAACCGAGGCGGAAGTGGATGCTTTGAAGTCGGTAGTGAAGAAGATACATCCCTGGTCGTCATTGCATTATGGTTTATCAGCGGTTGACAGTGTGGTTAAGCTGTATCTGGAGTGGATTCCTAAATATCATGGTGAGGGAACTGAAATTCAGATTTTAACCCCGATGACGCGAGGTAGTCTGGGTTCTGCTAATCTCAACCAGGTCATCCAGGCGAAAGCCAATCCCCCTGCTCAAAACAAGTGTCAATTAAAAGTAGGTGAGCGCATTTTCAGGGAAGGAGATCGGGTGATTCACCGGCGTAATAATTATGATCTGAATGTGTTTAATGGTGATATTGGTCAAATTATCACTATCGATAATGAAGAACTAACGGCGATAGTGGCTTTTTATCCTGATCTCCGCGAAGTGCATTATAAGAAGGAAGATATTATGGAGCTGGATCTGGCTTATGCCATTACCATTCATAAGTCTCAGGGCAGTGAATTTAAAGCGGTGATTATTCCGGTGCTGACTCAGCACTTTAAAATGCTTTATCGTAACCTGATTTATACCGCATTAACCCGGGCTAAAGATTTAGCGGTCTTTGTTGGAACGCGCAAAGCCTTATCTATGGCTATTCAGCAGCAAGATGTGAGTCAAAGGCAGACGGCTTTAGAGCTACTGATTAAGACGTAAACGGTTTTAAAACCCGACTACAAACAAGTCGGGTTAAATCAAACCAAGCGGTCTCTGCAGGCCTTGCTTGTTGTTGTGTTCTGCCAATGGGGCTGCTACGGTTTTGCAGTTTTATTAACCCCTGATGTTTATTTTAACGAAACGATCTCAACCCGGCTAACGATCTCAATCGTTATTTTGCCTTCCTGGGCTAACCAGCCAATGCTGCGTTGGATCATTTTGTCTTCTTCCGGTAGCTCTCGCACCAGTTTTGCCACCGAGGAATCGCCATTTTCAGACAAGTAGTGCCAAATACTGCCTGCTGTTAAACCCATACGTTCAGGCATGGTCAACTCGGGCACCACTTCAACGGGTTTAGAAGCCACTGCTTGAACTTTTTTAGCGGGTTTCTTTGCTGATACTGGTTTCTTTGCTGGCGCTGGTTTTTTAGGCGTTACCGGCTTAGCAATAGTTGTAACAGTTTGCTCTGCTTTAGCCTTAGGTGCTGGCTTTTTGGTGGTTGTTTTTGGTGTTTTCATAAGAATATAAAGGATAAAAAATATCAGTATAAACCATTCGACTGTAAAGGTAATCCCTTGGGTTAAAGGTTTTCAGTGCTGCTTTGTAAGACTATTACAAATAGGTAAAGGCAGGTACTTGGTCCAGATAAGTTTCTATGTTTAGTTTTGGCTGACAAGCGCCCATTGAATGAACGCTTGCATCACTTTAATAAGTTAAACTTCGGTCTGCTCTGCTATTTCTAAAGCATCGTCGACTTCAATGCCTAAATATCGAACAGTACTTTCCAGTTTTGTATGGCCTAATAGTAATTGAACTGCCCTTAAGTTTTTTGTTCGTCGATAAATAAGAGTAGCTTTGGTCCGACGAAATGAGTGAGTGCCATAGGCTGATGGATCAAGCCCAATTTGCGATACCCAAGATTTAACTATTCTTGCATATTGTCTGGTAGATAAATGTAGCGATTTCTTTAACCTACTTTTAAATAAACAATCATTGCCAGTGAGCCCCGCCTCATTTATCCAATTAATTATCGCTTCTCTAGTTTGCTCTGTTATTTCAAATTGTACGGGCTGATGTGTTTTTTGCTGCATAACCATGGCTCGTTTTGAAATCACACCGCCATGCGCAACATCAAGCACTCTAAGTTTTACCAAATCACACCCGCGTAACTTGCTATCAATTGCTAAATTGAATAAGGCTAAATCTCTTACTCGATTGGCAAGCTGCAACCTAATTCGGATAGCCCAGATTTCTTTTAGTTTTAACGGTGGTTTTTGACCAATCAATTTACCTTTGTTCCAGGGAATATGATTTTGTTGGGTATGTGTAAGCAGAGACATAATATTTCCTTCATCTGTTGATAGGAAATTAATTATGTACTATTTTTTAATAGGCGCTTCCCGACCCACAACAGCCCCTGGGAGATTTAAATAGAGGCGTTTTTTTTCTAAGAGACATTGCTTCACTGTTTAACTCTTCTGTTATCATCCATTTTTATGCCATTTTGGATAATCTAATGGACTATAAATATTTGTTTGGAAAAGTATTGACACTTTAGGAGCACTAAGTGGTTCTTCTCAGATGCCGCGCTCCAAGCGTTGAACCAGTGCGCTGACTTCGCCTTGTTGTGGCTTGTGACCGGAATAAATCGCGAATACCTGCCGAGTAATCTCAGTATCCTCAAGATAATGAAAGGGGACATCTTCTGCGTCGCGCGGTAGAGTATATTCGGGCATAAGAGCAACGCCTATTCCAGCACGGACCATATTTAATATCCACTCTTCATTATTGCTGCGGTAGGATGCATAAAGATTAATTTCGCGCTCGTCACAAATATTCTTCAAGGTTTCTCGCAATTCGCAATTCAACCTATCCAAATAGGGCTCGGACTGTATCATCTGCAAGTTGATTGTGTTCAGTTTGGCGAAAGGATGTGTTGCGTTAAATACGACGACGTAGCGCTCCTGGTAGAGCATCGTCGCATGGTATGATTTTTCAGGCGATTTTAACGGTGCGCTTATTACCAGATCCAGAAGATCTAAGTGTAGTTGCTTTAGGAGTGTGGCTTCGCAGTCAACAATTAATTCCAACTCGGTGGTTGGATGTTCTTGCTGGTAACGGGCGAAAAATGGACTCAATCGTTGTGCGCCGATCGTAGTCATTATACCGACACGCATCGGTGTTTTTTTGAGTCGAATAAACTGAACTGCTTCCGATTTAGCTGTCAGAGTATCCTGGTAAATATGTCGCAGTTTGGGTTCGAGCAAACAGCCTAAGGGTGTTAAACGACACCCCTTTCGATTTCGGAAGAACAATTCACCTCCCAACTCCTCCTCTAGATTTTTGATCGCCTGAGTTAGTGAAGGCTGTGAAACATAAGCCGATTGCGCGGCTTGGGTAAAATTGCGCTTGTCACAGACCGCAAGAAAATAGCGAATTTGATGCATTTCCATAGGTTAAGACCTTTTCAATAGTTACACTCTATAAAAGTATAGTAATACAGTATTACACAAACCTTCTTAAAACCACATATCATATGGCTTATAATTTTTTTATAATTCAAAATACCTATGCAATAAATCAGGTTTGTCATGAAATGGGTGTTTTCTACAGATGCTATTTGGTGTCGTCTTCATTCTGTTTCTCCATTAGTTCAAAGATAGTTATAATCTATTAAAGTATAGGTAGTTAGTATTTTACATATCAGCCTGACTCAGACTAATATTGACACATAAAGTACCTTAATTGCAATATTTTACATAATTGGTTAACTGTAGATAACTACTATTTTAATAGTTTTTATCTATCTAACTATAGGTAATCAGTATTTAACAAACCAACACATTCAGAGTAATATTGAAACATCGATTTCACTACTACTTCGAATAATGAGGTAGTAACTAGTGTATGACCGAAAAGTAATATTATCATTAAAATACAATTACTTATGGTAAAATAACAGCTTGAAGTTTCATCTATCACAAATCCAGCTTTGCGCCCAAATACTCATAACCCATTGATATTAAACAGTCCAAGTTGAGGCCTAAAAGATTGAAACAGAAATAAACAACCACTTCCCAAAAACTTCGTTGCCAATCAGCCCATGAGAACTGTTAAATCTCCGCAAATGCAAATAGGACAAGTCGATATTGCTAACATCGACATTGACGTCACATCCCGCGATGATATTCCTATGATATTACTTGGCTTGCAACACATTTACATCACAGAATCATTGAGAAAAGCGGTCTTTAAAATTCTGGAAGAAGTCATTCCAACAAAACAAACTGACAATACAGATAATAGAGTTGCTGTTGATGCAAACAAAGGGCGCCCGGGGATGGATCAATGGTGTATTTTAGTCCTAGGTACTTTACGTCTGGGTTTAGGTGCAGATTATGATCGTATCCAAGAGCTAGCCAACCAACATCGAACCCTCAGAATGATGTTGGGGCATGGGTTGTTCACAACCGATAAGGATTATCGTCTGCAAACCTTAAAAGATAATCTGCAGTTATTTACCCCTGAGATTATGGAGCGCATTAATGGTGAAGTGATTCGTGCAGGCTATCAACTATTGGACGTCGATATTCACCGCTTGATTCGGGGACGTTGTGATTCATTTGTACTCAAGACAAATGTTCACTTTCCAACGGATATAAACTTGCTTTATGATGCCATTAGAGTCCTGATTCGAGAATGCGTTGCCTGGAGTAAAGACTATGCGTTGCCTGAATGGCGGCAGCATCAGTACAACCTGCGTCGATTCAAAGCCCTTTATCGAAAAATTCAAAAATTACGTCACTCAACCTCTAAAGACGAAAACAAAAAACAAGCAAAGGCAGAACAAATCAAAGCAGCCCATCAACTGTACGTTGACTTGGCACAAACCTATCTAGACCGGGTTGCCAGAAGTATTGAACTGTTAAAACACACCCATAATATATCAGAAGTCCAATGGTCTGATCTGATTCTCTTCACCCAGCATGCTGATCGCCAGATTGATCAAATCAAGCGCCGCGTCATTGATGATGAA
>SPJK01036160.1_pt1 | contig 26492 bp, 22 predicted proteins | sample 3741771 | NCBI WGS metagenome assembly SPJK01 (sample SAMN10925997, study PRJNA522277) | cold seep metagenome | isolation source: Elba SIP-enriched marine methane seep metagenome, extraction at timepoint T2 | place: Italy: coast of Elba, Mediterranean Sea
CACTTCATCCGGATCGCGCGCAAGATCGAACAGCTGTTCCGGATCACCTGGCGCGGTCGTGTATTTCAGACTGCCTTGGCGCAACATCAACATCGGGGATCGCGCGCCTTCCCCGCAATATTCAATCGCGATGGTCCGGTTCTCATCAATGCCGCCCAAGAGGGTCCTTCCATCCAGCGGATCGATATCCTCCGGGATCGGACCCGCGCCGCTTTGCGAGGCTAACGCGGTCAAGGTCGGCAGGATATCCACTTGCGACACCGGGGTGGAGACGACCTGACCCGCCTGAATCCCCGGCCCCGCGATGATCAACGGGACCCGGCTCGACCACTCATAAAAGCTCATCTTGTACCAGAGCCCGCGCTCCCCAAGCATATCGCCGTGATCCGCTATAAAGAGGATCGTTGTATTCTCCGCCAATCCGGTCTCGTCCAACACCGCGCGCAAACGCCCCAACCAATCATCCACATAGGAACAGTTGGCATAATAGGCCCGGCGCGCGCGCAGGACGTCTTCCGCGTCCACATCGACCGCATCAAGCGCAATCACCTTTTCCAGACGCAGACTATGCGGATCGTTCTCCTCAGCAGCCGGGCGGGGCACACGCGGCGGCGCGATTTCGGTATCTTCGTAGAGATCCCAGAAGCTTTTACGGGCGGCATAAGGGTCATGCGGGTGGATAAAGCTCGTGACCATGCAGAACGGACGCGCGTCATTGCCGCGTGCGGCATCGTAAAGCCAGCGCAGGCTGGCCGCCCCGACCTCATCGTCGTATTCAAGCTGATTGGTAATCGCTGCAATGCCGGACTGTTTCACGCTCGACATATTATGATACCATAAATCAATGCGCTCATCGGGGCGGGTCCAGTCCGGAACCCAGCCGAAATCAGCTGGATAGATGTCCGTGGTCAGCCGCTCTTCAAAACCATGCAATTGGTCAGCACCAACGAAATGCATCTTTCCGGCAAGACAGGTTCGATAGCCCATGGCGCGCAGATAATGCGCGAAAGTCGGCGTGGTGCTGGGCAAGTAACAGGCATTATCCCACCCATCGATGCGGGACACATACTGCCCCGTCATAAAGGCATAGCGGCCTGGAGTGCATAGCGGGCTGTTCGTATAGGCAGCATCAAAACGGATTCCTTCGGATGCGAGCGCATCAATATTCGGCGTGATTGCTTGGCCGCCATGGCACCCGAGAGCAAGAGGCGTCATCTGATCGGCCATAACGATCAGGAGATTCTGTGCTGTCATGCGATGAAATCCCTTTGCAGGTCAGGCGCCCACGCACCTTTCAGCTGGGATTTACGACCCTTTCGCGGGGCAAGGTCAAGACCACTGTTGTTCCCACCCCTTCCTCGCTTTCGATATTAATATCGCCTTGGTGTAAATCGGCCAGAATACGCACTAGGGGCAAACCCAGACCCGTGCCACCGCTTCGGCGAACAAAACTGTTTTCGATCTGGGCAAAGGGCTCCAACACATGCTCGATTTCGCCTTCCGGAATGCCGATTCCCGTGTCGGACACGCTAATCTGAACGCCCCCCTCCTCCGTCAGCGCAACTGACACCCGGACGTTGCCACCGGCCATGGTGAACTTCACAGCATTGGACAGCAGATTGAGCAAAATCTGGCGAATTTTCCGCTCATCCGCTAAAATCTCAATCCCTGTTTCTTCTGGCTTGATTAAGGAAACGCCGGTCCGCTCCGCAGAGCTTTCCACCATACCCATGGTGGCCCGGACGGAATGGTCGAGTGCCATTTCCTCCTCAATAATTTCAAGTTTCCCAGCCTCTGCCTTCGAGATATCCAACAGGTCGTTGATAACCCCCAGAAGGTGTTGCCCGCTCTCAAAGATATTGCTCGCATAGCCGGTCCTGGTTTCTTCATCCAGCTTGATCTCATGATGCTTCGACATGATTTCAGCAAAACCAATGATCGAGTTAAGCGGCGTGCGCAGTTCATGGCTCATATTGGCAAGGAACATGCTTTTCGCACGGCTGGCATCTTCTGCGTCATCCCGCGCCTGCGCCAATTCCCAGGTTCGTTCCCGCACCCGCGCTTCCAGCTCATTCCGCGCCAGTTCAAGCTGTGTTTCAAAGCGATCCTGCCGGTCGCGCATCCGGTTAAACGCATGCACAAGGATCCCGAACTCATCGTCCCTGGGCCAATCGACCCGTTCTGCCCCAGCCCCTTGGGACGTTCGCTCGATCGCCCCAGTCAGGCGGGACAAGGGTGTCTGAATAAGGCGCCGGTTCACAATGGCAGCGGCAACCAGGATCACGATACCAAACGCCATCGCCAGACCGGCAGAAAGCATCAACCGGGCCTTGCGGCCCCTTTCGAGCTGTTCCTTGGACATTTCGACAATCAAGGTGCCGACCTTATCCCCAGCCGACACAGTGCCGTAGCGCAAGGGTACAGCCGTTACCAAGTCAGGATGAGTATTTTCGTCGCCACGGTGCATATCGATCAGCGGCACACCGTCGGCAGATAGAACCGCAATGCGGCCAACATGAGGATCCCGTATGGCAGATGCGAGCACCAAACGAGCCGTATCGAGGTCACCCGCATAAACCCGGCGGGCGATTAGAATTGACTGGTTTGCAGCAATGCTCGCCATCTTATCACGCAGAAACGCTTTCCCGCGGCTATCGGCGACAAATTCAAAGACACCGACGAAAAGCACGGCGACAGCCAACGCGATTGGTAGAAAAATTACCGTGAACTGACCTTCAAAACGGCGACGCCATGGAAGCCGCCCTGCGTGACCCAACACCGGCATATCATCAAAAGACCTTGAACCCGATGCGCCGCCCGCCTTTCGGCGTCGGGTCGGAGACGTCTTTGCCTCAAGTGATTCATCCGTGGTTGCTGTGGTCATCCAGCTTCAATCATTTCCAGTAAAGCGTCCCGGCTGGCGCAATCTACCGACTGATTAATAGCATCAAAAGGTAAGTGTCACCATAGTGATATCCAGCCACCAACCAGCAATGATCGACCGTGCGCGCTTACCGCAACAAAGCCTGCAAGACCCCGCGAAATCAAAGGATTGAATAAACTAACCTGTCCTAAGCAGAAATCGGGCTGCTCCCCACCACGGGCTCTACTCTGCAGCAATCCTGGCATCTGTTTGACTGCGTTTCAGTCTGCCGGCTACCCAAGCATGGAAACTATGGGTCGGCGGATCCTGGACAGGCGTAAAGACACCGCCATCGAAGCCGGGGCTATGCCGACCCTTCTGCATCCCTTCGACCGCAAACCGGTCTTCCGCAAAGACTTCCTGCCAGCCTTTTTGGGCTGCTTTTCGAAGTTCGCTATAACCCTCGCCCCGAGCTTCTTCACTGAAGTAGTAGAGCTCCATCCGCTCCAACGTCCGGGCGGTTCCATCCGGAGTCACCAGCACGCCCATGATATGGTCTTTGTGAACACCAATCATCAGGTTCGGGTGGACAGCGATGTATTCCGCGCCCGTATCCCACTTCTCGCTGAGTCCCGATAGTCTTGGGAAACGCGCGCCGTCTTCGGTCAGGCGCGGGCTGTAGTTTCGCGTCCCCTGGCCGGAGAACTTCGCCCATTCAACGATATTATAGTGCATCTCAATCGGTGAGTAGCTGTTGAGCCCCGGATGCACCCAGGGCAAATGATAGGCTTCGCAGAAATTCTCAATCGCGAGCTTCCAGTTACACGCCAGATCAAAATGGACGGTGCTGTTGTCGCCACCATGGAACAGCGGCGCATTTTCAAACTCCTTCCACCGCTCCAGAAGGATAGCATTCTCTTCTTCGAAAGGCGCTGCGTTGCCGGAGAGGTTGACGAAGACAAAATCCAGCCAAACGAAGCTCCGAACCTCTCTCAGACCAAATTGCTTTTTATCGAAGTCAGGGATTTCGTGTTTGTCGGGCCCGCCGATCATCGGCGTGCTCCGCAGGGATCCGTCAAGACCATAAGCCCAAGCGTGATACGGACAGGTCACAACGCCCTTGCACCGCTTCGGTTCGTCAACAAGCGTGAATCCACGATGCCGGCAGGCGTTGTGAAAAACGCGAACCTCGCCCTTCCGGCCGCGCACCATGAAAAGCGGCCGCCCCGCCAGTTCGACCGGGAACACATCGCCGGTTTCCGGCACATCCTTCGCAAAGCCGATACAGGCCCAGCTCTCAGCAAACACCGTTTCCTGCTCATAAGCATGATAAGTGTGGTCGGTGTAGCACTGGTTCGGCAATCCGCGCGGCAGATCACCTGGACCGGGCTTTTCCGTTACAGCATCCAGAGAACCAGCAAGGCCTTGTGGCATTTCAGAAAACATCGGTGACCTCCTTCTGCATCATGTTAACGTCAAAAACTGCTAGAAACCGCTGTACGCCTAATCTGAAGTCGGGTAAATCCACAAAAAACTTCCATTGGGATAACTTGAAGTCATGTCACGGACTCGCCACGACCTGCCCAGCCTGACATCACTCGCCGCTTTCGAAGCGGCAGCCCATAGCCTGTCCTTTAAAGAGGCCGCCGCCGCATTGAATGTGACGCCAACCGCGATAAGCCGGCAGGTCCGTATTCTGGAAGAAGAATTGGGGCTCTCCCTATTCAACCGGCTCCACCGGCGGGTGACCCTGACAGGAGATGGTGAGGCCCTTTTCGCGAGCCTTTCCGGCGCATTCCAAAACATAGCCGCCACGGTTCAGGGGTTACAGGAAAGCTCTCAACGCCGTTTGACCGTTGGCAGCACCAGCGCATTTGCGACCTTCTGGCTGATGCCACGCCTTTCGCGTTTCTGGGCGTTGCATCCGGAAATCACCATCCACCACTTCATTTCAGAACTGCCGGTGGATTTGGAACGGGACCCGGTCGATCTCGCCATCCGCTTTGGTCCGGGCCATTGGCCGGGGGTTGAGACCCGCCTGTTGTTCGGAGATCGCCTGCATCTGCTGTGCGCGCCCAGTTTTTTGGACCGTCATGGGCCCATCGAAAGCGCCGAAAGGCTTCTTGAGCTGCCTTTGATCCAAGTCTCCGGCATTCCCGGTGACAATTGGGCGGGCTGGCCCGAAGTACTGCGCGCCATTGGCCTTGTTGGCCCGGTCCGTCTTCGCCATCTAAACAGCTATGTCGCGGCAGTGGAGGCAGCATTGGCCGGACAGGGCGTCATCGTCGGTTGGGAAAGCCAAATCGCCGGGCATGTTGCCGGCGGGCGCCTGGTCAGACTGCTGAATGCGGAAGTCACTGCGGCTGGCGGATACTTCGTGACCACCAGGCCCAATCGCCCGAAAAGCCCCGAGGCGACATTGTTTATCGAATGGCTGGCAACAGAAGCGACCAGAGCAGCATCGCTTCCCCTGAAACACTCTGAAGACGGATCGAAACACGCGATTTGACTTTTATGTGTCTGCTATTGATAGACGTTCTTATGCACCTAGATGGGTACAAGACTTGTCCTGACGGGATATGACCTGACAGTAAATGAGAGGAGGCATAGCCAGAATGAAGCTGCAGCATGAAGGCAAACGATCATTCTTTACAGCCACAATTGGGTTCGCCTTGGTAATCCTGGCAACCGCGCCGATGGCAAGCGCTGCGGATTCAGAGGGCGAGACCCTTTTCAAGAAGCACTGTGCGAACTGCCATTCACTTGAACCCGGCAAGAACCGAAGCGGCCCGTCACTGGCGGATCTCATGGGTCGGAAGGCCGCTACAATCGACGGCTATCGCTATTCCAAGCTTTTGCGCAGCGCCGGGGAAGCGGGTTTGGTTTGGGATGCAGAAAAGCTGGAGATCTACCTGGCAAGCCCAAAGCGGTATCTTAAGGCCTTTCTGAAGGAAGCGGGGAAGCCGGCGAGCGGCGGTTCGAAAATGACCTTCCGCCTGAAAAAACCGGAAGAGGCAAAGGCCGTCACGACCTATTTGGGCGATTTTTAGGGCGCGAAACCGTCGCCCAATCTTGGGGATCGTTTGTCCGTCTTTCCCTTGCCGCCCTTGGCAGACACTAAATTCCGCAAAAACGTTGGCAAACCCGCTCACATTTGGCAAGAGTGCGCGGTTAACACAGCTGGTCGGAGACCCTCCATGTTCGATCCCCCAATGCCCCCGGTTCTTTCGATATCCCGGCGTACCCGTCGCACCCCGTTTACCCGACGGGTAAACCAGCATGGAGTTAAGGGCTACACGGTCTATAACCACATGCTCTTACCGACCCATTTCAAATCCCCGGAAGAGGATTATTGGCACCTGCGGGAAGCCGTCCAGCTTTGGGACGTATCCTGTGAACGCCAGGTGCAGGTTCGCGGGCCGGATGCCGCAAGACTTGTACAGTATCTAACGCCGCGCGATATCTCCAAGCTGACAGTCGGCAAGTGCTTCTACATCCCAGTGGTGGACGAGACCGGCGGGATGCTGAACGATCCCGTAGCCTTGATGCTGGATGAAGACCGTTTCTGGATTTCCCTCGCTGACAGCGACTTGTTGCTTTGGGTAAAAGGGTTGGCCGCCGGCATGAATCTGGAAGTCGCGGTGGATGAGCCGGACGTCTCCCCGCTCGGCGTTCAAGGACCCAAGGCAGAGGACACGGTGGCCGCCGTATTTGGTGAACGCGTGCGCGATATCGGATTTTTCCGCTACGACACCCTTCCCTTCAACGGACATGACCTGATTATCGCCCGATCCGGATATTCAAAACAGGGTGGCTTTGAGATCTATCTGGATGACTCAAGCCTTGGTGAAGCGCTGTGGGATGTCCTTTGGGAGGCCGGTGTGCCTCACAATATCCAAGCCGGCGGCCCCAACCTCATCGAACGGATTGAGGGTGGCCTGCTGTCCTATGGCAATGACATGACCAGCGAGAACACACCACATGAATGCGGGTTGGGTAAGTTCTGCCAGACCGTCGATGCGATCAACTGCATTGGCCGCGACGCATTGATCCGCTCAATCGTGGATGGTCCGGCCCGACAAATCCGCGGCGTCTACATGCCCGGCCCGGCCATCCCCGGCCCAATCGAACCCTGGGCGGTTCATGCAGGCGAGGCCGAACATGCCGGTCGCATCACATCTGCCGCCTGGTCACCGCGCCTGGAAACCCATGTCTGTATCGGCATGATTGAGAGTGCCTATTGGGAGCCAGGGACCGAAGTCATTATCGAAACGCCCGCCGGCCCCCGCGCCGGTGAAGTAACGATGCTTCCCTTCCCCGGAGCCGCAGCAAGCTGACCCTAAGCCCTAAAAAGGAGCAAACTTCATGTTCAAAGCGCTAATTGTCGAAAAGGGCGAGGACGGTAAAACATCCGCCGCGATCCAGGAAATCGGTGAAGACCGTTTGCCAGAAGACGGGGATGTGACCGTCGCCGTGGACTACACCACCGTGAACTACAAGGATGGGCTTTGCCTGACCGGCGCCGGTGGCCTGGTTCGGAACTATCCCCATGTTCCCGGCATTGATTTCGCCGGCACGGTCGAAAGCTCTGACGATGAACGCTATAAGCCCGGCGATAAGGTCGTACTGACCGGCTGGCGGGTCGGTGAAGTCTGGTGGGGTGGTTATGCCCAGAAGGCACGGGTTAAAGCCGATTGGCTGGTCCCGCTCCCGAACAGCCTGACAGGCCGGCAGGCGATGGCCATCGGCACGGCAGGCTTCACGGCAATGCTGTCGGTCATGGCTTTGGAAGCCCATGGTGTGAAGCCGGGCGGCAAGCCCGTCCTGGTTACCGGCGCTGCCGGCGGCGTCGGCTCTGTTGCGACGGCGATCCTAGCCAAGCGCGGCTACGATGTCGCGGCGGTCACCGGTCGCCCGGAAACGGCGGATTATCTGAAAGACCTCGGTGCGACCGAGATCGTTGCCCGCGATGACATCGCCGAACCGTCACCCAAGCCGCTGGAAAAAGAACTCTGGTCCGGCTGTGTCGATGCGGTCGGTGGCAGCATGTTGGCCCGTGTCCTGACCCAGATCGAATATGGCGGATCCGTTGCCGCCGTTGGACTGGCTGGCGGCGCGAAGCTTCCGGCGACGGTCATTCCGTTCCTGCTGCGCGGGGTCAATCTTCTAGGCATCGATAGCGTGATGCGCCCCTATGAAGACCGGATCGAAGCCTGGACCCGACTGGCGCAAGACCTGCCGCTCGACAAGCTGGAAGCGATGATTGTTGAAAAGACCCTGGAAGACCTGCCTTCCCTCGGCCCGGATATCCTGGCCGGCAAGGTTCGCGGTCGGGTGGTGGCCAGCACTGCCTGATAACAGCGCCCGCTAACACCAAACAAAAGAATATAGGATTTTTATCCTTCAAAACCGAATTTACGAAGAACTAAACATCGTTTAAACATGATTCCGAAGGCGCACTCAGTGCGTCTGGAATTTGGGGCAGCATCGGGAAACCGGCGCTGCCCTTTTTCGTTCCCGGTCAAGAGGGTGCCGCCGCGGCCTCCTTGAAGACGAGAGAACGCCCCGAAAGCACAAATCGACTGAAGCAACCCCGCCCCCAAGGCGGGGTTTTTCATTTTCCCCTGCAGGAACCCGCAGGGCCGCCATAGCACGAAAGGAGCAATTCTTATGGACGGTTCAACAAACCTCGACCTGGTCTGGTGGATCACGGTGGTCGAGGTCCCCGCGCTGACTGGCCTTTTCTGGCTGGTCTGGCGCAATCGGCGCGACCAGGACCAGGCGCTCGACCGGCAACGGCGCACCATGGAGCACGCCATCGCCCAGGCGCGCGAGGCACTTGGCGCCTACAAGCTGGAGGTCGCGAAAACCTATGCCTCCCTCTCCCATCTGAAAGACGTGGAGCGCCGGTTGACCGGCCACCTTCTGCGCATCGAAACGAAGCTGGAGAACAAGCTTCTGAATTTATCCGCAAAGACTGTGAAGGACTGAAACAATGAGCAATCGAGTAGACAATAACAGTGAGGCCGAGGCGAATGCCGCCATCGATACCCTCGCCCGCACCATCTGGGGTGAGGCACGCCATGAATTGGTACATGCGAAAGAAGCCGTGGCGGCGGCCATCCTGAACCGGGTCGCCCGCGCCGAAGCACGCGGAGGCCATTGGTGGGGCTCCACCCTGGTCGAGGTCTGTCTGGCACAGCACCAATTTCCCTGCTGGGACCAGAATGACCCACGGCATGCGGGGATATTCAAGGCTTCCCAGAAGGACCGGCAGTTTGCCACGGCCCTGCGGATCGCACGCCGCGCCGTCCGGGGCAGCCTGAAAGACCGGACCGGTGGCGCCACGCATTTTCATCGGAAGACCGAACGCCCCTGGTGGGCGCGGGGCCGGATTCCCTGTGCGGCAATCGGCAATCTGATCTTCTACCGCAACATCGACTGAGCATCGGGAGGATACCATCATGATCGCAGCATTACTGGCCCAGATCGGGCTTCCGCTATTGGTCAATGCCGTCGGAGGGGCGCTTCGGGGCGCCGACCACCCGGTCGCCAAGGCAGCCGGAGAGGCACTCGGCGCCGTCGATGCCGCCATTTCTGACGGAGAGATCTCCGGCGATGACCTGAAAGAGGCAAACCGCCATCTGGAGAAGATGACCGAGCTTGAGGCCGCCGCCGACCAAACCTGGCTTCAGGAGGTCAATAAGACGATCCGAACAGAGGTCGCCTCCAGCGATGCCTATGTCCGACGGATGCGGACGACATTCGGCTATATCATGGCGCTGACCTGGGCCGGTCAGATGGGCGCGATTGCCTATGTGATCGTCACAGACGCCCCCAATGCCGGCCCGGTAATCGCTGCCGTCGCCTCACTGGGCACGATCTGGACCGTCGGCCTCTCTGTCCTTGGCATCTATGTCTATAAGCGCAGCCAGGAGAAGACGGCAGGCCTGTCATCTGACACCGGCCTGGGTCCTGATCTGGGCGCCAAAGCCAGCGCGCTTTGGAAGCAGCTAACCGGCAAGCGTTAACGTGCACTCCAGTCTCAAGAACCAAATTTACATGAAAGGAAGCACCCCATGGGTGGCTTACAAAAATCCGGCATCGGTTCACTCGGTGCCCTTAATGGAACCTCATCCACCAGTGACAAATTCCCCAACACCGGATTGGTCGGTTCTCTAACGAAACTGGATCCCTTTGAATCCGGTGGAATCGGTGGCGGGAAAAAGGGACCCCTGCCACTCGGCGGAGCCTTTGACACGTTTCCCGGCCTTGTCGAAACCAAACCATCTAAGAAGTTTCAATTGCCGGATATTCTTGAACTGACAGGTGGAGTCCAATCTCCCTTTCAGTCGGAAATCGCGTTGAGTTCAACCGCCAACACGGGAAGCAACACGGGACCCAACTCGGCGTCCAACGCGGCAGGAAACACACCAATTGTGCCCACGCCATCGTTTACAACGCCGGATGTGGCGCGCACTGCAAGAACCGGCAACCAGGCGGTAGGGTTCGCGGCACTGGCTGGGAATAGCCCGCTGTCCGGTCGTGTAAAAGCCCCGACAAAATCAGGCGATGATATCGCTGATCAAGTCGCCCGCATCCGCACCCTGCGAACGGGTCAGGCAAGCGCCCAACGCGCATCACAAAACCCAGCCGTGCCCCCCGCTGTGTCTCCCGCTGTGCCCCCCGCCGCACGACGAAAGGCTCCCGGCGCGGGAAAACCAATGCCGGCGACCCCACACCCCGTGCCCGTGGTCCAACCGTCAACACTCCCGGTGCAAACACCGCGCGCCATCGCCCCTCCCGTTCCAGCCTCCCGCCCCGCCTTCACACGGGATCAATGGCGGCATATCAATGGAGAGGCGGATGCACTCCTCCGCCGATCGGATTTCAGCGACTATATGGATTTCGGCCGTGATGCGTTGAGCCGGGACTATGCAACCGCGAAGTCGGAGCTGGAAGCCGTGCGCGATGTCATGGCCCGCACCAGCCCGGATCAGGCCCAAGCCTTCAACGCCGACATCCAACAAGCCTTCCGAGACCTCGACCCCAACCACCCCAACACCGCCCCCGCGCGTGCGCAGGCACGGCTGGATGCACGGGGAGATCTCGACCCAGTCGATGACACGCGCCTCGCCGCCTATCCCCAGGCCAATGGCCAGGACGGCACCGCGCCCAATGCGCCAAACCCAACCGACGTCCAACTGGCCGCCTCAGGCGAAATCGGCGAAGACTTGATGAACACCTTCGGCGACCCGACTGAGGGGCAGCACCTTTACGGTCCTAATGATTCACAACTGCCGGATAAGGCGATAGCCCCCGACACCGGTTTGCCGGAACCCGGTCGCGATGTCCTGGACCCGAAAGTAACGGAGCCCGAGCCTCATGATGACGGCACAAGCTTGGTTGATACGCTTGATCAGACGCTTGATGGCAAGACGCCTCTGGATCAGAAGGCAAAGGAAGCCTTGATCAAACAGATTGAAGAGACCCACAAACATGATCCTGGTGCGCGCATTGCTTTGACTGAGATCATCCAAGGCGCTCACGACCCCAATGCCCATGCCGCGCTCCGCGACATGCTTTCGGCAGAGAAGGAGACGATTCAGGATCCAACAATCCAGGCCAAGGTCAAAGAGATCGAGGGGTTTGTTGATCGAATCGAGGATGCTTATCCGGGTGGCATAGATCGCTATGTAACAGATAGGGCAAAGGCACGCTTCGCTGATATTGTTGAGAAAACACGGTTGGTCGATCTGGCACGCCAATGGGTGGCTGTGAAGGAATCAGGCTCAAACGACCTTACAAGTCAGAAGAAACTCGGCATGTTGGAGAAGCGGATCAAACAATCGATCACGCAGTCTTTGGAAAACTCTGCAAAGGCGCGGGCGTTCATCTCTCCCCCGCATGGTGACCAGGACTGGGTGCTCGCGAGACGTTTCTCGCAAGCAGAGGAAGCGCTGGTGAACCAACGAACCCTAAAGGAAGGCGCTGGAAGTGCCCTATTCGGATTGGCAACTATGCCGCTATCCGGCCCCACCGCCTTCGGGGCGACCACCCTGGCAGGCGCAACCGCCGCTGCCCATGACAGCAAACGAAGTGATACAGAGAAATTACTGAAAAGCGCAGAGGTGAAATTCAAAGACCCCATCGCGGTGAAAGACTTCATCCACAATCACAAAGCAGAGTTCCAACGCGCCGACGCAAAAGCGATGCATACCCTCATCGCAAATCTCGTCGGGACTGGTGCTGGTAAATTCGTTAGTTGGCAATTGGGTGATGTAATAGACCCTTTTCTCAAGCCTGCTGTGGAACACGCTGCCTCATCGGCAACAGAACAACTCTTAAAGTGAAGTCATGAAGGTAGAGTTTGATTAAGGAGCGGTATGGTTTTTTACGTGCCACTTTATGGTAACATTGGATGAGAAAACCCACATAGATAAGGGTTCGCCGGGAGGATCGCTGCCTCCCGGCGGATCGCTTCTTCGAAGAAATCTTTATAAGGGTACACACTCATATGTTCTGCTAGGGTGCTTTCAACATAACTTTTTGCTTCATCGTTACCATTTTCAGCTGCAACAATGCTCCATACGAAAGTGTCTGTGTCGGGAAGAAACTGATGCCCGCGACCGTCGGAAGAAACACGCGCAATCTCATGGCCATATATCGCACTTAGCCATTGCGCTTCAGGCATGCCCGCCCAAGCTGCAAATGAAGCATGCATTCTTCCATTCTCTAACGCCTCGACACTCTCTGCTACTGTCAGAATAATCAACGAAACATAATAGTTTGCAGCAGGCATGCCACACGAAGCAGCAAGCTCTAATAGTTCCCGTCCACGATCCTGCTTAGACGTGTTTACTTGGTCCCGATAAATTTCATATCCCAACCAAAATGTTGCACCCATATGCCCCTTTTTACTGGCAGCCAATAGATACCGATAGGCACTGTCATAGTTCTGCACATCCGGCGTATCGCTTAAGTAAATCCGCCCCAGCAACGCGTCGAGATCCATCAAACCGTGATCCGCATAGGGCAGAAGCAGATCAAGAGCGGCTTGTTCTTGCCCACCATCGAAGAATGCCTGTGCCCGCATCACGATCTCCGCAATCTCTGGATCCAGGCCTGGGTCAAGCGTCGCGACGGGGACACTTGCCGGCTTCGGATAGGGCGCATCCTCTTGCTCCGGCCCCCAATCGCGCCAAGGCTGATCAATAGCGATCAACAGGCCAAGCAACGCAACGGCCGTTATCAGATACAATACCTTTGTCATAAGCGGACAGTAATTCTCTTCCTATGGTAGGGCAATAATCACGAAGCCACCAAAACGGATACCCAGCACGCTGGACCGGGACTGGCCTTGCGGGGGATAGCGGGGAAAGCCGCCCCTCTCAATCAAGCGGTCAACCAGCTTGGTATCAAGTCCTGGCAACAGCACTTGTGCCTCGGCACCGTCTATTGAATGGCTTTGAAACGCGTTATGGTCTATGGAGCATCCGTGCTGTTTATGGTGCCGTTGGAAAGGGTCCGTCGGCTTCAAACGGGCTTGTTGGAGGAAGGCATTCATGAGTTCCAATAAGAAAGCATTGATTGTCTTGCTGAGCGCCTTTGCGCTGGTGACAGTGTCCTTCGGTGTCCGGTCGTCCTTCGGGGTTTACTTAACGCCAATCTCGGTTGAGTTCGGCATCAGCATCGCAACGATTTCTACAGTCCTGGCGGTGCAAAACCTGATCTGGGGCGCAACCCAACCCATTGCCGGGGGCTTGGCAGATCGCTTTGGGGCCATGCCAGTCGCGATTGCCGGCGGTGTGATCTATGCGTCGGGGCTTGGGTTGATGCTGGTCGACACAGGCATTGTATTCTTCGGATTGGGTGCGGGTATCGTGATCGGCTGCGCGCAGGCGGCCCTGGGTTTTCCGGTTCTCTTGGCAGCAATCGGCCGGACAGCCGCCCCGGAGCAGCGCAGCCTGTTCATGGGCATCGGCACGGCAGGTGGATCCTTCGGCCAGTTCCTTTTTGCACCGATGGGCCAGACCTTCCTCAGCCAGTTCGGGCTGATCGATTCCATATTGTTGATGGCAATCATCTGCCTGGGTGCAGCATCCCTGGCACTTGGTGTCCGCTTTGATAACGGCGCTGCCGACGGGGCGAGCGCCTCTGAGCCCCGCATGTCAATCATCCAGGCCTTGCAGTTGGCCGCCAAGGACAAGGGCTTTTTGTTGTTGAATGCCGGGTTCTTCGTCTGCGGCTTCCATGTAGCCTTTATCGGCATTCACTTACCCACGTTCGCAACAGTATGCGGTCTGCCCGCCAGTGTCGGCGTGACCGGGTTGATGCTGATCGGGCTCTTCAACATCATCGGGTCCATCGGCGCAGGGCAGCTTGGCGGGAAAGTCCGGCCAAAGATTCCACTCTCCCTGATCTATCTGCTTCGCGCCATAGCGGCATCCGTCATGTTGATCGTCCCGGTGACGGAGTTCGTACTGCTCGCCTTCTCCGTCGCGATGGGGTTGTTGTGGCTGTCCACCGTGCCCTTGACCAGCATGATCGTGGCGCGCCTGTTCGGCCCCGCCCATGTCGGCATGCTGTTCGGCATCGTCTTCTTCTTCCATCAGATCGGCAGCTTTGCCGGCCTGACCATGGCGGGATATTTCTACGATACGACCGGCAGCTATGACATAGTCTGGATTGCCAGCGTCGCCCTGGGACTGTTCGCCTTCCTGGTTCATCTGCCTATTGATGACCGGGCGCGCAGCGTCACAAACCCTGCCTGACCCGGTCCGATTTTATGCTGTCACAGCTTTTCGCAATCATCGCCCCTGTCATGATCACCGCAGGACTGGGTTTTGTCTGGATCAAGAGCGGGCGGTCCTTTGATACGGAACGAATGACCCCGGTGATCGTCGCAATCGGGACCCCGATGATGGTGCTCTCCACCCTGCTGGAGGCAGATATCGATACCCAGGCATTGGGCCAAACCATGCTGCATGCCGCCGTCGCGACCATAACAGCACTATCCATCGGTTGGGCCGGGCTGAAGATCACCGGCCAGCCGATTAAGGTCTTCCTGCCGGCAATGAGTTTTCCCAATTGCGGCAATATGGGCCTGCCGCTCTGTCTCTTCGCCTTTGGGGAGACCGGACTGGCAATGGCCATCGTCTTCTTCGCCGTCGTCTCCACAACCCAGTTCACCCTGGGATACGCGATCGCCGCCGGCGGCATGAATGTAAAAAAAGCCATTCGCACGCCGCTGCTCTGGTCGGTCGCGGTCGGCTTGGTCCTGATCTGGCAAGGCTGGGAACTGCCGCTTTGGGCGATGAATTCCATAGGCCTGATCGGCGATATGACAATTCCCTTGATGCTGTTCGCGCTTGGTGTCTCCCTGGCGAAGCTGCCCCTGGGCGCGTTGAAACGCTCTGCTTTGTTATCGGTTGCCCGAATTGTCGGCGGCTTCGCCATCGGGCTTGCTGTCGTGACATTGTTCGGGCTGGAAGGAACCGCGCGCGGCGTCATCCTGATCCAATGCAGCATGCCGGTTGCGGTCTTCAATTTCCTGTTCGCGGAGTTGCACAATAATCGGCCCCATGAAGTCGCAGGCACCGTTGTCATTTCAACTGTGATATCCTTTGCCACCCTGCCCTTTCTTCTGGCCTATGCATTGGGCGGATAAGAAGGTTTTGAGATGATCGAGCAAATAGAAAAGCTTGTGGACCTGGCTTGGCAGACCGTCGCAGCAACCCCGGATTTCCTGACCGGCAAACCTGTAGCGCTGCCCCCGCGCATTCCAACAGAGCCCGGCATCAATGAAAGTCGGTTTTCTGACAATTTCCCGGCCCTGCAGTCTCTGGCCGACGCGGTAAAACTGGCGAACGAGAATTCGCTAAGCGCATTGGCCTCCGCATTCGCTGCCGTCGAACCAAGCCTGCGCTGGTCACAGAACCCGACCTATACGGAGGAAAACGCCGGCCGCGCGCTTTTGGATGGCTATGCTTATGCTCCCTGTTCCGGTCCGGACGGCCCGATCCACTGTGCCGTGCCGCGCGGCGGCCTCATGTTGATGGGTCCCAATGTGACATACCCGCCCCATAACTATGCCCCGCGGGAAATCTACCTTATTCTAACGCCGGGCACTCAGTGGCAGCTGGATCATAGCGAGTGGTTTGATGTTAATGCCGGTGATCTGATCCTGCACGAGCCCTGGGTCGCGCATTCAATGCGCACCACCGACAAACCCATGCTGGCCTTTGCCGGATGGATCGAAGCTGGCGACCGCCTATCGATTGGCTTTAACGATCAATAATCCCGAATTGCGGCGACACCATCAGCTCAAAATCACCGGTTGTAAGTCATCGGTTCTAAATCATCGGTTCTAAATCATCGGTTCTAAATCATCGGTTCTAAGGCGCCGCGACGTCTCGTTCTTTAACGTTCCGCAGAAAATCATCCGCACTGTTGCTGCGGGGATAGTCCTGATCCGGGATTGGGACACCGAGAAATTCACATAACGGCTCCCACCCCGACCCAACGGGATAGACCAGCAGCCGGTCCGCCGGCACGGTTGCCTTTACCTCAGCCTCATGACGGCGGAAGACATCCAGCACATGGTCTTCTTCTTCAATGCGCTCATCGAAAGTGCCTCGGCGAATAAGGACATCGCCGATCATGCCTTTATCGTCATTCTTGCGCAGGACCTGGAAGATCGTCTTGTTGATGCTCTTGTACCAACTTTCCGCTGTCCGGGTTGTCAGTAAGACCTTGGCATCTGGATAAACATCAATGAGCTCTCGCCAGTAATAAGCGGATGGCCAATCGACCGTTGAGCGATAACCATCGAACAATACCGACCAGGGGATATCTTCCCCCGCTGCTTTGGCGCGCCAGAGTTTGAGCTGTTCCGGGTTGCTGGTCACCTCATGCATATGATGGCACGGGCCGAGACCCAGAAGGTTAAGTGCCATCCGCATTGATTCCGTGCCGGTCCTGCCGAACCCGGCACCAATAATTTTTAACGGCATGGCTCACGCCCCCCCTTCATGCCGCCCAAGACATGCGGCTCTAGTGTTTGTCCTTTAAAAAGGCCGCAAATTTCAGATCAGCCTTCGCGATATCGCTGATGACATTCTGGATACAGTCTTCCAGGATGTCGACCGTCAATCGTCCTGTCGAAAGGCACTGCGACTGCAAGGCATTGACGTTATCCAGAGCATTCCGATGATGCTCACGATGCCAATCAAGGCCAGGATAATCAGCCGTTTGCATGATTTCTTCCTCATAGGCGAAATGAGCAACCAGTCTATTTTTAAAGGCTTCAAAATTGGTACGGCAGTTTGGATTATCCCCTAACTCTATAGCTCTAATGAGGTCATTTATCATATCAACGAGAAAATCATGTTGTATATCAATCTCGCCCACATCGATTCTGAAAGAATCCGGTATTGCGAACATCATCCCCACTCCACAAATGTCTGATCCACCCTCAAACACCTTTAGGGTAACCAAACTGCAGTTAATGGGACGTTAAGACAGAGATCACTGCCTCAGAAAGCGACTCTATTCTAGATCTTCAACATCCGCGGCGTTGTCACCATCCAACTTCGCGGCAAGCGCGGCTTCCAGGAAGGGATCAAGCGCGCCGTCCAGAACGGCGGAGGGATTGCCGCTTTCCACCCCGGTCCGCAGATCCTTCACCATCTGATAGGGCTGCAGGACGTAGGATCGCAGTTGGTGGCCCCAGGCGATATCGGATTTGGCATCCGCCTCTGCCTGTGCCGCTTCTTCGCGGATTTTCAATTCCCGCTCATAAAGCCTGGCTTGCAGCATCTTCATGGCCTGCGCCCGGTTCTTATGTTGGGAGCGGTCATTCTGACACTGCACGACAATATTGGTCGGGATATGGGTGATCCGAACCGCGCTATCGGTCTTGTTGACATGCTGACCACCGGCGCCGGACGCCCGATAGGTATCAACCCGCAGCTCTGCCGGATTGATTTCCACTTCGATGGAATCGTCAATTTGCGGGTAGACACTGACCGAGGAGAAACTGGTGTGGCGCCGGGCATTGCTGTCATAGGGCGAGATGCGCACGAGCCGATGGACACCGGCTTCCGTCTTCAGCCAACCATAGGCATCGGCCCCGGCAATCTTGAGGGTCGCTGATTTGATCCCGGCCTCTTCACCGGCGCTTTCTTCCAGCAACTCGGTCTTATAGCCATGCTGATCCGCCCAGCGGGAATACATCCGAAACAGCATCTGTGCCCAATCCTGGCTCTCAGTCCCGCCGGCCCCGGCATGGACTTCCAGGAAGCAGTCATTGCCGTCCGCTTCGCCCGAAAGTAGGCTTTGCAACTGCAGTTTGCCCGCCGTGTCACGAAGCTTCTCAAGGGCGCTTTCAGCCTCCGCCACCAGATCGCTGTCGCCTTCTTCTTCCGCGAGTTCGATCATCTCAACATTGTCATTGAGGCCGGATTCGAGCGTCATATAGCCGGAAATACGCGAATCCAGATTGGCGCGCTCGCGCATGACCTTCTGGGCTTCGTCAGCATTGTCCCAAAGCGTCGGGTCTTCGACCCGGGCGTTCAGTTCTGCCAGGCGTTTTGTCGAGGCATCCCAGTCAAAGATGCCTCCTCAGCAGTTCGAGCGACTGCTTGAGTTCGTCAACGGTAGCTTGGGTCTCGGCCCGCATGGTGATTTCTACTCCAACAAAAAATAACAATAAGACATGTATTTCCGTGCGAGGTACGCCAGCCGCCGGGCTTCGTCAATCCGGCTTTCGATCTGTTTCAGCTGGACCGTGACCTCTCCAATTCAACGATCAGTAAAGCCCGCTTGGTGCTTCCCCGCCTTGCTGACCTTGTGTCGGCACGGTGGGAAGGGGCACTGCGCCGGGTTGGGCCGCAGCAGCGGCCGGTGCGGCTATCTCGGTACCGCCGGAAATGAAGACCGCCTGCTTTCCTGCTGATGGTTCAGTGCCGGCCTTAAAGGCTTCAGTGATGATCTTCTTGCTGGCCGCTGTCGCAACCTTGCCGGTTTGCGCATCGATACGGACCATCCGCACGCCGGGCGGCGTCCGGAAAGGAATAGCCGGCTTGCCGTCCAACGCCTTTTCCATGAAAGCCTTGAAGATCGGCGCCGCGACGGAAGACCCGGTTTCCTGACCACCCCATGGCTGCTTGCCAAGTGGTATCGGTGTATCGAAACCGACAAAGACCCCAACGGCCAGATCAGGCGCAAAGCCAATGAACCAGGTATCACGGGAATCATTCGTCGTGCCGGTCTTACCGGCCAGCGGTTTCCCGATGGCGCGGATTCGCCGGCCCGTTCCCCGTTGAACCACCCCTTCCAGCATGGTCACGATTTGATAGGCCGCTGCGGGATCGGTCAATTGTGGACGCTCATCCGCCAGATGCGGCATTGGCTGATTGTCCCAGTAAGACACGATACAGTCTGCGCATCCCCGTCCGTCATGGCGGAAGATGGTCTTGCCCAGTTTGTCCTGCACCCGGTCTATCAGAGACGGCACCACCTTCTTACCGCCATTCACCAAGGCCGAATAAGCAGTCACCATATTGATCAGCTTCACCTCTGCCGCGCCGAGAGACATGGCGAGCTGCGGCGGCATGTTCTCAGCAATGCCAAAGCGCGCTGCCGTCTCACTAACCTTGTCCATCCCAATCGCCTGGGCGAGCCGGACGGTCATCAGGTTTCGCGATTTCTCAATTCCCAGCCGCATCGGACTGGGACCAAAAAACTCCCGACTGAAGTTCGCCGGTTTCCATTTGCCGAGCCCCTGTCCCTGATCGATCACGAAGGGCGCATCCAGGATGATCGTCGCCGGCGTGTAACCATTTTCCAGCGCTGTCAGATAGACAAAGGGTTTGAAGGCGGAACCCGGTTGGCGCAGAGCCTGGGTCGCGCGATTGAACTGGCTGAGTTCGAAACTCCAGCCACCGGTCATTGCCAGAACCCGGCCCGTATGCGGGTCCATCGCAACGATGCCGCCACCAACCTTGGGTATCTGCCGCAGTCCATAGGTGCCGTCCGGATAGGGAATGGGCGGATCGCCATCATTCTTGCCCTTCCGCTCGGTCACGGTCTCCACAAGGATAACATCGCCGACGGACAACACATCGGCTGCCTTGCGAATACGATCCCCTCGGCCCTGGTTTCTATCACCCAGATAGGCGCGTGCCCAATAGAGCTCATAAAGCGGGATCACGCCGACACCACCGCCACGAAGACCGATCTGTGCATTGCCCTCTTCTAGCGCGGTCACAACGGCAACGCGCCAGCCGGGATTCCCAAGCGGCCGCGGCACAGCTTCCAGCGCCGTCTGCCAACCGGCAGTCAGATCAATATTGGTGATAGCCCCCCGCCAACCGTGACGACGATCATAAGCAACAAGCCCATCACGCAGCGCTTCCCGCGCCATGCCCTGCATTTTTGTGTCCAACGTGGTCCGGACCGACAAACCGCCTTCATAGAGACCTTTCTCTCCAAAGCGATCCACCAGATCACGACGCACTTCTTCCAGGAAGAAATCCGCCTCGACGAAATCGATGTTATGTCGGGCCTTGGTCACCAGCGGCGATTCCCGCGCTTCTGTCGCAGCGGCCCGATCAACATAGCCTTCTTCCAACATCCGCCCGATCACCCAGTTACGGCGCGCGATAGCCTCTTCGGTCTTGCGGGTCGGATGATAGTTGTTTGGCGCTTTCGGCAGGGCGGCAAGATAGGCGATTTCCGCCGTTGTCAGCTCGCTCAAGCTCTTGTCGAAATAGTTCAGCGATGCAGCCGCGACACCATAAGAACCAACGCCCAAATAGATCTCATTCAGATAGAGCTCGAGAATGCGGTCCTTTGTCAGCGCCCGTTCGATCCTGAGCGCCAGAATAGCTTCTTTGATCTTTCGCGTGATCGACAGCTCATTCGTCAGAAGGAAGTTCTTCGCCACCTGCTGGGTGATTGTCGAGGCCCCGACCGGACGCCGTCCCTGGGCGTAGAGCTTCACATTCTGGATCACCGCGCGCGCCAAGGCTTTCAGATCGACCCCGGGGTGATAGTAGAAATGTTTGTCTTCCGCCGCGATGAACCCGTAGATCAGCTGCTTCGGCATCGCCTCAATCGGCACGAAAACCCGCTTCTCAATCGCATATTCCGCCAATAGCCGCCCGTCACCGGCATGCACCCGGGTTGAGGTCGGTGGCTCATAGGTTGCGAGCTGATCATGCGCCGGCAAGTCCTTGCCGTAATGCATGAAGGCCCACAAAACGACACCGGCCCCGGCAATGCCCATCAGCACCAACAGGGTGAACAACACCAAAAACGTCTTCATGATTATGCGCATGCGGCTCTACCGTTCCCTCGGCGTCCCCCGTTATGTGCCGACATCACCGGATTATCAACGTGGCATCTGCTCATCAACACAGTCTTCCTACAAGAATGCGGCGATTTTTTGGATCAGAGTGAGGCTCGACACAGAAACAGCCCTGTTTAAGAGCGGCTCATCTTTTCTTTTCGGTCGAAATAGCGATCCACCGCCCGGACCAGGGCATGCGCAAAGCGTTCCCTGAATTTCTCAGTTCGCAAATTGGCTTCGTCATGGATATTGGACAAATAGCCGATCTCCACCAACACGGATGGCACATTCGGGGATTTCAGCACTGCAAAGCCAGCAAACCGATGGGTGTTGCGCAGGACCTTGATATTCTTCGCGAGCTTTTTCGTCAGCATCTCGGCGAAGTGCCAGCTTTCCTCATTCACACTCTGCTGGGCGAGGTCGATGAGAATCGAAGAAACTTCAGCCGGATATTCCGACAGATCGGTCCCGGCAATCACATCCGACTTGTTTTCTTTGCGAGCCAGCGCCGCAGCCTCTTTATCAGACGCGTTGTCAGAAAGTGTGTAGACCGAGGCCCCGCGTAATGAACGCCTGGAATGCGAATCCGCATGCAGCGATACAAACAGCTCCGCCCCCGCTTCATGGGCGATTTCATAACGCCGCCGCAGAGGAATAAAGATATCCCGGTCGCGCGTCATCACGACTTTGTAGCGCCCGGTTGCCTCCAAGACCCGCCTCACGGTCTTCGCCATCGCCAGGACAAGATGCTTTTCATGTGCACCGGAGCGCCCAATCGCACCGGGATCGACGCCCCCATGCCCCGCGTCGATGGTTACAATGCGCTTGCCATCGGCCTGCGGCTCGGTGGTGGTCGGTTGCGATGCCTTGCGGCTGCCCAGCGATGCGGCATAGGTCGCCCAGTCTTTTGATGCCGTGGCGCTTTTGCCGCTCTTTCCTGGCGCGATATCGAGAACCAATCGGCGGGGCGCCCCATTCGAAGGCGGTAACTGAAACAGCTTTGCCACATGCCCTGGACCGATAAGATCAATCACAACCCGGGTAACGCCCGGCTTGAAGAGACCATGCCGATACCCGGCGACCAATCCACGGCCACCAGACGCCGCCGCCTCCGGCCCATGCCAATCAAGCTCCGGCAGATCAACGACGATCCTGTCCGGGTCTTCCAGACCAAAGGCCTGGAACGGCACGGCATCGCTGACCTCCATTACGAAGCGCGTACGACCGTCATGGACGCCAATCCTGATATCGGAAATAGCCCCTTGCGAGGCGGCAACCGCAGACCCTGCCGCCACGGCCATGAAGCACAATGCGCATACTACAGGCAGGCAAAACAGCAAGGCGGATGCCGCAAAAATCCGCACCGCCCGATACTTGGTGTCTGCGCCTGAAATTGGTTTTACCTCTATTGGGGTCATCACCGTTTCACCCTGCCCAAAGGGATCATGACTAGAATCCGTGCGAATAGGCCCGATTCGCCCTTCCAAACCAAGAAAAAACGGCGATTTTCAGGCGACTGAGCCGGAAAGCCTCAGCGGAGCTCCAAGCTGGTCCGTTTGGCCCAAATCTTTGATTAACAATGAATTGATCGAAATTAAGGGATTGTGCTACCCCACGCAGCACGGCTAGATTAGATCGTTCGACAGCCGCGTCGCAAATGCGGTTTCGTTCCTCCGTCCGAAGCGGCTTCGCCCTCCTACTCTGGTGCGCGGCCTCGCCGGAAAGCCGGCCTTCGGTGCCGAGGCGGTGGGTCGTAAGAAAGCGAGTTTCCGGAGAATCCTTCCGGAAACCCATTTCCGGAAACCTTCCGCACGAACGAGATCGACCGTAGCCTAACACCGCCCGGAAAGCGGTGGCGCACGGGACAAACGCAAGGCCAATCTTGGTATCTCAAGGGCGGCCAGGGCTGAAACGGACACGAACCGTAACGTTTTTTCGTGCGGGGTGCTTTAGGTGAAGAAGACCTGAGGGTGATGAAGACCTGACCAGCACCGCACGTGACAGAAGACAGAATATGACCCTATTAGCGAGCCTTACCAGCGCCGACCCTGCCAGCCCCACACGGGCGGCCTCGGCGCGCGCCGCAGGACGCGGCTATGGCCTCGCCAACCCTAACCGCCTGGCTTCCCCACAACGTGCCATACAGCGCGCGGTGCCTGTTGCCCGGGTTGGAGCAATACACAATGACACGCAGAATGTTGATAGACGCGACCCACCCCGAGGAGACCCGGGTTACGGTCGTGGACGGAAACCGGCTTGAGGAATTTGATTACGAAACAACCACAAAGAAGCAGCTGAAAGGGAATATCTATCTCGCGAAAGTAACGCGGGTTGAACCCTCTCTGCAGGCAGCCTTTGTGGAATATGGCGGCAACCGCCATGGTTTCCTCGCCTTCAGTGAAATCCACCCCGATTATTATCGTATTCCGGTTGCCGACCGGGAAGATCTGATCGACGAGTCTTCGGATGACGACGATGATGATGACGATGATCGTCAGGCTCCTTCTGCAGAAGACAATGCTGTAGAGGACGGCGCTGCAGATGACAGCGCTGGCGAAGATGGAAACGACGATAAGTCTGAAGGCAGCGCAGAAGATTCCAATGCCGAAGATTCCAATACGGATGACAATGGCGATGATGATGACAGCGACGGTGGTCATGGTGAAGATGGCGCGACCAGCGCCACCCCGGTCGAAGACATGGGTGGCGACGAAGCGGTAGACGAAGCCGCTGAACGCTCAGCACGCCGACGCCCCCGCATGCGGCGCAACTATAAAATCCAGGAAGTCGTAAAACGGCGCCAGGTCATGCTGGTGCAGGTGGTAAAGGAAGAGCGCGGCAATAAAGGCGCAGCGCTGACCACCTATCTCTCGCTTGCCGGACGCTATTGCGTCGTGATGCCGAATACATCGCGCGGCGGTGGGGTAAGCCGCAAGATTTCCAACCCTGCTGACCGCAAACGGCTGAAGACTGTCCTTGCGGATCTTGAGGTTCCGGACGGCATGGCGGTGATCCTGCGGACAGCTGGTGCCGAGCGCTCAAAGACCGAGATCAAGCGCGATTTCGAATATATCACCAAGGTCTGGGATGATATCCGCTCGACAACGCTTGCCTCAACAGCGCCATCGCTGATCCATGAGGAAGGCAATCTGGTCAAGCGGTCGATCCGTGATTTGTACTCAAAGGATATCGACGAGATCCTGGTCTCCGGCGATGACGCCTATAAGCTTGCCAAGAACTTCATGAAGGCGCTGATCCCCAGTCACGCCAAGAAGGTTCAGCCATATAAAGACGAACAGGGGATACCGCTCTTTCAGCGTTATCAGGTCGAACAACAACTGATACAGATTCATGATCCGATGGTGCAACTGCGCTCCGGCGGGTCCATCGTGCTGCACCAGACCGAAGCTCTGGTGGCGATTGATGTGAACTCCGGCAAAGCAACGCGGGAACGCCATATCGAGGAAACAGCGCTTAAGACCAACCTGGAAGCGGCCGAGGAAGTTGCCCGTCAACTGCGGCTGCGCGACATGGCTGGTCTGGTGGTCATCGACTTCATCGATATGGAGGAGAACCGCAACGCCCATGCAGTCGAGCGCAAGTTAAAGGAAGCGCTGCGGCGTGACCGTGCCCGCATTCAAGTGGGCCGGATCAGTGCCTTCGGGCTGCTTGAGATGTCGCGCCAGCGGCTTCGTCCCAGCTTGATCGAGGCGATGAGTTCCGCCTGCCCGACATGCGGCGGTGTTGGCTATATCGTTTCAACGGAGACTGCCGCACTGATCGTGCTGCGCGCGCTGGAAGAAGAGGGCCTGCGTCATCGGGCCAATTCTGTCACCGTCACAGTGCCGGGAACGGTCGCGCTCTATCTCCTCAACAACAAACGTGCCGCGCTGAGCGAGATTGAAGAGACCTATATTCTGGAAGTCTCTATCGAGGTCGCGGATGGCATGCTGCCACCGGCTTATGAAATGACCCGCCTCGCCGCCGATGGCACGGTAATCCCGGATGACCCGCCAGAACGGGAGCCACGCCGCGACACCCGGCGCGGCCGAGGCCATGACCGCGACAAGGACCGTGATCGTGACAGGAATAGCAGCAGCCGTCGACGCGGTCGGGCCCCTGAGCGCGAGGATGAGGAAACGCCAAGCGATGTCGCAAATGACGACAACTCAGACAGCGCTGAAGAAAGTAAAGACGACAGCCAACGCCGCCGGAAGCGGGGCCGTCGGCGTCGGCGTTACGAAGAAGAATCTCCCGAGACGAATAGCGAAACCTCGGAAGAATCCAGCGACACTTCTGTGGAAGAGTCCAGTGAGGAAGAGGGAGACGGCGAGTCCCAACCGAAGCGTCGCCGCAAGCGGGGCCGCCGTGGTGGGCGCCGTCGTGGTCGCGGACGGGGCGAAGAGGCCACGCAGACCGAGACAGATTCTTCCGGTAAGAGCACTGACGCTGAAACAGACGCCCCTGTTGGTACCGTAGCGGCTATAGAATCAAACGCTGAGGAAGGTGGCGCTGAAGAAAGTGGCCCTGAGGTGCCGGTGACTGAGGTGCCGGTGACTGAAGCCTCGGCGCCTGATGCACCTACAGCCGATGCACCTACAGCTGAAGCACCTGCGGATGCCGCACCGAGCGATGGATCAGCAGGCATCACTGAGGCTGAATCGGCTACGGTAGCTGAACCAGTTGAAGCGGCTGAACCTGCGGCTGCCGAAGAAGCACCAACAAAGGCGAAGCGCGGGCGTCGCAAGGCGTCGACCAAAAAAGCGACAGCAAAGAAAGCTGGGGCGAAAAAATCCCGGGCGAAAAAAGCATCTGCGAAGAAACCCGCAGAAGCAAAGCCGGACGCAGATGTCGCCGACGCTCCAGTATCGGATGCTCCTGCACCGGTGTCTGAAACACCAGCGCCCGCTAGTACCAACGCTGCCAGTACCAACGATGCCAGTACCGACACTGCCAGTACCGACGCTACCGATGAAGCACGTCCCGCCCCGTTTGAGGTAAAGACCGAAGCGGATCCGGATAAGCCAAAACGGAAGGGTTGGTGGAGCCGGGTCATCGGCTGATCCAGCGAGATCACATGCTAAAAAGCGCGGCGCCGGGTCTCTCGGCGCCGCGTTTTTTTGTGTGCTCACAAACCGCCATGCAGGAAACGCAGGCCATGATTGCGAAAATCGCGTTCGCCTTTCACGCGATGGAGGATCATATCCAGCCTTGAGGTTGGAGCACGGGCTCCACCTGTCGAACGCAAGTCTATGAAGGATGAGAAGTCATGAC
>SPJK01000248.1_pt1 | contig 26474 bp, 18 predicted proteins | sample 3741771 | NCBI WGS metagenome assembly SPJK01 (sample SAMN10925997, study PRJNA522277) | cold seep metagenome | isolation source: Elba SIP-enriched marine methane seep metagenome, extraction at timepoint T2 | place: Italy: coast of Elba, Mediterranean Sea
AGTTAGAGTTAGGCGATGAACGCTACCGCGACTATCCTTTTGATTTCTATGAAAAAAACGACTTCATGGCGCCTTTCGCATCCGGAAGCGCCCGCTACAATACCATGATCGTATGCCCTTGCTCGATGGGGTTGTTAGCGCGAATGGCGCAAGGTGTCAGTAGTGACCTGACGACAAGGGCGGCAGATGTCGTCTTAAAAGAACGGCGCAAGCTGATAATAGTGCCTAGAGAGGCACCCTATAATTTGATCCACTTACGGAATATGGTACAATTGACAGAGGCCGGTGCCGTCATATGCCCGGCTAGCCCTTCCTTCTACAGTGCACCGGATAATGTGGAGACCCTAGTGTTGACGGTTGTCGACCGAGTATTGGATCTCGCCGGTTTTGATCTCGATACCTATCGATGGGGTACAGAGACGGATACTTAGCCAACCAGCAGCATCCTGCATCTATGTGCGGATATCGACTCGACTTCATTCAATATTCTCCTTTTAATTTCGTTTGTTTGCGGGATAATTCTGTTCCGGACCACCTCCGGGTTACCAAACGAACTGTTGTTATGCAAGCCAAAATATGTTTTTTGCTGGTCTGCCTGACTAGCTTTTTTTACACACAAGCTCAAGAAACTGATATGGACTCTGTAAGTTATAGCCTGGGTGTCCTGATGGCCCAAAACTTAAAAGGTCAGGGATTCGATGAATTAGATACCAGAAGCCTGGCAGCTGCAATGGATGCAGTGCTAAATGGCGAAGAGTTAGCGATTGATATAGATCGGGCACAAGGAATTGTGCAGGAATACCTGACCGGCAAGCAGCAAGAGCAGTTTGCTGCAGTGAAGGATGCTGGGGAAACGTTTTTGGCGGCTAATGCCGAACGCCCAGAAGTAACTGTTATGCCTAGCGGCCTGCAATATGAAGTGCTCCAAGAGGGTACTGGCGCGAAGCCAACTACCAGCGATAAAGTGACGGTGCACTATCACGGCACCTTAATTGATGGAACTGTATTTGATAGTTCTGTCAATCGTGGCGAACCGGCTTCATTCGGAGTAACGCAAGTTATTCAAGGTTGGGTCGAAGGCCTGCAACTGATGCCTGTCGGTGCCAAATACAAGTTTTACATTCCATTTAATTTGGCATACGGCGAACGTGGAGCGGGGCAAAATATCCCTCCGTTTTCTGCCTTGGTATTTGAAGTTGAATTGCTGGAAATCAACTAGTTAAGTCTGTTAAGCCTTTGCACTCAAGGAGGCTTAGTGTAAATTTTACAAGAATCCTTTCGTTTCTGCAAAGGTAGGCGCTACCTTTGCCCCCTCTAAGGTATATTACCTACAGAAAAGAATGTGAGCCTATGATCGGTCCAATTACAAATACCGAAACTAAGTTAAAGCGAATTTTTATTGAGTCGGAACTACCTGCTTCTCTGGCGGGCCTCCGCGAAATCGCTAATAACGTTTGGTGGACATGGAGCAAAGAAGCTATTGCTTTGTTCAATGCAACAGATGCCAAAAAACTCGCAGAACTGAACTACAATCCCGTTGCTTTGCTCGACCAATTGGGACCTGAAGATATTCAGCGCCTGACGGGTGATAAGCAGTTCTTAAAGCAATTGGCAGAAGTTGAAAAGCAATTCAAGGCTTATTTGGCGGAGAAACCTACTGCCGGACAGCCCAAGATCGCTTACTTCAGCATGGAGTATGGGTTACATATCAGCTTGCGCCTTTACTCTGGTGGTTTAGGGGTATTAGCTGGCGATTACCTAAAAGAAGCCAGTGATTCCAATGTCGATATGATGGCTGTAGGCCTGCTTTATCGCTATGGTTACTTCCGGCAGTCCTTGTCTTTGCAGGGAGACCAGATCCACAACTTGCCACCACAAGAATTCACGAAACTACCCGTTAGCCCCGTGCGGGATGCCAATGGTGATTGGTTGCGCATTACAATCGACTTTCCCGGTCGTGTGGTGCATGCGAAAGTATGGCTGCTCAAAGTGGGCCGCATCTCTCTATATCTGCTCGATACCGATATTGAGGAAAATAGTTGGGAAGATCGCTCATTGACACACCAACTGTATGGTGGGAACAATGAACATCGATTGAAGCAAGAAATCTTGTTAGGCATTGGTGGCGTTAAAGCGATCCAGGCGCTGGGTGTCCAGCCAGACATCTATCACTGTAACGAAGGGCACGCCGCTTTCCTTAACCTGGAACGCCTCAAAAACTATGTGCAGCGGGAAAGCCTAAGCTATCCGCAAGCAGTAGAGGTGGTACGGGCTTCTTCTTTATTCACGACCCATACCCCTGTACCAGCAGGGCATGACCATTTCCCTGAGCAAATGGTCCAGACCTACTTGTATCACTACGCACAGGAATTGGGTATAGGCTGGAAAGATTTCTTGGCCCTAGGCCGTGTGGATGCCGAAAATAGTGGTGAGGACTTCAATATGAGCCATTTGGCCATCCGGTTGTCCCAAGAAGTAAACGGAGTGAGCGAGTTACATGGCACGGTATCCCAGCAAATGTTTACCAAGCTTTATCCGGGGTATTCGGCTGAAGAAATGCACATCGGTTATGTGACCAATAGCGTACATTACCCGACTTGGATTTCCCGAGAATGGAACGACTTGTTTAAAGAAGTGTTCGGAGAGGAGTTTTTGCGTGACCAATCTAATAAAGCATATTGGAATAAGATCCACAATGTAGAGGACGCTCGCGTGATGGAGGTTCGTCAATTGTTGAAGAAGCGCTTGCTGGATTACGTAAAAGAAAAGATTCAAGCAGACCTTACGCGACGTGGTGAAAACCCCAGAGCAACTTTTGAAGTGATCAACAATGTTCGTGAAGATGCGCTGGTCTTCGGATTTGCTCGCCGGTTCGCGACTTATAAGCGGGCACACTTACTCTTTACGAATACCGAACGCTTAAAGGAGTTACTAGGAAATGAGGATCGGCCCGTCATCTTCCTGTTCGCAGGAAAAGCACACCCTGCTGATGGAGGAGGCCAGGATTTGATTCGTCAGATCATCCATGTTAGCAAGCAGCCTGATTTCGTGGGCAAGGTCATTTTCCTGGAAGATTATAACATGGAAATGGCCAAATTGCTGGTGCAGGGAGTCGATGTGTGGTTGAACACCCCAACGCGGCCACTGGAAGCATCTGGTACAAGCGGTATGAAAGCTGCGCTGAATGGTGTGGTGAATTTCAGCGTTCTCGATGGATGGTGGGCAGAAGGTTATCAATCGAATGCTGGTTGGTCCTTACCACTTGATCGTACCTACCAGGATCAACATCTGCAAAATGAGCTGGATGCCGAAACGATCTACAATGTATTAGAATCGGAGATCATCCCTGCTTACTTTACCACCGATGAAAACGGTGTGCAGGCCAATTGGGTGAAATTCGTCAAGAATATCATCGCTGATGTGGCGCCGGTTTATACCATGAAGCGGATGCTGGATCACTATTACGAACGATTCTATGATAAGTTGTTCGCTTCTATCCAAAATATACGTAATCAAGGATATGCAGCGGCTAAAGATCTTTCGGCTTGGAAAGATGCCGTTCGTAGCCGGTGGGCAGCAGTGGCTGTTCTGGAGGCGAATACTTTCGATGCCGCCAATCACTCTCTCCCAGTTGGAGAATCCTTTACTGCTTCGGTAAGACTATCCTTAGCAGGACTTTCGGCCGAGCATATTGGAGTAGAAGCGGTATTCTTTAAACGACTCAACGAGAATGAACTAGAACTGAAGCGGGTGATGCCTTTTGATTTGAAGGGGAGCACCGACGATACCGCTGTGTTTGAATTAGATATGGACCCCAAATTGGCGGGTGTGTACGAGTACGGTATTCGTGTTTTCCCTAAACATCCGCTGTTGGTGCATCGAATGGGGCTGCCATTGATGCATTGGGTATAGGTTATGTCGACCGGCCTGATGGCTATCAGGTCATTGAATACCGATACTTATCGGTAAAGGAAAACAAACAGTCAAGAGGCCGTTCTTGCTGCTAAATAAAAAAGAAGCCTTGTCTCCCAGTTGGGGCAAGGCTTCTCGGTTTTTGGGATGCTCCGGGGAAACTTCCATGGGATAAGGAAGAGAGCAATACCCGATGGGGTTTAGGTGTGTATATTGCTTGGGGCGTCAAACAAAAATGGGATCAAATCGGGATTATAAGTTGCCGCTTCGTCGCCGCAATAGCGGTGACATAGTAGGAAGGGCATTGGAGAAGAGATAGTTGCTAAGAGGAAAGTAGTCTTCTTCGAATTTTTGGGGTGATTCCCGAAGGAATACGACTATTGATGTGTAGAAAACGTAAAGCGTTACCGATGGAAGCATTTTTTTTCTTTTTTTTGAAAAAGATTCCACCTAGACCTTTCCAATATTAGCAATTGTGCTTAGCCTTGAATGAATATGTTGCTGCCGCAAGACTAAAATTTTGTGGGGGCTTTTTGGTAACGATTATTCAAACCGACCTATAAATGGGTGAATTTGCAAAAGATGATGCTCGCTTAGTGCTCTTGGCAACTGGGCGAGATGAATACTGGCAATCGCTGTATCAGGAAATGCGTAGTCCTTTTCGCTTGTATTTCCTGAAGCACACCGAACTCGATTCCGAACAGGTATTGGGTTTGTACCAGGATGCGATGGTGGTGGTGCACCGAAAAGCCACACAAGGGGATTTGGTGCCACCATTACGGAGTAGTATCAAAACGTATTTGTTTGGGGTAGGCAAGATGCTTTATCGTAAACAAATCAACTCGACTCGGCAATGGACTGATGAAATTCCGGAAGTAGGGGTCCCACCAGTTATTGAAGATCGGGCGGAGCAAAGGGAAAAAGCGGCAATGGTTCGTGGTTTACTGTCGCGAATTGACGAAGGCTGCCGGGAGTTACTGACGCTGGTTTACATTCGTGGGTTCTCGATGGAGGCGGTAGCTGATGAGTTGGCTATTTCCAATGCGGGGGCGGCTCGAAAACGCAAGTTTGACTGCCTCAAAAAGATGCGGCGCCTTTTACCGAACTAAGTGAGCTTTGTATTACATGAATTTACTGGAATCTAAGGACATGAGCAATGGAAACGAATAAGCAAATTGAACAGTTAGAGGCTTTGTTCTTCGACCGTCTAGGTCAAGAGGAAAGCACTGCGCTCCGCACGCAACTTGATAGCAATACCGAGCTGGGCACGGAGGCTAAAGCCTACCAAACCCTGTGGGTGGGCTTTGATACGCTTCGCGAAGATCGCCTGCAGCAACAAATGCAGCAATGGGAAACGGAATGGAGTGCCATTGCCGACGATGAATTGACCGAATGGTATTGGATGGGCGAATTAAGTGCGGAGAATAAGGCGAAGGTCGAGGCTCGACGAGACAAGGATACGGCATTCGCAACCTTACTTGCTGAACAAGAACAATTGACTCAAGGCTTAGCGCAAGCCGGGAAAGATGCATTTCTAGATAGAATGACTTCTTGGGAACAGGCTACTCCTGTGACCGAGCGCCCAGCGGTAAAACTCCGAACGCTTTATGTTCGTCGATTGGCAGCGGCGGCGGCTATCGCCTTACTTCTTTTTGTGGGCGGTCGTTGGTATGCAAATCAAAACTTTGGTGATGAAGTGCTAGCCGCTCAGTATTATCAAACCGCAGCTACAGGCGGGACTTTAGGCGCTGAGGAAACCGAGCGTGCTGATTTCCTTGAATCTTTTGATGCGGCACATGAAGCGCTGCAACAGGCTGACTATGCCACCGCAACGCAGGGTTTTTCCATTTTGTCAACCAATATCGCTAGTGCAGGCTTAAGCGCAGAAGATCAAGCCTATTACCAAGACAATATAGACTGGAATTTGATCCTTGCTCGCTTAGGTGCTCATCAAACGGATGGCGACTTCACCACAGTGTTAAACCAGATAGCTGATCAAGAAGGCCACAGTTTTCAGGCTGAGGCTAAAGCACTACGTGCCGACCTGAATTCCTTCTGGCGACGCTGGTAGAAGAAATAACCAATAGGTAGCAACAATAGCGAGGCCAACCACCAGTAAGAGAATGCTTGATCTTCTAATGGACGAGGGTTGCCTAAGAGCTGAAACCCAGCCCAGTACACAGGGTGCGAAGAGCGAACATCCGCCATGTCTAAATAAGCTAGCTTGGCTGCCTGTAAAGCTTCGCTTTTCGTTAACCCTTCCTTCAAATAGGTGTAGAACGACTCCATCAAGTGGCAATTTGCGCCCTCATTGATACTCCATAAGGTGGTGAGGACACTTCGAGCCCCTGCATAATGGAAGCCGCGTGCCAGGCTGATGACACCTTCACTTTCATACAGTGTGCCCAAGGCTGTTTCACATGCGCTGAGCATTACTAATTCGGCCTCCAAATCAAGTAGGTAGAGATCTTTGGTGAATAAAGAGTCGTAACCACCAGCACCATCGGAAAAAACAATGAAGGAAAATTCTCCTGCGTCCGGATTTGACTGGGCGTGTGTGGCAAGATGGAGCATGCGATATCGTTCTACTTGCTTGACAAATGCAGCTCGTGTAGCATTATTAGCCATAAAGGCGTTTCCATCCCATTGTTCCTGAAGCTGGCTAAGAAGGTCCTGGCTGCATGATAGACGCCCCCAACCTGCGCTTCCGTCAAAAGTAGGGGCAAAGCCAACCCAGCCTTGGCCACCACGTGGCAACTGATGCAAGCCCCATTGCAGCCCAGCCGAATAGCCATAACTAACGACATAATCACGAAGTAAATAGGGATACTGGCGAAAATCAGATTTGCCTGTTACCTGCTGCGTTAGCAAAGCTTCAAAAGGAAGAAGATCCAGGATTCCGCTGGGAATGATTAGCAGCTGATCTGCACTTCTCAAGTGAGGAACAACTGCTGCCAGCAAATCCTGATACAGCCCCAGGCCGTGCATCTGATAGTTGGCTTCCAATTCGCTACGATTCGCATCTGGATACTGGTAGCCCTCAATGCTTCTGCGAAAAGCGAGGACGCGCTCCATTAGTTGATCAGGGCGTTGGCCAGTTAGAATGTAAAGTCCTTGCTCCGAAATAATGAAGGTGTAGAGCATCTCCTCTCCAAGAAAATACTCTACCATCACTTGTCCATTTAGAAGGATGGATTGAATATCGGCCAAACTCGGTACCTGATCATTGTATTTTAGTTGGAAGTAGCGAGGATTCAATGCTTCTAGCTCGCGAATCCAGCGATTCAAGGCTTCGCGCGCCTGCAATAGGTCTTGCTCAGCCTGCTGAATCAGGCTATCCGCGGCTTCGCCGGAGCGGTAGTCAAATAAAGCCTCTTCGGCTTGATTAACAGCGTATTGCAGGGTCGCTTCTTCGGCGCGTTGCTCGGCGGTGATGCCACCTAAGTCGGTTGCTTGGGCACTGCGAAAGGCTTCTCGTAATAGCGTGCCACGACTGCGCTCGGCGAAAACAAAAGCTGCCCATTGATGCGCTTGTTGCCCCGTTTTCTCGAACAATTCAAGGGCTAATTCAATCGCTTGCTCGCTACGCTCGCGACTCTCCTCCATGGTGAAGAGCTTCGAACTTTCGTACAAGTAACTACGTCGTAGCTCCTGTTCCACCGAGAAGATCAATTCGTGACAATGGAGTGCTTTTTCAAGCATTGCTAAGTCTTGCCCATCATCGTACCACTGATGGTAAGCCTTGGCCATACCTACCAAGGTTTCAATCAAAGCGTTTTCAGCATAAAAAGAGGAAGCATCAGGTAGATCAAGTGAGCTCTTAGGTGTGTAGGGCTCAATCAATTGACCGATGGCCTGTTGGTAGGCTGAGATCGCTTGGTCGGGGCTTCCCTGGGCGAGCCGAAGATTACCGTATTGAATGAATGTTTTGGCAAATTCCCGCCGCTTGGTTTCACCAAAATAGTCGGTATATACGGCGAGCGTTTGATCCAGCAAGGAAACCGCTTGTTCATAGCGTTCGGCTTCTTCGTGAACGGCTGCTTGTTTTTCCAGACAAGCCCCCATCAATAGGAGGGTGCGCCGATCGGGCCGCTCTTCTTGTAGTTCCGCATTTAATAAATCTTCAGCGTGTAGAAGCTGATCGATCGCCTCACTTTTTCGGTCCTCTTTATGTAATAGCCAGCCGTAATTAATAGCCAGTAAGCTCTGACTAATACGGTTGTCATCAGGCAGCGCCATACCCAAGCGATAGGCTTCTTCGGCCTGTGCTGGTTTGTTCCAGTTTTCATAGAGAATGCCAAGGTCACTATACCCTTCTGCAGCCTTGCGAATTTGATTGGAGTCAAGCATCACCCGAATAAATTGCTGGATCTTCGTGCTGCTACCGGAGTAATCGCCAAAACGCGTATAGATGTTTCCGAGTGGCCGATAAACGAAGCGGGCTACATAGGTCAGGTGCGGCGTACATTGGCCGTTCGCGAAAATGGCATCGGCTTGCTCATAGTGGTCTTTAGCGGCGGTAAATTTGCCCAGGCGCTTTTCATAGGTTGCCCCCATTTGTGTGTATAACCAGCCCAGGCTTAGCCATTCATCGGAGACTTGTGGGCTTCGCCATAGACTATCAAGTAGGCCCTTTTGATATACGGGGATCGCTTGTTCTGGTGTGCTGGTTTTGTCGCGCCAATGCGAGGCGAAATTTTTGATACCAGCGAGATAAAGAAGCAGGTTATCAAGTTCACGAGCGCTTTGGAGGGCTTCTGCCAGTGTCGCATTTGCCTTGTCAATTTCATTGTTGCGCAATAAGTTCAGCGCAGAATCTTGTAGCGCAACAACCTGAATTGAATCGGTGGACAAACTAGCCTGCAAGGAAGTGAAGCACAGACATGCAAAAGCAGTGAGAAGTACTATTCTCATGAGGGTGTGTTTTTTGGCTTTAAGATGGGGTTGGCAGTCTCTGCTCGGATCAATTAGTTGATCCGAGCAGAAGCCAATACAAGAAGGCCTAATAAGTTACGGCTTGATCAGTTATTGCGCAAGCGCCACCAAATGATAAGGATGATCAAGAAGAGAATGAGAAGAACCCATAGCCACCAGGGGAGGTTGACTGGAGGCTCCGGAGCACCGTCGCAATCACCCGGGCCGCAATTTAATACAGCTCCAGCTGGGTTATCATCCGCGCTGACAAATGTGACTCCCACAGGAATGGTGCAAACGGGATCGTTGCTGAGGTCGTCGAAACGGATGCAAGCGTAAGTAGAGTCCAATTGTGCAGGAGGAACACTAGAGTACATATGGAACTGTACGCGAGCATAGGTTCGCGGATCGCCAACTCCGTGTAATGGGGTACCCTCAATACCGAAATTCAATAATTGCCAACGGATGCTATCATCCGTTATTTTTACGAGGCTGATTTGGTCGGCAGGGCCACTAAAAGGATGGTACTTAACCGGTGTTGCTACTACCTGATCGAAGGTGATACCATCCGGTAGTTTCATATCGATATAGATATTCGAGGTCTCGCCGTATCCATTGTTCTCACATTCGATAGTGGTGAATACCTGATATAAGTCTTGTTCTTCCTCACAAGCACAGGCATGCATGAGGAGGTAATTGGGGTCGTGACTCTTGACCAGCGTTGCCGTTGATTCATAATAGTCGACTATAGCCAATGCATTCAGCCCGGGCCCTTGTGTTGGGAAGGCAAGAGCTGAAGTGTCGGTGCTAATGCTGTAATTTTTAAGGCTATCCGGAATGGCCCCAGCCTGATCTAGTTGACTAAAGGCTGTATTGAGGTCGAGTGAGGCTAATTTGTTGCTCAGGCTATCTGGTACTACGATATTGATATCATCAGTAAATGAACCTAGGGCAACGGCGAAGTCCATTTCCGCCATAGTGGTGTCGGCGAAATATTTCGTCATGGTCTCATCGCCTTCCATATCGACGAAGTAGTGCACTTCGGCACCAGGAGCCAATTCGTTAACCCGCATCATCATCATCCGACGATACTGATTGCCTAGGTTGCCAGGAAGGTTGGAATAGTAGTAGGATTGTGGAGAAGCCTGAACTTGATGCGTGAAATTTTCCCGGATGTCAAAAACGCTATAATCTACGAGTTCACGCGTTCCTTTTTGACTGACTTCGCGCAGGCGGCCATCAAAAAAGAAATACAGCTGACCCGTGAAGAACGTTTCAGTTGGATTGCGAACGGAAAGGATCGATACGAAATTATCACCTGGTTTCACTTGTACATTACGCATAATCTTCACGTAGCGGAGGCTATCTACTATTTGCGTAGGGATAATTGGGGTGAGAGCACCGTTGGAGGGCGTGAAGCCATTTATCTTGAGGTTGGGTGGCATATCCTCATCTTCGCTATAAACGCCATTGGAATAGGCCCTTGGAAAGAAGTTAGGTAATACACCGGTAGCAGGCGACCCTTGAAAGAGATGCTGTACGGTATCCTCTGTGCTGCTGGAGCTATAAAGGAAATTACCATCTCCAAATAGATATAAATGTTGATAGAAGGGGGGAGTGGGTTGGGCCTTCGTTTTTTCTACCAATTTCGGATAGTCGACCTGAAAGACAGTCGAGTCTCCCGAGCCCGTAATGCCTTCAGCCGTGAAGGTTTGGGCAGAAATGGAAGCGGTGAAAAATAAGAAAAGTAAAGAAAGGAGGATGAGTGGATTTGGGACCTTTTTCATAGTTGCCAATTGGTTTCAGGTGAACAATTACACGCCTGATGATGCTAAAAATAGCAAAAAGGTACGTGATCGTTATGCAGAGCACGGCCAAAGCCGCAAGGTATCGCTTCGGAAAAAGGTATGACGTAAACTTAGTAGTCTTGAGTCCGGTCGGCAAGCAGATGCCCCAACATCTGCCTGCCCCGGTATTTTGGATATGGTGCCCCGTAGGGCCTGGCGTTTGGACTGAATTTATCTTAAACGCGAAAGGTATTCGCGAACGGTAACTAGGCTAACTATTGTTTGGGTAAAAATCTATGCGTCTGGGTGGGCTAGAAAAGGTAACTGGACGGCAGAACATTATCTACCGCCCAGCCCGGAATAATAGCAACTATCTACTTATCTCCAATTGCCCTTCTGAAGATAATAAAAACACCCTTGCGAGTTGTGAGTCATTCGACTCCGGGGTGGCTGTCGGCGGCTTGTTGTTAATAGGGATGACTTTCGCCGGCCGCAACCGCCCCGGAATGAAAACTTTCCGGATGTTGCTTAATCAGAATTTACTTCAACCTTTTCTCTAATTCTTACGGAAGTTTTGTTCTAGGATCCTCCGCCGTAGCTAAAAACTGACGGCGGAGGATGATGCCCTATGAACAGTGTTGCTTCCTCATGATTTCTTCGTAGTTCGTTGCTGTCCTTTGGGGTTGGTCTTAGGTGTATATGGGTTTTCCAAAGTTCTCAAAAGAAAGACGGTAGCCTAAACTACCGCCTCCCAGCTAAGTGAGTCTTAAGGACAGATAGATTGAGAAAAATCCTTTACACTGTATTGGTGTGTGTCTGTTCCGTTTTTCAAAGTTTCTTTTGTATCCCGTTGAATACATAAGCAAATGTAGAGGGGATGAGGGGGGAACGAAAACCAGTAGGGGAAATTTCTTCGACTTTCTAAGGTTATTTATTGGTATTTAACTATTTGTTTGTCAAATATTTAGGTGCGAATAAATACTTTTTTTAAAGGATTGTTTTCACGTGGAAAAAATGTTGAAAAAACGGTATAATCGCTGGGAGAGTCTGTTTTTCCGTTAATTTGCCTCCATGGCCACCGATGGATCAAAGGCACAATTAGCGCTACTTCTATACCGCGAGCTGCAAAAGATCGTGGAACGCTCGGATCAATCTCAGACTGATCGTGCCGAAGCAGTCTATCAATTATTGCAAGCGATTTTCCAGGAAGCCACGCGATACGAGAAGTTGCCCTTTGCTACCTTCTTTGCTCGTATAGCTTATACGGGCCACAAATATGGTTGCACAAATCCCTGCAATACTACATTCACCAGTTTCGAAGACGGATGCGTTCGGATGATCCCGACTGCTCAGCGACAGCTACCTACGAATTGGGCTTGAAAACCACGGCTGAAGTAATTATGGGTATCTGGCAGGTTCCTCCACCAACAAACTTAGCCCAACAATTGCCGATTAACTGGGCAGTCCCTCACCGAGAAATAGCGGTGGCAGAATTTCGCCCGCGAGCGCGTGTCCTCGTTTTGGAGGATGATGAAGCGGCTGAGCAGCTATTGGTACGTGATGAAGAGCAGCCAGCGGAAACGGTGCGTGTACAATATAATCTGGCGGACAGGAATGATCTGTTCTCGGCTACCATTGCGTTGGTTCGCAAGGTGACCGGTTTTCCGGTTAGTATGAATTTGCTGGACGTAGAGATCGACGATAATGGCATCTACCGCCCCAGAGCTTTTGTTCTTGAACCAGATTATTTGATTGATGCCTCTGGGATCGCTGAATGTTTTCATGGCTCTGAGACGCATCCCTGGGGGTACCTATTGAAGAAATTCCTGCCTTTTGAAAATAGTATTCCTTTGTTGCTGGGGCATATCGCAAATTTCTTCCTGGATGAATTGATGACTAAGCCCGAGGTGACGTTCCAGGAGCTGAAGAGCCGTATTTTCAACTTAAGCCCGCTGGCTTTTTGCCTATTCTCTGATCGGGAAATCCGCGAGTTGATCCAAAAGTCACAGGGACACTTTATTCGTTTAAAACAGCTGGTGCAAGAAGGCCTAGGTACGGAGGGAGTTGTGCCTGAGCAAAGCTATTTGGAACCATCTTTCTATAGTGAATTGTACGGCTTGCAGGGAAGACTGGACTTGCTTCACCGACCTAATCAGGCCGACGCGCGTACAGCAATCGTTGAATTGAAAAGTGGAAAACCCTATAAGGTAAATCGGCAAGGCATTAGCCCGAATCACTACATACAAACGCTGCTGTACGATCTTTTGGTCAGGTCGGCATTTGGGGCCAGTACTAACGTAGGTTGCTTCATTTTATACAGCCGGGAACAGGATCGTCCACTGCGTTTTGCGCCACTGGTTAAGGCCCAACAATATGAGGCGCTTCAGATCAGAAACCAACTTGTTGCTATAGAATACCTGCTGGCCCAACTAGGGCAAGAAGCTGAAGATCTTCTTGCTCAAACGGACCGTTTGCTGGGGCGTTTGCAAGCTCGAAATTTTCCACGCATTCAAGGTTTTGCTGCTCGAGACTTAGAGCGATTTAGTAAGGTCTATCAATCGCTTAGTTCCCTGGAGCGAAAATATGTTGGTGTCTTTAGTGGGTTTATCGCCAGAGAGCAGCTATTGGCCAAAACGGGCGTACAAGGAACGGAATCGATCAATGGATTAGCCTCACTGTGGTTAAATCATGCCGAAGACAAAGAACAAAACTACCAACGACTGGCTCAGCTGGAGTTGGCAATGAATCAGGCCAAGGAAGAAGAGCCCTTGTTGATTTTTCTCCGTACCGAGCAAACCAATCCCTTGGCCAACTTCAGGGTAGGGGATATTGCGGTGCTGTTTCCTGCAAGTGACGATGGGCATGGTATGCTGGATCACCAGATCTTCAAGTGCACTATTGTGGAACTTGATGCGGTTCAAGTCAAAATCCGACTGCGCAGTCGTCAATTTAACGATCGCATTTTTCGGGAACAGCGCTCTTGGAACTTGGAACACGACTTGTTGGACAGTAGTTTTGCCGCCTATTATCGCGGACTCTTTTCGTTTGCGCAAAGTACTTCCTCGCAACGAGCGTTGCTGCTTGGGACTCGTCCACCAGCCGAGCTAACTCTTCGTACACCGGGTAATTGGCCGGCCAATCTGACCGAAGAGCAGGGGCAGATACTCGACCAGATGATCGCCACGCAGGAGTATTTCCTCCTCTGGGGGCCACCTGGGACGGGCAAGACGAGTGTGATGCTTCACCACCTGGTCCGTTATCTCTTGTTAACCACGCAGGAGCAATTGCTCTTGCTGGCCTATACCAATCGTGCCGTCGATGAGATCTGCGAGTCGCTGGAGCGGATAGGCGGAGATATCCGGGAGCAATACCTGCGGATAGGATCCAGATACGGAACGGCACCACGTTTTCAGGAGCAACTCCTCCAAAAGCAAATCGAGGATATTGGGTCGAGGCGAGCACTGCGGGAGTTGATCAGTAGTCGTCGAATCGTAGTCGGAACGGTTGCTTCGCTGGCAAGCAGAACGGACCTGTTTCAACTGAAGACCTTTGACCGAGTGATTATTGATGAAGCTTCACAGATATTGGAGCCGCTTTTGGTTGGTCTGTTGCCAAGGTTTAACCGCTGGATACTCATCGGAGACCATCGGCAATTGCCGGCGGTTGTTACGCAACGGAAAGAAGATCATTTGATTAAGGATGAGGAACTTCGGGCTAGCTACATCAACGATACGGCTCAATCGCTTTTCGAGCGCCTGTATCTTACTTGTCAGCGCAATAATTGGGACTGGGCTTATGCGCAGCTGAGTCACCAAGGTCGAATGCACACCGATATCATGCAGTTCCCAGCCAAAATGTTTTATAGCCAGCAGTTGAGTTGCTTGCCGGGATCGACCGTTCGTGGAGAGGAGCAATCTAGCCCCTTATCTTGGCAGATTCCGCTAGATGCCTCTTGGTTGGAACAACGCTTGTGTGAACAACGCCTATTATTCTTATCGACACCAGTTGATTATGATAGTCCTACCTTAAAGACGAACCGACCTGAAGCAGAGTTAATCGGGCAAACGATAGCAGCATTTTTCCGTTTGCAGCAATACAATCAGATAGAGAAGCCATTGTCGTTAGGCATAATCACTCCTTATCGCGCTCAGATCGCTCAGATCCGGCACATTTTGGAACAATATAAGATCGCTACTGACGAGATTACGATTGATACAGTTGAGCGTTATCAAGGCGGAGCAAGAGACATTGTCCTGATCAGTTTGTGCACCAATTCGCAGCGCCAACTGGAGCAACTGTCTGTATTGTCAGCGGAAGGTATCGATCGCAAACTAAACGTAGCCATGACCCGTGCCCGCGAGCACTTGGTCATTTTTGGTAATGCCGAGATATTGAAAACCAATCCGGTCTATCACGAATTGATCGAAAGCTTCCAGGTGAAAAAAAATTGAGCGGGTCAAGGCACCAATAGGGAAAGCTTGACCCCCTCCATTTTTCATCTATTCATTGCGATTCAGGAAAAATTGCACACCAAAATCAAATGCTACACTGCTCACTTCCCGGTCTACATTATGATCGAAAGTCAAAGTGCCTTCCAGAGCGATATCGGGTGTGATGAAGAGGTTAGCACCGGCTCCGGCAAAGAAATCAAATTGTGTGCCACTAGCTTCGAAGAAATCATTTTCGGTGTTGAAAACAGACAGCCCCATTCCACCTGTTGCGAAGAAGACCAAATGTTGGGCCTCGTTTAGGTAATAACGGGCAAACGGTCTAAAATCAAGTGAGGTGGAGCGAAAATTGACATCGCTATTGCGACTAAGTGCTACACCAAGCCCCATGCCTGCCAGGAATTGATCGCTAAAGAAATAACCTACGTTTGGCTGGAGAGAGAAAGAAGTCGTACTGCTACGTTCCAGGGAGTTGATGACGAGGTTGGCAGATGATCCTCCGATCATCAAGGAGCCCTCGCTAAAGTTTCCGCTGGCCGACTTCCAGCTGTCGGCATCTCCGCCCCGTAGAAATGCCCGCAAGGAAACCCGCAAACCAAACTGATCCAGGTTGTCATCCTGCACATTGAACAAACTATAGTATGGACCAATGTCAAGTGCGATGCTTCGACTAATAAATTGCGTGACACCGGCTTCTACTGTGCCACCATACACTGCGTCGATACCTTCTGAGAAAAAAGATAAGTTGCCTCGTACCCCGGCAAACCAGTGGCTGTTTGCTGCTGCTGGGTTGAAATAATAACGGGCAAAAGGAAACAGGCCTGCGGCGAATCCGCCAGAATTAAAGGTGGTGCCCAATGTAAGTGAAACGCCACTTCCGATCAGCAGGTGATCATTCACAAAGAAGCCAATAGAAGGGTTGACCTGCAGACCAAAAATTGATTCGCCATTTCCAAATTCACTGCCTAGCCTACCAGTAGCGGCAATCGTCAGATCTCCTTTTTGTAGTTGGGCGTGGGCAAAATTGGAGAGAAATAGAAATAGCGATAAGAATAGCACTAAACGTGTTTTCATGGAGAGAGAGTTTTAAGTTGAATTGAGTTTACTAATACCATAAGGAGCACAAATCACTTCTTTAGGTTGGATTAGGCCCGCTGCTTTGACCTAAAATGGCGACACCGGTTCCTCATGGGTGGACGGTGTCGCCATTACGAGTGGAAAGCCCGAACAGGGGCTAGCGATTGATGAAATATTGCACAGCAAAGTCGAAACCAATGTTGTTCACTTCGCGATCAAAATTGCGGGCGAACAAAAAAGTGCCTTCAATCGCCAGGTTTTCCGCAATGAAGATGTCGGTGCCTGCACCAAAGAATAACGCAAACTCGGAACCGCTGGCTTCGAAGAAATCACCTTTCGCCGAGAAGTTCAAAAAATTAATACCGATGGTAGCGAAGTTGTTCATGCGTTGCGGTGGTGAAAAGTAGTAGCGTCCATAGGGCATGAAAATGGTTTGCGTCGACCGAATATCAGAATCACTAACACTGGTGGTGTTAAAGCTGATCTGAATACCAGCAGCAACTTGATCGCTAAAGAAATACCCAATACTAGGTTGGAAAGCGAAATTGGTGGAGTTGTTGAAATCATCATTGATGAAATTGAGGCTTAGCGCACTGCCGCCAATGTAAAAAGTACCTTCTCCGAAGTTGCCCTCCAGGTCGCGCCAGTCTCCTTTTTCTCCCTCGGATAGGAAGGCGCGTAGAGCTGTGCGAAGCCCAAATTGATTGTTGCTTTGACCATCAGTCGAAAAATAGCTAAAGAATGGGCCTGCGTCTATGGCCACATTAGGCACTAGGAAATAGGTGACCCCAGCCTGCATTAGGCCGCCGGCGATCAGAAAGCTATCTCCATCACCACTGGCATAAAGCACAGATGTTTCCAGACCAAGAAACCAGTGCGAGTTGGCGGCATCGGGGTTGAAATAGTGGCGTACGAATGGAGAAACGCCAACAACCGTAGCGGTCACATCATTGGTAAAAGCCAAGCTTAGGGTAACACCACTGCCAATTAGTAGGTTATCAGAAACAAATGAACCGTAGGACGGGGCCATTGAAAAGGAGAGGATACTATTATCACTGGTGAAGTCAAGACCAAGACCAGCATTGCCACCAATGGTGATGTCGCCTTGCGCTAATTGAGCGCTTAGTGTGGTGGAAAACAGGAGTGCCAGGCTGAGGATTATGTGAGAAAGGCATTTCATGCGTGTAGGTTTTTGGTTGAGGTATATCCAAGGAGGATTATTCTTAAGATACACCTTCCTGCCTACTTAATCAATGGCCAAAATCTTATGGGTTTGGAGGCTCAAACGCCATTTAGGATGGTTGAGGCAGTAGTTGAGGCAAGCCTCAATATTCTCTGCCTGCTGAGGTGAATCCATCGGTTGCAAAAAGAAGTGATCGAAGCCAAACTCGGCAAAGCGCTCAGGTTCGGCACCCTCCTGTGGATGCACTAATTTTAGCTCGTCACCTCTGGTAAGGATGATATCCGTTCCTGCCTTGGGGCTCATGCAGATCCAGTCGAGCCCTCGCGGGGCCTCGATTGTTCCGTTGGTCTCCACCGCTACTTCTAATCCTTCGGCGTGGAAAGCTTCAATCAAGTCTTCATCCAATTGTAATAGTGGCTCGCCACCAGTGCAAACGACATAAGGGCGGCCTTCTCCTGGTCGTGGCCACATCGAAGCTACCCGGGCGGCTAAGCTCTCTGCGGAGTACCGCCCGCCATTCGTGCCATCTGTTCCCCAGAAATCAGTATCGCAAAATTGGCAAATGGCTTTATGGCGATCTTCTTCACGGCCACTCCATAGGTTGCAGCCGGTAAATCGGCAAAACACAGCCGGCCGACCAGTTTGTGCGCCTTCCCCTTGGAGGGTATAGTAAATCTCTTTGACTTTGTACTGCTTCATAAGTGGCGCAAAATTAGGGGATTTTTTGTCCAGGGTCCATAGTCCGATGTCCGAAGTTCTGTACGTCGGCTCCTGAACGTCGGACTTCGGACTAGTTACCCGCTGCAAAAGAACACCATTTGATCCATGTCCGATCACAAACCATCTGGAACTGATCAACAGACCAGCGGTCTAATCAGTCCAACAGGAAATTCAGTCGACTGATGGCCTTAGGAGAATAAGGGCATCAATTCTTTGCATGGGGCCGGGAATGGCTGCTGCTAGGGTACAGTCACATCAAATAAACAGCAACTGATCCACTCCGCGATACAATACCTGCTGGACATCCCCCAACATCCACCCAAATTATTACCTTTGTGCGCATTGCTTCGTAACCCTGAGGAGATAGCCATATGCAGTTTGTATTTCCGACATTTCTCTGGGCATTGGCCGCGCTGGCCATCCCAGTGATTATTCACCTTTTTTACTTCCGCCGATTTAAGCGAGTTTACTTCACGAACGTTAAGTTCTTGCGCGAAGTGAAGGAGGAGACTAGTATGCGATCTCGGTTGCGGAATCTCCTGGTATTGGCCATGCGCCTTCTGGCCTTAGCTTTTTTGGTGTTTGCCTTTGCACAGCCGTTTATCCCTCAAGACTCTGAGGTAAAAGCTGGGAAGAAATCTGTGAGCGTTTTTGTAGATAACTCCTTCAGTATGAGTGCGTTGAGTGAAGATGTGCCCTTGTTGGAGAAAGGCAAGCAACGTGCCAGGGAAGTTGTGCGGGCATTTGGAATTGAGGATCGTTTTCAAATATTGACAAACGATTTTGAAGGAAGACACCAACGCCTGGTTGGGCAAGAAGAAGCCTTGGGCCTAATTGATGAAATCGAAATTGGGCCAACAGTGCGCACGCTTTCGCTGGTGACTGCTCGGCAACAGCAAGCTTTAGCGACCGGAGATGCTGAAAACCAATCCATCTATCTGATTTCTGATTTCCAGCGTAATATTACTGACTTGCAGAACTGGCAGGATACCTCCGTGGATATCAGCTTGATTCCGTTACAGTCGGTACGTGAGCGCAATGTAGGTATCGATTCGGCTTGGTTCGAGGCGCCAGTTCCTTTGCTCAACCAAAATAATCGCTTGCTGGTGCGCGTGAAGAACTTCAGTGATGAAGACCTGGATAACGTTCGGCTTACGGTTACTTATCAGGATCAACAAAAACCAGAAGGAGTGCTTGCTATTCCTGCACGCACTTCGGTGATCGATTCTGTGAATATTACAGTGACTGAGCCGGGTTGGCAAGAAGTGACATTGGGGATTACGGATTATCCCGTACAGTTCGACGATGAATACCATCTGGCGTTTTCGGTAGCGGAGAAAATTCGCGTGCTCGCGATCAATGACGCTACTGCGGACCGATTCCTGACCGCTGCATTGAATGGCTTGCGCGTTTTCGATCCGACCTTTCAGTCGAGTCAAGGATTGGATTACAGCCAATTCTCTTCTTATCAGATGATCATCATGGAAGGGGTGCAATCGATCTCCAGTGGCTTGGCAGCAGAGCTACAGCAGTATGTGCGAAATGGTGGAAATTTGTTGGTCTTCCCTGATCGCAATGCCGACCTGAATACTTACCAGGCCTTCCTAGGCGCTTTCCCCGCGAATGAACTACAAGCTTTTAGCGAAGAAGAAAGAACAGTTGGAGGCATTGATACAGAAGAATTTGTCTTCAATGATGTGTTCGAAAACCGCTCCGCAAATTTGAGGTTACCGGTCACCCAAGGGAATTTTCCGCTGACACGGTTCAGCGGCCGCCAGGAAGAGGCCTTATTGACCTATCGGGATGGTTCTACGTATTTGGCAAAATACAGGTCTGATCAAGGCCGCATGTACCTTTGCTCCGCCCCGTTGGATGAGGCGTATAATAACCTGGTACAAAACGCGGAGGTATTTGTTCCCATGCTCTATAAGATGGCGATTTCTGGTGGCGCACAGCGACCTATCGCCTATACCATTGGCCGTGATGAAGTGGTGGAGGCAGATCATCAGGTGAATTCTGGTGAACTCGTCTACAAATTGCAGGGAGCTTCGGATGAGTTCATTCCAGAGCAGCGCATTGTTGGTTCAAAGGTCTTCCTTGGGATCAATAATCAGATTAAAGAAGCTGGCTTTTTTAACCTCTTTTTGACGGAGGATGAAGCACTGGATCGTTTTGCTTTTAACTTTAGTCGGCAGGAATCTGAGCTAGATTATTATCAGGTTGATGAGTTGAACGAGATGGTTGGAGAGCGAGTGGCCATTATTAATACAAGTAATGACGCTGCCATCACCACAGAGATCGAAGAACAAAGCCAGGGTATCGTTCTATGGCGATGGTGTATCATATTGGCGCTAATTTTCCTAGCTTTAGAGATATTACTACTCCGATTCTGGAAAGTCTAGCCTCTTCTCTATGACGCAACGGACCCCTTATCTGGTCGGCTTATTCCTCTTGATGATCGCCCTGTTATGGCTGCGATTCCCAGATATCTTTGCCCATCCGAATAGCGGAGTAATTGAACCTTGGGGCGACGGCTATAAGACCTATCACGCGCTCACCTACCATGCACAGCACGACACTAGCCTATCGCATTTTGCTGGAATGAACTACCCGTATGGGGACCATGTAGTGCCAGGCGATTGTCAGCCCTTGCTGTCGAATGGGGTTAAACTCCTACAGCACATCGGTATTGATTTGAGTGCACACACCTTTGCCGTGCTGCACATCACACTCTTACTAGGTTTAGTCCTCTGTACCCTGTTTCTATTTCTCATTCTTGAGCGACTAGGCTTACCATTGATGTATAGCTTGGTAGTGGCCGTGGGGCTTACTTTTTTAGCGCCTCAGTTGGACAGGATGGTCTCTCATTTTGGCTTGGCTCATCCCGAGTTATTACCGATCGTATTCTACTTGCTTTTGCGATGGCACGAACAACCGCATTGGAAATGGAGTGTAGCCCTTGGTTTAGTCGTCTGGCTTTACTCCCTGTTCCACTTCTACTTCTTTGCGATTCTGGGCTTTACCATTGGCGGATTCATGGTCTTGCGTTGGTTGTTACAAGGGGAGAGGCGGCAGCTTTTGTACTATGCGGGGCATGGTGTTTTGATGGTGGGGCTACCCCTATTGTTCTTTTTTTTCTGGATGATATACAATGACCCGGTGCTGGATCGGAACCCGGCTCCGTGGGGTTTTTTCAATTACCGCTCCCGATTGGAAGGCATCTTTACTCATCTTAGTGAACCGCACTGGCAATTCTTCGATGGGCTAATTCCGATCCGCCGCGTGGATATGGAAGCTAATGCTTATATCGGTTTAGTAGCTATGGCCTTTATTTTGGTGGCTTTGGCCAAGTGGGTCGGCGAGCGATTTTCGATTCGGAAAGTACTTCATGCGCTGACGCAAGGGCGTTTCCTGCCGATCTTGTTGCTAACTGCTACCCTGATTTTGATCTTTGCGCTAGGCATTCCCTTTATCTTTCCCGGCGGAGAAAAACTATTGAAATATACCGGCCCGATTCAGCAGTTCCGCTCCATCGGGCGTTTCGCCTGGGTTTTCTTTTATGCTATTAATCTAGGTGCCTTTTGTTACTTGTATCATTGGGTGGACCGCAGTTCTCGCTTAGGTAAAACCCTGATGTATGGCGCATTGCTGGTACTTGTTTTCGAAGCTTATCAGTATTGTTGGTCGAAAGACTTACGGCTGGACCCTATTGAGGAATTTGCTGACGGACAGGCGTTTACTGCTATTGATTCGATTGATTTTTCGCGTTACCAAGCCATTGTTCCGATACCGTATTACAACATTGGTTCCGGCAATTTCTGGTGGGACCTGAAGGGGTATACCGGGCAAAAGTCGCAGACGCTCTCTATGCAGACGGGCTTACCGATGACCTCCGCCATGCTGACTCGTACGTCGCTCTCGCAAACCCTAAAGCAATTTCAATTAGTTACTGAGCCATATCGACCAATGGCCATTCTTGAAGACCTCCCGTCGGATCAACCGTTTGTGATGCTATGGGATGACCTCCGTGTACACGAATTTGGTGATCGCTTTTTGCATTTGCCACTGTATAGCGAGTTGATCTATCGGAAGGATCCGCTGCTTTTGTTTGAGTTGCCGCTGGAGAGTTTTGATTGCCGACTGGCGGCACAGTTGGATACTGTTGCGCTGCGTTTAGCGGCTTTAGATACCTTGGAAGGCGGATGGTTGGGTAGACTATCGAATAACGACTGGTATTACGATGGCTATGACGACCAAAGTAGCGAGAACGTTTACCTAGGCGATGGCGGGTTTCAAGGAACGATGTCGTATTGGAATCGCTTGGTTGATACGGTTTGGCAGAGCGACTATACTGGCGAGCTGATCGTGTCTTTCTGGCAGTTCCTAAATAGTGACCGTTCGGCGAGGACCACTTTGACCTGGCGCGAACTCGACCCAAGCACAGGCGAAGAAATCTATCGACAAGAGCAGCATGCACGTGAATTAGTCCAGGTCTTCGATCCCAATGGCTGGGGCTTATTGGAATGGACGATACAGCGCCAACAGCCGGATAGTCGAATTGAATTAGTATTGACCAATTCTGAATTGGGTGATCGACCTATTTATTTAGATGAATTGCTAATTCGACCTTCAGGTGCCGCTCTGGGGCAGCTTCGCGCAGATGGCCTGTGGTGGAACAACCGCTGGTACCCAGGCGATTTGCTGAGCACGCTAAGCAGCGATTGTGCGGGCAAATTGCGTTAACTTAGCAAACGCAATTTCCTACGACAAGCTAAAACGCGCCTAATGAAAAAGCTCATAGTTCTTTTACCACTCTTTCTATGCCTTTCCACTTCGATTTCTGCCCAATACGCTGATTGCAGCGCCGCTTTTGAGTTGTGCAGCCGCGGTACCTATTTATTCGATGGAGTAATCGGTACAGGACAGGAAGCTGACCCAATCGAAGATGCTTGTGGGAGTTCTGTAGTCACCGGGGCATCTTTTCAAGTGAATACTACCTGGATTAGATGGACGGTAGAAACGGATGGCGTTTTAGAACTTGAACTTTCTGCCGATGATGAGAATACCGACCTCGATTTTATGGTCTTCCGATTGTCTGCTGACTGTTCCTCCAAGGAAACCATTCGCTGCATGTATTCCGGCGAAAATGTAGGCGATCCGGAAGGGTCAGTCTCTTGCACAGGTCCTACTGGTTTGAGGATGGGGGAGGAGGATACCTTTGAGGATGCAGGATGTTCGGAGGGGGACAATAACTACCTGGCACCATTGATGGTTCAAGCAGGTGAGGTATATGCTTTACTCGTAAATGATTTTAGCAGCGTTGGCAGTGGGTTTAGCCTATTGCTCTGTGGCACAGCAACCCTCCCTTGTGATTCCGTCGAGTGCAGTGCGTTAACTAATTTGTCGAATATCGTAGTACCGACGCCATGGCAGATTGCCCCTAACCCGTCTTACGATCAATTCCGTTTGATTGGACCACAAGAAGACTACCTCATTCGCTTAGTTGACCAGCGCGGTCGCGTTGTTTTGAATGCTTCGAGTACAGCAGATGGCCGATATACTTTGCCAGCGGGACTTGCCAGCGGGTTGTATTTTGCCCAAATACTGGATGTCAAGGGGCAATTGCTTCAGATTAGCAAGTGGGTCAAGCTATAGTTCAGCGTGAAGGGCCTTGTAGTTGATCTTGCCGCTGTGTTGGTGAAGATGATCGACCACCACGACTGCTCGGCGGAGTCGATCGTCACTATCGACGCCTTGATTCACGATGTAAAGCAAGGTGCGAAGCTTGCCGGCGCTCAAGGCATGAAAAAGCGCGTTGCCTTCCTCATCCTGGCGCAGTAATTCGTCCAATTCTTCTGCCATTGGCAGACCATATTTACTATCATCAGGAAAAAGATCAATGGATACGTCGACGCCTTCTTCCAGTTTGAGCTTCTTTATACGGCCTTGATTGACAGTCAACACATAGACACCATCTCCGATAGGCGTAAGCGCACACTGATAAGGCTCAGAAGCATTTAATGAACAAATTACGCGACGACCGCTTTCTGTGGCCAGGAAAGCTGCCGTGGTATCTGCCGGAACGCGGAGTTGCCAATTAAATAATTTAGAAGCGGATCGCTCCAGCGGAGCGGCAAATTGGTGTTGCATGCTAGAGGTTTTCTTCGATCAAATCATAAGCTGGTTGCCAATCCACGGTCGTCGGTTCGTCACCTAAAGGGAATGCTTCTCGCACGACCTTGAGTACTCCTAATAAGGCGAATCTTACTTTGCTATTCACTAGGTCCCAATCCTTTGCAGAAATACGGTTGCTGTTTAATTGATTGGTATTGTCATTCCATCGCCATTGCAACATAATAAGCTTGTCATAAAGCTCAGTGTCTTTGTCTTGCAGGAAGTTAGCTAGTCGTTCAATGGCTTTGTCTGCCCGGCTCGCATTGAGGTGATCGTTGACCGCGATTTCATCTCCCTCATCCCAGGTCGGATCGGGGATCGGTTGTTCGACAAATGAGGCTGTCTCCATATCGCCAGTAGTGGTGACTAAAATAGCCCTGTTTAGGGAGGAGACATCGAAAGGCCGTTCGCCGAAACCGGGTACTTGAATCTTAGCTGACACGCGCAAAATTAGTGCGCAATGTCCTGGTGTAGAAGGAGTTATGTCGAAGCCCCATTCGGTGGGTCGGAATGGCAGTACCGGCTGTTCTGGCGAGTTTCGAGCGGTAATAGATAAACGACTGGTTTCGCCCGCTTCTTCCAAAATCACCCGCATGACCGGACTAATATCCAAGGATTCCCGTTTAGCAATTTCTTTCTCGTCTTCAGTAAGCTGATCTTCAAGTGCTTCCTGGGAAACCATCTCGGGAGCAATGCGGATACGACACAAGGTGCTTTTTCCAAGCATCATTTGGTCAGGAATAGCATATAAAATGGTGCCTTTTTGGAAGGGACTAATCGGCGCGGGCGAGGGCGGTGCTTCCGGCGCTGACTCTGCCGTGTCATTTGGATCACCACCGCTAATAGCATGGTCAAGTTGTGGCTTGTTCGGCATTAAGTCATCCCAAGTGGAATTTCCTGTTATTCGGGGCGAGGGTGGGGGATGGGAAGGGGTGCTCCTCGCTGTCGGGAGCCATTCCTTGAACATGTCAAGGATTCGGCCTATCGGGCTTCTAGGGGCTTGAGTAGTCTCCCTTGGGTTGTGTACAAGCAGGTGAGCTTGCTGGATAAAATGAACAAGAAAGTCAACTTGATCAACGGACTTTACGGGAATTGGTTGGATGCGCTTTAGCGGACTCAAGATGTGCTTAGGCTGACCATTGGTCAATAGTACGGGTACCCATTTATGGGCAAGGAATTTATTGTTAAAGAGCAAGTGGCGCATGGCAGGTCCTGACCAACTTGGGGGCTGCACTTCTGATTGATCATGAAGTACCTTCTCGTAGTAGACAGAAGAGCAAATCACCAATACAAAATCAGCTTGCCGAACGGCCGTATTTACCCATGCATCCCAGCCGCGCGGAGGAGGGGTGTCCCAGCAGTCATAAACCACGGTCATATTCCCCTTAAAACTAAGGTACTTAGCCAGGCTTTCTACTTCATAGTGATGATCAGCACTGTCTCTGGTATGGCTGATGAAAATCTTTAGTGACATAGCCAGTGGGTTGCTTCAGGGAAGATAGGGGAATTTAGGATGTGCGCCTCAATTGTAGGAAATTCAAGAGGATAAATGCGGCACTATTTATTCTATAACATCGCTATCATAGACGATCACTTTGGTCCATTTAGTTTGGTGATCTTCGATGAATTTTAGATGTATGGGATCTATCTGATAGGCATCTTGATCATCCAGGTCATCGAAGTGCAACAGGAGGGCATAGCTGTAAGACCGATCGACTACACCTCGTTCCTCGGTGGCACTGGGTGGGCCGATGAAAGACTGCTTTACCGCGGAGATACCCTTTAGTGATTGCAAGCCGATGACGAAATCAGCTACTTCTTGTTCGGTAAGATCTTCTCGCAGCCAGAAAAATACCGAATGGCATAGGCCCGGCTGGTAATCGGCAGCAGCAGTAGCTTCAGCTAGTTGTTCGTTGGCCTCAGTCAGCGCCGACTCCAGCTCAGCGATTTTTGATTCTAACTTAGGTTGGCTGCAGGCGCAAAATAACAGAGAGAGTAGGAGAAAGGAGCAATTCTTCATGATTTGAATTGAGTACATATAGGTATTCATCAGCCTAAAGGTAAGAAGTGCTAAGGAATGGTGGGGAAAGGGTGCGGAAGAAGTGAGTGGTAATAAAAAAGGCCTCGCAAGGAGGCCTAGTAGAGTAGCGGTGACGGCGGGATTACTCCGCTTCGCTCCGTGTACTTCGTGCACGAACCCTTGGTACCCCTTTCGAAGTACGCGGGTTTAGTCCCGACCCTGGTCGGGATGGTTTCAGC
>SPJK01013301.1_pt1 | contig 26389 bp, 31 predicted proteins | sample 3741771 | NCBI WGS metagenome assembly SPJK01 (sample SAMN10925997, study PRJNA522277) | cold seep metagenome | isolation source: Elba SIP-enriched marine methane seep metagenome, extraction at timepoint T2 | place: Italy: coast of Elba, Mediterranean Sea
CTTTCGCCTTTCTCGCGCAGGGCGATTAAAAATCCGCCGATTTGCGCATCGGTGGCTTGCCCGGTCATGATGATGCGCATAATTTGCTGCATTTCGTCATGAGTCAATTCTTGTTTATCCAGCAAACGCTGAATCGCTTGTTTCATCGTCAACATTATCGTTCCAGAAAGTTTTTCAATAAATCATGACCGTGGTCGGTCAAAATCGATTCGGGATGAAATTGCACGCCTTCGACATCCAAGGTTTTATGCCGCACGCCCATAATTTCTTCTATGCCGCCTTGCTCGTCTTTAGTCCAGGCGGTCACTTCCAAACAATCCGGTAAACTGCCTTGGTCTATCACTAATGAATGATAACGAGTAGCGGTAAACGGATTGCTCAAACCTTTGAAGGCGCCGCCATCTTGATGATACACCAGAGAAGTTTTACCGTGCATAATGCTTTTCGCATGAATGATTTTTCCGCCGAAAGCATAGCCGATGCTTTGATGACCCAAACAAACGCCTAAAATCGGATAATCCGACGAAAGTTGTAAAATAGCATCCACCGAAATACCCGCCTCTTTCGGCGTACAAGGCCCCGGCGATACCACAATCTTATCGGGATTCAGATCGGCGATTTGTTGAACGCTGACTTCATCATTCCGCACCACCGTCACATCAGCGCCTAGTTCGCCAAAATACTGCACCAAGTTATAGGTAAATGAGTCATAATTGTCGATCATAACGACTCGCGTAGCGCTCATGATTGCTCTCCTTCCAAACCGGCTTCAGCCATGGAAACAGCGCGAAAAATGGCTCGCCCTTTATTCATTGTTTCATCCCATTCATTACGTGGCACCGAATCATATACGATGCCCGCTCCGGCTTGTATATGCAATGTTTCATCTTTAATGACCGCTGTGCGGATGGCAATGGCGGTATCCAAATTACCCGACCAGGAAATATAACCTACCGCCCCCGAATAAACGCCGCGTTTCACCGGCTCTAATTCATCAATAATTTCCATTGCTCGAATTTTCGGCGCGCCGCTGACGGTTCCCGCTGGAAATGTCGCCGCCAACACATCAAAAGCATCTTTGTCTTCCTGTAATTCACCGGTGACGTTGGAAACAATATGCATTACATGCGAATAACGTTCAATAATCATTTTGTCTGTCAGTTCAACCGTGCCTATTTTCGCCACCCTTCCGGTATCGTTGCGCCCCAAATCGATCAACATAAGATGTTCGGCCAATTCTTTCGGGTCCGCCAATAAATCTTTTTCCAGCGCCTTATCCTCTTCCATCGTCACGCCTCTCGGCCGGGTTCCGGCAATCGGCCTGACAGTGACTTGATCATCTTCCAAGCGCACCAGAATTTCCGGCGATGAGCCGACGATATGAAAATCGCCTAAATTCAGATAATACATATAAGGCGATGGATTCAAGCAGCGCAGCGCCCGATACAAATTGAGCGGGGTCGTGGTGTAAGGAATGGATAAACGCTGTGATAATACAACCTGCATAACATCGCCGGCGACAATATATTCTTTGGCTTTTAATACTGCATTTTCAAAACCGTCCTGAGTAAACCCGGAAACAAAATCCGACTCATCCACCTGTTTGGGTTGATTATGGTTGTCCGGTTTCGCTTGTTTTTCTCTGAGCTGGGTAACCAAAGACTGCAATCGATCAACGGCATTTTGATGGGCATTTTCTTGCGAAGGATCTGCATGCGTTAATAACAAGACTTTGCCGGATAAATTATCGAAAACCAACAAATCTTCTGACACCATTAATAGAATATCAGGATTCTGCAAAGGGTCTGGCTTACCGGTTGATTGTAAGCGTTTCTCGATATAACCGATGGTCTCATAACCGAAATAACCGACTAATCCGCCGTTAAAACGCGGCAAATCTTCGATATCCGGCACCTTATATTGTTGCCTGAATTGTTCTATCCATTGTAGCGGCTGGTCATGCTCAATCGTTTCTGCTTCCCCGCCGACTTTCTCTAAGGTGATGCTGTTGCCATAAACCTTGATCAAAGTCTGACAACTCAAACCGATAATTGAATAACGCCCCCACTGTTCCCCGCCATGAACTGACTCAAACAAATAGGTATAAGGCTGATCAGCCAATTTGAGATATGCGCTTAACGGCGTATCCAAATCGGCCAGTACTTCCTGACCGATCGGTATGCGGTTATCGCCTTGTCCGGCGTAATGATTAAATTGCTCTGGCGTCATTATTTTTCTTGAGTTAGGGTCTACAATCACTGCCGCTAAGGAACGGGAAGGAAATAAATTGGGCATTTGGCGTAGGATTTTTTTTCGTATTCAAGGCGCACAAAAAGGCGCATAGCAAGCTATGTAACTGTTTGTGCAACGCTGAAGACGAGAAAAAAGACAAGTCAAATGTTCAAGTTATTTCATGTACGTTCCTAAGTAAACGGTCAAATAGGATAAAATCCTCCATTATATCTTTTCATGAGATTGAACAAAATATTTTACTGTAAAATAAACAGCCTCCGCTTTCTCTTAAAGAAAGTTACCCGCCATCTACTGTCTTTTTATTATGAAACTAGTCTCTTTTTATTGGCGCAATCAACAACGCATTGGCGCAGTAGTTGATGATCACATTGTCCATACCGATCATCGAGAACCCATCCCCGACAATATGATTGATTTTCTTTCTATGGGTGAAAACGCGCTGGATGCGATGCGCCAATTAGTGGAAAAACAACATAATCCCTTGCCGTTGACTGAAGTAAAATTATCGGCGCCGATTCCGCGACCGGGAAAGTTTTTAGGCGTCAGCTTGAATTATGCCGATCATATTAATGAAACCGGTTTGGAAAAACCTGAATTTCCGACTTTTTTTACCAAACAAAGCACTTGCGTGATTGCTCACGGCGACCCGATACATCGCCCTATTGTTTCTGAAAAAGTGGACTATGAGGGGGAAATGGCTGTGGTTATCGGTAAACGGGGTAAACATATAGCGCTTGATGATGCTAAAGATTATATTGCCGGTTATACCATTGTTAACGATGTCTCGGTGCGGGATTGGCAAATTCGTTCGCCGACCTGGATGCTGGGCAAGTCTTTTGATACTCATGGCCCGATGGGACCTTGGCTGGTCACTGCTGATGAGATCAGTAATCCTCATCGTTTGGCGATAAAAACCTGGGTGGATGATGATTTGCGGCAAAACGCCAACACCTGTCATATGATTTTTAACTGCTACCAAATGATCAGTTATTTGAGTCAGGCGATGACTTTGGAGCCGGGCGATGTTATCGCAACCGGAACGCCAGCAGGAGTCGGTGTTAAAATGAAACCCCGCGGTTATTTGAAACCCGGCCAAACAGTCAAAATTGAAATAGAAAATATCGGCGTATTAAGCAACCCGGTGATCAAAGAAATCATTAATTAAACATCGTTCAGTTATCATTCACGGTGATTGAGATAAGCTAAGCCCAACATCAAAAACAACTGATTTGGAGGCTGTTATGAAAAAGCTTATTTTAATAATGATGTTGGCGTTGACTCCTTACACAGCTTCAGCTGAATGGAGCCGCAACCCTTTTTTCGCCAAACATCGTCATCACAATCACGATTATGAGTTCTGGCATCACGTCGATCAACGCCTGAATCGCCAATATGCCCGCATTGAAAGAGGCATAGATAAAGGAGATCTAACCCGCAGAGAAGCGCGCCGTTTACATCGCGCGCACCAGGAACTGGATAGAACAATAGATCATAAACGCAGAAAACGTCGACTCTCCGATCACGATAGAAACGAAATCATGAATTGCCTGGATCAAGCCAGTGAAAAAATTTATCGTTTGAAAAATAATGACCGTTATCGTCATTATGCCGGACGCCATTATCATAATAAAACAGATCATTTTGAAAACCGCGTCGTTTGGTCGAACCGGGATCGATACAACAGTATTTATTTACGCTTCTAAATTCATCATTTTTTCGGGAGGCGAACTTTTCCAACCGCCTCCCGAACAATTCATCAATAAAAGAAAAACTTTTTTAAAGCATTCCCCAAAACGGTCATTTTAATTTACACTTAGGACTAATAAAGTATAAAAAATGATCGCCTATGGAGTTTATTGCGCTCAGCCAAAGCATAAAGCAAACCCTACTTGAAATAGCCTGGCATTCAATCAAAAACGGTTATCAAACCGGGCATCCTTATTGCGTTAATTTACGCCATTACCCGGTAGAGCTAGCAATCCCCCGGGCAACATTCGTCACTTTAAAAAAAAATCATATTCTGCGCGGAAGCTATGGTTCGCTGGAAGCAATCTTCCCTTTAGCTGAGGATATAGCGGAAAATGCTTTCGCCGCGGCTTATCAAGACCCGATGTTACCGCCCTTGCGGAAAAACGAATTGAACAATATCGACATCTACATCTCCATCCTGTCGACGCCTCAACTCATTGTTTACCAAACTCAACAAGAATTGCTCGATCAAATCCAACCCTTTAAAGATGGAATAATATTGGAACACAAAGATGAGCGAGCCACTTTATTACCTATGTTCTGGATTAATTTCCCGAATAAACATCAGTTCATACGCCAGCTAAAACATAAATCAGGCTTATCGCCGGACAATTTTTCTAAGCAATTAACGTTTTATCGTTATACAACGCTGTTATTTAACGCTAGTTTTCTTTAATTCTTTAATCAACTGATCTATTTTCGGACGTTTGGCGGCAATATCTTTACACAATTCAAATTGGTTTATCGCTCTTTCCAGATTATGCTCGGGATGTTCTATTTTAAAATAGCGATCGCCGGTTAAATAATCGGTAAAAAAACGCAAACCCAACTCAAAGCTTATCAACTCGATAGACGCGCTTAGGTAATCATAATCCGATCCGCAAAAAAAATGCCGAGCCTCATCCAGATAATGGCTTAAAATCACTTCACAAATATCAAGATCGAAATGATTCAAATCTTTATCATGGCAACAAGAACGCAGGCAATCGCCAATATCATAATGCACCAATCCGGGCTTAACCGTATCTAAATCAATGATTGCCAAGACCTGATCACTTTGTTTGGAAAATAAAAAGTTGTTCATTTTCGGATCGCCGTGAATGACTCTTTCCCGCAAAACCCCTTGCTGTTTTGCCTTTTCCAAAACCGCTAAACGCCCCCGCATTTGTTCAATGTATTGTTTACAAAACCGAATGCTTGCGGACGTTTCTTTCTTCGCATTATCAATTAACGCGGCTTGATAAGCTTTATAATACGTCGGCGTATGATGGAAACCCGGCAAGGTATCCTGTAATTCATTTGGATCCAAATCGCTGAACAAACAGTGAAAATGCGCCAAAGCATAACCGATTTGCTCGGCTTCTTGTTGTTGAAGAATGATTTCGCGACTCTCACTTCCCTCAATAAACTGTAATGCGCGCCAATACTGTTTATCTTCAATGCAAAACAACAACTGCCCTTGGCTTGTTTTAATTGTTTGGGGAACTTGCAAAGCCGGTGCTTTAAACTGTAGATGCTGCTGCAGACGCTCCAGATTAAACATAATTAAATCCGGATTTTTAAAAACGCCGGTATTTATTTGCTGTAAAACAAAACAACCTTCAGCGCCCCTAACCAGATAAGTTTCATTGATTAATCCATTCCCTAACGGCGTTATGCTCACCAGCGGCTTAGCTCCGTTAAACCGCTCGGCAATTTCACTGAGCTGCACGGTGATTAAACAATTCAGTCAACATCTTTAAAGCTTTGCCTCGATGACTCAGCGTATTTTTCACTTGCGGCTCTAATTCTGCCGACGCGCATTGGTATTCCGGAACCCAAAAAATCGGGTCATAGCCGAAGCCGTTTTCCCCAAAACTCTGCTCCAAAATACGTCCTTCCCAAACACCTTGCGCGATAATCGGCATCGGGTCATGCTGGCGCCGCATCAATACAATCACGCAAATAAATCTGGCCGTGCGTTGATCTTCGGGAACGCCTTCCAAATTACGCAGCACTTTACGCAAATTTTCTTCATCGGTCGCACGGGTTCCGGCATATCGCGCTGAAATCACTCCCGGCTCGCCTTGCAATGCATCGACAACCAAACCGGAATCATCGGCTATCGCAGCCATATTAGCGTGTTCCGCCGCATGCCTGGCTTTAATAATGGCATTTTCAACGAAGGTCGTTCCAGTTTCTTCCGCTTCAGAAACGCCAAATTCAGACTGCGGAATAATCGGATAATCCTTTAATATCGCTTGTATTTCCTTAATTTTCCCCGGGTTTCCGCTGGCGATAACAATGTTTTTGTGCTGGTTCATTATTTTACGCTGTCTATCGCCGCTTTCTGTTTTTCCAGCAATTGCTGAATACCCTGCTCCGCCAAGTTCAGCAAACTATTCAATTCATCTCTATCAAATGGCTCCGCCTCCGCTGTTCCCTGTATTTCGATAAAACCGCTTTGCTGATTCATCACTACATTCATATCGGTTTCCGCCTGACTATCTTCATCATAATCTAAATCCAAAACCGGAACGCCTTCAAAAACGCCAACCGATACCGAGGCTATTTGACTATGCAAAGGATTTTTTTTGATTTTTTTATTATCCAATAAATGTTGAACCGCCATCGCTAAGGCGACATAACCACCGGTAATTGATGCCGTTCGGGTTCCGCCATCGGCTTGAATAACATCACAATCTATCGTAATGCAGTTTTCGCCCAATAAAGTCAGATCTGCAGCAGCGCGTAAAGAACGACCGATTAAACGCTGAATTTCCAAGGTCCTGCCGCCTTGCTTACCCTTATTGGCTTCTCGCATCATACGTTCATGAGTGGAACGCGGCAACATGCCGTATTCAGCAGTAATCCACCCCTGCCCTTGACCTTTTAAAAAACGCGGTACTTTCGGATCTATACTGGCCGTACATAAAACTTTAGTATCGCCATATTCCACCAAAACCGAACCTTCCGCATGTTTTGTATAATTACATGTTAATTGAATGTTTCTCAATTGATCCGGATTTCTTCCACTTGGTCTCATGCGTCACTCTCTGTATTACAAAAATAAACCGCGCAGTATACCCTTTTTTTTATTTTATTAATGAAATTTGCATTCCTTAAGCAATCAGCGCTTCTTGAATCTCTGTTATTGACTGCGGCCTCATTTCCGGCTGTATGGACATCGCCCAATCTATCGCTTTCAATAAATATTCCGGATAATCTTTTCGATAGGCTTTAACCGCCGGCGTCAGTTTATCGTGCTTTTCTCTTTCCGGCGCAGGCATCGGGATTTTATAATCCAAACAAGCTCTCATACTGGCGCCGACCGCATAAATGTCCGTCCAGGGTCCCAACATACTTTTACTGGAATATTGCTCTATCGGCGAAAACCCTTGCGTTAAAACTTTGGTTCTACTGGCATTTCCGATAGGAAATTTTTGAATTGCGCCAAAATCAAGCAGCAAAGGATCATGTTGTGCTCTAATTAAAATATTAGAAGGCTTAACATCCAAATGCAGATAATTCTTTTCATGAATAACAGCAATGCCATTTAGCAATTGCCTAAACACACACAACAAAAACTCTTCATCAATTTTAATGACTTTATTTTTGATCAGCTTATTTAAGGTCATACCGTAATCATAATCCATCACCATATAAACAGTTTCATTGGCTTGGAAAAAACTGATGACGTTAACAATATTATTGTGTTTCAAATCCGCCAAAACCTTGGCTTCTTCAAAAAATAACGCTCTTCCGCGCTTGAAAAGATTGATAGATTCATTGTTATTCGGGATAACAACGTTATTCAACGTTCTATGCGCCAATTTGCGCGGCAAATACTCTTTAATCGCAACTTGGATCTGATCATCCAGTTGCCGAGCCAAATAAACCGAACTGAACCCACCCCTCGCCAATTCACGCTCAATAATGTAGTGATCTATAATTGTCCCCGATTGTAAGTAATTCAACTCTTGGGGATAGGTTTCGGGGTCGTAGTATTCTGCCATATTACTTAAATCATCCTAAATTTCAATCCTTCTGCTTAACCTAAGGGTGTAAAAAATTAATAAAGTTATTCAGTTGTATCCTCAGTGAGTTTCAGATAGATTAGTATATTACCTTTGAAATGGGATTCTTTCCCTTTTTACATTTTTTTACAAGGTTATATTTTACAAAACAAATGATAAAAAGTATGACAGCCTTCGCCAATAGCGAAATTAAAATTGATAATTTAACTTTAAATTGTGAACTGCGTTCTGTTAATCACCGCTATTGCGACATTTCCTTTAAATTACCGGAAAGTCTGCGTTATCTAGAATCGGATTTACGATCAGCAATCAATAGTAAAGTAAAACGCGGGAAAATAGAATGCGCGATAACCATCAAAAAACAAACTCATCATGAATCTTTTGATATAGATCAGCAAGCTATTAAAAGCCTCTTAGACGCTACAGGTGCTATAGAGCAATTGATGGGCGCATCTAAAGCCTTTTCTCCGCTCGACATTTTAGCTTTCCCCGGCATCAGGAAAGAAACCGAAATAGATAAGAATACTTTATCAGAAAATACCGCTCATTTAATTAAGTCAGTGCTGCCAAAACTAATTGATGCCAAATCAAGAGAAGGCGAAAAACTAAAAGAACTCATCTCAATGCGTTGCGCTAACATCATGACATTAGCGCAGGAAGCAGAAAACAGACTGCCATTAGTACATACCCAAATCCGGGAAAAATTACTGTCGCGGATTGATTCTTTACAACAGGAACCGGATACCGAACGGCTTGAACAAGAATTATTATTTATAGCGCAAAAAATGGATGTCGCAGAAGAATTAGATCGCTTGCAAGCGCATGTCGCTGAAGTTCAACGATTAATCGAACAAAATGAAGCTATCGGCCGACGCCTGGATTTTATGATGCAGGAAATGAATAGGGAGGCAAACACGCTCGCCTCCAAATCACAAGACATAAAAATGACTCAAATCGCTATTGACCTGAAAGTGCTTATCGAACAAATGCGCGAGCAGATTCAGAATATAGAGTAAAGAGTCACACCATATCACCCCATATCACAACCTCTCTGAAGCCGCTAAGTTAGCGGTTTTTTTGTGTCTCCCTGTTGCGCCTAATCCCACTAAATAGCATAATTTATGTGTACCAAGACGTGTACCAAAGCTTCAATTGGTACACTTTTTTTGGTACACACTCAAAGCCCTTGATTTATACGAGACTCAGTTATGGCAAAGTTAACAGACGCCCAAATAAGAGCATGGATAAAAAGCGGTACCCACTTTGAAGGCAAAGCGGACGGTAATGGGCTTTTTTTAAGCTATAGAAAATCGTTCACGACACCTGTTTGGAATTACCGGTATCGTTTCGCCGGTAAACAAAGAAAAATGCAAATAGGCAATTACAACCAAATGTCACTCGCTGAAGCGCGAAAGGCGGTTAAGGAATTAGCCGCCAAAGTGTCACTTGGTCATGATGTAACCGCCGAAAAGCAAGAACGAAAAAAACAAGCCATCGAACAAATCGAAGCAAAAGCCAACGCATTTACAGCAGGACAATTGGCGGATAAATATTTTAGCGACCGCATTATGGGACACTGGAAGCATCCTAATATCATCAGATCGAAAATTGAAAAAGATATTAAGCCCTATATTGGCCATATGCCGGTTGACCTGGTTAAGCCCTTGCATATTGATGAAATTTTAAAAGCGATTGTGAATCGTGGGGCGCCAACCGTCTCGAACGATGTTTTACGAATTCTAAAACACATGTTTGACTACGCAATCAAAAGGCATATTGTGCAATACAATCCGGCGGCCGCTTTTGATATTAACGATGCAGGCGGCAAAGAAAACTCGCGAGAACGTTCATTAAACAAAGAGGAAATTACCGCATTATTTGAAGCTATGCACCTGGCCAAAGGATTTTCCCGAACCAATCTACTGACGATTAAGTTATTACTCATACTTGCCGTGAGAAAAAATGAACTCTGCCGGGCGCGTAAAAGCGACTTTGATCTTGAGAAAGGCGAATGGCAACTAACGGGTAGTAAAACCGGGTTATCGGTCATCATTCCTTTACCCTCCCAGGCCATTAGCGCTTTAAATGAGCTGCTTACACTCTCAGATAGTCAGGAGTGGCTACTTCCTGCCAGAAAAAGCCAAGATAGGCGACTGCCTTACATTTCAGAAAGCACCTTGAATGTGGCCTTAAAAAAAGTAACGCCATTAATGGAAGGCATTGACCCTTTCACCATTCATGATTTCCGGCGCACGGCCAGAACAATTATTGGCTCTTTGGGTTTCCCCTCCCATGTCGGCGAACGTTGCTTAAATCATAAAATTAAAGGCGTGGAAGGCGTTTATGACCGATACGATTACTATGATGAACGAAAACAAGCCTTGCAGGCACTAGGTAACTTTATAGAAGCTTGTGAAGAGAACCAAACATTTAACATTATACCTTTTGATACAAAAACGGCTTAATACCAAATCAAAGCCTACCTGATTCCCTCCATAGGGCAAAATCATGATCGAAATATAGAAATACAATATCTCTATATTCGGCACTCATTGCCGGTCAAATAATTTTTTTTCAACCTATATTTTAATGGTTTACGTTTAACAGGGTTTTAAATAGTGTTTAACTAACGTTTAAAAAAAACACCTTAATTTTGTAAACTCCTTTAATACCATTAAGCTACACCGTGCTATAGGATAGCTGGCGATGTTAATCAAATTGAACACGCCAATGACTACAGAAACAAATCATCAAAACTCACAAAACACATCAAAAGAACTACCAAAAAATGGTTATATTCGATTATCTCTGTTAATCACTTTCATTCCATTTAGCGCATCGACCATATGGCGGAAAGTAAAACAAGGTACTTTTCCAAAACCCATAAAATTATCTGAAAACGTAACTGCATGGAGAGCCGAAGACATACATGCCTGGATGAATAAAATTAATACGGAGGTCAATCATGGGTAGGCGCTCATCAGTTTATAAATTACCAAAATCCATCAAAACAGAGTTAGACCAAAGAATAATTGAAAATTACGATTCTCAACTGGCCTTAAAAAGATGGTTGGATAAAAAGGGATTCAACATTAGCAAAAGTGCATTAGGCCGATACTGCCAAAAAGTTGATTTTGAAACTAAGCGCTTTCGAAGTGTCGGTATCTCGCCAAAAACTTATTTAAAATATAAAAAACAGCTTGAGAGGCTTGGTTATTTATTGACACTAAATTTTCTTGCTGAAAACGAAATTAGGCAACTCAAAGAAATAGATGAAATAAAAAAGTCAATTTTGGAGGGTTCATGAAGAATAAAACGACCCAAATTGAAATCATCAAGCAAGCCTTGCTGGATGGGAAAGAGGTGACAAGCGTTACAGCTTTCAAAGATTATTGCATCACTCGGCTTGCATCTATTATTGATCGACTAAGAAAACGTGGTTGGCCGATTATCACCACTCGCAATAAAAAAAACGGCTTTGCTTCCTATTCCGTGGATAAAAATTGGAAACCATAGCCGTTTTTTAATTCGTCACTTCCATAATTCCGGTCGTATCTCCCCAGATTGGCCGGTCAATTTCCCCGCTAAAGGAACCACTCCATGTTGCAAATTACTATATCAGCATTGACAGGAAAACGCCATGCCGGTAACCTGTCAATGCTTTCGCAAAAAACGAAAGTCGGGATTGCAACCCCGAACACTACAGGCCAAAAGGCCGCATTTCTCGCGGTTTTTTTATGCCCACCAAAAATAGCGGGATTATTCCGCTTAAATTTCATGCTTCCGGAGTTTATCCGGCGCATATTCGTTATGGTGGGCTGTATTGGGCAGCTTTCGAGCTGGCCGGTTCCTGTAGCCGGTTGTTGCAACCTAGTACAGTCCGCCACCCTGCGATTGCAACCAAAGGGCGGCGGTTATCTACACTACAGGAGAAACCGCAATGCGTAACCCTACCCCAAAACCGTCCAAAACTCAGGGCGTCAAAGCAATTGAAAACTCATCCATTCTATTAACCGAAGAGCTACAGCTCATTGAAGCGGCTCAAATTATCGGCGGCATAGCCGAATCAAATTGTCATTACACCGTTGGACTGGCGCGCCGAATTGCTGAAACCGGCAAATCAATTAATCAACTAACCGTTGCCGAATTAATCGCCCTGGACACCGCCCATTCAGAATTTTATAACATGGCATTCGGTGGGGGTGAGGTATGAGCCAATTCAATAACAGTTTTCAGATTCCGGCAAAAAATGCTTTTTATTCGCCGAGTAAAACCCATTTAAAAGCCGTTTTTAAACTGGTCAGCATTCACCCAAAGACCGAGAATCGGCAAATCATACAAAATAATTTGGATTTTTATGAGGCCTTGGCTTTGTTGATCTGTTACCCATTTGCCCGTATTAAGTTTGACCGCATGCAAAAGGCAGGTGAGTAATGAGTGAAGTAACTCGGACAAAAAAAGCCAATCAGACGTTAATCAACCAACGTTTTCAAGACGATTCCTTCATTGATGAAATGTTGACTGTTTTACATAAGGCCGAAGGCATAGCCGGTTTTATTGGCGATGCTGCTTGTTTGGCTCAAGGGCCGACACCGTATCATGAAATTGATTATGAGAATTTGGAAAAGGTCGTTAAGGTGCTTCAGCTGGAGATTAAGGACGCTATTGTTATCCTTCATGATTATTGGCAAAACCGTAGGCATTTTGAGGACGAAGAGGTGCCAAAATGAACAAACTCAAGGAAAAAGCAATAAAAAACCATGAAGAACAATTAAGGAAATCTAATCCTAAACCAAAGGAAACAAACGTCGGTGGCAAGAGAGCGGGCGTCGGTCAGTATTCCACTTCGGTCGCTTATCGCATGATGGATGCAGTAGAGGAAAAGCCAATTGAGTTCTTATGGCCAGGAAGGATTGCTTGTGGAAAGGTTACACTGTTGGCTGGCGACCCAGGCTTAGGTAAAAGCCAAATTACTGCCGCTTTAGCAGGAATAATAACCCAAGGCGTTTATTGGCCGGTTGATTTTGGGAAATGCAAGCCTGGGGCGGTCATTTTTTTATCGGCTGAGGATGATGCAGCCGATACAATACGTCCTAGATTAAGAGCTGTGAATGCGGATTTAAGCAAAATAGCGATATTGGATGCCGTAATGGAAAAAAATGAAACTGGCCAGGTTATCAGGCGTTCTTTTAGCTTAAAAAATGATTTGGAACGATTAGAAAAAATGGTAAAGGAAATAGGAAACGTTCGATTAATTGTTATTGATCCAATTACCGCTTATTTGGGGGGAGTGGATAGCCATAAAAATTCTGATGTTAGGGCGATGCTATCGCCTTTAGGGGATTTTGCCGAAAAAAATGATTTGGCTATTTTGGCAGTTTCACATTTAAACAAAAGTATCTCTAAAGATGCTTTAAACAGAATTAATGGAAGTATGGCATTTGTGGCTGCTTCCAGAGCTGCCTTTATAGTAATTAAAGATAAAAATAACCCTGAAAGGAGATTGTTATTACCTTTAAAAAACAACTTGGCTAAGGATACGGGAGGGTTGGCGTTTTCAATTGTGGACTGTACGCTAGATAGTGGAATAAGTACCTCGAAGGTTGAATGGGAACCGGAACCAGTCAATATGACTGCGGATGAAGCATTGAATGCGCCAGTAAGGCGGTCTGAAAATAGCCAAATAGAGGAGGCTAAACGTTTTATTATTGATTTATTGGGCAATGATGCTTTGCTTTCAAATGAAGTGACAAAGGAAGCTGAATTATTAGGTTATTCCGGAGCAACCATTAAGAGAGCAAAAAGCGAATTAGGCGTAGAATCGTTTCGAGAATCGCCAAAAGGAAAATGGTATTGGCGGCTTCCTGAAGCCGAAAAAACCCCACATGCTCAAACCCCGTTACAAACAAATGAGCATCTGGGAGAACCCCAGATAAATAAAGGCCTAGAGGGTGGTCAGAATACCCCAGATGCTCATGTTGTTGAGAATGAGCACCTGGAAAAAAAATGCACTGAAAAACAACTACAATCCAATGTAATCGTTTAGGTAAAAAAATGAAATTCGAACCGCGCTTATTTATAGAAATTGCGCTAAGGAATGGCATTACCTTAACCCGAATAGAGGGGAATATTAAAATTGAGAACGCATCCGATGAATGGATAGCCGCCATCAAACAACATAAACAACAATTGGTCAGGCTCTTACCGGAACAGAGTGAAACACGCCTGCAATTGGATTTGTTTACCGATATGGATAAGTTTGTAAAGTAGTTTAATCTTGTTTTCTGCATATCCTTGTTAAGGTAAACCGAAGTTTTTAAACTGGTTTACGGAAACATGGAAGCATCATCTATCACGGTGGCATTGAAAACCGATGCCACCGACAACAACCCGCTTAAGCAATGGGTTCACCTTCTTCCTTCTGGTCAATTTCAAGGGCGTGACGGTCGCGGACCTTGGCAATTATCTGACCCTGACCGAGTGGTTCTCGCCACCCAACAATATGCCGGTAAAAACTTATTGCCGGTGGATTATGAACACCAAATAGATTTAGCCGAAAAAAATGGCCAACCGGCTCCCGCTGCAGGTTGGGTTGAAGGTTTGGAGGTGCGTTCTGATGGTATTTGGGGTTTAGTGGAGTGGACGGACAAGGCAATAGATTTCTTGCGTAGTAAAGAATACAAATACCTATCCCCAGTCATGCAGCATACAAAAGACGGCAAGATTATTCGTATTTTACGCGCCGCATTAACCAACAATCCCGCTCTTGAGATGACCGCTTTAGCTAAAGCAGAGGACAACATGAACGACAACGATAACAGTAACTCACAGTCTGCTGAGCCAGATTTATCCGAATTGATTCAATTATTAGGTTTGGAAGAAAACGCCACTTTAGCGGATGTTTCAGAGGCTCTTAAAAAACTGTTAACAACACAAAATTCATCAAAGCCGGATCCAGCTCAATATGTTCCATTAGGTGAGTTCAAGCAAGTTGTGGAAGATTTACAAGCAGCCACCGAACATACGGTGCTGGCGAAAGTGGATGACGCTATTAATAATCACTTATTGCCGCCTAAATTAAGAGAATGGGGTGTTTCCATGTGTCGCCATGATGCCCAAGCTTTTGATGAATTTGTCGGTAGTATTAAAACAATTTATGGGTTTATACAAACCTGCCAAACAGATCGGTTAACGGCTGAAGAACGTGCTTTATTGGATGAACCCTATGAAAGAAAAACCGGTACTGTTGAAATATACGATTCTTTAGGATTGAGCCAAGCAGACGTTGAAAAATACGGGGAAGGAAAATAACCATGTTAGTGAACAAAACAAATTTAGGACAATTATTTCAAGGTTTCAATACCGCCTTTAACAAGGGCCTGGATAGCGCCAATAGCCATTTTCAGGAAGTCGCTATGGTCATGCCTTCAAAGGCTGCCGAAGAAACCTATGCTTGGTTGGGACAATTCCCCAAACTCAGAGAGTGGCTTGGCGATAGAACCCTTAAAAACTTGGTGGCTCATTCTTATACGGTAAAAAATAAGCTGTATGAAGAGAGTATTCGCGTCAAACGAACGGATATTGAGGATGATAATTACGGCTTGATGGGGCCGTTGATGACGGAAATGGGCCGAGTATCCGGGGAACATCCTGATGAGCTGATTTTTGCTTTGTTGGCGGCTGGTTTTACCACTGCTTGTTATGACGGGCAATATTTCTTTGATACAGATCATCCGGTTGGCGTCAACAATCCGGCCAGCGTTAGCAATATGCAAGCTGGAGCTGGGCCAGCATGGTTTTTACTGGATACCAGTCGCGCTATCAAGCCGTTATTGTTTCAGGAGCGTATCCCTTATAAATTGACCAGCTTGACCAACGATGAAGACGAAAATGTTTTTATGCGTGATGAATATCTGTATGGAATTCGGGCGCGTGTGAATGCGGGTTTTGGCTTATGGCAATTGGCCTATGCTTCAAAAGGCGCATTAGATGCCGCCAATTATGGAGCAGCCAGAGCAGCAATGATGTCATTGAATGGCGATGAAGGACGAAAATTGAATATTAAGCCGGATACTTTGGTGGTTCCGCCTTCACTGGAAAGCGATGCTTTGGCATTGATTCAGAATGAATTGATTATTAATGGCGGCGTATCAGTGAGTAACCAATGGGCTGGAACTGCGAAATTGATTGTTGCGCCTTGGTTAGAATAACGGAGGGCTTATGCCATTATCTAAAAAAGATTACCCGCCGTTACTACTTGAAGTGTTCGAGGTCATTAATACTTCTCTTATCAATAATCGTATTGATGATACCTTAGCTCATGAAGCTGCTATTGAGGCGGCAGAAGCCTTGATTAACAATTGGAAAGGGTCTCATATATACATTCCGGGCAGTAAGTATTTAGATAGTTTTAAAAACAGTGCGCGAGACAAAGAAATCATGCATCAATTTAATGGTAAGAATTACGACGAACTTGCCATTAAATTTGGGTTGTCTCATGTGTGGATAAGGAAAATTATTAAGAAAATGAATCGGAAAACTAAAGGAAATTAACCGGCAAAGGCTTAAAATTATGAGACCTGAGTTAGCTTAAAGCGCCGGGCGGAGTGTTTGATTCAATCGGTTTTTTGTCAGCCACTGCCTTTTGCAAAAGTTCCGTGGTTAAATTCGGCATACCAATTCCAAGCGGTAAACTACCGCCGAACATTTCAATATACGCTTCAGCTGCTTCATTAAAAGCGGCGATTTCGTGTTTATTCATTAAAAGTATTAAATTTCATTTGTGAACTATTCTTATTTAATTTTTATGCGGGATAAAACGAATCACAAAGGTATATTACGGGGAATTCACAGAATTTGAAAACTCAAGCATTCTTCCGGCAGGTATTGCCATGTAAAAATCACAAGCCTTATGTTATCCAATATCATAAAAAGTCAGGGGAACCCTTAAATTATGTGTACCAATGCGTGTACCAAAAACTCTTTATAAAAATATTATTTATTAATATTCAATAACTTAATTGCTCACTCAATATTCAGATTCAGAATATAGAATAAACTCCCACAGGCTGTTTCAAGGCAAGTAAAAATAGAGATTTACTGCCATTTATCCTCGCCGCTATCCGCTGTATCGCCATCATTGTTGGCATCCCAGCGTTTAAGATTAGTATGGGTAATTTCCATATATCCGTCATCTTCCTGAGTGGTGCCGGATATGGGGGTAGCGCGGAGTACGAAAGTATCCGCTGTAGTTTCTGGCGTACCGCCGGTAGAAGGACGTATAGTTAAATTGTAATATGGCGTACCGCCGTCTAATGGCGCTTGTGTAGCAAAAATAGAAGGCGGGCCGTCATTATTGCTATTGAGGGTTCCCGCCCCTAAATAACTCCCATTCACCGTATAATGTCGTTCCATTTCATTGGCAAACGATTGTAAAGCCCCCTTTGCATCAGCCCGACGAGACTTGATCACATACTGTTGATAGGATGGATAAGTTAATGAAACCAATATAGTTGCAACCGCCAAAGTCACCATTAGTTCCATTAAAGTAAACCCTGAATTGTTTCTTAGTTTGATATTCATATCTATTCAATGCTATCCTGAGACCAAAAGGTTCTGCTTTTGGGTAAACCAACATCGGGGTCTATCGTCGTTGCTCCCCCACCACTCCCCACTAAAACAGATACGCCGGTTGGCTGAAAAATGGCAATTGCTTCAGAAGGTATGCCGGAACCCAAACCTTGCCGTCTATCTTCTTCGGTCAAATCAGTTGCGGCATTAGCATCGCCGGTATACCAATTAAATTCAGCGGCGCCGGTTAACATATTCACCGCGTAGACGCGACCGCCGCCTTCCACCTGCACATCGCAAGGATCTGCAGAAGCTAAACCCGGCACATAAGTCGTATAAAACAATTTTCCTCCCACTATCAGCGGAGTAGCCAAACTCTTTTCACCTATCCAGCTGCCATCATATTCTTTCAAGTCTATAAACCACCCTTTTTTATCAATTAAATCCGTTTTTGCAGCAGCAACTTCTGTGGCGTCACCTTGTTGGATCAAGTTTTCAGTCGCATTAAATAAATTTTCATCCGCCGTACCATCATTATCTTCATCGATTGCAATAGAGTTATCGCGAATAGGTATTACAGGTACGACTGGTTCTGTATCAGATGCATCATCTGATTTAGTGCGAACACGATAATCCCTGAACGCATAAATTCTATCATGCACATCGGTATTCAACGGATTAGCCCGGTTTCCGCTAGCGATAACAATCAAATCATATAAGGCTGTTGATGAAAAAACAGAATCGTCAACCTGAGCAACATCAGGCGGATAAAAAAACTTACGTTGTTTATTGATATCTGAACTGTCAGAAACCTTAGCAAGAATACCGCCTTCCGCCACACTGCTGTTACTACCGGTTAAACTGAACGACTTGATGAAATCAATACGCCAGACTTGTCCCCCCATATCGCCAAAATATATTCTATCTACTACGCCTGTGCCATCGCTATCCAACGCCGCCAAATCAGAAGGTATGGGATAAACCATATCGGTAAAATTCAAATCGGCGCCGGAATCACTGGCCGACCAAATTAAAGAACCGTCATCAGCATCCACTACAAAAATTGCATTTCCATAACCGGAAACACCAAAACTGCTGTCCTGATCGGTATGGTAGCCGCCTGCAAAGATCAGTACATCTTTTCGATAAGAATCTGAACCGGATTTGACCCACATTTTTACAACTTGAGGTTTAGACCAGGTTTGTCCGAGTTTGGTGTAATCTCCACTACCGCCTTCAATACGCCATAACAATTTTGGGCTTATCGTTGTAGTCGAGGTGGGTTCCGTAATAGTACTGGTAGGGGTCACATCTAAAGCATAAATATTCCGTCCGCCTCTACGCATACTGATATAAGCATGAACATAATCCTTTTCCTCATCTTCTACGGTGCCATCCAAATCAATATCCGTACCGGTAGGTTCAATGATCCCGTTGCCGTTTGCGTCATAAAATCGATAAGTGGCGCTATTATCCAAACCATAGACATGATCACCGCTGGCGTTATTCATCAAATCCTGTTGATTAGCCAATAATGTCTGAGGAATAAACGCCCACTCTTCTATTCCACTATCTGAATTAATCATCCGCAAAGTGCCGTCATTTGAGCCGATCAATAATTTAGTAATCGGAATAATATTACTGTTCGCATCTAAAACCGGCGCTATCGTCGCTCCACTACCGGTATGCTTATAACCGTAAGTAATACTGACTGATCCGCCATGAAGCGGGTCGGTAAAAACCCAGCGATCATCATCAACCGCACCGTCTTCATCTTGATCTTTAACGTCTTTACCTCTAATCCAATTAATCACCTCTTCTCGATCTGCGTCGCTCATTGCCGCATCGCCCAGTAAAGTTTTGCTTAGCGCTGTGTTGGCGATTTCTACTTTATGGCTTGCTACATTTAAGGTAACGTCAGAAGGCGCTGTTGAACCTGTATAGGTAAATACTCTTCGAGAACCATATGCAGGCACCTCATCTCCGGCGCCGCCTACAGTCACCTCCACGCCATCAATCCCGCTACTCCAATAACTTTGCGCCGTCGTTTTAATGCGACTATTACTTCCTATCGCCAGCGCATCATTAACATCAATAATCTCGCCTTTGCTACAACTGTCTCCAGGATTTCCCTCACAAACAGCAAATTTTTTGACATTACCATCCCAACGTTTCGTATCTGAAGGTAAGAACAGTGAAAAATAAACTTCATTATTATGATAAAGCTTGTTAAATGCATTTACTGTAAGTGCCGGGGCGGAAAAAGAAGTCGGCCTGACTAAAATATCCGAAATAATATCTTGAAAAGCATTGACTAAATCGGCCGATGTTGATGCCTCATAAAACTGCCCGCCGCCTGCGGCCGCCAAATCTTCTAAATATGCTTTACCCGATGCTAAAATTTCAAATCCGATGGTATATGTTTTTATGGTTTGGTCGCCGGTATGAATGGCCTCAGCTATTTGATCTGTCGTATAAAGATGATCAAGCAATTCAACACCACATTTACCTGAGCCAGATCCAGCACAAGTTCCTGGAATCATTGTCTCAACTAAAGATTCAGAAGTGTTAACGCTCGGATACCCATCTGATAACAAAATAATGTGATTGGCCTGACAACTTTCACTGATGGGTGATTCATAAGTCGCCGTCCCACTAATGTACTCGGTTTTACAATCCACATGATTTTGATTGTCCTCAGTACAGCTCCCTGTTCTGACAATCGAGCCTCCCGTATAGGAAGCGGTATGACTTAAGCGGGTATATTCCGAACGATCCAAAGAAGTTCCTGCATTCGCGCTATTCCCGCGCGTTTTTCCATAAAAAACATCATCTCCCCGATAATAAAGCGCCGCTTCATATAAAGTATCGACTATTGGGGTGCCTGATTTCCAATTGATTTCATCGACAATATCTTTTAAACGACTTCTAACGGTCTTGCTTCCGGAACCTAGCTGACCTTGTATCTTCACTTTCAAGACCGCCGAATTAATCGGCTCCCCGTCATATGAATCCGCAACCCGTTTTCCTGACCCGGAAATAATCAGCGCCAATGCATTTCCTGAGGCCCAAGTGCCTTGATTGACGACTTCTTGTATCACCGTTTTAATATCCGGCGTTTCATGACTCTCGCCAATTGTAGACCAAGATCCAGGCGACCAAGCCACCGCCGCAGTAGTTAACGGTCTGCCGGTAATATTATTGCTGCTAGAAGAAAAACTTGCCGCATCGCCGCTTTTTTCACCGTTTATAGTTAAACTGGTTGCCGTTGAATTGGTTTCATCCACAATAAACGTTACCGAGGCTTCCAGTATTGTCGCGCTTTGCGGTATATCAATATTCTTAAATCTTAACCCTACCGTTTGTGTAGTGGATTCTTCTACCATTTCTAAATCGGTACTGGTCAAATCCATCGTACCGTCGCTGGCTTCTTCCGCATCATCATTGCCTGCTGCGATTTGTCTCTGTAAAGAAGCATTAATACAATCACTGGCTGAAACCGAAGATTCATCGTAATCAATACTCAGCAGCGGCGCGTTTGTCGCTGAAACATCATACGATTTAGCCTTTCTTAATCCGGTTCCTTCTATCAAAAAAGTCATCGAATTACCCCCACACCAACCGCTTCGATTAACAATTTCTTGTACAACAGCGGTTAAATCCGGGCTTTGATAATTGGCTCCATCTGTCCATGCCCCTGGCGTCCAGCTGACGGATGCAGTGGTTTGAGTTCTTGAAGAAATATCTGAACTGGCAGTGCTAAATGTGCTTGTATCATCTTCATCCTCACCATATATTGTTAGCGATGTTGTTCCGCTTTCGCTGCCTTGAGCCTGAAATTCTAGGGTTGCGCTGGTGATTGTAGCCCCTTGAGGCACATCAATGGATTGAAACCTCAAGCCTACCGTTTGGTCAGCAGGCGTAGCAGCAGCAGTAGTATATTCAACTCTCAACAAAGGCGCGGCGCTACTTTCGCCATCATAAGATTCAACTGTTTTTTTACCACTGCCGGTAATAATAAATACCATAGCATTATTACTTGCCCAACCGCCTTGATCAACAATTTCTTGCACAATAGCCGTTAACGATGGGGTCGTTAATTTAGAATTTACCGTCAAATTCGGAACACTCGTCCAAACAGCAGAATTGCTCGTTGTTGTGCGAACAGAAATATCATCGGAAGTTGAAGAAAAAGCGCCTGGATTTGCATGCAACTGTCCATGAATTGTCAAATTAGTCGTATCGCTCTTTTGTTCGTCAATTTCAAACTCAATTTCTGCACTATTAATTGTTGATCCAGCCGGAATAGCAACGCTTTGAAAGCGAATACCTACCAATTGATCTCCAGAATCTTTAATCAGTTCCAGATCCGTACTATCCAAATACATACTTCCATTCGATGCTTTTTCCTCTGCATCATCATTCGTAGACGAAACCCTGACTTCGATCGTCGAAGTACCCGCAGCGCCGCTGAGGTAAGCCATTTCTAATTGTGAACTATCTAAGGTAACAGCAGTATTTGCCTCTTCTGCGTCATCTGAACTTTGCGAAATATAAGAATTCACTAACGTCCCTGAAGCACCGGCCCCTTCCACGGTAGAAATATCTGCATCAATATCGGCGATTGGATATAACACCGGCCCGCCTTCCCGGTGAAAACGCATCAAACCGACATTAATATTATTCGCTGAATCCAAAATTTGGTGCAAAGCGGTTTTCATTCTATCCAAACGGGTAATACCCGTACCGTCCTCATTGGTCATACTGCTGGAGGTATCTAGAACAAACAACACATTGGGTTTAATTCCACTGTTGTTATTATTACCGCCTAAATAGATCTCAGTATCATCCGCTTGCATAGAAGCGCTGGAAAAAAGCAATAATGCTAATAGTTGGCTTTGTACAATCTGTTTAAGCATTTTCATAATATTTTCCCCACAACTTCTTTTGTTAAAACTTGGGTGTAATTTGATAAATCCCTTGTCTCAGCGTTACCTGACTATTGGCTGATGAAGTTCCTGAACATATGTATCGATTATGCGCCGTTTGAAATTTCACAGCGCTGAAACCTGAATTTCGAGGCGGCGTGGCAAACATATGAAACTGTCTCTGAGATGTATATGCCGCCGAATTATTTGCAGCGTTAACGCCAAAAGAGCCGCTTCCCGCATCTTCCCACCCGGACAAAAATGTGAAATTATCCGGATCTTCCGCTATCTGGCTTAAACAACTATCCGCCGCTTGAAACGCCAAGTTTTGAAAACGCGAATTGGTCACCATTTTTTCTTCCAAGATATTGGTATTCATTGCTGAGATGCCCAACACCGTCATAATTAACAAAAACAGCATGCTGACGATTAATGCCGCACCTCTTTGTTTCATTAAGCTCTGCGCCAATAAGCGATTCATCATTACAACCTATTACGTATAAAAACTGTTGTCGTGAAAACTCTGCGTAATCGCCGATCACCCGGCGTAACAGTAGCGCCGTTATAATCATAAGCCGTTGAAGTAGGCGTCAAATTATCTTCCACAGATTGTAATAACAAACTCACTCTGACGCTTCTAACGCCTTCCCAAAACCCGGCAGTGGTGACTGCATCAGCAGTCATATATGAATAATTACTGCTAGCGGCTCCGGCAATTTCAACGCCATAGGTTATTTGCATATTTTCGACGCCTTCAACCAACTCTTCTACAGCCCCCTCAAATAAACCATGGTACAGCGATGGAAAACCTGCTGGATTATTCCGAATATAAAATTCCATACCATTAAATTTAAAGACTTCCGCATCTTCATCATACTCTTTACTCAAACGGTTGGTCGTGTTTACATTGTTAGCGTGAGCGATGTTTTCCCAATTCGCGTTACCGGCATCGTTAGAAACAGTAGAAGCTCGAAAAATATCTGCATTACGACAATCCGTAATGAACAAAACATCATTTGATTGAAAATCACAAGTATTTGTAATTAATACTTTCACATTAGCGTTTTCATTATCCATGGCATGGGTAACGCCGGCGCCACAGCCGCCAGCTCTTTGAACCGTTAAAATATCGGTATTCGCAATCACATCATTCGGTAAGGTGTAGCCGGGGATTGCTGCGCCTGTATAATCATAACCTCTTAAGGAGCTTGACAAATCAAATCCAGAAGGCGGATTGTTTGCAATTATATTAGGAACGACCGAACCGAGATTAGGACAACCTTGAAATCCTGCCATACGGATTTGTTTAGACAAATAATCTATAGCAAAACGACCATTTTCTTGTATTCGCGATAATGCTTCCTGCAATCTAAATGATTCCTGGCTATTAATATAAATTTTTCCTACGCCGCCTATTAGCATGATGCCTAACAGCATAGAGATCATGATTTCAACTAAGGTTAATCCTTGTTGTTTATCGCTTAAGATGAAATTAATAGACTTTCTGTTCATGGCTGAAAGCTCAATATAAAGGGCGCATCACGAGTTCCATCTCTATCATCATCCCACCAAATTTTAATCGCATAACTATCCCCTAATCCATCACAGGCCGGTGATGCCCAGGTATCAGTCACATTCGGGGTACTATCCAAACAAACCAAACCTACTCCACTCGGCAAAGTATCCTGAATCGCCTCATACCAATCATAAACATCCTGTTCCGCCATATTTGCCGTAGTACACCCTACATCAGTAACGCAAGTTGAATAAGCTTGCGCTCCGTTGACCTCAGAAGCTGAAGAATAATCATAATCGCCATTTTCCACCGCTACCATATTAGTTCGCATTCTATCCGCTAAATCATATGCCAAAATAATGGCTTGCGAACGCTGATAAGCAAAATTATTGTTTCGTAATCCGAATAACTGCATACCCGCTAAACCCAATAAGCCTAAAGCCAATACCACAATTGAAATTAGAATTTCAATCATACCGAATCCATTAACTGCTTTAAAATGCAACTGTTTTATTTTCATAAACTTAACAACTCAGCGCAGCATCGCTGCTGACGCGGTTCCTCAACCTACCGGTAACAGATAATATTCTTGCTTTTGCTTGGTTTGCGCCTCTACTATCACAAAAAGTAAAAGTTGCATTGTAAGAACGTGTAAACCCTGAGGTATCGACTGTAATACGATTTGCCGCCCGACTTGAACTAATCGTCAAATTATTTTCTAGCGGCTCATTAATTCTAATGACCTCATCAACACCTGCATCAACAACTCCATCACTATCTTCATCGACAAACACTATCCAGCCGGCTTCATCCCAATCGTCGGCATTATCACAATCTGTTCCCGCTGTATTTCTTTTACAAATTGTCACAGGTAATTCCCTTTTTATCGCTTCACTTCTCGCAAAATTATAATCTGCAACAAATGCATTAATTGCACCCGTCAATCTTGAAGAAGCAATCAACCCATTAAAACTTGGCGCAGCTAAAGACACAACAATAGCTGAAACAGCTATCGTCATCATTAATTCCAATAAAGTAAAGCCTTTAAATTGAGAGCATTTCATTTACTTAACCAAGCTATTTATTAAATTCTGCAATCTTAATTGTAGTCTCGAATTTCCATATAAACTATTTGATATACAGAATAAGCCACATTGATAAAAATTAACTGCCTATTCATTCACAAAACTTGCTATAAAAATTAGATTTACTGTCTAATCTTTATACATTTCACTTAAAATTTCATTAATGTTCAAAATAATTTATAAGTAAGACTATCGCCAAAAATCAGTCGATACAACAGAAAAGCGTATTATTTAAAATTAATAGACAACTTTTAATTACAACGTTTCCTTTAATTTCGACTAATTCTAAAAACTGTCAATCCAATTATCGTCAAAATATTACTTTTGATTTTACCAATTAATTTTTTCAAGTTCTATAAAACTATAATCGAACGGAACACTCTCATCATCAATCACCTTCTGTCTCTTCAGTTCTCGCCACCCATCATAGCTTAGCTCCGGAAACAAAACATCTCCCTGAAAATTTTGATGAATGAGCGTTAAATAAATATAATCCACCATTGATAAAGCACCTTTATATATTGCTGAACCGCCAATAATAAAAACTTCCTCGCAATCTTGGTTAGTCAGCAATGCTTGTTCTACAGAATCATAAATTTCACAATTTTCTTTTTTGTAATCGGGATTCCTGGTGATGATAATATTTTTTCGTCCAGGCAATGCTTTTCCTATAGACTCAAAAGTTTTTCTACCCATGATAATGGGCGAACCCATCGTAATTTTTTTGAATCTCTTCAAATCAGCTGATAAATGCCAAGGAATATCATTTTCAACTCCAATTACGCGATTTTCCGCCATCGCAACGATTAATGAAATTTTCATAGCTAATTCCAATTTTCTCCGGCCAAAAAAAAACCCAACTGATTTCATCAGTTGGGTCTTGGTATAAAAGCTTGGCAATTCCCTACTTTCGCATGGCAACCTGCCACACTATCATCGGCGCTAAGAGGTTTCACTGCCGAGTTCGGGATGGGGTCGGGTGGTTCACTCTCGCTATGTTCACCAAGCAAATCGGTGTGTTGAGCTTTTAACTCAACGTCATGACAGCTTATCGCTGCCCTGGAAATCTGTAAACTCTTCAGCTTAAAGCGTGAATCCTGTTTGTGTCTGCTCGGCCTTGTTACTTTGCCTTGCCAACACTCTTTGGATTCAATGTCCACCCAAACTGATTGGGTGTTATATGGTCAAGCCTCACGGGCAATTAGTACAGGTTAGCTTCACACATTACTGCGCTTCCACACCCTGCCTATCAACCTTGTAGTCTCCAAGGGC
>SPJK01079395.1_pt1 | contig 26358 bp, 17 predicted proteins | sample 3741771 | NCBI WGS metagenome assembly SPJK01 (sample SAMN10925997, study PRJNA522277) | cold seep metagenome | isolation source: Elba SIP-enriched marine methane seep metagenome, extraction at timepoint T2 | place: Italy: coast of Elba, Mediterranean Sea
GATTCGCGTAAGTCGCTGAGTTGCGGGCGTTTATCACCGCCCCGCGTCTCCACGGCTCGGCTCAACTGCGATAGCGCAATCACCGGTACATTCAATTCCTTGGCCAGCCCTTTGAGGGAGCGTGAGATCGCACTTACCTCCTGTTCTCGATTGCCTTGCTTGTTGTCCCCTCCCCCACTCATCAACTGCAGATAGTCGATGATGATGAGCTGGATATCGTGCTGCATTTTCAAGCGGCGGCATTTGGCGCGCAACTCAAAACTGTTGATACCCGGTGTATCGTCGATAAAGATCGGTGCATCCGCTACGCGTTCGATGGCGGTATGGAGTTGTTGCCATTCGTAATCTTCCAGCTGTCCATTCCGCAATTTCATACCCGGAATTTCCGCCTCAATCGAAATGACACGCTGGGCGAGCTGCAAGCTCGACATCTCCAGACTAAAGACAGCCACCGCCTTTTTGAAATCAACGGCAGCATTTTTAGCCAAGGAGAGGGTAAGCGCCGTTTTACCCATACCAGGGCGCGCCGCCAGGATGATCAGATCGGAGCGTTGTAGTCCGCTGGTCAATCGGTCTAGCTCGGTGAAGCCTGTCGGCACACCCGTCAGGCCCTCCTCCATGTCCTTGAGCTCCTCCAACTGCTTGATCAGCTTATTAGCCAGGCTACTCATCCGGTCAACCGCCCGCCCCATGTTCTTCTCTGCAATATTGAAGAGACCTTGCTCCGCTTCATCGAGCAATTCAAAAACATCGGTTGTGTCTTCGAATGCGTCGTTGATGGTTTTGGTAGAGATGCGGATCAGTTCGCGCTGGATAAATTTCTGCGCAATGATCCGGGAATGGTATTCGATATTCGCAGCCGATGCCACCTTGTTGGTCAATTCAGCCAGATAGGCCGGGCCTCCGGCCGCTTCCAACTCTCCTTCCTTCTTCAGCTCTTCCATAACGGTGAGCAAATCGATAGGCTGAGAGCGTTCGAAAAGGCGCAGGGTGGCGCCATAGATCTGTTGGTGGGCATCTACATAGAACGACTCTTTTTGCAATACATCCAGCACTTGGGTCAGGGCGTCCTTATCCAACATGATCGCACCAAGAACAGCTTCTTCCAGGGGCACCGCCTGAGGCGGCACCTTTCCGAAGAGATAGCTCGACAAGTCTTCACGACGTTGCTTATCTCCTCCCCGAGGCCGTTTGGTGTTCTTATTGGTTTTGGATTCTGCCATGTTCGTTGTTTTCCCAGAGATGTATCAAAGAAGAAAGGGCGCCGACTAAAGGTTGTCAAAAATCAATAAACTGATTTTTAACCGCCTCCTACAAACTTACGATCTTTTGCCTTGCACACAAAGTACAATTCCTAACAAAAAAGAACGGGCGGAAAGTTACCTTTCCGCCCGTTCATGGTAAACGAGTGTATTTCTTATAGCTCGTTCAAGCGACGTTGAATCGCTTCGATGATCGCTTGTTGTTCTTCGATTTGCAGGCGCTTGGCTTGCTGCTCCTCTGCATTTTCTACGATACCCTCTTCCGCTTCGCGGATCGCCTCCTGCGCACGCTCAATGTCGCGCTCAAAGCGTTCTTTCGCGTTTTCCAACTGCCGCAGGTCGCGTTCCATTCGCTCCACTACTTTCTCTTGTTCCTCAATATCACGGCGGAGTACTTCCTTGGCCGCTTCCAGACCGAAGCGCATCAATATTTTTTCGGCCTCGATCGTCCGTTCAGGATGCTCGGCAGCTGACATGTAGGCGCCGCCCAGGTCAACCCACATAGCCAAACGGCTACCATCACCTACTTCTTCGATATTCACATAGATATCGACGGTATTGCCTAAACCTAGCGCGGCGATGTCTGCGTCATCGGTCAGGTATTCCTTGGCCCGACGATTGTAACGCGAGCGGCTATCGTAAAAATCTTTGGTGAAATCACCCCACAGGTCACCCACTGTTTTGGGTTCGAGATTGGGTATATCCAATACCAGGGCTTCGTATACGCCTTCACTCATAGTCAGGCGTTGGGAGGAAACTTGGGCACTCAGGCTAATCGTTAATGCCAACAGGCCAAGTGTAAATAATGATCTCATCTGGAACATACGTTTGGTGCTTTGTTCTGAAATATAGACGAAAGCACTCAAACTCGGTCACTTGTCTAGCGAAAAAATCTTAAAACTTCCAAAAGGCTCCCAATCGCATGGAAAACGGATTTTGCTCAATCCGGGAGAGGTTGGTTTCCCCTAAGGACCAATTCATTGACGGTTGAGCAAATAGGGTGGCTTTACCCAGCACATGTGCTTCAATTCGCAATCCCGCGATAGCATTCCAGCGGTTGATATTTTTTTCTCTGGTTCGGCTATTCACTAATATTTCTGCTCGTTCGAAACGCGGATCAACCACAGCTACTCGCTCTGCCTGGATACCAACATTAATCGATTCCCAACTTAATCCCGCCAAGCCTACCAATTGAACTTGACCAACAGTAAGTATTTCATAACCCAAGCGAACCGGCACGTTTCGGTAACGTTGTCGTTCCCGAGTATCCAATTGCATCAACACGCGTTCACCTGTCAATATGGGTTGATTAGGGCGGCGGCTTAATTTCACCTCCACTCCACCGGCATCGCCTGTCGTTGGGGTTTCAAACACATTAAGGGTGTAAGTGCTTACTTTCTCCGCACCTTGGGTGGTTTCAGTACCAGGATCAAAGAGTCGGGCGAAGGTGGTCTCTTCACGGAATTCGTACGTCCGTTGCTCATAGCCAACTTCTAAGCGCCAACGGCGCCCCAATTCTCGACCAACAAAGCCGCCGAACTCGGTGCCGCCCCGTTCCTCGGACAATAGGCGGCGATATGTTGGACGCCGAACACTGACTCCATCTTTCCAACTCAGATGACCGCCGACATACCAACCACTGGGTTGTCCCGGGACGATGAAGGCCTGTTCCGGGAATGCCATTGGAACGCTAGCTAATAGCGCCATGCGTGATGGAAGGGTGGATAAATTTTCTACTGGTTTATTGTTGGTGTTGGCAATAGTAGACAGATCGTTTTCAATCGGCGCTGCGATACCCGCAATTGGTAAAGCGGGCAATGGATCAAGCTGTGGAAGGGGAAGATTCCCCGCTAAGGCTTCTTCGGTGTTCGGTTCGTCCTGCGCGAATACAATCTCCTCTTCTGAACGTTTAACTTGATTCTCAGCAGATTCCAGCGTTGGTGTAGACGCCGCATGATTCGAATTAAGCGCCGGTTGCTCCTTTTGAGCAACGGCCAAATTCTCCGCTTCCATCTCGATAGAAGCTTCGGAAGTACTTAGTGTTGAAGGGGTGCCAAGTTGATTCTCCTTGGCAATCGATTCATACTCATTGGTAGTTGCTGCACCGTCCACTCCCTCTAAAGTAGCGGTTTCCTCGTATTGCGTATCCACTAAATCAAGCAACAGGCGATCAGTATCTTCATCTACAGGCGATGTCGTTTGTTCTGCTCCTACTTGCGGGTATTGCATCAGCGTTTCAGGGCTGTAAGGTGGAATGCTGAGCTGTAGCAACAAGCGCTCTGAAGTTGGCACGGCTACAAGTAGGGCTAAGCCTACTATCCATAAGAAAGGCAACCACCGCCGCTTATTCGGCGCAGTTGGCAATTCTTCGGCCAGGCGGTCCCAGGAAGACAATCGGGGTGTATCCCATCCCTGGGTAGTAGCATCTTGCTCCCATTCGCGCAGCCGGCGCGACCATTCCTCTTCCTGTCTTTGTTGATGTCCATCCATAACACGATACATTAAACGTCTCAAGAAACTGCCTTAGCCGCCAAGCGACGCCTTAGCATCGCTTTTGCCTTGGAGAGCTGTGACTTAGAGGAGCCGACAGAAATACTCAAGGCATCAGCGATTTCCTGATGAGAATAGTTTTCTACTACGAAAAGGTTAAATACAGTACGATAACCTGCCGGTAGCTCCTGGATCACTTGAAGCAGCTGCTGCATGTCGTGCGGGCTGGGAGGCAAGTCATCAACTTGATCTGCCGCATCTACCAGCACGGTCATGTTATCCGAAAAGATAACTTGCCCTCTCTTGCGAATGTGTTGCAGGCAGCAATTCAAGCATACTCTTCGCAACCATCCGCCTAAGGCCCCTTTCCCGGAGTACTGGTGCAAGTCGCGAAAAATCCGAATGAACGCTTCATGCAAGAAGTCTTCTGCTTCCTGCTGATCGCGTGCATATCGCAAGCAAAGACGGTACAATGGCTGCTTGTACGATTCGTACAACTGCCGCTGTGCCGCCCGCTCTGCCCTTAGGCAAGCTTTCACCAGTTGTTGTTCTGAGTTCACCAAGTCCTTTGCTCTGTAGGTTATCGTCTACCCGCATTTCAATGGATAGATCGCTTTACCCTTTTCTGACTGTATGGTTCAATAATGGTTTAATGGTTGCCTACATCTAAATTAATTTTTCAAGAAACTAGAATACCTCTAGCAGTTTTGCCAATGTTTTTTGCTTTTTTTGCCATTGCCCGGTGATCATTTTGTGATTTCGCCGAACCACCACACAAATCGTGGTATTTGCCACAAGACTTCAGCCCAACCACTTTTTTACCCCAAGACCATGTTTTCTTGAGCCAGCTCACCTGGACAAATTGATGCATATGTCTATTCGTCAATACGTACCTCTTTTGTTCGTATTTCTCTTACTCGGGAGTTGCCAAAGCACTGAACCCCAAACACCCGTCCGCGCCCATTCTCCATGGGCATTTCGCTCCGTTCTTGACGGAAAAGCGCGCATGTTGACGCTTGCGTTGCACGATGACCTCTGGGTTGCCTATAGTGCGGAAACGGGCAGTTTATACAAAGCCTGGCGAGGCGGCGTCAATTTTGACGGCGCTGTATACACTACTGTTCATGGGCCCCAGCCAAGCTCACTGGGCGATAGCTGGGTGGAAAATGCCTACGATGTGCCTTGGAAAGTGATCAGCAATGGGAAAGAAGAAACGCCCGGCATCCAGTTCCGTGGCCACCGTTTCATCGACGATCAGGTTTGGGTGAATTATGAGCTGATCCTCGGAAATGGCAGTCGTTTTACGATCAGTGAACGGCCTGAATATGTAACCAATGAATTTGGCCAAACTGGCCTTGAGCGCACTTTTCGTACAAGTGAAGTACCGGCCAATACTGAGGTCATTCTAAGTGCGAATTACCAAAGCCTCCCTACTCCCAACAATATTAGTACAGATGGAGAGTGGACGATCACCTCATTGGAAGAACGGCAGGCGTATCGCTTATCGGCTGTTGATCTGGATGGGAGCCTTAAGCTGAACTCCAACGACGACACCCAGCTTACCGCCTTCTTTACGCACAAACCTTTACTGCCAAACGAAAACAAGGTAGTCGGTGCAGAGGAAGAGGAGCGGCGGCCTTTGGGGTACCGACTGATTTCACGTAGTGATTGCCGGACCTGCCACAACACCTACTTGCAGACAGTAGGGCCATCCTATGCCGATATCGCTACGCGATACCCTAACACCGACGAAAATGTTGAAATGTTAGTAAACAAGGTGCAGCAAGGAGGCGCTGGTGTTTGGGGCGAAGCTGCAATGACCCCACACCCCGACCTATCCGCCACCAGTGTCAGGGCTATGGTTCAATACATCATGAGCCTGGATGAAGAACAAGAATCGAAACTGGCGGCCATCCAGACGGATGTAGGCATCAGCGAAGCCGATGCTATGGCTGCTGCTGAAGTCAATGCCGATGATTTCCTACCGGGCGCTATCGTACGTGCCTATGATATACCGAATGGTGTCAACAGCCTGGATCAAATAAGCTTTACCGACAACCTTCGCTTCGAAGGCATTTTGCCCGAGATTGAACTATTTGCCAATGACTTTGGTGAACTGGAAGAGCATTTTGCGCTGGAAGTCACTGGATATCTACGCATTCCCAAAACCAGCAACTATACCTTCCGGCTGACTAGCGACGACGGCTCGCGCATGTTCATTAATGACCAGTTGATCATTGACAATGATGGCCTACACGGAGACGAAGCCATTGATGGCGAAGTCACTTTGGCCGAAGGATACCACCCCGTACGAATCGTGTATTTCCAAGGAAGCGGAGGGCGTGTCTTCACGCTCAAATGGCGTTCTTTCGACAGTGAAAAACTGGAGGTCGTCTCTTCCAGTATCCTGATGCACCGCCGGCAAGATCAACCGACCGAGGCAAGCGCCGCTTTATCGAAGGACTCTACCATACCAGGCGATGGTACTCCGGTCGAAAGTGTACACCCAAGTTATACCTTATCACAAGCGCGGCCTTCCGGTTTCTCTCCAAAGGTTGGCGGCATGGACTTCCTCAGTGATGGCCGCATCGTAATCAGCACCTGGGATGCCGAAGGTGGCATCTACATTGTGGATGGTGTACAGAGCGGTGACCCTAGCCAAATGAGTTATCAGAAAATCGCGACGGGACTGGCCGAACCCCTCGGTGTAAAAGTGGTAGATGACCGGATATACATTCTCCAAAAGCAAGAGCTAACCGAATTGATCGACCACGATGAAGACGGTATGATCGATGAATTCCGGACGGTTAGCAATGATTGGCAGGTATCGGCTAATTTCCACGAATTCGCCTTTGGTCTGGCCTACCAGGAACCTTACTTCTATGCAGCGCTGGCTATCGCGATTTTACCAGGTGGCGCTAGTGCCAATCCGCAAATACCGGACCGCGGCAAAGCTGTTCGCATCCATCGCGAGACTGGTGAATTAGAGATCGTTGCCGAAGGCTTGCGCACGCCAAATGGTGTAGGTATCGGCGTAGATAATGAGGTATTCATTGCCGACAACCAAGGTGACTGGTTACCATCAAGCAAAATTCTTCATGTCACTGAAGGGGATTTCTTTGGTTCTCGTGCAGTTGATTCCGCGCGCGTTGCGCAACTACCCGTGAAGCTGCCCGTAGTATGGTTGCCACAAGATGAGATCGGCAACTCCCCTACTACACCGGCTTGGCTCAACGACGGTCCCTATGCCGGGCAGATGGTACATGGCGAAGTGACGCATGGCGGTGTGAAGCGGGTTTTTGTTGAAAAGGTAAACGGCGAATATCAAGGATGTGTCTTCCGCTTCATCCAGGGACTGGAAGCTGGTGTCAACCGGCTCGTATGGGGGCCAGACACTGCACTCTACGTAGGTGGCATTGGCTCTACCGGCAACTGGCAACACAGCGGCCGCCAGTGGTACGGCCTCCAGCGCCTAAAATACAATGGGGCATCGACCTTCGAGATGTTGGCCGTGCGCGCCCGTTCCAATGGTATCGAAATAGAATTCACCGAACCGCTTGCTGTTGGCTTGGGTAGTGATGCAGCTGAATACATGATACAACAGTGGTATTATTTACCTACCCATGAATATGGCGGACCTAAGCTGGATGAACGACGATTGTCGGTACAATCAGTGCATATGTCGGATGATCGAAAGAAAGTGTTTCTCGAGCTAAGCGGCATGGAAGCAAACCATGTGGTGTACGTCCGCTTGCCAAGTTACTGGACTAGTGGAAATGACCAGGCGCTATGGACAACAGAAGCCTGGTATACGATGAACTACATTCCGGAAAACCTGCCGGGTTTTGACAATCCTGCTCCAGCACCTCCACCTGCAAACACCTTGACCGATGCCGAACGCAGTGCCGGTTGGACACTGCTGTTTGACGGCCAGACCACCAATGGCTGGCACAAATACGGTAATGCCGTCTTAGGCAATAGTTGGCAGGTGGAAGACGGAGCGCTTCTACTTCGTGCCGATCGCCAACCCGATGGCAGCAGGCGCGTTATGGATGGCGGAGACATCGTTACCGAAGGAGAGTACGAGAACTTCGACCTTCGATTGGAATGGAAGATCGCTCCTTGCGGCAATAGCGGCATTTTCTTCCATGTGGTCGAAAGTGACGACTACGATTATGCCTTCTTGACGGGCCCGGAAATGCAAATCCTTGACAATACCTGCCACCCCGATGCGGCCTATCAAACGCATCGGGCCGGTAGCTTATTCGACATGATCAGTGCCACACCCGAGACCGCCCGCCCTTCCGGCGAATGGAACCGCGTACGCATTCTGGTTCAAGATGGCGAACTCGAATTTTGGCTTAATGGCCGGCCAATCGTTCAAACGGAATTATTCTCCAGCGAGTGGGATCGGCTGGTAGCCAATAGCAAGTTCCACGACTGGGCCGGCTTTGGCAAGGCTCGCAGTGGCTATATTGCTCTGCAGGATCACGGTGATCAGGTATGGTTCAGGAATATGAAGATTCGAGAGTTGTAGGTAGAGATAGTACTATGTATCGAGTACTGGGTACCACCCAACATACATCATTTAATCCCCCGATTAAGGGTCTAATAGAATTACAATGACAAACATTAAAAACTGGGGCTATTTGCTCTTACTCGCGCTCTTTGTTTCCGCCTGTGGAAATTCAGCAAGGACTGAAGCAACTGAAGAGGAAGCTGCGGAAGAAACTACTACTGAACAAGAAGCTCCTCCTGCTCACAACACCCTGACGGCTGAAGAAGAAGCTGCCGGCTGGCAATTGCTATTTGATGGTAAAACGATTGAAGGTTGGCACAATTACGGGAAGGAAACCATCGGTAGCAGTTGGGTCATCGAAGATGAGGCACTACATCTAACTGCTGAAAAAGATGAAGAAGGTATCTACCGGACCAGCGATGGCGGCGATATCGTGAGCGCCAATACCTTTGAAAATTTTGAATTCCAATTAGAGTGGAAACTAACCGACTGTGGTAACAGCGGCATCATGTATTTGGTACAAGAATCTGATCAATACAATGAGCCTTGGAAAACAGGGCCAGAAATGCAGATCCTTGATGCAGTATGCCACCCTGATGGAAAAATCGAGACGCATCGTGCCAGTGACCTGTACGACCTGATTGCTGCCGATCCTGTGACCGTAAAGCCTGCTGGCGAGTGGAATCAGGTTCGGATCATTATCAATAATGGCCGCCTCGAACACTGGCTCAATGGTGAAAAGGTGGTAGAAACAGCGCTTTGGACTGATGAATGGAATGCTATGGTGGCGGGCAGTAAATTTGGGCCAGAAGGTTCGGATTATGCCCCTGACTTTGGCACCTATCGCAGTGGCCACATCGCTTTACAAGACCACAACGATGCCATGGTCTGGTTCCGGAATATTAAGATCCGGGAGCTATAAACGCAGTGCCTAGCATATAACTAAACTATTCAGAGAACCAACGGAATAATTATGAATACAGGCGTAAGAATTCAATTGTCGGTGATGATGTTCCTCGAATTTTTCATTTGGGGGGCGTGGTTCGTCACTATGGGGACTTTCCTAGGTGGGCAACTCACCGCTTCTGGTATAGAGATAGGTGTAGCCTATCAGACGCAATCCGTTGGAGCAATAATTGCTCCGTTCATTATTGGTTTGATTGCAGACCGCTTCTTTCCAGCTCAACGCATCCTGGGCGTACTCCATCTCTTGGGCGGTGCTTTATTATGGATGGCCGCTTCAGCTGACTCCTTCGGGCAATTCTATAGCCTCATCCTCCCATACATGATTCTTTACATGCCAACACTGGCCCTGGTCAATTCGATTTCGTTCAAGCAGATGACCGATACCGAAAAAGAATTTGCCGGTGTACGGGTCTTAGGTACAGTTGGATGGATTGTGGCAGGCCTTATTATTGGGTACTTCAACTGGGAACAAGCCAATACCTTGTCGCTCACCTTTAAGATGGCGGCCTTTGCTTCCTTTGCGCTGGGCTTATTTAGCTTTGCGCTACCACACACCCCACCTGCTCGTAAAAAAGGTGAGAAAATTACAACGAGAGAATTATTGGGACTGGATGCTCTCGGGCTCCTAAAGGACCGGTCGTTCCTCATCTTCTTTATGGCTTCTGTGCTCATCTGTATTCCTTTGGCTTTCTACTACAACTTCACTAATCCTTTCCTGAATGAAGTAGGCATGGAGCGCGCAGCGGCTAAGATGACACTAGGCCAGGCTTCCGAAGTCTTATTCATGTTGTTGATGCCTTTCTTCTTTGTCCGTTTGGGCGTCAAAAAGATGCTATTGGTGGGAATGATCGCCTGGGCCTTACGCTATGTGTTATTCGCTTTTGGCGATACCGATGGTGCAGCCTGGATGCTAATATTGGGTATAGCCTTGCATGGTATTTGCTATGACTTCTTTTTTGTTACTGGTCAGATCTATACCGACAATCAAGCAGGTGAGCGATTTAAGAGTGCCGCACAAGGCCTCATTACATTGGCCACCTACGGTGCAGGCATGTTTGTCGGCTCTTTAGTCTCCGGCTATATTGTCGACGCTTATGTGACGGCGGACGGTCACGACTGGCAAACGATCTGGCTGATTCCTGCTGCCTTTGCTGCGGCTATTATTCTATTGTTTGTCTTTGCATTTAAAGATCCGAAAGTAGCGGAGGAATAATTCATCGCAAAACGTAACTAAATGGCTGCCGGCCTGTCCAACTATTTGGGCAGGCCGGTTTCACTTTAGTCCTTAACCATATTAACAAGTTTAAAAAAAATCGAGATATTAGATGGGGTTATCATTTTCAATTTAATACACCAAACCTTACTTACCATGCGCGCACTAATCAGTCTGATGCTGGTATTTGCCAGCGCTTCTCTACTTGCACAAGTAATCAATGTGGACAAGGTACGCTTCGGTCGAATTTCTGACGAAGAACTCTCCATGACCGTTTACGAACCAGAGCCTGACGCCAAAGCTGTCGTGCTCTTCGATGAAGGTAAACTCCGCTTCGACCTGAAACCAGGGCAAAATACTTTTCAATGTGTTATCGAAAGGCACTTGCGTATCAAGATACTGGATGCTGCGGCTGTAGATCAGGGGAATTTTTCATTTTTATTGGAGCACTCTTCCAGCTCTTCTGCCGAGGAACTCATCGACCGGGTACGCGGATCGACCTATAATCTTGTTGATGGCGATGAAGTAGAGAGCAAGCTGACCAATGAAGGCATCTTTGAAGAGGAGGTAACCGACAATCTCCGTTCCTTTAAGATCGTCTTTCCGCAAGTGCGGGCCGGATCGGTGATCGAATTAAAGTATAACTTCCAGTCTGACTTTATTTTCAATTTACCAACCTGGTATTTCCAGCAAGATATCCCCGTCGATTACTCCTACTTCGAGGCCGAAATCCCGGAATACTACCTCTACAACCTGGACATGCAAGGCTATGCCGGCGACCGTCTTGTTGTTAACGAATTTGGAGGAAGAGGCAGCGGATCGGCAAACATTCGCACTTCTTCCGGACCTCGAAACGGTAGTGGTAATGTCCAGCGCGGCATGGAGCGAATTGATTACTCCACTCGCCAGTACAAATGGGCGGCCTCAGAGGTGCCGAGCTTACCGGCGGAGTCCTTCGCGCCACATCCCAGCAATTTCTATTTCCGGGTCAACTTCGAGCTTAGTAGCGTCAATTTTCCCGGCCAGCAGAGCACGAATTACACCCGTAGCTGGGAGGATGTTTGCGACACTTATTTAGGTGCCAGTCAACGACCATACCTCAATGGTCGCGGCGGCATCAAAGATTTGGCGGAAAGCTGGATCGAAGGAATCGATGGAGAGCTGGATCGAGTGGTTACCATTTATGAACGTAGCAAACGAGACTTGGTTTGGGACGGTAATCGGCGAATTTTCCCTGTTCAAACACCAAGTGCCTTGTTAAATAGTAAAGCTGGTTCTTCCGCCGAATTGAATTTCTTTCTCATTGGCGCCTTGCGCGCCGCCGGCATCAGCGCAGACCCCGTATTAATGAGTACCCGCAACCATGGTTACCTCTCACTAACGCGGCCCTCCCTGGCGCAATTCAACCATGTTATCGTTCAGGTCAATCTGACAGAAGGAGGGAGCTTTCTATTGGATGCCTCCAAAGATGATATTCCAGTCCCTCTACTACCATTAGCCGATCTTAACGACCGGGGGCGGGTCATACATGATAACGAAAATTCCACTTGGGTTGACTTAACTGCTCCCAGCTCTGCCAAATCGGCAACACAATTACAGTTGAGCCTAACAAATGATGGCAACCTAAGTGGCAGTGGTCAATTCAAGTATGAAGGCTATGCCGCTATTGACCTTCGGCGAAGTGCGGAGGAAGAAGGGCAGGTTGCCGACTACCTCAGTGGAGACCTAGGAGCTAATCTGACAGCAACGAGTGTTGAACATTTCAACGACATATACGAAGATGTTGTCGTTTCCGCCGAGGTGGAATTCGATGAAGCGGTTTTACCGAATGGTGAGCTAATGTACGTGCAACCGATTTTGATCAAGCCTTTTGATGAAAATCCCTTTGAGGCAGAAGAACGTATTCTACCTATTGACATGGTAGTGCCGCAAGAACATATTTATGTTCTACAGCTTAGCTTAACGGAAGGCCAATCAATAGAAGAGATTCCTGAACCGATTAGCATCGCCTTGCCCGAAAGCAAGGGCCGCTACTCCTTGCGGTTTATGGAAAATAATGAAGGTCTTCAGGTCGTCGAACGCCTGAAATTCTCCAGCACACTTTTTTCGGCCGAAGAGTACCAGGCATTGCGCGGATTTATGGCTATGATCCTCGAAAGTCAAGATACTTTCGTAGTGATACGCGTTGAATAACAAAAAAGTTGGAATCGCAGAAACTGATCAATTTCTTCAAAAAAAAGCGGTGTTTTGGCTCATTTTCAGCCAAAACGCCGCTTTTTCGTTCATTCTTGCTGAATAATTGCCCGTAGCAGTTTTAGCTGTTGTCGACTATATGGCTATCTTTGCCCTGCTTTTTTCAGCCGCTACCAATTGTTGCAGCACCTGTTCTCCAAAATGATGGCGGACAATTATTCGCGGCCGAGTTTTTTGAACTAGAAGACAATACGAGTTATACGATGGCAACGACCTCCGATATTCGCAACGGTATGTGTATTGAACTGAACAATGACACCTACTCTATCGTTGAATTCCAGCACGTGAAGCCAGGAAAGGGTGCCGCATTCGTGCGGACGAAGATTAAAAGCCTGACCTCTGGTCGTGTTTTGGATCACACTTTCTCGGCCGGCCACAAAGTGGAAGAGGTGAGAGTGGAACGCCGCAAGTTCCAATTTCTCTACAGCGATGACATGGGCTATCACTTCATGAATTCTGAAACCTATGACCAGGTGTTTCTTCCCGAAACCTTGATTGATCGGGCAGACCTGCTCACGGAAAGCATGGAGGTGGATGTACTTTACCATGTTGCTAAAGAGCTACCACTAACCTTGGATATGCCGCAATATGTCGTGATGGAGATTACCTATACCGAACCAGGAGTGAGGGGCGACACCGCTACCAATACGCTTAAACCTGCTAAAGTAGAATCCGGCGCAGAGGTTCGTGTACCACTTTTCATCAACACAGGCGATCGCATCAAAATCGATACCCGCACCGGCTCCTACGTGGAACGGGTAAAATCCTAACCTATGACATTCAAAGAATTACAAGATCTCGTAAAGCTGATCAACCGACTGGAACTATCAGAATTCAAACTGAAGGATGGTGACTTCCAACTGTCGGTTCGCACCAAGCACTATGTGGACCCTTCCGCTCAGCAAGCGCAAGCGAGTGGGGCAGCTCCTTCCATTATTTCAGTGCCTTCTGTTCAGCCACCATTTCCACCTGCTGCTGCGCCGGCTCCAGCTCCGGTAGCAGCCCCGGCTCCGGCAGCAGCTGATGCGGCTCCGGCAGAAAGTGATGACGCAATGGACGAGTCAAAGTATGTGCCCATCAAATCACCAATGGTCGGTACATTCTATCGCTCTTCTTCTCCTGACAAGCCGGTTTATGCCAAGGTAGGCGATAGTGTTTCGGCAGGGGACACGGTTTGTATCATCGAGGCGATGAAGCTTTTCAACGAAATCGAATCAGAGGTGAGCGGCAAGATCGTCAAAGTGATGGTCGAGGATGCTCAACCTGTGGAATACGATCAGGTCCTATTCTTAGTAGACCCCAGCTAGAACGTAATGGTCGTTGCGATCAACGACTGAACAGTCAAACGCTTAAGCTGATCGGGCTAACCCATCAGCAAAGTAACCGCCTTTTCCTATGTTCAATAAGATCCTTATAGCTAATCGCGGGGAAATTGCCCTGCGCATCATACGCACCTGTCGGGAGATGAACATCAAAACGGTCGCTGTCTACAGCACAGCCGATCGCGAAAGCCTACACGTGCGTTTTGCCGACGAAGCCGTTTGCATCGGCCCTCCTGCTTCTTCTGAGTCTTATCTCAACATTCCGAAGTTGATGGCTGCGGTAGAAATCACCAATGCCGATGCAGTCCATCCAGGCTACGGCTTCCTGGCTGAAAATGCCGACTTTGCCGAAGTCTGTCAAGAGTATGGCATCAAATTTATCGGCCCTGCCCCCGATCATATTCGCAAGATGGGCGATAAGATCACGGCTAAAGAAACGATGATTAAAGCTGGTGTACCCTGTGTCCCGGGTTCCGGTGGCTTAATCAAAGACCTCAAGCATGGTCAGCAGGTAGCTGGTGACATGGGCTACCCCGTCATGATTAAGGCCACTGCCGGTGGCGGAGGTAAAGGGATGCGCGTCGTATGGAAAGCTGAAGAATTCGAAAAGAATTGGGATTCAGCCCGCACAGAAGCGAAAGCCGCCTTCGGCAACGACGGCATCTACATCGAGAAGTTCATCGAAGAACCTCGCCATATTGAGTTCCAAATTGTAGGAGACCAGTATGGGAAAGTCGTCCACCTCTCTGAACGTGATTGCTCCATCCAGCGACGTCACCAAAAGCTGGTAGAGGAATGCCCTTCTCCTTTCATGACCGATGAGCTACGTGAGAAAATGGGGGAAGCTTCCGTAAGAGCTGGTGAAGCCATTAATTACGAAGGCGTCGGCACGGTAGAATATCTGGTAGATAAGCACCGCAATTTCTACTTCATGGAAATGAATACCCGGATCCAGGTAGAGCACCCGGTAACCGAGGAAGTCATTGACCATGACTTGATCAAAGAACAGATCAAAATTGCGGCCGGCGAACCTATTGTAGGAGGTAACTACATCCCCGTTGGGCACGCGATTGAGTGCCGTATCAATGCGGAAGATCCTTACAATGATTTTCGACCAAGCCCTGGTACGATAAAATCCTTCCACAGCTCAAAAGGCCATGGCGTACGGGTTGATACTGCCGTGTATGCCGGCTATGGCATTCCTCCATATTATGACTCGATGATTGCCAAACTTATTTGCCGGGCCCGTACCCGCGAAGAGTGTATCACTAAAATGGAACGGGCATTGGATGAGTTTATCATTGAAGGAATTAAAACTACCGTACCATTCCACCAGCGTCTCATGAAGAATGAGCACTTCCGGAATGGCAACTTCCATACAGGTTTCCTCGCGGAACATAAGATCATGGAAGACGAAGACGAGCAATAATCTAACAGTCCAACCAGACCAACAGTCGAATCAGACCAGCCGTCAAATGTCGGTATTGAATTGACTGCTGGTCTGAGTTGACTGATTCGACCGTCGGACTAGAAAAAGCTTTGCTTTTTCATCAATTTCCCTTACTTTTGTAATTACGCCGTAATTACATATGACTTTATCAGCCATGCAATTGCCAATAGTACGAATCGGAAACTCGCAGGGGATTCGACTCTCGAAGAGCCTGCTAGAACGCTACCAACTCGGCCGCGAGGTGGAGGTGGAGTTGCGTGACGATTGCATTGTGTTGAAACCTATCCAAGCTCCTCGCCAAGGTTGGGATGAAGCCTTCGCCCAAATGGCCAATGAAGGAGATGATGCCTTGCGCTTACCTGATGTATTTGAAGATGAGAGTAATCTCATAGATGAGCTCTACGGCGATACCATCTTGCTCGTTTAATTTTCCTTCCTCGTTTTTAGGGTTCAGTTAGCAGCTGTTGCTACGCAACTTGACTATTGGTCTTCCCTCTTAACCCATCCTCTTATCCCTGCCTGCTCGACAGTCTCGCTGGCAGGCAGGCTTCCCTTGAAATGGAAGGACGATAGGCTTAGGCAACTTGACTGTTGGTCCGATGTCCGATGTCAACCTCTCAGGTTGAATCGACGATTGGCTGAGTTGACTGTTGGACTGTTGGTCTTACCAAATACTTTGTGCTCCTTTACAAATTTGCTACCTTTCCCTAGAACTACCCAGAACAAACATTGACCTACCCACAATATCAGGTTGTCGTCGTCAATTTGGAGCCTGCACGTGGCGGCGAAGTCCGTAAAGTACGCCCCTGCGTCATTATTTCTCCTGATGAAATGAACCGGCACCTCCGCACCGTTATGGTAGCACCACTTACCTCGAAAGGCAAGGGTTACCCGACCCGGGTTCCCGTTAACGTGAACAAACAACGCGGCTACGTGATGATCGAACAGATCAGAACGATCGATAAAAAGCGCATATCTAAAATGGGCGACCGCCTGCGTCAAACGGAGATTCGTCAAATCAAATCCGTAATCAAGGAGATGCTGATTGAGTGATGTTCTGATGCTACAATGCTACGATGTTTTAATGCTCCAATGATTTACTGTTGCGATGCTCGAACTTGAGGTACGTGAAAGGTGTTGTATTGGGCGCGGAGCGTGTTGCATAGAACCGCATGCAGCGTCTTAATCGAATCCTTACCTTTGCGGCCATGAAAAGCTTTTGGCGCTTGCTCGCCTATCTGAAGAATTACCAGACCAATGTAGCGCTGGCTGTGCTGAGCAATGTGCTAACAGCACTCTTTACTGTGTTTAGCATACCGCTACTCATCCCCTTCTTTGAAATTTTATTTGACCGAGCTGAGCTAACAACCGCACCTCCGGCAGCGGCTCTTTCCTTTTCGAATGCGCTCGAACACTTCAACTACTCCTTCAGCCAGATGATCATTACGGAAGGGAAAGAGACAGTATTGGCTTACGTTTGCATCACCATTGTATCCGTCTATTTACTGCGAAACCTCTTTCGCTATCTGGCCTTGTTCTTCATGGCTCCGGTACGAAACGGCGTCATCCGAGATTTGCGGAAAGAACTGTATGATCAAGTACTGACCCTCCCCCTCGCTTACTTTGGGGAGGAACGAAAAGGTGACCTGATGGCCCGCTTGACCAGTGATGTTCAAGAGGTGGAAGCAAGTATACTAAACACCTTGGAGGCTGTCTTTCGCGAACCGCTGATCATTATCGGTGCGCTAAGTTTCATGGTCTACGTAAGTCCTGGCCTAACCGTGTTCGTTTTCATCCTCATCGTTTTCACCGGAGTAGTAATTGGCGGATTAGGAAAACGCCTTAAGCGCACTTCAGCAGAAGTACAAAATCGCCTGGGTCATCTCATTAGCCTGGTAGAAGAAGGCCTGGGTGGGCTGCGTATCATCAAGGGATTCGCTGCCGAGGATTATCAACGCGACAAATTTGCGCAGGCCAACAATGAATACCGCAACCTCCTGACAAGGCTCTTGTGGCGGCGCGACCTGGCCTCCCCTCTTTCTGAGTTCCTTGGAATTAGTACGGTTGCTGTTTTACTGTGGTATGGTTCGCGACAGGTATTTAGCGGTGCGCTGGATGCTGAGACTTTTATTACTTTCATTTTTGCCTTCTACAATGTCATCGATCCAGCTAAAAACCTAAGTAAAGCCACCTCTAATATTCAGCGCGGCATTGGCGCGTTCGAACGGGTGGAAGGGCTTTTGGATGCCAAAAATACGCTGCCGGAAGCCGCTGACGCACGAGCGCTCTCTTCTTTTGAAGAAGCCATCGTATACCGGGATGTTTCCTTCCGTTACAATGAGGTCGAAGGAGCGGTTCTTAGCCATATTGATTTAACCATCGAAAAAGGCAAAGTAATCGCCCTGGTTGGTGCTTCTGGTGCTGGAAAAAGCACTCTTGTTGACCTCCTACCCCGATTCTATGATGTAACTGAAGGAGGCATATTCATCGATGGGGTAGATGTTCGTGAGTACCAGCTCAAATCGATGCGGCAGCAAATGGGCATCGTTAGTCAGGAAGCTATCCTGTTCAACGATACGATCTATAACAATATCGTTTTTGGCCTGGAAGGCGATATCCAACCCCAACAAGTAGAGCAAGCTGCCCGCATTGCCAACGCTCATGAATTTATCGTAGCTACCGAGCAAGGTTATCAAACAAACATTGGCGACCGTGGCAGCAAGTTATCCGGTGGCCAGCGGCAACGCCTGACCATTGCCCGTGCCATTTTGCGCAATCCGCCCATCCTCATTCTGGATGAAGCCACCTCGGCCTTGGACAGCGAAAGCGAACAACTGGTCCAGCAGGCTTTAACCGAACTAATGAAAGGCCGCACAGCCATCGTCATTGCCCACCGATTAAGTACGGTCCAGCATGCTGATGAGATCATTGTGATGAGCCAAGGGCGAATTATCGAGCGGGGAAGCCATCAGGTCTTGATGCAAGGTAAAGGGGAATACCGCAAGCTGGTTGCTCTGCAAGGACTAGAACAATAGCATTGCTATTTTTTTTGGTAGGTATAGTCCCGTATATTAGGGTCAAACTTAGGCGAATCTAATTTTCGCTCTGGCATATTTGCCCTTTATTCCGACCGATCCTCCGCTTATGCTCCAATTGGCCAGTATAATTATTCTCGGCATTCTCGCTCAGTGGCTGGCTTGGCGCATTCGCGTTCCTGCGATCTTACCGCTCATCTTGATTGGGTTGTTGGTTGGTCCGCTGTCGACCTATGTGACCGAAGATGGCATGAAGCTGCTCAACCCCATCTACAATGAGACCACCGGTCGTGGTCTTTTCCCTGGGGAATACCTTTTCTATTTTGTATCGTTGGCTATTGGTGTCATCCTGTTTGAGGGAGGACTCACCTTGAAGCGCCGCGAGATCAGTGGTGTTGGGCCCGTAATCGTAAAACTTATTACTGTCGGTCCGCTAGTCACACTAATTGGTGCAGGCTTGGCCGATCACTTTATTATGGGCCTCAGCTGGCCGATATCTTTCCTCTTTGCCGCCTTGATCATCGTGACCGGCCCTACCGTAATTGCGCCGATATTACAGAATATACCCCTCAACCGCAACGTGAGTACCGTGTTGAAATGGGAGGGTATTCTCATTGATCCCGTCGGCGCATTGGTGGCCGTATTAGTATTCGAATTCATTCAATCTGCAGAAGGAGGTATTGCTTTTACCTCGCACGCCTTCATTCAGTTTTTCAACATCATCCTGATTGGTCTGGCCTTGGGTGCAATAGCTGGCTACACCCTTTATCTGATCATACGTCACGAGCTTATTCCACATTACCTACTCAACGTTTTCACCCTGGCCAGCGTGCTGGGTGTGTTCGTTTTCAGCGACATCCTGGCCAAAGAATCAGGCTTGCTGTCGGTAGTCGTCATGGGTACTGTCATGGGTAATTTAGATGTGCCGCGCATCAAAGAGATCCTGTCTTTCAAGGAATCACTTAGTGTTTTACTGATCTCTATTCTCTTTATTTTGCTGGCGGCCAATATCGACATTTCCGATCTGGAGCTGGTGCTCACAGACTGGCGCACTTTCGCTCTTTTCGGATTTGTAGTTCTAGTGCTGCGGCCGATTAGTGTTTTTCTAAGTACGAGAGGGTCTGAACTCAATTTCCGGGAAAAACTATTCGTTTCCTGGGTTGGCCCACGAGGAATTGTGGCCGCAGGTATCGCCTCCTTGTTTGGCATTACACTAACTCGACAAGGGGTGCCGGGCGCAGAATTCATTACCCCTCTGGTTTTTATGATTGTTTTGGGCACCGTGCTACTCAATGCAACCACAGCCCGCATTGTAGCTCGATGGCTGGGAGTGATCCAGGAGGCGTCGAATGGAATCTTGCTCATTGGCGCGAACAAAGCGGCCGTCACTATTGGCAACTACCTGCAAGAACAAGGCCGCCACGTAGTGCTGCTCGATAATAGTGAAGCCAATATCGATCGCGCACAGCGGGCAGGGCTGGAAGCTTATAGTGCCAACATTTACAATGATGAACTTTCCGAACAGCTGGAATTATTGGACATGGGCTATATGATCGCCATGACCAGCAGTGTCGAAGTCAATCAATATGCCATCAATCGCTACCGCAAAATCTTTGGTGAGCGTGGAGCGTTTCGGTTAATTGGCCCCGATGAGTTATCAGCCGATACCGATGCATTACCGACTACCGGGATCTTTTCTTATTTTGATGACTTTATCAATTTTAGCGAAATCGCCAGAGATGCGCCTGATGTGCATGAAGAGGCGATTCGGTCGGTAGAAGATTTTAAACAAAAACTTCAAGCAGCCATCACGTCCAAATCGACGGTTCCTATTTTTATCAAGGAGCCAGATGGTGAACTAAAGGTTATTCCCAAAGATCTAGAAAACGTTCAGGTCAAGGACGGTTCTTCAATCGTGCTGATTGGGAAGCCCGTAGCTGAACAGTAAACAGTGCATTAAAGTAAACTACTCCTGAATTTGCATAGGTGGCATTGCGTAGTGCTCATAAGGCTCAACGCTAATGCTTTAACTTTTCACGTATTAAAGTGCACTAATGAAAAAGTTCTTCGAATTTGACTTCTCTAACCTGAGAGGTGATTTTTTTGGCGGGTTAACGGCCGGAATCGTTGCCCTCCCTTTAGCCTTAGCGTTTGGCGCACAAACAGCGATGGGCGCAATGGCGGGCCTTTACGGTGCCATCGCCATTGCTATTTTGGCTGCCATTTTTGGAGGTACGCCCACTCAGATTAGTGGACCTACTGCCCCAATGACGGTAGTATCTTCCGCGATCATTGCTAGCGCAATCACTGAATCCGGTGCTACCTCAGTAGCAGAGGCCTTGCCTTTGATAATTGCCACCTTCTTCCTATCTGGCTTCATTGAAATGCTTTTCGGTGTCATCCGATTGGGTAGGTATATACGATACATACCCTATCCCGTGGTCTCCGGCTTCATGAGTGGGATCGGCGTGATCATTATCATAACGCAGATCTTCCCCATGCTTGGCTACAATGCTAAGTTGGATACCGAACTGGTGGATCAACGGATGCCCCATGCCGAAGAAGTGTTGCTCGAAAAAATCTTGCAAGAGGAGGAAGCTGAAGGGGTGCTCAGCGGCGTTATGAGCAGGGAAGACCTGGAGGAAACCACCAGACGAGCACAGCAGGTAACGGTAGAAGATATTCGAGCAGAGGCCGAACGACAAGCCTCGCGCGAAGCCTCTGGAACCGTAGGCACGCTCCAATATATTGCGCGACCATTCTCGGCGCCCAATGGACTCAATTGGCCGAACATCATTCTGGCCCTCGGCACTATCATTATCATATACGGCTTTAAACGAATAACCAAAGTGGTTCCGTCCTCCTTGGTGGCGCTCATTGTGATGACGATAGTCGCCTATTTTGCGTTCCCAGATCAGGTGCCTGTCATTGGGCAGGTACAGGAGGGCCTGCCGCCGCTTCATTTAGACTTCTTTAGCGCCTATGCGGAATCAAGCACGTTGCTGATGATTTTCGAATTTGCCTTCACATTGGCGGCTTTGGGTGCCATTGACTCCTTGCTCACCTCAGTGGTAGCAGATAACATCACCAAAACCAAGCACGACAGCGATCAGGAATTGATCGGCCAAGGTATTGGTAACATGGGTGCTGCCCTGATCGCTGGTCTTCCTGGTGCAGGTGCCACCATGCGGACCGTGATTAATGTACAATCTGGTGGTAAAACCAAGATTTCCGGCGTCATTGCCGGCGCTTTCCTCTTGATGGTGTTACTAGGTTTGGGACCAATTGTCGCTTTTATTCCTAATGGCGTACTAGCTGGCATCCTTCTCACCGTTGGTATCGGCATTATCGATTATAAGGCCTTCCGTCACCTCAAGCAGGTGCCTCGTACGGATATCATTGTGATGATTGCTGTCTTGTTACTCACCGTATTCGTCGACCTACTTGTGGCCGTTGGTATTGGTATGGTAATGGCTGCACTGTTGTTCATGAAAAACATCTCCGATGTAGTCGAGCATCGCACACAGACTGCCTCCGACTCGCTACGTGATTTCGCTCGTGAAAAGCCATGGGCTGACGAAGGAAACCTGGTGGACACCTATGGCGATCGCATCTACATCAAGCACTTGGATGGTCCGCTCTTCTTTGGTTTCGCTACTCGATTCCAGGAAATGATCAATGCCTTACCGAAAATAGAGGTCGTGGTCATAAGAATGGGCAGGGTGCCTTATGTCGATCAATCGGGACTCTATGCCATGGAAGATGCCGTGTTGGAACTGCAGGCGCAAGGGATACTTGTCGTCTTCACCAATCTACATGGCCAACCACTCGATATGTTCCAGGGAATTAACCTGGTCCCTGGTCTGGTCGGCGAAAAATACCAGTTCAAAGACTTTACTAGTTGCCGAGCCTGGTTACTGGCCTACCTTGAAGAGGGTGAGCACGAACGGATTCCAGGAGTCGATCAAGGTGACCCTCTCGACGATATTGATCTTCGAGAAATCTAATTGGTGTGAGCTTGGGGCACGTTTTGACGAATGGCAGCGTCATTTGCCCCAAGCTTCCATTATACCTTGGTACATGTTAGAGGGTAGAGAGGCTGAATCGCGATGCGAATTCTTATCTCTCTACCCTCTTTCTATTTATCCGAAGCCCGCCTCCTGCTATCTAAACCGCTCGCTTTAATTAGGCTCGCAGGATATCTAATCGGTACGCCCCGGGACTTGCCGGCACTAAATAAAGATGGCCGACTTCCCGATTGGAAGGCCGACCATCGCAGTCATCATTATCGCAAATTCTTTCAGGTTCTTTGGTGTGTGGTTTAGTCTACCCAGCGGATACGACTATCTTCCCCTACGTTTTGTTCGAGGACTTCGACGCCCTGCTTCATCTTGGCACGGCTTTCGTCTGTTAAGTTCAACTTTGCACTCGATACTGCACCACGGTCAGTGTTCATCCGGGCACGGTTACTGAGTGTCGCTTCAAGGAGATCAATATTGCCCGTTAGTTCGAAGTCGGCTTCGTCTCCGAGAGTTAGTTGGAGCACATCAGCCCGCACATCAGTTTTGATCTCGAAATCGCCCGTAGCGTTGATGATCATAGCGCCCTGGTCGAATCCTTTGATAGAGATATCATCGGTAGCGCTTAGATCCAGTTGTTCCAAACTCGGCATCGTGATATATACGCGGATCGGTGAACCAGTTCGCTCTAAACCACTCACAATGCTCAAGTCTTGCCCATCCGCATTGATCTCCATTTGCTCCAGGTACTGGTCGTCGCCTCTCAAGCGAATTTCATAGTTGTCGCCTTGTAAGATTTCTACCTTCATTAGCCCACTAATGCTCAACTTGTTGAAGTCAGCGAAAGGGAATAACTGGTCGTCATCATTAGCACCAATTTCTTCCTTCTTGTCTTCCTCTTCTGTTTCTTCCGCCGGGCAAGTCTGGCACGTCAAGCCATCCGTTTCCATGCGATAGGTTTCATTTGGATATTCCCAAAAACGGTGTGGTCCATTGTGGAACATGCCTCGACTTCGGTTGACAAAATGATCGCCGAAGGTCAGGTAAGAGCCTTCTGGCACAAACAAGGTGAAGCGTACTTCTTGTCCCCGCCATTTTGGAATCTCACCAAAGGGCACTTCTGTTGGTATCAGTATGCTGCCGGCTTCTATTTGCAATGGTACATTTAGCGCTCTTGCCAGGCCTTCGGCTTCATCAATGCTTCCACCTCGTGAAGTCGTTTTTTGTTCAAGGTGCCAGTTGGCATCTTCTGAGCGCTTCACCGAAATGTAGGTTCGCGCACCTGGAAGCTCAATGGCATTGTCGGGGCCGAACCGGTAGCGTTCATTACCTGATTCCTCTGGTTGGTAGAAACCTACCTTTACCGTATCTGCTTCGAAATCAAGTGTAGTTAAGTCTTGGCTCATTTCCCGCTCTACCGCAAATTCGCGGGCTAAAGTTCCCCCAATTGCGAAGAAGCTAACGGTATTAATGATCCACAAGAGCAGCATCCCGGTACGCCAGCCTTTCCCCATACGGGTGCCAAAAGCCAAGCGAGAGACTCCGATCACTACCGTCACCAGCGGCAAGCCGATGAAAAACAGTAGGTTGACCATTAAGATAATAGAAAGGGCTTCTTGCCCCGGGAAGAAATTTGTCAGGAATGGAGCCATAAAAGAAGCTCCGGCAATGATCCCAAACCATACTAAGGCAAAGAGTAGAATGAATACTACCGCAATGATAATGAGGATGGTGCGGAAGATCCGCTTAATGGGTAGACTGGAAAGCGAACGCGAAAAATCACCTATAACAACGAACCCGCGCGTAGAGGTCTGATCCTCTTCTTCATCGTTCTCTTTACGGCTTTTTTTTTACCGGAAAGTTCTTCTCCCAGCTCAGTAACACGCGTCGATATGTGCTCAAATTCCTCTTGGATGATGCGGCTTATGTTGGATACGTTAATCCGCTCACCTCGCATGGCCAGTCGGTCGCCGGCCGTTTTGGCTTCGGGCATTATGGCCCACATAATTAAGTACAGTGGAATACCGAAGCCACCAGAGATCGTAATCAAAACAAACAGGAGGCGAACCCAAATGGGGTCTGGTATACCGAAGTAGGCAGCCAATCCGGCAGCGACACCACCGATAACCTCTTCATCGGTATCGCGGAATAAACGCTTCCCGGTTTTGATCTTAAAGCCTTTAACACCGTCGTCTTCTGCTGCTTCAGCAGAGGAGTCATCGCCCATGGGGTCGGCGCCAAAGTCTTCGGGCCGTCCCATGATGGCGATAGCATCTTCAATATCCTGTCGGGTAACAATCGGGCGATTGGCCAACTGCTCACGGAATAATTCCGCGAGGCGAGCCTCTATGTCGTGGGTGATTTCATCGTAGCCCTCTGTTTGACTAAAATGCCGGTGAATCGCATCTAAGTAGCTGCGTAAATGTTCGTAGGCGTCCTCATCAATAGTAAAGGGGTAACCGCCTAAATTGATATTGAAAACTTTATTCATTGCTGAGGTGATTATTTTGCGTTGCTTGATGAACTGCATTTACTAATTCATTCCAGGTCTCCAACAAACCGTCGAGGAAGGTTTTTCCTTCTTCGGTGATGGAGAAGTATTTGCGCGGAGGGCCTTCCGTACTTTCCCGCCAGGTGTATTCCAGCAGGCCCCCATTTTTTAGTCGGGTGAGAATTGGATACAAGGTCCCTTCTTTAACCAACATCTGGCTGTCTTCCAGGCGTTCCAGGATCGTCGAAGAGTAAATCTCTTCTTCCGATGCGATGGTGGAAAGGACGCATAGCTCCAAAACCCCGCGGCGCATTTGTTGTCTGGTCTTGTCTAAGTTTTCGAGCTTCATGTCACAAATATAGGCTATCACCTACTACTATGCAACACCAAGTACTAAAAAAATTACACTACCTTAGACGAACAGGTACCTTTTGACGACGAATAGCGGAGTGATTAGCCACAGAGCGCACAAAGGACACAGCGTGTGGGTAGCGCTCGCTGTCGACGAGGTCGACATCTCCCTCAGGAGCGATCTTCTCCAGGCAGGCCGATCGCATAGGCCCCCTCTGTCGACGGGGTCGACACCTCCCCAGGGGGGAGAAGCGTAAGACTCCGTGCTCTCAGTGCGCTCTGTGGTTAAGAAATCTATCCTAAACCTAGTAAGCGCCGATTAGAAGCCTCATCGGCTTCGCTACCAGCAAAATCGTCAAATGCTTTGGTGGTTACTTCAATGATGTGTTGTTGGATAAAAGGAGCTCCTTCGGCAGCGCCTTGCTCGGGGCTCTTGATGCAGCACTCCCATTCCATGACGGCCCAGCGGTCGTAATCGTACTGCGATAATTTGGAGAAGACACTTTTGAAATCAACCTGGCCATCGCCGAGGGAGCGGAAGCGGCCGGCGCGCTGTAGCCACGATTGGTAGCCGCCGTAAACACCCTGCCGACCATCCGGATTGAATTCGGCATCCTTGACGTGGAAGGCATAGATACGCTCGTGGTAGATATCAATAAACTCCAGGTAATCGAGATGCTGTAGAACAAAATGACTGGGATCGTAATTGATACCCGCGCGTGGGTGTTGATCTACGGCTTCAAGGAACAGTTCAAAAGAAACACCATCGTGCAAGTCTTCATTCGGGTGCAATTCATAGCCGACATCAATTCCGTTCTCCTCAAACTCATCGAGGATCGGGCGCCAGCGCTTAGCCAATTCCTTGAACCCTTCTTCGATCAGACCTTCCGGCCGCTGCGGCCAGGGGAAAACAAAGGGCCACAGGAGCGCTCCGCTAAAAGTGACGTGGTTTTCCAAGCCCAGCCGGCGGCTGGCCTGTGCACACCA
>SPJK01093374.1_pt1 | contig 26343 bp, 15 predicted proteins | sample 3741771 | NCBI WGS metagenome assembly SPJK01 (sample SAMN10925997, study PRJNA522277) | cold seep metagenome | isolation source: Elba SIP-enriched marine methane seep metagenome, extraction at timepoint T2 | place: Italy: coast of Elba, Mediterranean Sea
ATACCAATCATAGACCCATCGCAAGGAAGACAATAATGTATGCAATGCCACGGATGGATCAATCGATTTAAACTGCCCTGCTTCCATTCCTCCTATCAGAATTGCCTTAAAACGGCCTTCATACTCTTTACGCAAGGATTTGAATTCCGTAAGATGTGGCTCCTCCAAGTGCCGCCATTCATCGTTAAAGGCCGTAATCGACGTGAAATCGCGGGTAGCAATATCCAAATGTAGTCGAATCAGCGCCTCTACCCGTGCAGGAGCTTCAGCATAAGACTTTTCTACTTCATGAATTCCCGCATTGAATCGATGGGCATTGTTGAAGCAAATCTCCCGCAGAATCTCTTGCTTACTGGAGATATGGTTATAAAGACTTGAGGCCTGCAAATGAACTGCCTGTGCCAAGTCACGCATGGAAGTAGCAGAATAACCTTTGTCACGGAATAACTGGGCGGCAGCTTCCATGATGCGCTGTTTCTTGGAGACTTCTATCATAGGCGTTGTAAATCGTGTACTTCCTGCAATGTACGGCGAAGCCTGCATTTTGCCAATTAGGCATCAAAGCTTAGGCTGACTTTTTCACTAGTGGGATGCGACTGGCAGGTCAGCACATACCCAGCCTCCACTTCATCGGGCTCCAGGCCATAATTGACATCCATAACCACTTCTCCTTCCAGAATCTTCGCTTTACAAGTGCAACACACTCCTCCTTTACAGGCAAATGGCAGGTCGGCACCGTTCGCCAAAGCTGCATCCAGCACTGAAGCACCTGCTCCATTCATCGGAAATTGCATGGTATTCCCATCGACCGTCAACGACACCGTGGTGTCAAGTTGCTGTTCCGCCGACGGTTCTGGCGCCTTACGAGTTCGGGTGGTGCCAAACAACTCCAGATGCACCGATTTTCGATCTACTCCACTTTTCAGTAATTCTTCGCGCACAGTCAATATCATTTCCTCTGGCCCGCATAAGAAGAAATGATCAACTGCGGCAGGGTCGATGAGCTTTTCAAAGAACACCTGGCATTTCTCCCGGTCTATACGTCCGCTAAACAGCTCACTGCCCGGATGTTCTTTACTCAACAAATAGTAGACACTCAGGCGGCCTAAATGCAGGTTTTTTAAGCCCTCGATCCGCTCTCGAAAGATGATGCTTTCTACCCGTTGATTACCATAAAAAAGCGTAAAGCGACTGTTTGGCTCCTCCTCCAACACAGTTTCCATTATCGACATAATGGGTGTAATACCACTACCCGCAGCAAAGGCCACGTAATGTCGGGTAGAGGCCGGGTCGAGCTCGGTGTAGAAGCGTCCTTCTGGCGGCATCACTTCTAATTGATCGCCTACTTGCAGGCTTTCATTAGCATAAGTAGAGAACCGACCACCAGGGACATGTTTCACCGCAACGCGCAGCTCGCCAGATTGGGGACTAACGCAAACAGAATAAGATCGACGTACTTCTTCTCCGCCTAATTCGGTACGAAGGGTAAGGTACTGCCCTTGACGAAACGAGAATACTTCCTTCAAGTCAGCAGGTACGGTGAAAGCTATGGAAACACAGTCCGTCGTTTCTTTTTGGATATCCGAAACGGTAAGAGAATGAAATCGAGACATAGTATACGAATGAACGTTCGTTCGCAAAGATAAGCTCAAAACTCATTCGCGGTGAATAGTAGGCATAAAAAAAGCGCATTGCTGCTGCAAAGTTTGCAGTAGCAATGCGCTTTTGGACTTGTCGAAAATGACAAACCCGCTCGTAATGCTTACGCTTGAAGGCCGTTAACGTGCTTCGTTAAGCTACTCTTCAAGTTAGAAGCTTTATTAGCATGCCAGGTATTGCGCTTGGCCAATTTGTCGATCATACTGAGGACTTTTGGCAGATAAGCTTGCGCATCCTTAGCCTCGGTCATTTCGCGTAGTTTAGCGATTGCCGAGCGTGCCGATTTCTTATAGTAGCGGTTGTGCAAGCGCTTCTTAGCATCTTGCCGAACTCGTTTCTTTGCTGATTGATGATGTGCCATGCGCTATAATGCGATTTAACGTAACTCTCAAAAATTTCGGATGGCAAAGGTAACACGAATATTGCAAATAGAAAACAGCTTTCCTCTTTTTTTCTGAAAACGTTAAGGCGGCCAGCGTTTGGCACCTTTGACGTATCTTACTCCGGGAAAAACTTCAGACACCATCATGAGAAAAACTGCCTTACTCACCACCTTATGCCTCATCATTTCTGCGGCATCACTACACGCTCAGGTCTGGCTTGAAATTGGCCCGAAAGCAAGTTTTGGTCTATCGGGTTATTACAACTCCGTTTTAGCCAATGAAGCTGATCACGATTATAGCCTAAACCTAGCCTACAACTACGGTGCGGCTATCGGTGTAAATATCGGCGATTATCACGGGATTAATTTCGAAGGGCTCTTCGGCACCTATTTCCAAAATCTGACGTATCGTAGCGCAGATGGCCCACAACGGAATAGCCTAGAGTGGGATGTTATTGATTTGTATGCCCTTTACCGCTACTACCCTTCCTCGGGCTACTATTTTGAATTGGGGCCCAAATACTCCAGTGTCCGAGAGATTAGCCAAACACTTGGTATCGATCCGATCGACATCAAGAATCAATACGAAGACAGCTACATTTCAGGTGTTCTTGGCTTGGGAGCGTTCCTTTCCGGTTCGGAAGTCCTGGTCATCAAAGCCGGCTTACGCTTCGAATACGGACTGACCGATTTAGTTTCTGCCGATGGCATGGCGGCCAACTTCCCGGCTTTCTACAGTGATTTACCAGATATGGGGAGTACTATTCCTTTCCGCGCCAGTTTTGGCCTGGAGATCTCGTTCGGCATCGGTGGTTTTGCCAAAGCTGTTTGTGGCAACCGGGGCTTCGTCCTAGGAGGCCGGTATCGTTAAAGGATACCTCAAAGAATGTTAAGAGAAAAGGCGCTGCCATCCTGGAGCGTAAAAGGTAGTGCGCCCGGCAACCGTGGCTTTCTCTACTATACTTTTCCCATCGGGTGTAAGGTAACCTTCGTGTCGCCATATTTTCCAGAACCACTCCTCGGGATAAGCCCGATAGTCTGGGTTATGTGCTACAGCTAACTGAAGTACTTCTTGCATGCAGCTATATATTCTTTTCCGATCAGCTAAGCGCAATGCCTTTACTGTACTAGCTGGGTGAATGCGGGTTTGATAGCAGATTTCATCTGCATATAGGTTACCTACCCCTGCCAATAGCTTTTGATTAAGTAAGAATCCTTTCAAACTGGTTTTCCTGTCTGCCATGGCAGCCAGGAAGTCTTCTTCTGATATCTCCAGTGCGTCCTCCCCCAGGCCTGCTTCGCGGATATATGCATCGCGATCCTCCAAATAAAGTATCCGGCCAAACTTACGGGCGTCTTCGAATGCAAGCCGGTTACCACTTTCAAACAGAAAAGCGAAACGCTCAAATCGCGGGCGGTCCTCCAGCTCACTATACAGGCGTAGGTCACCAGTCATTCCAAAATGCAAGAGTACATCGTGGCCATTATCCAGGTGGGCGAATAAGTATTTCCCTCTCCGGTAACTGGAAACAAAGGTTCGCTTAGCTAAGCGACTGGCAAAGGTCTCTCCGTCCACATTGCGGATCACATGATCGTCACTAATGATCACCTGTTGAATCCGTTCACCAAGTGCCGCTTCGTTGAAATATTGTTGAAAGGTATGGACCTCGGGAAGTTCAGGCATAAAATAAGGACTTTAGCAGCGATTGGCTATAGAACATTGAGCTGTCGCCATAGTTCACTACTTGGGTGATCAGCGTCGTGTAGGCGGTGTTATGGGTAGATTTCAAGGTGGTTGTTACTGAAAAACAAAAAAAATCCCTTGCTTTGATCTATGGATGAGAAAACTGCAACTATCACCTTGCCTGGCGATCCCTCATTGCCCAGCTCAACAGAGGATATCACCAAACTAACGGCATACCTTCCCTCCGACCTTCCCTATGCGGTGGAAGATTTTTTCCGCCTGCCTGAACAAACCGCTTTTCAGCTTTCACCGGATGGCCAATTTATTGCCTTTCTGGCGCCTTTTGAACGCCGAAACAACATCCATGTGCGAGCAATAAACAGCACGGAGGTTCATCGCATCACACATGAGACAGCTCGAGGGATACCAGGCTTCTTTTGGGCCAACAACGATCGGATAGTATTCATTAAGGATAGTGGAGGTGATGAGAACTTTCAGCTCTTTGCCGTTGATAAAAATGGCGACAAGCCGAAAGATCTTACCCCTTTCAGCGGTGTAACCATTCAGATTATTGATGAATTGCCGAATGCCGAGGATGAGTTGATCATTGGGTTGAACAAAGACAACCCACAACTTTTCGCCCCCTACCGGATCAACATCAACACAGGAGAATTACGTCAACTCGCTACCAACGACAATCCACTGGAACCCATTGTTAGCTGGGTGACAGATCACACCGGATGCCTGCGGGTGGCCGTACGAATGATTGGCGGAGTCAATCAACAGATCTTATATCGAGCATCGGAAACCGATGACTTCCAAGCCGTAATTACTACCGACTTTCGGGAAAGCCTGACGCCGCTGTTCTTCCACTTCGATGACGGTCATTTGCTGTATGCTGCCTCGAACCTAAATAGAGACAAGAGCGCCATCGTAAGTTTCAACATGCTGACCGGGCAAGAGGAAGGTGAGCCCGTATTCGCTCATCCCGACGTTGATGTTTATGACCTGCACTATTCTCGCAAATACAAGAAACTTCTAAGCGTCAGCTATACTACCTGGAAGCGACAACGTCATTTCTTTGATACGGATCGCCAGGCTATGCAGCAACGGTTACTAGAAGCCTTGGGGGCATACGAAGTTGTCGTCGTAAACAGTGACCGGGAAGAGCGCAACTTCTTGGTCCGTACCTATAGCGACCGTTCATTTGGCAGTTATTACTACTACCAACTTGACACCGACCAACTCCAGAAGATCGCAGACGTGAGTCCATGGATCAAGGAAGATGACATGGCAGCCATGCAAGCCGTTTCCTATACAGCTCGGGATGGTCTACAGATACATGCTTATCTGACTCTTCCTAAAGAGAAAAAGGCCGAGCAATTACCGGTAGTTATCAACCCTCATGGCGGTCCCTGGATACGCGACAATTGGGGGTATAACCCAGAGGTTCAATTGCTGGCTAGCTGCGGGTTTGCTGTTCTGCAGATCAACTATCGTGGCAGCACGGGCTATGGCCGTCAATTTTGGGAGGCTGGATTTAAACAATGGGGCCGCACTATGCAACACGACCTCACCGATGGTGCATCATGGCTCATTGATCAAGGAATAGCCGATCCTGAACGGATTGCCATTTACGGCGGCAGCTATGGCGGTTATGCTACGCTGGCTGGAATAGCATTCACTCCTGCTCGATACGCTTGCGCTATTGATTATGTGGGAGTCAGCAACCTCTTCACGTTCATGAAGACTATCCCACCTTATTGGCAACCTTACCTGGAAATGCTATATGAAATGGTGGGCCACCCAGAAGAAGATGCCGACTTAATGCGAGCAGCCTCTCCTGTATTCCATGTTGACCAGATTAAGACACCGCTCTTCGTGGCTCAGGGGGCCAATGACCCGCGAGTGAATATCGATGAATCGGATCAGATTGTACGCAGCTTGCGTGCACGCGGTATAGAAGTGCCTTATTTAGTGAAATACGACGAAGGGCATGGCTTCCACAACGAAGAAAATCGCTTTGAATTCTATCGGGCCATGTTAGGTTTTCTAGCTAAACACCTACTATAGAAAACCGGTTCATTTAAGCCAATAGACCAATAGCGGTAATAGACAAAATAGTACTAGTCGCTATTGATCTACTAGCTTAAAGGTCCATTAGGAGGTAAGTCCAATCTTGGTGCCGGACTTAATAATCGCACCTTTTTTCAAGACGACAATGCCTTCTCGAATGTAGTAGGTTTTTGTTTCCTTGTCGGCAAGGGTAGTACTTCCGTGAATGCGGACGTTGTTCCCGATCCTTACATTCTTATCGATGATCGCATTACGGATATAGCAATTCTCCCCAATACCCATCGCCGGTTTTTTGCCGAGCGCCTCCAATTCTTCCAGCGTTTCGTAATAGTCATTACCCATTACGAAGGCATTAGAAACTTCGGTTCCCTCACCAATTCGAGATCGCAAACCAATAATGGAGCGATCAATTTGCTTTGCGTGCACAATACAACCTTCAGCAATAATCGACTGATTGAAGAAGGTGCCAAAGACCTTGGCCGGTGCCAATAAGCGCGGCCGAGTATAAATCACATTTGTGTTGTCAAAGAGGTTGAATTCTGGAATAGCTTCGGTTAGTGCAATATTCGACTCGAAGAAAGAGCGAATGGTCCCGATATCCTCCCAATACCCATCATAGGCATAACTCGCCACTTTGAACTTGTTATTGATGGCATAAGGGATAATCTCCTTACCAAAATCGGTTGCATCAGGGTTCTCCTCAAACAAGCGAGCCATAAACTCCCGGGAAAAGAAATAGATACCCATCGAGGCCAGCCAGTGTTTCTCTTGTTTGGCATAACGTTCTTCCACTGGTGAGGTCCAATCTTGCAAGATATCGGGACCCGGTTTTTCAACAAAGGTCTCGATCATCTGCTGCTCGTTGACCTTCATGATACCAAAGGCCGGTGCTTCCTTAGCCTTCACAGGAATAGTGGCAATAGTCAGATCGGCCCCTTTTTCAATATGGTATTCGGCAAAGCCTTTCAAATCCATTTGATAAAGCTGATCACCAGACAGAATAAGCACATAGTCGTGGTCGTGGTTATTCATGTGGTGCAGGCACTGACGCACTGCATCCGCAGTACCCTGAAACCACTTGTCACTATTCGGCGTTTGTTCCGCCGCCATGATGTCTACAAAACCATGACTGAAATGGTCAAAGTTGTAGGTATTCTTTATATGCTGATTGAGTGAAGCACTATTGTACTGTGTCAGTACAAACATGCGACGAATACCAGAATTCAAGCAGTTGGAAATGGGAATATCGATGAGCCGGTACTTACCTCCAATTGGCACAGCAGGCTTAGAGCGTTGTTCGGTAAGTGGATATAGACGGGTTCCTGCTCCCCCGCCTAAGATAAGGCTGATCATTTTGATCATAAGCTCAGGGTGTTTTAAAGTTGTTGACTTGAGAATTCTATGCTATACAAATCTATACTATAGCATGGCCGGAAATCGGCGAGTCTAGTGGTGGTTAGGTCTTGAAAGCCTAATATATAAAACCGTCGTAGAATAGCCTGAGAATTCAGCTTCATTTTCCAATCTGAGAAAAATATTAACTGCTTATTGCATTAAAGGCAAAAATGTGTTATTTTACGTAAGTACTTACGTAAATACCTATGCAATGCAATTAGACTTTTACGATCGCGCTGGAATTATCGGGCTAGGTACTCGTCTTCGCCGGATCAGCGAGCTGTTCACTCAGGAAAATATCGCCATCTACGAATTGCACGAGTTAGACTTTGAGCCACGCTGGTTTGCCGTCTTCTATCTCCTGGTAGAAGTTGGCCCATTGCACGTTTCCGATTTGGCTGACCGCATCGGACAGTCGCACGCCGCGGTTAGCCAGGTAACCCGAGAGATGAAGAAAAGAGGCCTGCTTCTCACGGAAAAAGACGCACGCGATGGCCGCAAGCAACTCTTGAGCTTAAGTAAACAAGGGCAAGCCATGGCGCCGCAGATGAAAGACCTATACGAAGACGTCTACCTGGCCGCCAAAGACCTGGTGGACGAGAGTGGTCACGACCTGTGGTCGGCGCTGCAGGCTTTGGAAGAAGCCCTTGAAAGGCGTTCTCTGCTCTCGCGCGTGAAGTCCTTTCGCAAGCAACGGCTCGCCAAGGATATCGAAATCGTCGACTACAGCCCGCAATATGCACAGGCCTTCCGCGATATCAATGTAGAGTGGATACAGCAATACTTCACTATGGAAGAGGCCGATTACAAATCGCTGGACCATCCACAAACCTACATTATTGATCCAGGCGGGCATATACTTGTGGCCCTTTTTAAAGGGGAGCCTGTAGGTGTAGTGGCACTCGTAAAAATGCAGGATGGGGAGTACGAACTCGCTAAAATGGGCGTACGCCCAAAGGCACAAGGCATGGGCTTAGGCTGGTTGCTCAGCCAGGCACTAATCGAGAAAGCCCGAAACCTTGGGGCGCACCGTCTCTATCTGGAAAGCAACACCACCCTTGGGCCAGCCATTCAGCTGTACTACAAGCTGGGCTTCAAACGACTTAGCGGGAAGGTCCCTACTCCCTACGCCCGTAGCAACATTCAAATGGAAATGCTATTGTGATGGGCCATTTTGACCGTTTCCTTCGTACAAATCGATAAAGGCATCTTGGCCCTTACACATTATTTAAGGGAGGCACTACCATTGGCTTGCTTACCGCAGGTTCCTCCAAATTGACCGTAGGTCGGCAAAAAGCATTGGATTAGTGGAAGTCTTCTATCTTGCTAGTCATGCCAAGCTATCGTAGACATTGGGGCTTGCTAGCCGGGTTGCTCCTCTGGGGGGCGGCCAGCGCTTTGCTTGCTCAGTACTACGAGTACCAGCAATTTACCACTGCCGATGGCCTGCCCACTAATTACGTCTACGGCGTAGTAGAGGATGAAAATGGCTATATCTGGGCCTATACCGAGAATGGCCTGGCCAAGTTTGATGGTTATGATTGGCAGGTATTGACAACCGCCAATGGGCTGCCGGCCAATGACGTCGTCTTTGCCGAAAAAGCACCCGACGGGAAAGTCTGGCTCTACACCTATAACAATCGGCCGGCTTACTTATACCAAGACAGTGTTCACATTATTTACGACGAACCTGCTATATACCTCGGTTTACACAATAACTTACCACAATATGCTGCAGGCCCACATTTACTCACCTTTGAGGATAGCATCAGTTTGCTTCCGGCACATGAGATCGACGCCACTTTTCCGAGTCAATTCCCGGAATATGTAAGCTTAGACACAATCATCTTAGCAAGATCTAATCCTTCAATAAAAGAACTCGATTCTTTAAGCGTTGATCAAGTTTACGTTCGTAATCCCGATTCCATAAAAATCTATCGCTTAAAGGAACAGAGTTTCAAGCAATACTTGGCTGAGGACGCGATAGTAATTATCCCAAACAAGGAAATACTCTGGCAGCACCCGGCGACATCTAATTGGCAGCGATTGCCTTTAGCTTTACCGGCGTACATTCCGTTTGCCTATTCCAAGTTCATCAACCGAGAAACGGTCATAATCGGTGATATCACTTCTTTCTTTTGGGTCGATCTGGTTCAAGGTGAATACCGTCTTATTGATCTTCCCTCTTTAGGAATCGAATCTACCAGCACAAGTTGTGTTTCCGTTCAGGAAGATCATATCTGGTTCAACACGGAAGTGGGGGCGCTACGCTTTGACTATCAAGGGCAGCTACAAACTGTCTTAAAAACATTGCCTAAAGAATCGGGCAACTACCTTCACCGTACTTTCACGGACAGCGCGGGGAACATTTGGATCGGCAGTCGGGAAGATGGCCTTTTATTCATTCCGTTTCTCTCCTTGCGCACACGCCGGCGGCTTCTTTCCCACCCAAATGATCATCATTTCGAACGACTCTTAACTACACCTGAGGGAGACCTCATCGGCATCACAGCTACAACCGGTCTTTACCATATCCTACCGGACACTATTGCAGAGCTTGTAGCTGGGCAATCTTCATTCCGCTTTCGGGAAGCAATAGCGACTCCGGAGGGCCTGCTGATTTCCAGTAGTTCAATTACTTACCTTTTACGACGATCGAGCACGCTGCCTGGAGGCTGGTCCGTTCAGCAATCGGAAGATTGGATCGATAGGTATAATTTGGCGCGTCAAGCACATCAGCGGTATCAAGGCTTAGCCCTGATGAGAAATGCGGCAAATATGGCCTATGATCCTACACTTGATCAATTAGTCATTTTCAAACAAGGAACCCGATATACCTTTAAAGCTCCCTTTAGTGCTGTCCCGACGGTTACAACAGCACTCGAATTTGCAAAATGTCTCACTTTCGATCTTTACCGCCAACAATTTATTGAAGGCACTGTGCACGGCTTGCAAGTACGTAAAGGAGAGCAGGCTCTACCTATACTAGCAGAATACACCGACTTACGTAACATTACCACATTAGCAAGCACACCAGATCAACTCTGGATCGGCACCGAAAGTAATGGACTCTTTTGCTATAGCTATCTGGAAGACACCTTACGACAGGTGGCTAGTCTGCCCTACATACGCCGCATTTTTGTCGAAACCGATAGCTCAGTGCTTGTTGCCTCGAACGCCGGGGTGCTCGAAGTCAGTCGTAATGCTCCTCATGCCTACCGCCAATTCACTACGCTCGATGGTTTACCGACCAATGAGATTGAAGATGTGTACTCCCGAGGTGATGCTATTATTTATGTGGCTTCTACCAATGGCCTGCATGAGCTGGATCGAAGTGTGGAACTATCGCAATCACTATCCGCTGATGCACTCCGCATCACTCAAGTACTCGTAGAAGGTGACACCACTACCCTCGAACAGCTACAATACCTCAACTACCAACAAAACAATATCCGCCTGCACTACAATCTTCTTTCCTACGCCAGTCGTGGTAACATTCAATATATGACCCGCTTAGAGCCATTAGAAGAGCAGGCCAGTCCAACTACCAGCCGAGAGGTCAGTTATCTCGATCTTGCCCCAGGTGAGTACACCTTTCACCTGACAGCTACAGATATTTATGGGCAAACGATTGTTTTCCCTCATGTGGCTATCTATATCCGCCCAGCTCTCTGGCAACGGGTGTGGTTCAAAGCTTTGGCAGCTTTGCTCATTCTTGGGTTGGCCATTGGCATCTCCATTAAGGTCACCCGGCGGCGATGGCAGCGCCTTCAGCAGGAAAAACAGCAGCGTGAGGAGCTCTCGAAACGGATGGCCGAGTTGGAACTAGCGGCACTCAAAGCCCAAATGAATCCACACTTTGTGTTCAATGCCCTGGGCGCCATTCAATATTTTATTCAAACAAAAGACGTAGAGGCAGCCGATCACTTTTTGACCAAGTTTGCCAGCCTGATGCGACGTTATCTGGATAGCTCTCGCGAAAGCCTGATCCCCTTAGAGCAAGAAATCGACCTCTTGCAGAAGTACACGGAACTGGAACAGATGCGCTTTGAAGACCTCTTCCAAACGCAAATCAAGGTTCAAGCTGAATTGCGTAGGCAAGACTACTACCTGCCTTCCATGCTCATCCAGCCCTTCGTGGAGAATGCGATCAACCACGGGCTGTGCGAACGCCGCGACGGGAAGGGGCAACTCAGCATACGATTTACGCTCGAAGGAGAAGAATTGATTTGCTGGATCGAGGATAATGGCATCGGGCGCGCACAAGCCCGCAAGCATCGCCGATCTGGGCACCGATCCAGAGGCATGCAGATCGTGGATGAAAAAGTAGACACCCTTCGAACCTCAGAAATCGCCTTGATCGATATCGAGGTGCAAGATTTACAAGCTGACCCGCAGTACCCTGGTACTCAGGTACGCATTGGCATCCAAAACCTGGAAAATGGAGACACTTAGCACACTGATCATCGACGACGAACCCAAGCTCAGGAAAGTACTACAGCTGAAACTGGAGCAGTACTGCCCCAATGTCGACATTGTAGGCACCGCAGGTAATATTACCGAAGCCTATGAATTGATAGTAAGTGATCGCCCGCAACTGGTATTTCTTGATATCGCTATGCCCGGCGGCAGTGGGTTTGACCTTTTAGATCGTTTTGATGCCATCGATTTTGAGATCATCTTCGTCACTGGTTTCAACGACTACGTATTGGATGCCTTGAAGGTGAGCGCGGTCGATTATCTACTAAAGCCTGTCGTAACAGAAGAGGTAATCAACGCAGTACACAAGGCAGGTAGTCGAATTACTGATCGGGAAAAGATCAAGATGTACGATGTATTGAAACACAATGTCAATCACATTGGTGACCAAAAGTCGCAGGTGGCCATCCCGGGTACCAATTCTTATGACTTCATTAAAGTCGCCGACATTATCCGTTGTGAGGGTTGGCAGAAATACACTCGCATTTATTTATTAGACGGCAGTTGTATCATCAGCTCGTATAATATTGGTGTTTTCAGAGATATGTTGTCGCGTTATGGTTTCTTCAGTACGCATAAGTCTCATCTAATCAACACACAGTTGATCCGGCGATACCTCAAAGAAGGGACTGTGGTGATGGATGATGACTCCTCTGTACCTGTAGCTCGTCGAAAGCGCGATGAATTTGCCAATAAGGTTCTGAAGCGTTCCTTTGGAAAGTAGCCGTAGCATGGACTAGTCGCATGCCCTGCTGAGGATTCGTATCTTTGCTGCCAATCAATGCCAAACTCAAAATCAATGGTGTTACGCGCCCACGATCGCACTAGAGCTCAGGAAGGACGCGCTGCTATTCAGCGGCTTTATATTGCTATGCGACATCTGTTTATCCGAGGTAGTTATAAGCCACTTGGGGTATCCGGAGAAGCGATGATCGAAGCATTGATGCAACTGCGTCCGGAAATCTATGGCTCCATCAACGACCCGGAGCGGGTAGAACTGGATGGCTTACTTTACATTTTTCAGCGCCTCCCGAAAGGCATTGAAGAATGCCGACATATTAAGCTAATCTCTCGCGAGGGCTATGAGAACAGCGAATTCAAGCCGATCATCCCGCCCAAGCGGCGACGCAATTCTTACCGGATTGATGAAGAGGCTATGTACATCGAAATGACCCGTGGGCGAAGCGATATCTACGATATCCTCACTCACCTGACCTTCATGTACATCGAGGCAGAGAAAATCCGCCGCAACAGCGAAACGCATCGAGGAAACAAACGCCGAGAATGGGTGATGCTGGAAGAAGTGGTGCGGCGAGAAGCGGCTGGCGAAGAATTCGATCAATCGGTGGCTTTCACCTATCTCAGTGCTCTCTTAGGGCGCACTTACGATGAAACCGTACGTGCCTGTCGGCGCTTTGGCGAAGATCCCGATGTCAATAGCATCTTCCATATCACCTATTGGCTGGGGCTACTATCCACCGAGGAAGAGGAACAGAAAAAAGATCGCGAAATCCAGTTCTCCAGCTCCTTACGAGAAGAAGTAGGGCATCATATCTATGGAGAAAAATGGGCGAATGCAATCAAGGATAAACTGAAGGAACTGGACCTTCTTGACCGGCCAATCCATATCATCAGCGCCAATCTGCATAGTGTGATGAATTCGCTCTATGCTAAGGCAGCTCTAAAGTCAGCGATGCCCAAAGCAGAAGTTGATGATGTGTTCAAAGCGTTGAGTTTACCGGAAAACAACAAAGCCCGTGATCGAGTCAATAAGTATGCGCGCCGTAATGGCATGACGCAACTAGATGACACCAGCGGCACCAATATCTCTGTACAGATTTTCGACTTGATGCGCATCCCTGATCCACCGGATCATCTGGTGTGGGATACAGATCGAGTTGGTGAAGAACGCCCGGTGATTATCGTTATGGATTACGCTTTTGGCGAACAAGCATACGAAACGATGGATGAGCTTCTCCGTCCGGTTGAGCTCCCGGAAGGCGCTGTCAATATGCCCGTTTTTTCCGTTAGTGTTATGGGCAAAGCAGGTATCCTGGATGGTGGCAAAGGCGACATTATGGTGCCGACGGCCCACGTCTTTGAAGGAACGGCCGATAACTATCCATTTCAAAATGACCTGCACGCTGATGATTTTGAAGGCCAGGGACTAAAGGTGTCGGAAGGACCTATGATCACTGTGCTAGGCACCAGTTTGCAAAATCGCGACATCCTTCGCTATTTCCTCAAATCTTCGTGGAATGCCATTGGACTAGAGATGGAGGGTGCTCATTACCAGAAAGCGATACAGTCCGCCAGCAAGATTCGCAATAGTATTTACCCAGAGGTCGTACTGCGGTATGCTTACTACGCCTCGGACAATCCCCTAGAAACCGGCCACACGCTGGCTAGTGGGAGCTTAGGTGTAGATGGCGTATTGCCAACTTATCGTATTACCCAGGTGTTATTAGATCGCATCCTTACCCAACTTACCCGCTAAAGCTTCTAAACCTCATGCGCCCTGACCTCTTTCATATTGATACCGCTATCCTCAGTTCACGTACGGTTGTCCGTCGTTTTCGAGAAGATGATGGTGCTGCCTTCTATGAACTGGTTAGTCGCAATCACTCTCACTTGGAAGATCACTTCCCTTACCTCACTGAACAAGTCAACTCTCCGGAGGCGGGTGAAACCTTTATTCGTCGCACGATCGCCCAATGGCTCCTTCAGGAAGGATTTGCTTTTGGTATATGGCGCAATACAGAAGCTGATCTTATTGGTTATGTCCATTTTCGCGAACTCAACTGGCAAGTCCCTAAGGCAGAACTCAGTTATTTCCTCGATCACGAATATACCAGAAACGGATACATGACCGAGGTTATGGCGCGAATGGTACAATTTGCTTTCCGCCAATTACAGCTCAATAAATTGTCGCTTCAGACACTGGTCGACAACTACCCTAGTCAGCGACTAGCTCGCAAAGTCGGCTTCCGCCGCGAGGGTGATTTACGCAACGAATTTCGCAAGGTTTCTGGTGCCCTCTTCGACGTCATGGTTTTTGGCCTGACACGAGAAGAATATGGAGAATAAATAGATCGCTTGTTCCTTCCACCAGCAAGGCGGAAAAACCGCCTATAGGGTACTCCCAAAAAACCTTTTATCCTGAATACTGGTTGCACTGCCAGTTCATATCTACCCGTGACCCTGCGAGGCTTGTAGCTTTCTCGAAAATCCGTAACTTACTCTCCTAAGTATCGATTCTCAGACAATTTTTGCGGACTAGAGCCGACCAAAGCTGTGTTCATCACTCTCCGCCTGAGGCGAACGCTTATGACCTTCGTCTTAAGCAGGTCCGGAAAAACTAGTGAGAAGGAATTCCTCATCCTAAACACCTTCCCAGATGGCCATGACTGCCGATGCCATTCTTTTCGCCATTAACTCAGCGATCAGATTGGGGCGTAATGCACAACGCGCATACGCTATTAGCCTTACCTCAAGAAGTATTACACTTCCTCTTCCTGAGTCTGATCAACAACCCAATTCGGATAAAGCACAGGAGTATTTTGATAATGATGACGAATTGGTAGGCGGAGCGCAGTACCTCACTCGTATTGAAGAATTGAAGGACCTCCACCATCGGTTTAAGCACGGCATGGGAGCCGATATGCTTACCACCGAGGAGGATCAACGCTACATCGACTACTTCGTCAAGCTGAGCTCCATCCAGAGGCGCGATAATAATGTTGAGATAAAGGAAGACGACAACGAAAACCGCATCGATGCCGATGAGTTGGTTGCCTTACTAAGTATTCGCCAGTATACCTTCGATAAAAATAAGCATCATCGTCCGCTACAGATGGTAGCCGGCACTTTGGTAGAAATTGGCATCGATTACTTCAACCGTACGCCTGGGGCTCTCAATGATCAATCAGCCTCCGGCCGGGCCATCAAACATTTCCTCCACGCCCTGGACGATATTCCTTTTAGCGACAACCCGAATCTTCGCAAGCATTCCTATAAGATCCTTCCCAAGCTGTTCATTTCCGCGGCAGAAACATTGGCGGACATCAGCACTGATATTACCGAGGATCCCAAGGTCCAAGCCTTCATTCAATCGGCAGGCAAAGGCATTGCAGAGGATCTTTTTCAACGACTGGATCAACTCGACCCCGACCGGCAAGAGGAGGCTGTACAATGGGGACGCCTCTTACTGCGCAGTACCATCTCCAATGCAGGAGAATATGTCTTTAATGCACCAGATGAAGTGTTCAACACAAATAAAGGAACCTCAAAGCTCATCCGGTCTACCGGCAATATCCTCTTGGAACAAATCCTCAAGGACCCGAACGGTCTGAATTTGAAAGCTGGTTTCAATGTAGACACCCTGGATCGCATGATGCAATCCACTTTTGCCGTTATGGCTGAGCATCCGCGGATGTTTATCCGCAGGCCCGGATTTGAGCAGATCGTTTCTGGTGTAAGCGACGCCCTCAAAGGCTATTCTTTCCGCCGGCCGGACTACTTCCCGGAACTTGTTCGATTGGTACTTGAAAACACCGGACGTCATCTACAGCTATTCTGGCAAAAGGAAGGCGAGCCGATGGCTCCTCAGGTGCAAAACGCCGAGCAACTTATTATTCAGGCCGTCCAGCTGATCCTCGCCGAGTTATCGCAACCCGTTGACGACGACAATTGGCGCCCGCGTCTTAGCAAATCCCAACTTCTGGGTATCACTGAAGATTTACTGGATCTGGTGGTTACCAACCCCGGATGGATCGAGCGCGAAGTGGATAATAAGCCTTTACTGGGCGCTGTTATTCGGGCGACCATCGATGCCCTGGCCCGTCTGCCACGCGATCAACGACTAAGTGCCTCGACTTTCCAGTGGTTACTGGAAGTTAACCTCCGGGCCGTTGCCGCCAATGAATTGGTCTTGCAAAAGATTACCTGGGCTGATGATGACACCGAAGAGATGGTCTTGCAACAGGCGCTATCGGCTGTCTTTGCCTACGTGTTCCATCGCGACGAAACAACGGCTGGTGATCGGATTAACCTCTTGGTCGATCTACTGGATTATGTGTTGGAAATCATTATCCAACGCCACCCTGATCATCGAGGCTTGCTTTTGCTTGACCTTGTTTTATTTGAATCTGAAGGTGTTGATTTCGGTGGTGGTTTCAATCGAGAGCTCGCTGACGCCTTAGTCAACGCCGCACTTTCTGCGCTTGCTGCTCACCCCGATCTCATTACCCGGAAGAAGGTACTTGGCATTGTCATCTCCGAAATCGCTTCTGCTCTGGATGCTTCCAGTTTCCGTCGCTCCGACTTGATGATCGAATTGGTCCGTTTGAGCCTTGAATCCTTAGCCTTAAACGCAGAGCTCGTTATCGATGCCGATACCGGCCAGCCAAAGTTCTTGCTCGTAGTGTTTATGCGCGAATTATTGCTTGCGCTAACGACCAAGGAAGAAGGCGAGGACGTTTGGCAACCACAGCTGACACCTGCCGAAACCTACCTGATCATCGATCGAATGACGACCGAGCTGATCGCCAACCCGAACTGGCTGATTAAGGGCCCGGATGGTCAGGTTGTCTTTGCAGAAGTACTCAGTGCGGTACGCAACGCTCTTAAGACAGTACCTGCTGGAACGAAGCTCACTCCTGATCAACTGGAGCAACTCATCATACTGGCTATGCGTACTGTTGCCACCAGTCAAGTAGTACTGGACAAGGTTAGCTGGGGCACCGACACGGAAGAGAAAGCTATTCTGGAACGGGCATTTACGATTGTAGGTTCCTTCGTCTTTAACGACCTAAAACTTAGCGGCACCGAGCGGATCGAACGTTTTGTAGAGCTGTCGGACTATGTGCTTGAGCTCGTTCTTTCGCACCACCCTGACTCCCGCGGTTTGATGCTGATTCAACTCATCCTATTTGGCGAGCAGGATATCGACTATTCTCGCGGTATTGATGATGCCTTCCTAACGGAGTTATTGGAATCGGCATTGCGCGTATTCCAATTGCATCCTAACCTAATTAGCAAGGATGATGCTATTCAAGCCATTGTCAGTGATACGGCAGCAGCCCTCGATGCGGCGGATTTACGCCAGCCCGGGATTCTACCCGAACTGGTTCGCTTGATTTTAGAGAATACTGCCGTCAATGCTCATTTAGTCATCGATGCTCATACCGATCAGCCTCGTTTCTTGCTGGTCGTAGCATTGCGCACATTCCTCATGGAACTATCAGCGCTAAACACCAACAATCGCTGGAGCCCACGCTTATCAGGTGACAGCCTGTTGCTGATCGCAGAGAACATGATGGATGAGGTCGTTGCTCATCCAGAATGGCTACAAGCCGGTCCCAATCAGCAAAACACGCTTTGGCAAGAAGTCGTTAGCGCTGTGCTAAATGGCTTAGGTGAATTACCGAAAGGCCACCGCCTCGCTCCCGAAACTTTAGAGAATATCTTACTCATTGCGCTCTATACCACGGCGAATAGTCCAACCCTTCTGGATAAGATCAAATGGGCTGATGACGAGCAGGAGAAAGTGATCCTGAATAAGGCGCTGGAACTGATCATTAGCTATGTCTATCCACCGAACACCGATCCTTCTCCGCAGCGAACTGAAATGTTCCTCAACCTCTTGGAGTTCACATTGGATACGATTATCAGTCAGTATCCTAATCGACGAGCCTTATTACTACTCGATCTGGTCTTCTTCGAATCGGAAGTCGACCTGGCACAAGGCTTCGATCAGGAATTGGCGGAAGAATTGGTTGCCGCAGCCATTGAGGTTATCCATGCCCACCCTGGCCTGATCACCGATGACGCTGTTTTCCGTAAAATTCTGCGTGACGTCGCCGGTGCCCTTCGGGCATCACGAGTGCCGCTCAAGCATTTACTACCAGAGATTTTCCGATTGGTCTTGCGCGAATCAGCCGGGCACCTGGAGACGCTGATGAATATCAGCAGCCCTAACAGCCCGCGCATTCTCTTAGCGGTGGCTATCGAACAGGCATTGCGTGTACTCACTCGAACCAGACGCGGTATCTGGAGCCCAAGCCTGAGTGAAGAGCAGCTACTTTTTACGCTGGAGACCATCATACAGCGCGTTATAGAAAACCCACGCTGGATTGATGATAACAAACTGGTTCAGGTTACGCTCGAGGCCTTGTATACCGCGATGGGTGAAATCCGGCACGGCCATAGCTTACCCTTCGCCACTGTTCATTTGCTTATTGAAGCTGCCTTCGACGCCGTGGGACAGCGGCGCCAATTGGTCTTAAACTTCGTCGACGCAGGCGGTGGTGAGCAGAAGCTCATACTGGAATACGGCTTGGGCGACATCTTCCTGAAACTCTATGACGAGCAAGGAGATACGTCCGGAGCCTGGACACTCACGCAGGCCGAAACTTTGCAAACTATACTGACGCATTACTTCATGCGCCTCGCTATCGGCCCTGCCGACAAAGCCACTGTGGACAAGATCAACAAGGTCATTTTTGATGCGTTAAACAACATCAACAACAACCTGGCCTTTACCTTGGACGAGCTTATAGAAGAGCTGGAAAATGTGTAACAAGCATTTGTCCGCCGCATAATCATTGCATAATCTGAAACGCCTAAAAAACAAGCAATATGTTTCGTACCAATCGAATTGCTCTATTCTTAGCTGGTGCCCTTATGCTAGCCTTATCCTCTTGCGCCAACTTAAAGGATTACGGTGCTGCACAAACTGCCTTTTCCTCGGGTGCCGCCTTGGAAATACAACAACAAGCTGCCGATGCGGATGCTGCACCAGCTGGGGCAGTAAGTTTGTCTGAATTAATGGGCACTGAGGTGCCTGCTAACGTGAGCGGTGACCCAGGCACCTTCTATCAGGACGCCTTAAATAGCGTAGACAAGGCCCTCCAAGCTCAGCCCGCATTGGCTAAGGGAAGCGCGGACGACAATGCCATGGCGCTAAGGGCACTCTGTCTGTGGCAATTGGGTCGTTATGACGAAGCCGATGAGCAAGCGGAGGCTGCGATGCCCGCTTTAATGGATAGTCAGGATGGCGAGGATGACCAGCGGGATCTAAGCTTAATGCAAGCTTTATCAGGTTTGACCAAAATAGATCGTGCCAGCGATGCCTTGAGTTTTGCCCGCAATAGAAGTAGTGAGGTGGAAGCATTGATCTCAGGGTCTGAGGATGACCGCTTAGCACTTTACGATGAAATGAAGCAACAATACATCGATTTCAGCACCAGCGATGAAGATGGCAAACCATCGGTACAACGAGCGTTAAGCATCATTGATGCCGCCATTGAAGATTGTCAGCACGAACCTACCAAGCTATACCTCACCTTGTCTCAGTTAGCTGGAATTGAAATTTGGGGCGACATGCGCAATAACCTATTCCGTGCTTCGCGTCAGCTCTCCGTTCCTCTCTCAAGGGAAAACGAACAAGGGTGGCTGGAAGACGAGTTGACCAACTACCGCGAAGCCCGGGACACCTCCCTGGAGACGCTTATCGATCGCCTTGGTGGCAACCCGAACCATCCGCTAGTCGCGCATTGGCGTGACATCCTCTAGAAGCAGGAAGAGATTGTTCTTAAATCAAAAAGAGAGGCACCTCGCGGCGCCTCTCTTTTTTGGTGGATCATGTTTTTGTACCGGTAACTCGATACGGCAAAAGAAAACGGCACTACCCCACTACTATGGAGTAGCCCGTTCTCGTAGACAAGCGAGTAGGATTTACCTTTTGACGAGGCGAATCGAATCGGACCACCCATCGCCGTGCAAACGGAGAAGGTAAACGCCCGAGGGCAAAGCAGCCATCGATATTGTTGTCTTAAGGCTACCGTCCGACCACTCATGAAGTTGTCGAAGCAGGCGCCCTTGGGCGTCGTACAAGTCCAGTGTTACATTTTCTCCCGTCGTTGTTTTTCCTTGTATCGTAAGTTGATCTTTGACCGGATTGGGGTAGGCTAACCACTCTTGCGGCGCTGCCGATAAACCATTGTCGATCACAGAAAAATTTGTACCTCCGCCGAAGTTCGAATTACCCGCCGAAATCACTATGCTATAATCTTCTACCTCGCCGTAGGTCACATTTTCACAAAGCGAAGGAGGTAAGCCATACTGCATGGCCACCCGCATACGCGTTTCGCCTTCCAACGCTTCTTCTGGAACTTCCAAAGTGACAAATTGCGTGCCCGTAGCCGGGCCAATGGCCACTACAGTTTCGTTCCATTCATCAAAATCGCCATCTTGGTTGTAGTCGATCCAAACCCGCCAAACCTCATGGTAAGGCGCTCCTGAAAACCCTGGCTCCAGTTCTAATTGATGATTCGTATTTTTCGCTATCGGAATTTGGAAACTAGTGAAATCACCGTACCCATTATCATTCCCTGATTCGTAGTAACTACCATTTAAGTTAATTGCTTCTATCCATTCGTAGGTAGTGCTGCTCCCCTGCACATCACAATACTCGATTACTCCAGGATTGTCAATAGGACCTTCCATCTCAACCGTTGTCGTAATCGTTTTTTGACAACCAGCGGCATCAATAATAGTGGCCTGGTAATCCCCTGCTGCTAAATTATGCAAGAGATGGCCTAGCACACCATGCGACCATTGGATGGAATACGGTGCCGTCCCACCAGAAACATTCAAATGAATAGTCCCTCCTTGTTCTTGGGTAGCCATATTGCTACTTATCTGCACCTGGATGGGGTCGGGTTCCAGTACTTGATAACCACGAATGACAGAGCATCCCAATTGGTCGGTAATTGTTACCACGTAGGTGCCGGCAGGTATCCCTATCCGTACGGGTTGCTGGCTACCATCCGACCAGTTGAATGTGAAGGGGCCAGCCCCACCACTAACATTCATCAGAATATTTCCATTGGAAGCTCCCTCACAACTAACTGCTTGTACGGCTGCATTAACATCGATCGATTGTGGCTCAGCAATAGCGGCCATTGCTTCGGCTTGACACCCCCCCTCATCTGTCACCGTCAAGCTGTACTGGCCCGTTGTGAGGCCGGAAACAACTGGACTGGAAGGTCCGTGTTCCCATTGGTAACTGTAATTTCCATGGCCGCCGCTAGCGCTTACAGCGATACTCCCTTCACTGGCTGAAGAGCAAAATGGATTATTTACCTCTACCTCCAGGGTGAGTGGTGCACCATTTCCTACTGGCGCGACAATGCTGTGAAAACAACCATTCGCATCAGTAAGGAAGGGATAATAATCTCCCGCAGGTAGTTCCTGTCGGTTCCAACCATGATCGCCATCACCCCAGGTGAGATTGTAAGGGGCTGTTCCTCCGGAAGCCATAACATTAATGGTGCCGTCATCGCAGAATGCTGGTAAAGAGACAGCATTGAGCTGTAGCGGCAGCGGCTGGATAATGGTAATCGTCTGCGAGGCCGTTTGATCGCCATCACTGACCGTAACGGTGTAACTTCCTGCACTCAGAAAATTGAGTCCAGAGGTAGTGGCTCCGGTATTCCATTGGTAGGTGTAAGAATCACTTCCTCCACTTGCCCGTACTTGAATAGCACCATCTTGTGCGCCATAACAGCTTACATGCTGACGGCTTTCAAGCTGAATTTCCAAAGGTGGTGTATTTTGATCTGGGCAGAACAGTCCGTAAGACAGGTTATTGAAGTCACCTCCGCTTAACAGGCTGTTGCCTTGAGCACTATAGAGGTTAAACCAACCATTTCCGCTTTCGCAGCAGATGCCATCACCATAGGCGTCCAGCATAACAAAAGTATAGCAGCCCGGGGGCAAACAGATCGGAATAGACGCTTGGGAATGTGGGGCAAAGCCCGTGTATGGTCCACCCTGCTTCATAGTGTTCCCAGTGGCATCTAAAACGACCCAGGATGTTTCCCCCGGGTATTGATCAAATTGTATGACTAGGTTGTATTCATCCGAACACCCATAGTGCTGGTATCGCTGAGCGATGGCTCGTCGGCCACGGCCTCCGTTCGCTAACACTGCACGCACCGAAAACCAATAGATCTCTCCTAGTTCTGCGGGCACGATCAACTCCAAATCGCTGGTTGTGCCGATGACTTCCATTCGAGTTGCTCCCAGTCGCATGACTTCGTAACTCTGTGCTCCTTGAACAGCTGGCCAGCTTATCCGAGTTTGTTGATCGTTCAGGTAAGCTACCTCAAATTCCGGCGCCATCGCAATAACTGCGAATTCCGCTGATAATGCGACCTCTGCGCCACGCCTTACCCTCACCTTCATCTGGTCGGTAGCTCCCGAAGGGGTCGGCCACTGATAATTTCGCTGATCACCAGGAATACCGCTGGCGATGGCTTGCCATTCGACACCATTATCCATAGAGAAAGCAATATCAAAGCTTCCGAAATCGCCGATAGCATCCCACTTGATCAGGTTTTGCTCCCCGGGCACCAAGGTTGCTCCAGCATGAGGAAAGGCTACTGTGAGTGATTCATATTCAAAAGAATAGACGACATAGAATTCTTGTGCTCCTTGTGGCACCAAATGTCCCTTGAGGTTAATCGTATAAACGCCTGCTTGTGGTTGGCTAAGGGCAATTTGCTCCATATTATTCACTCGATCTACCCGATGTTGGGCAGGAAGGAGTAAGCTGTCCATATTAGCTGCGTAGCTTGGCGTCCAGGGCAAAAGTTGCTGGCCTGCAGGTGTTTCCATCCGCATATCCAGGTCATTGACCAAAGCCCTCGAAGACAAGGTTGAGCCCGCTGGGTCATGCCAGTAGATCATCACCTTAAGTCGCTCTACACCGGCGGGGACCACCAAAGGATAGTCTAGTACTTCTGAGTGACTGATCAAGCCAGAAAAATACTGGTCAGTTTGTAGCAACTCCAGTGCACGGCCGGCATGTAATCTTCCCCAACCATAACTGTAATCTGGTCCTGGCGTCCCAAGGTCTTCTGCCGTATTTAATAGTGCCGCCTTGATCAAGGCAGAAGAAGGATCCTCTTCCTCATGGGCTTCGCGATAGTATTGATACAAATCAGCTGCAGCGCCAGCAGCGCTTGGGCTAGCTGCTGATGTACCTGAGCTAAGGCGGAATTCATTATCAGCGTCAGTAGTTAAGTCACCCTGCCCCATAGCGGTAATATCGGGCTTAATCCGGCCATCAGGTGTAGGTCCGCGGCTACTTGAAATACGAAGCCCATCATGATACTCTGTATTGCCGATAGCCATCACATTCTTTCCTGCCTTACGGCCGCCAGTAATAGTGCTGAAATAGTAGCCACCATTGGTCGGGCCTAGTGAACTGTACAAATTATTACAAGCATCGGTACCATGATTACCCGCTGAATAAAAATGTAAGAGCGATGGATTTTGATACACTTGCTGGTCAATCCCTTGAGTAGCCAGATTATAACTATCCCCACAGCCTTCTCCGAAGGAAGTGGAAGTAATTACTACCCCATATTGATTGTAGTTCAGCGGAGCCTCATTGATGTGACTATAGGAGGAAATATCATAGAGATATAAGCTAGCCCCCGGAGCCATACCTGTTGCTAGCGGGTTGATGATTCCGCCGCCAACCGCCATACCAGCTGTCATATCAGCGTGATCGCCCGTGTGATACTGTGTAAGATCTGTTAATCGACCCGTGAAATCCAGGTGATTGACTTCACCATCATCGGCAATGGCCATCGCTACTCCTGTACCATCATAACCAATGCCGTTACCCTGATTGAGTTGCTGGAGTCGACCGCTACTTCGGCCTAAACGCCCTTCTGGAACTGGCTCGCTAGCCATTCCTTCTGTATATTGCAGCAAAGGGCATCCCAATAAGTCAGGTAATAATTCTGGGGCAATCTTGATTTCCACCCACTTTTCAGTCAGTCCGACGATTTCCGCACCAAGTTCTACCAGTTTTTGAGCTAGCTGAGCCGGGTTATACGTGGGAAAAGGGACTGCCACCAAGTGATATTCCTCTTCCCCTTCAGGGCCACTCACCTCGCCAATGGGGCCGGGCGGGCGTTTATGAATTGGAAATATCGATTGAATTGCATAAATACCCCCAGGCAAACTTCCTTGCAGCGGGCCTGCCGCGCTGGCCAGGTAGGCTAAATCAGGGATGTATTGATGCAATTCAATACCTAGGGTCTCCAGTTCAGTGATTTGTTCTGCCGTGGGCAGGTCTTCAAATTGTAGTATGGCATAACACTGCTCGCCGTCGCAGTTGTTCGTAGGCCATTCAATCGTTGTTCGAGCATGAGCTGCTAGAGGAGCCGGGTAAACGGTTTCGTTGTTTAAATAAATCGCTTTCGTCGCTTGGCTAAATCCTACGCAGCTGGCCATGCCCCATAAGCATAATACTACCAGGGGTCGCATGTTAAATGTGTTTACTTGTCTTGGAAAACCGCCAGCATGACGATTCCCTTCGGGTTAAAGAATTTCGAGTTCGATAGGGGACACGAATTCTCAGTGCAACGCTTATGCGTTACTCGCTTGTTTGGTAAGTATCAAATGGAAAGGATGGAGCAATGGATGCCCCATGTTTTTTTCGGTAAGTGTTGTCCAGTGCGGAATAGTACAATTATATGGAAAAAACTGATATATATTACCTTTCTCGAGCCAGTTTGTTTCATTATCTGCTCATTTTTTTACAAATCATCACCATATATTAGCGCTTAACCACTATTAATCAACCAGTTGACGCCTTCACTTTTTACACCACTCCTATGCGATCATTTACCGTCATTCTTCTGCTTCTGTTCTTGACATGCGCTTGCAATGAGTCCGCGCAAGCACCTGAATCTGTACCCCAGCAAATCGAACTTGATTCGCCTTTTGCTTTCATTTTAGGGACTGCGCAAGATGCTGGCTATCCGCAAGTAGGTTGTAGAAAAGAATGCTGCATCCGCGTCCGGAATGGCGATACCAAGGCACAAAGAGTCACTTGTATCGCCATTGTTGACCCGGAAAGCGGACAATCCTGGCTACTAGATGCTACCCCCGATCTGGTCAGTCAATGGAATGAAGTGGAACAAAGGACTGGAACGAGAGTAGCCGGAATATTTCCCACCCATGCGCACATCGGGCATTATACCGGCTTGATGTATTTAGGGCGAGAAGCGATGGGGGCAAAGCAACTTCCGGTCTACGTCATGCCTAGAATGGATTCCTTTTTGCGGTCGAATGGCCCTTGGAGTCAGTTAGTGGCTTTGGAGAATATTGAACTACGCCCATTGGTCAATGGGCGTGTTGTGCAACTTAATGATCGATTAAGCGTGCAGGCTATTCGGGTCCCCCATCGTGACGAGTTTTCTGAAACAATAGCTCTATTGATTGAAGGGCCCGAGAAGCGCCTTCTTTATTTGCCGGATATTAATAAATGGACGGTGTGGGAGCGGTCCGTTAATGAGTTAGTACAAACCGTAGACTATGCTTTACTAGATGGCACTTTTTACGATGGTGATGAACTCCCCAATCGGGACATGGCTGAGATTCCGCATCCATTTATTGTGGAAAGCTTACAGCAGTTTTCGTCGCTCCCGGTAGAAGATCGCAACCGAATTATCTTCACGCATTTCAATCACACCAATCCATTATTAGATGCCGCAAGTGAGGCCAGCCAAAGTCTCGAAGAAATGGGGTATAGAATTGCTAGAGAGCACCTATTGCTAGAGTTGTAGTGCTTAAAATTTAATAT
>SPJK01027828.1_pt1 | contig 26336 bp, 26 predicted proteins | sample 3741771 | NCBI WGS metagenome assembly SPJK01 (sample SAMN10925997, study PRJNA522277) | cold seep metagenome | isolation source: Elba SIP-enriched marine methane seep metagenome, extraction at timepoint T2 | place: Italy: coast of Elba, Mediterranean Sea
AACTAAAATTGGTAAGGTAGTGCAATGTATTGGTGCTGTTGTGGATGTCGAGTTCGCAAGAGAAGACATGCCTAAAGTATTTGATGCTTTAATTATTAATGAAGAGTCAGACAATGTTGAAACAGGTCTGACGCTTGAAGTACAACAGCAATTGGGTGACGGCATTGTGCGTACGATTGCAATGGGTTCATCTGATGGTGTTTCGCGTGGTACTGAATTCAAAGCAACAGGTGATCAAATTACCGTACCAGTGGGTATTGGTACGCTAGGTCGCATTATGGATGTGTTAGGTCGGCCAATTGATGAAGTCGGTGAGATTGATTCAGATGAAAGACGCTCTATCCATCAAAAACCACCAGCATTTGAAGACCTATCACCATCCGTTGATTTACTAGAGACAGGTATTAAAGTGATTGATTTAGTTTGCCCATTTGCTAAGGGTGGTAAAGTTGGTCTGTTCGGTGGTGCTGGTGTAGGTAAAACCGTTAACATGCTTGAGTTGATTAACAACATTGCTAAACAACATTCAGGTTTATCCGTTTTTGCAGGTGTTGGTGAACGTACTCGTGAAGGTAATGACTTTTATCATGAAATGTCTGAAGCAGGTGTTATTCAGCTGGATGATATGAAAGAGTCAAAAGTAGCCATGGTGTTTGGTCAAATGAACGAACCACCAGGTAACCGTTTACGTGTTGCACTTTCAGGCCTGACAATGGCGGAAAAATTCCGTGATGAAGGTCGCGATGTATTATTCTTCGTGGATAACATTTATCGTTACACATTGGCTGGTACTGAAGTATCTGCGCTACTAGGTCGTATGCCATCAGCGGTGGGTTATCAACCAACCTTGGCTGATGAAATGGGCCGCTTACAAGAGCGTATTACTTCTACTAAAGATGGTTCAATTACTTCTATCCAAGCGGTTTATGTACCTGCGGATGACTTGACCGATCCATCACCTGCGACAACGTTCCAACATTTGGATTCAACAGTTGTGCTATCACGTGATATTGCTTCGCTAGGTATTTATCCTGCGGTTGACCCATTAGATTCAACTTCACGTCAGCTTGATCCATTGGTTGTCGGTGAAGAGCACTATGAAGTGGCCCGCGCTGTGCAGTCTACGTTGCAAAAATACAAAGAGTTGCGTGACATTATTGCGATTCTTGGTATGGATGAATTATCACCAGAAGATAAAATGGCTGTGAATCGCGCACGTAAAATTCAGCGTTTCTTATCGCAACCATTCCATGTGGCAGAAATCTTTACTGGCGCGCCAGGTAAATACGTATCATTAAAAGATACGATTAAAGGATTTAAAGGCATTGTTGATGGTGAGTATGATGATCTGCCAGAGCAGGCATTCTACATGGTTGGTACCATAGAAGAAGCGGTTGAAAAAGCCAAAACCATTAACTAAACACTGAATAGGAAATGATCATGGCAAATACCGTACATATTGATGTGGTAAGTGCAGAAGAAAGCCTGTTTTCATCTGAGGCAACCTTTGTGGTTGCTCCTGGTATTGCAGGTGATATCGGTATTTATCCAAGCCATACGCCATTGCTGACAGCGCTTAAGCCAGGTTCGGTGCGTATCCAAGAGCCATCCAAAGAGGATGAAACATTAATTCATGTGAATGGTGGTATGTTGGAAGTACAGCCAGGTAGAATCACAGTCTTAGCGGATGCAGCAACACGCGGTGAAGATCTTGATGAAGCAAAGGCTTTAGAGGCGAAGAAAGCAGCTGAAGAAGCATTGGCGAATCAAGCGGCTAATATTGATTATGCCAAAGCGAAAGCTGAATTAGCAGACGCAGTTGCACAGTTACGGGCGATTGAAAAGCTACGTAAAAAGCACTAGTTTGAATATTCGTGAGCAATAAAAGCGGCCAGTTGGCCGCTTTTTTAGTTAAAGATTACGCATTAAAAATAATGCGAGACAGTAAACTTCAGTTGAAGCAACAACAAAGATAAACCAGATTTGTGCTTGCGGATGGCGCGATGTTGCTTGTGCCTGAACACATCACGAATCAAATCCTTGTCACCTTTGCTTAGTTTTTGGATGCCTTGGTAAGTAAGGAAAAAGCGTAAGCGCTGTGTGCGAGAGAAAAAATCAGGTGCAACTTTATCAAGGTTTGCCAACTCTTTTATACGCTTATATCTGAAGAACGGGGACCACAAAAAATGTCCAGATGGGCAGTCAATTAAAAACACATTGGGTTCATTAAGACTCACATCGACCAAAAGATTACGCCAGTGTAAGTCATTGTGACAAAAGTAGTGTTGATGTAGGGATTTTAATAGTGAAGCCGTACGCGATAATAATATGCGCATACGTGCAGTATCAGCAAAGAACGCTGGAGTATTGTTCGCAATAGTTGCCAAGTCTTGTGTACTATCCAAACCCTCTGTAATCAAATAAGCTTGCCTTGTTTTTAAGAAGCGTTGATCTTCACCAGATGCAATTAATGTAGCAGAGGGGATATTAAGTTGATTAAACCAATATTGATTACGCACCTCTGTCCTAAATCTTGAGAATCCAAACCAGGAAAGCAGGCCTCTTGTTTTATAATAGCGTTTGATGAAGTAAGACTGCTGGCCAGTTTCATGTTTAAATACTTCACTTTGATCGCTTTTAGAAATAATCGTGGCTTTATGTTTAAAGACCTGTTGAATATCAGGGAACTGCTGCAGAACAGCAGCATGCTGTTGAGTGTTCACATAGACATGGTAATGAAAGCGCTGCAACATGGTAAAAACGGTAACTAATCCAATGACACAAAAATTAAACATTATCATACTTGCCGCTGGTAAAGGCACACGTATGCAGTCAAAGCTGCCTAAAGTGTTGCACACAGTAGGCGGCACACCAATCCTGCAAAGAGTGGTCGATCAGGCTAAGGCTTTAAGCCCGACTAAAATCATTGTGGTGCATGGCTATGAAGGCGCAAAAGTACAAGAAACAATTGCAGATGAAAGCCTTATTTGGATTGAGCAGTCGGAACAACTAGGCACAGGCCATGCTGTGATGCAAGCAGTGCCCGTACTTGACTCCGATGCACAAGTGTTGGTGTTGTTAGGGGATGTGCCACTGATCGCACACGGGATGTGTGATCGGTTGATACAAGACAGTGCTGATGGGTTGGGCATCCTTTCCTGTTACAAGGACGAACCTGCAGGCTATGGCAGAATCATACGTCAAGGCAAACAAGTTACCGCTATTGTTGAACACAAAGATGCAACAGAAGCTCAGCGAACAGTAAACGAAGTCAACACAGGTATTATGACCATGCCTGCAGAACGACTTAAGGCATGGTTAAAGCGTATCAGCAACGATAATGCACAGCGAGAGTATTATTTAACAGATATTGTTGAGTTGGCTGTAGCAGATGGACATTCAGTGAATGCAACAATGGTCTTGGATGAATGGGCTGTTGCAGGTGTGAATAGCAAGTTGGATCTTAGCAATGTAGAGCGTGCATTGCAGAGAACACAGGCAAATAAGTTGATGCAGGCAGGAGTGACCCTGCTGGACGCGGAAAGAATCGATATCCGCGGGACATTGAACACCGGGAAGGATATCAGCATCGATGTGGGCTGTGTGTTTGAAGGCGATGTAACACTTGGTGATCATGTAACCATTGGGCCGTACTGTGTGATTAAAAACAGTGTGATACAAGAGGGAAGTAATATTCAAGCGTTCTCACATATAGAAGATGCAAGTGTAGGTAGTGATTGCCGTATTGGGCCATATGCTCGACTAAGGCCAGGTGCTGCGTTAACGGCCAATAACCACATTGGTAACTTTGTGGAAATTAAAAATGCAACGATCAATAATGGTAGTAAAGTCAATCATTTAAGCTATATTGGTGACGCTGAAGTAGGCAAAGGTGTGAATATTGGTGCAGGTACGATTACCTGCAATTATGATGGTGCAAATAAATTCAAAACGATCATTGAAGATAATGCGTTTATTGGATCAGATTCACAGTTAGTGGCACCAGTAACAGTGAAACAAGGTGCTACGATAGGTGCAGGATCTACGATTACGCAGGACACCCCAGCAAACAGTTTAACGATCTGTCGCGCTAAATCACAAGTCACTATTGAAGGCTGGCAGCGACCAGTGAAAAAGAAAAAGGCTAACTAGTATGTGTGGAATCGTTGGTTCAGTCTCAACAACTAATGTAGTAAACCATTTAATCCAAGGCTTAACGCGGTTGGAGTATCGAGGTTATGACTCAGCAGGTATTGCAATACTGGGGGGGGAGACGATTAACCGTGTTAGAGCCGTTGGGCGTGTAAAGGCATTAGAAGCGCGTGCCCAATCAACAGGCATTGAAGGTGAAGTAGGGATTGGGCACACGCGTTGGGCAACACACGGTGGCGTAACGGAAAGTAACGCACATCCACATGTCTCACGCGGTGAGATCGCCGTAGTGCACAACGGTATCATTGAGAATCATGATGAGCAGCGCGAAAAATTAATCAAGCTTGGTTATGCGTTCGAATCAGAAACGGATACAGAAGTTATAGCGCATCTGATTCACTACCATCATCAAACAATGGACTTATTGAGTGCTGTTAAAACAGCGGTTAAGTCTTTGGTTGGTGCCTATGCAATCTGTGCAATTTCGATAAAAGAACAAAATAAACTGGTGACGGCCAGGCTAGGTTGCCCACTATTAATTGGCTTGGGCGACGGCGAAAACTTTATCGCATCAGATGTTTCTGCTGTATTGGCAGCGACTAGAAAAGTGATTTATCTTGAAGATGGGGATATTGCCGATATATCTAAAGATACAATTGCGATTTATGATCAAAATGACGAAACAGTTGACCGTAAAGTGCATCAAAGTGATTTATCACTGGCCAGTATGGAATTGGGACCTTATGCGCACTTTATGCAAAAAGAAATCCATGAGCAGCCTAGTGCATTAAGCGATACGATCGAAGCGTTAATTGATGATCAAGCCTTCTCACCGGCCTTATTTGGCAAAGAGGCCGCAAAGATTTTTGACGAGATTGATAGCGTACTGATATTGGCTGCGGGTACCAGTTATTATGCTGGCCTGACTGCCAAATACTGGTTAGAATCCATTGCCAATTTACCGACTAGTATTGAAATTGCCAGTGAATACCGTTATCGCAAAACAGTGGTCAACTCCAAGCAGCTGGTTGTGACGATCTCTCAGTCTGGCGAAACGCTTGATACCATGGAGGCCTTAAAACAAGCCATAGCACTAGGGCAGGATAAAACACTGGCAATCTGTAATGTACAGGAAAGCGCGATACCGAGGGCATCAAAGTTAATTTTTTATACACGTGCCGGTGCAGAAATCGGTGTAGCCTCAACTAAGGCCTTCACAACACAGCTAGTGGGTTTGTTTACCCTCGCGGTGACATTAGGCAAGCAGGCCGGCAAGGTTGATCCGCAACAGGAACAAGGCTATTTAGGTGATTTAAGACAGTTAGCCGTGAGTGTGCAATATGCACTCAATTTAGAACCGCAGATTAAAGAATGGGCACGCATGTTTACAGATAAGCATAATGCACTGTTCTTAGGGCGCGGCGTGCATTATCCAATTGCATTAGAAGGTGCGCTTAAATTAAAAGAGATCTCCTATATTCATGCGGAGGCCTATCCAGCGGGCGAATTAAAACATGGCCCGCTAGCACTGGTTGACAGTCAAATGCCAGTAGTGGTGATTGCACCTAATGACACATTATTAGAAAAGCTCAAATCCAATATGCAGGAAGTAAAAGCCCGTGGTGGCGAGCTGTATGTGTTTGCGGACAGCGATAGCCACTTTTCAGAAAGTGAAGGTGTGCACGTGATTCGTACACCAAGACATGTTGGCGTATTGTCTCCAATATTACATACGATACCGGTGCAGCTGCTGGCGTATCATGTTGCGCTGAATAAAGGAACCGATGTGGACAAGCCGAGAAACCTGGCAAAAAGTGTGACGGTTGAGTAGTCTACTTTTTATAGGGGTTAACTAACTCTTCGACGAGCTTATGCAGCGCATCGCGCATTTGCTGTTCGTTAACCTCCATAAGCAGGCCATCCTCAAAGGCATCTTGGGTGATTTGCTGAATTTCTGCAAAGTTTTCTTTCATCACTTTGACTTTTTCAGTACATGAAACTATAGAGCGGTCATCACGTACCCATATTGGTAGTTTAGAGTGATCTTTAGACATGGTTAGCTATCTGTTGGTAAGTTTTCAATCAATAATTGCATTTTACGTAAGGCCTGCGCACGGTGGCTAATCTTGTTTTTAATTTCAGGTGAAAGCTCAGCGGCAGATAAGCCTGTTTTGTTGTCCATAAAGAGAGGGTCGTAACCAAAACCATTGTCACCACGTGCTGTTTTTAAAATAGTACCAGACCAGATACCTTCTGCGATCAGTGGTTGAGGGTCATCCACGTTGCGTACCAACACCATGCAACAATAATAATAACCAAATCGATTGTATTCGTTCTGTAACACCTCCAAAAGGTGCGCATTGTTTTTACTGTCTGAGCGTGGCTCGCCGGCAAAATAGGCTGAATGCACACCTGGCGCGCCGTCTAGCGCTTCCAGGCAAAGACCTGAATCATCTGCCAAGGCTGGCAGGTCTGTATGCCTGGCAGCATTGCGTGCTTTTTCTAAGGCGTTTTCAACAAAGGTAGCGTGTGGCTCTGGGGCTTCGGGTACATTAAAATTCGACTGTGCTTGTACCTCGATAGGCAAGTCAGCCAGTAAGGCTTGTATCTCTTTTAACTTGCCTTGATTGCCGCTGGCAATGACTAATTGCTTAAGCATTGTTTTGAACCAATGCTTGTTGTTGCAAGACTGAAAGCTGCGCAATACCCTCAGTGGCTAAATCCAGCATCGCATTCATGCCGTCACGATCAAAGGTTTCACCTTCTGCAGTGCCTTGAATTTCGACAAAACCACCCGTGCCAGTCATCACAATATTCATGTCAGTTTCACAGTCAGAGTCTTCAATATAATCTAAATCTAACACTGGATTATTCTTGTAAACACCAACTGAAATAGCTGCAATGGAATGAAGAATAGGGCTTTCTGATAAGGCACCACTAGCAAGTAAAGTATTCACTGCATCAACCATGGCAACATAAGCACCGGTGATGCTAGCCGTACGGGTACCACCATCCGCTTGAATGACATCGCAGTCAAAGTGCATCGTGCGCTCACCAAGTTTTTCTAAATCGATAGCGGCGCGCAGGCTGCGGCCTATCAGGCGTTGAATCTCTTGCGTGCGACCAGACTGTTTGCCACGGGCAGCCTCGCGCTGCATGCGAGAGCCTGTCGAGCGCGGTAGCATGCCATACTCGGCAGTCACCCAGCCTTTGCCTTCGCCCTTTAAAAAAGGCGGCACACGCTCTTCAACACTGGCGGTACACAACACATGTGTATCGCCAACTTTGATTAATACACTGCCTTCCGCATGTTTTGTGTAATGACGAATGATTTCGACAGGGCGGAGTTGATTGGTTTGGCGGCCACTGGGGCGAACAAAATCGCCAGTACTGCTTGGATTAGACATGGAATTCCTTAACGTTAAATACGGTTCGTTTTGATTAAAGCCTGCTGAATTTCAGCAATGGTCTGTTCGATGGCTTCATCAGTTTCATCACGCATCAATAATGGGTTTGTGTGTGATTTTAACGTATTTGCTACAGGCGTGGCATGATTCTGCAAGGGAGCAAGACTGGCGCTGACTTCTTGTTGAGTGGGTATGGTTGTTTGGCCATGCACTTTTTCACCCCATTGCAAGCCAATCGCTGTCATATTGTCACCTTCTTCAAGATTGCTGTGTTCTGCTTGATCTAATAACTTAGTGATATTGTGCGATAACACAGCGCCGGATAATGCTTGTTTAATGGCCTCATCAGCCACCGCACCCCAAACGCCATCTGTGCATAGCAATACGCTGTCGCCAGCATGTAACGTTTGTCGATTAGCCAGGGTTACCTCAGGAGGTTCATAACCGCCAAGGCAGCTGTATACTTTGTGGCGATAAGGGTGTGACTTCATTTCGTCCAGACCAATCATGCCTTTGTTATACAGCGATTGAACCATGGAATGGTCTTCTGTACGGAACAATAAATGATCATCACGGTAGTGATATAAGCGAGAGTCGCCTACATGTGCGCAGTAAAGTTGTCCAAATTGGACAATGGCGGCGACAACAGTGGTTTTGGGTGCTTCCAATAAATCATTGGTATGCGCATATTGGTCGATGGCGTGGTGCGCTTGTAATATATGTTCAGTTAAAAATTTGGCAGGGTTGTTGAGTGTTGGTGTGGCCGTTTGGTGAAAAGCATTCGTCAGCACTTGTACAGCCATTTCTGCAGCAACTTCACCATTAGCATGCCCTCCCATCCCATCGGCAACCACTAATAGAATGGCGTCTTTGCTGTAGGAGTAGGCAAGACGGTCCTGATTGGTAGCACGAGGTCCAATACGGCTGTTTTGGTATACTGAAAACTTCATAGGGTCTTAGCGTAATGTTAGCGGTTTGTTAAAAAAGTCAGTCACCTTTTGCACAAAGCCAGGCTTAGGTTCTGGCATTGCCTGACAATCTTTGAGCAGCTTTTGTAGTGTAAGTAAACTTTGCGGGCGCTTAAGGTAATCTAATTGCAGGCATTGATCAATAATGGATAGTAATGCTGGCGAGTAGCGACCTTTGCCTACTTTAGATGCGAGTACAAGCTTATCTTCTTTAATGCGCAAATCGGCGGCGGGCGGTGCAGATTTGGTTAAGCACGAATACATGGTTGCGCCAATGCTGTATATGTCGCTCCAGGGGCCCATCAGTTTGCGATCTGTGTGTTGTTCCGGTGAAGCATAGCCTGGGGTAAAACTTGGCGTGATTTTAGACTGGCTGTTGCGCAGTGAAAGCATTTGGCGTGCAGAACCAAAGTCTAATAACACGGGTGAGCCGTCCATGCGGATATAAATATTGGCTGGCTTAATGTCCATATGTAGCAGTTTTTGGCTATGGACTTCACGCAAACCATTCGACAGTTCACTAAATACGCGAATGATAAAACTTTCGGTGATTGGATTGGTTTGACCTAAAATATAATCTTGAAGTGATTTACCTAGCTCGTAGTCCATCACCATATAGACGGTGTCATTGTCGCGAAAAAAATTATTCACACGCACAATATTGGAATGCTTGATCTTGGAAAGCACCAAACCTTCATCAAAAAAACTTTTTAAACCATGTTTGAATAAGGTAACGTTTTTAGGGGTTGCTTCAATAGTGGTGCCCTCCAGTCGCAAGGCGATAGAGTTAGGCAGATACTCTTTGATGGCCACAGTGTCACCAGTCGCATCTTTTGCCAGATAGACAAAACTAAAGCCGCCAGAGCTCAAGACTTTGATGATCTCGTACTCTTGCAGTTGGTAGCCTATCGGCAAAGAAAGATTTTTACTCTTAGCCACTTAATATTACTAACCTAGCGAATATGGAATAACCCAAACTTAAACATAAAGGGAATTTAAAAATAAAGCAATAAGGATTCAGACACTGAATCCCTTAGTAGCGAATATAACGTTAATCAGCAAAATCTAAACAAAAAATAAGAATGCTTTTTGCAGGTTTGATAAAAATGTTTGTTATGATTTCAGCAAATAAATTTTAGGTGAGTAACATGACAGTCAGTATGACAGGCTTTGCAGCAAAAGAGTTTAGTAGTCATCAAGGAATCCTTATGCTTGAGCTAAAGTCAGTGAACAGTCGTTACCTCGATTTGCAGTTTAAGCTGGATGAGAGTTGCAAGGCTTTTGAATTCGGGCTAAGAGAGATTATTAAAGCAAAGTTAATTCGTGGAAAAGTTGAATGTAAGTTACAGTTTTTCCCTAAGGGCTTAGAAGCGCAATCGGTTAATGTCAATCAGAAGGTGTTGAAAACTTTGCATGAATTGTCCAGCCAGATACAAGCCGTCATGCCAGAGGTTAAACCACTCAGTGTTAATGAAGTGCTGAGCTGGCCAGAAGTATTAGTACAAAGCAAGCTGGATATGAGTGTCATTGAAGCGGATGCAGCCAAACTGGTAAGCGAAACCTTAGACGCACTGCAAGCGGTAAGGCAGACGGAAGGTGAAAAGCTAAACACCATCATTAACGAAAAATTAGACGGCATGCGCCAGATTGTTGAACACATCAAGCCAGCCATGGCAGGCCTGGTCAAAGCACATCAGGAAAAATTAACAAGCAAGCTTAAAGAAGCCATGCAAACACAGGATGAAGAACGTATTGCGCAAGAGATGGTATTGTTTGCACAGCGTGCCGATGTGGATGAGGAGCTGTCTAGACTCACTGTTCATATAGACGCTGTGAGAAAGCTGCTGACGCAAACAGGTCCTGTGGGTAAGCGTCTAGACTTTATGATGCAGGAAATGAACCGCGAAGCGAATACACTGGGCGCTAAATCTTTGTCGATTGACAGTACTAAAGCTGCAATGGACTTAAAAGTCTTGATTGAACAAATGCGCGAACAAATACAAAATATCGAATAATAGTTCGCAGCCGACGCAGACAGCGGTGTAGAATATCTGCAGTTTTATTGAGCCATCTGACATGTCATTTATTGGAAACTTATTCATCGTTAGTGCGCCATCAGGTGCAGGAAAAACCAGTTTGGTAAAAGCGTTATTAACCGAGGACCAAACCGCTGTTATTTCCATATCGCACACCACACGGCAAAAAAGGCCAGCTGAAACAGAAGGCGAAGATTACCACTTTGTGAGTGAGGCGACCTTTTTAGAAATGGTGGATCAATCTGCTTTTTTAGAATACGCACATGTGCACGGAAAATATTATGGCACGGCCAAAGCATCTGTTGATGCGCTGCTGAGCAGTGGCAAGGATGTTATTCTGGAAATTGACTGGCAAGGCGCTGAGCAGGTGAGAAAGGTTTATAACCATGCCAGGAGTATTTTTATCTTGCCGCCATCGGTCGCCGACCTGGAAACGCGTTTGAAAACAAGAGGTCAGGATGACGAGGCGATTATTCAACAACGTGTTGCCGCTGCGCGCGAAGAGATGTTACATGTTGACGACTATGAGTATGTTATAATTAACGATCAATTTGCCGAAGCATTAGCTGCTTTTCAAGCCATTCTGCGCGCAGAGCGCTTTAAAACCGATGTGCAAAAAAAGAAGTATCAAGCCTTATTGCAGGCGCTGACGGCAACGTAATAACTCAAGAATACAGGATAAACATGGCACGTATTACCGTTGATGATTGCTTAGATAATATTCCAAACCGTTTTCAATTAACCTTGGTGGCGGCTTATCGCGCCAGACAATTGCATAATGGTGCAGACCCATTGGTCAGCGTACAAGGGCAAAAAGATAAGATGACTGTGCTGGCATTACGCGAGATTGCTGCTGGCCATATAGGCGTGGAAGTCCTATCACAGATCAAGCAATAATCAGAAGGCTAACAGTCGCTTAACTCATCTGTGCATTCTAGTGATGAATGTGCAGATATTTCCACCAATTTTTTGTTGAACATGCATGTCACAAGTCAAACCCAATGTTCAATCTTCAGAAAATCCAGATCAATCGGATTTTTTAATACCCGCAGATCATCCAGACTCTGCTTTATCCACACGCTTAAATAAATACATCAAGCAAAAAGACATTGCTTCTATCTGGGAGGCCTATCGTTTTGCGTTTGTGGCACATGATGGTGTCGTGCGTAAGACTGGTGAGCCCTATATCACTCACCCAGTGGCCGTTGCCTGTATTCTTGCCGAATTGCATTTGGATGTGCCGACTATTAAGGCTGCATTGCTGCACGATGTAGTAGAAGATACGCCTATTACCACAGAGCAGATTAAAAAAAGCTTTGGTGATCAGGTTGCAGAGTTGGTGGATGGTTTGACCAAGCTTGATAAAATTGAATTTGAAAGTGCCAGTGAAGCACAGGCAGAAAATTTTAGAAAAATGCTGCTGGCAATGAGCCAGGATGTGCGGGTGATTTTGGTCAAGCTGGCAGACCGCCTGCACAATATGCAGACCCTACAGGCCATGCGGCCTGAGAAACAAAAACGTATTTCCAAAGAAACACTGGATGTTTATGCACCCATTGCTAACCGGCTTGGCCTGAATAGTATTTATCAGGAGCTGGAAGACTTAAGTTTTCAATACCTGTATCCATTGCGCTATAAAGCACTGGGTAAGGCGGTTAAGGCTGCCAGAGGAAATCGTAAAGAAGTCATTAGCAAAATTCTGGCAGACATCAAACATAAGCTAGGTCAGATGGAAATTGATGCAGAAGTAATGGGGCGTGAGAAGCACCTCTATAGCATCTATAAAAAGATGACCAATAAAGGCACCAGGTTTTCACAGATTTTTGATATCTATGGATTTAGAATCATTGTCAAAGACTTTGCCGGCTGCTACCACGCATTGGGCGCACTACACTCCTTGTATAAACCGATTCCAAGTAAATTTAAAGACTATATTGCGATTCCTAAAGCCAACGGTTATCAGTCATTACATACTACATTGTTTGGTCCTTTTGGGACGCCCATAGAGGTGCAGATCCGCAGTGAAGAAATGCACAATATTGCTGATGCGGGTGTGGCCGCGCACTGGTTGTATAAGGCGACTGATGCAGAGTTGACGGAGCTGCAACAAAGTACGCACCGCTGGTTACAGCGCTTATTAGATATTCAAAGTGAAAGCAGTGATTCACTCGACTTTTTAGAGCACTTTAAAGTGGATTTATTCCCAGACGAAGTGTATGTTTTCACGCCAAAAGGCAATATCTTAGCGTTGCCTAAAGGCTCAACAGCGGTGGACTTTGCTTATGCGGTGCACTCGGATATTGGCAATTGTTGCGTTGCAGTCAGAATCAACCAAGAGCTCGCACCACTGCGCACAGAGCTGCACAATGGTGACCACGTCGAAATTATTACGGGTATTCTGGCGAAGCCAAATCCTGCCTGGCTGAATTACGTTGTGACTGGCCGTGCAAGGTCACACATCAGACACTTTTTAAAATCACAAAAAACAATGGAGTCCTCACATATGGGTGAGCGGATGCTGAATCAGGCGCTACGAGCGCTCCATATTGAACCCGCTGAGATCCAATCTGAGCATTGGGATAAGCTGATGCGTGATTATGGCCTGCAAACAAGAGAAGCGATTTTAAAAGACATTGGTCTGGGTAAACGACAAAGCGTGATGGTGGCACATCAGCTGTTAGCCATGACCGAAAGTCATTCTGAACGGCATAGTCAATTGCCAGCGCAAACGCTCGATGTGATTACCATTCGAGGTACTGAAGGCATGGCCGTTCAGTTTGCACAATGCTGCCACCCCATTCCAGGTGACCCGATTTTAGGTTTTATTGATAAAGACCGTGGTTTGGTGATTCATACGCATGACTGTCCAAGTGTCAGCAAGTTTAAACTGGATCCTGACAAATGGCTGGATGTTGAATGGGAGCCAGAAAGTGACCATTTATTTAAAACCAATCTACAGTTAACGGTGTTGAATCAAACCGGGATGCTAGCCAAGTTGGCGACCACCATTGCAGATGCGGGCTCGGACATTGTGAATGTCAGTGCAGAAGAACCAGATGGCAGTGCCTACACGCGTGTATTCTTTACGGTAGAAGTGAGAAACCGTATTCACCTTGCAGCCCTGATGCGCCGTTTGCGTAAGATTCCAGATGTAGTGCGCATCAATCGCGCTAAATCCCAGTTTAATTCACATTGATGACCTGGCTTGATTGTGTCTGTCATTAGCACATCATGGTAAAACTTGACGATATCAAAGTACTGACTCCCGCAGCGGTAAAGCAGCTAAATAAGTTGGGCTTACAAACCCTGCAAGACCTACTCTTGCATTTTCCCATCCGTTATGAAGATGAAACAAAGATTACCCCAATTGCAGATGCAAAGATTGGGGAGCACATGCAGTTTGAGGGTGAAGTGATACACGCTGAAGTGAGTTACAAGCCAAGAAAAAATCTGATTGCACGCGTCTTAGATAATACTGGGCAAATTAATTTAAGGTTTTTACATTTTTATCCCAGCACGATTAAATCGGTGGCGCAAGGCGAGCAGATAAGAGTGTTTGGCGAAGTTAGAAATGGGTATTTTGGTTATGAGCTGGTCCACCCTAAAGTGCGCAAAGCAAGCACAAGAGCATTGCCAACACAATTAACACCTATTTATAGCACTGTCGCGGGTTTGACCCAACCTAGAATAAAGAAGGCCGTGGATACGGTCATTGCACTGTGTAAACAAAGTGAGTACGCAGCAGAAGTAGAAGAGTGTCTGCCAGCAACGATCTATGATTGTGAAAGTGGGCAAGTACTGCCCGACTTTTTTGAAAGCATACAAGCCTTGCATGCGCCTCCAGCGAATGTAGGTGAAGAGCAACGTCAAACGGAATATTGGCAAAGGCTTGCATTTGATGAACTGTTGGCGCAGCAGCTTTCAATGCGTCAGCATTATGCAAAAAGACAGCTTTTGCAAGCGCCTGCTATTGCGATATCCATCAGTCTGGTAAAGGCCTTGATTGCAAACTTAACTTTTACTCTGACAGGCGCACAACAAAAAGTCTGTAACGAAATTAGCCATGACTTGACTCAGGCGCACCCCATGCAGCGATTATTACAAGGAGATGTTGGCAGTGGTAAGACGATAGTGGCGTGCATTGTGGCCTTGCAGGCAATTGAGCACGGTTGGCAAGTGGCCTTGATGGCACCGACTGAGATTCTGGCAGAGCAGCATTATAAAAAGTTTGAGAGCTGGTTATCACCATTAAACATCAACATCGCCTGGTTAACGGGTAGCCAATCAAAATCTGAACGCCAAGCCTCAATGGCTGCGATTGCTGATGGAGAAGCCATGCTGGCGGTAGGAACACATGCTTTATTTCAAGAGGCTGTGCACTTTAAAAAGCTGGGTTTGGCGATCATTGATGAGCAACACCGTTTTGGTGTGCAGCAGCGTCTGGCTTTGCGACAAAAAGGGCAACCTGAACCACACCAATTGATGATGTCGGCGACACCGATACCAAGAACGCTCTCCATGAGTTATTACGCGGATCTGGATGTCTCTGTGATCGATGAGCTGCCCCCCGGACGTACGCCGATTGTGACGAAGCTAGTGTCTGATCAGCGGCGTGAAGAAATTGTGGCGCGTGTTAAGGCCGCCTGTTTAGAGGGCCGGCAAGCCTACTGGGTCTGTCCATTGATAGAAGAGTCTGAAGCCTTGCAACTGCAAACAGCTACCGAAACGTACGAAGGCTTGCAGCAAAATTTTCCAGACCTGAAAGTTGGTTTGGTACATGGCAGAATGAAGTCACCAGAAAAACAGGCTGTGATGCAATTATTTGCAGCGGGTGAATTGCAACTGTTGGTTGCCACCACAGTCATCGAAGTAGGCGTGGATGTGCCCAAGGCCAGTTTAATGATCATTGAGCATGCAGAGCGTATGGGCTTGAGCCAGTTACATCAGCTGCGGGGACGGGTGGGGCGTGGCACTGCCAATAGCCTGTGTATATTACTGTATCAAACGCCACTTTCAGAATTGGCCCGGGCAAGGTTAAAAGTCATTTATGAAAACAATGATGGTTTTGCGATTGCTCAAGAAGATCTGAATATTCGAGGTCCTGGCGAATATTTGGGGACCAAGCAAAGTGGGGTACCAATGCTGAAAATTGCGGATTTAAGAGAGGATGAAGTGTTATTGGAGAAGGCAAAAAAAGTTGCTGACGAATTAATCGAACAACATCCTGCCGCGGTACAAAAGCATCTCGCAAGATGGATGGGGCAAGTGCAAGAGTTGGTTAAAGTCTAACAGCATAAATTCGTAAATGCCGTAACGATGGGCTGTAGCCTATGCGATAATGCTCAGCGTGAAAGTTAGATTATTTGCCAGCCACCAAACGACATTAAATCGGCAACGTTGGATTAGAAAGCCAATCAGCAGCGATGCCTATCACCCGTGGTTAATCAGCCCAGATTCCTTAACCGCAAGGCTCAAGCAGCGCTATATAGATTTTAAGGTGCGCCCTTTGTCTGTAACCAGCGCAAAAGCAGGGTTAGATGAAATGCAACTGTTGACAATTAAACGTGATGTACAACCAATCATTCGGGAGGTGTTGCTGTATGGCGGTCAGCATGCCGTAGTATTTGCACACAGTATTTTGCCTAAAAAAAGCTTGCGTGGAGAGTGGTGTCGTCTAGGTAAGCTGGGCAATAAGCCTCTAGGAGAAGCGCTATTTGCTAACCCTAGAGTGACACGTACCCCGCTAATGTATAAAAAGTTGACACCACAGCATGCGTTGTATAAAAAAGCCGTAGCACATGTGTCTCAAGCCCCTGATAATTTATGGGCCAGGCGCTCTGTGTTTCGTTTGCAATGCAATACGATTTTAGTCACAGAAGTGTTTTTACCAACGTTAGTTAACCAATGACACGAGCAAAAACACCTTCTCCATCTATTGGTGCCTACATTAGATTAATGCGGCTGGATAAGCCGATTGGGATTTTATTGCTACTATGGCCTACGCTTTGGGGGCTGTTGCTTGCAAGCGACGGGCAAATAAATGGAAAGGTGCTTCTGATTTTTGTATTAGGCACTGTGTTAATGCGCAGTGCTGGTTGTGTGGTCAATGACATTGCCGATAAGGATTTTGATGGGCATGTAGCACGCACTAAGCAACGTCCATTGGCAACAGGAGAACTTTCAGTAAAACAGGCGTACTGGGCAGCTATCGTATTAGCACTACTGGCCTTTGTCATGGTTTGTTTTTTAAACAAGAAGGCGATACTGTTGTCTTTTATTGCTTTGTTTTTGGCAGCTAGCTACCCGCTGACTAAGCGATGGCTGGCGCTTCCACAGGCCTATTTAGGTATTGCCTTTGGTGTTGGTATTCCAATGGCGTTTGCTGCGGTACAAAATGCTATTCCCCCTGAGGCATGGCTTTTATTTTTTGCCAATGTATTTTGGGCCATTGCGTATGACACTGCATATGCAATGGTTGATAGAGAAGATGATTTAAAAATTGGTATTCACTCTTCTGCAATTACCTTTGGGCGTTACGATGTGCTGGCAATTATGGTTTGTTATGCGATGACGTTGTTACTGTTGGCCTTGGCAGGCTGGAAAATGGCATTGGGGTGGTGTTATTATTTAGGATTGTTTGTGGCAGCATGTGTCGCGGCTTATCACTATCAGTTAATTGCTGCGCGCGAGCCTTCCAATTGTTTTAAAGCATTTTTGCATAACAACTGGTTTGGCTTTGCCGTTTTTTTTGGCATATTGTGTCATTATGCATGGCAGAAGTTTGTCGTTTAGTGTTGAAACATTCTAGTGCATACTAAATGCTTATTTAATTTGAATAATTGTTTGACAATGTGGCTATCTATGCCTTAAAATCCACCCCCTTGAATTTCACAATATATTTGGTTTGATAAGACAATGAAAACCTTCTCAGCAAAGTCACATGAAGTTGAACGCGAATGGTACGTGGTAGATGCCACAGATTTAGTACTAGGTCGTTTAGCCAGCAATATCGCGCATCGTTTGCGTGGTAAACATAAAACAATTTATACGCCGCACGTGGATACGGGTGATTACATCATTGTAATCAATGCCGATAAATTGAAAGTTACAGGTAATAAAGCTACTGATAAAGAATATCACTCACACTCAGGCTATCCTGGTGGTTTAAGCACAACAACTTTTTCTAAAATGCAAGATCGCTTTCCAGGTCGTGCATTAGAAAAAGCGGTCAAAGGCATGTTGCCAAAAGGCCCGTTAGGCTATGCAATGATTAAAAAATTAAAAGTTTACGCGGGTGCTGAGCACGAGCATACAGCACAGCAACCTAAAGCGTTGACAATCTAAGGAATAGAAATGATAGGCGAATATAACTACGGTACCGGTCGACGCAAAAGTTCAGTAGCACGTGTGTTTATTAAATCTGGTCAAGGTAACATTGTTGTTAACGACAAACCAGTTGATGAGTACTTCTCACGTGAAACAGCACGTATGATTTTACGTCAACCGCTTGAATTGACTGAGAACCTTGAAAGCTTTGACATTAAAGTTAACGTGGTTGGCGGTGGTGAGTCTGGTCAAGCGGGTGCGGTTCGCCACGGCATTACACGTGCATTGATTGATCACGATGAAACATTAAAACCAGCCTTATCTAAAGCTGGTTATGTAACACGTGACGCTCGTTCAGTAGAACGTAAAAAAGTTGGTTTACGCAAAGCGCGTCGTCGCAAGCAATTCTCAAAACGTTAATCATACGTTTGGGATACAAAAGGCCGCGTTTGCGGTCTTTTTTTATGCGTACTAGATAGTGTGAGTCTGGTACTTTTAAATTGAGTGCCTATAATGGTAACGCTTAAGGTTGAAAGTAGAAGTAAGATGGCTGAAAAAAAAGCAAAAATTAAAGTCGGTATTGTTGGTGGCACAGGCTACACAGGTGTTGAGCTGTTACGTATTTTGTCACAGCATCCAGCCGTCGAACTGACAGTGATCACTTCACGCGGAGAGGCTGGGCAGACTGTTGCTAATATGTTTCCTAGTCTACGCTCCTATGTTGACCTGATTTTTAGTGATCCTGCAACTATTGACCTGAGTATTTGCGATGTGGTCTTTTTTGCTACCCCACATGGTGTAGCCATGCAACAGGCTGAGCAGTTGGTTGCTAATGGCACTAAAGTGATTGATCTTGCCGCTGATTTTAGAATGCAAAACCTGGCGCAGTTTGAACAATGGTATCAACAAGCACACGTCTGCCCAGAATTGTTAAAGCAGTCAGTGTATGGACTTCCAGAAATCAATCATGCACGCATTACGCAGGCCGATGTAATTGGTAATCCTGGTTGTTATCCTACAACGATCATCTTGGGGTTGGCCCCTTTGCTGAAGGCCCAATGTCTTGATTTATCTGTACCGATTATTGCTGATGCTAAATCGGGTGTCTCTGGTGCGGGTAGAAAAGCCAGTGTTGGTACTTTATTTTCAGAGGCCAGCGATAACATGAAGCCTTATGCTGTATCAGGTCATAGGCATCATCCAGAAATCGTCGAGCAACTACAAAGGCTTGCTGGTAAAGAGGTATCATTGATCTTCACTCCGCACCTTACACCGATGATACGTGGTATGTTATCGACAATATATGTTAAATTGTCAAACAAGCTTCAAAAAGAAATGGTACACCAGTTGTACAATGACTTTTATGCATCGTCGCACTTTGTTGACTGCTTGCCTTTAGGTACGATGCCTGAGACAAGAAGCGTACGGGCATCTAATCAGTTGAGAATTGGCATGCAGATGAACGAGAATGATTATTTAACAATTTTGGTAGTACAAGATAACTTGGTTAAAGGTGCAGCAGGTCAAGCTGTACAGAACATGAATCTCATGTTCGACCTGAATGAATCTACTGGCTTATCAGTTGTCCCAGTTTTACCATAACAATAAAAAAGAGCACATTATGGGACCTATCAAGCGCCGACTCAAAAAATCGTACAGTATCACTTCTAAAGAGTTGGAAATACAATCCAAACGACCTTGGTATGCGCAATTTAGTTTGGTCATCGTGATGTTTATGATTGGTTATGGCATTGCTTTTTGGCAGTTTAGCCGTCAAAACATCGAGTTGGATGCGCTTAAGATGAGCAAACAAAGTCTTGAGGTGCAGATCATTAAGCTTGAGCGTCAGTTACAGATTGAGCGGGTTGCTCAGGAAAAATTACAAAGCAAGATTAATGAAACACAAGAAGAGCTGCTAAAAACCAAAGAGGAGTTGATGTTTTATCAGCGTATGGTAGATAAAAAAAAGCGCAAATAAGTTAAAGTATAGATTGGCAGATTACGTTAAAGTGAATAACGGAATTAAGGTATACGATGGGATTCAACATGCTATTTAAGAAAAATGAAAACAATATCCAAACAACGATTGAAACTTTGATCGGCGAAGCCACTCAGATAACGGGTGACTTGCAATTTTCTGGTGGTTTACGTATCGATGGGGAGTTGACTGGTAACATTACAGAATCCAACATCAGCCCAAGTACTTTAATTATCAGTGAAAACGGGCATGTGAATGGCGCCATTACCGCATCAAAGATCATTGTAAACGGTGATGTTGAAGGGCCAATCAAAGCAACACAGTTTATTGAGTTGCAATCCAAAGCGAAGGTGACTGGTGATGTGTATTATACAGCTCTTGAGATGCACACAGGTGCAGTTGTTGAGGGTAAATTAATTTATCTTGGTGATGAGGACGAGCCAAGCTATGCGATTGAGGATAAAAGCCAGTCTTAACATATCACCCGTTTGACTGGATATACAGCACATAGGATAATCAACGTTTAAAGATAAGAATCAGGTACTAGGAGTACACGATGAGCACAACCACAGAACAGTCAATGACAGATGATGCAATGTTGGATATTCCAGCGCCATTGGTGTTTACAGAAAATGCAGCGAACAAGGTTAAAGAGTTAATTGAAGAAGAAGGTACGCCTGACCTTAAATTGCGCGTTTTTGTCAGCGGTGGAGGGTGTTCAGGCTTTCAATATGGCTTTACTTTTGAAGAAGAAGTTAATGAAGATGACACACAAGTAGAAAAAGACACTGTTACCTTATTAATTGATCCAATGAGCTTACAGTATTTGATGGGCGCTGAAATTGACTATCAAGACAGTTTGCAGGGGTCGCAGTTTGTGATTCGTAACCCAAACGCGGAAACAACCTGTGGCTGTGGTTCATCATTTTCCGTTTGATGCTGAATAATTGAATAGTAGAGTCAGATAATTAAAAAGGCCAAGCAAATGCTTGGCCTTTTTATTGTCAGCAAGGTGTGTCGTTAACGCTCGCTAACCGGTTTAACGCTACGTTTAGTTTCACCTTGGTATAGTTGTCTAGGGCGGCCAATCCTATTGCTTGATTCGGAATTCATCTCATGCCATTGCGATACCCAGCCGGCCGTTCTAGCAAGAGCAAAAATAGCGGTAAACATTGAGTTAGGAATACCCATCGCACGCATGACAATACCACTGTAAAAATCAACATTTGGGTACAGTTTACGCGTGACGAAATATTCATCTTCAAGTGCAATTTTTTCTAGCTTCATGGCGAGCTTAAACATAGGGTCATCATGCAGGCCAAGTTCATTGAGTACTTCATGACAGGTTTTGCGCATGATGGCAGCACGCGGATCCATATTGCGGTAAACACGGTGTCCAAAGCCCATTAAGCGGAAACTGTCGGTTTTGTCTTTGGCGCGCTCAATAAACTCATTAATGCGGCTGACATCGCCCATTTCTTCCAGCATTTTCAGTGTCGCTTCATTGGCCCCTCCATGTGCAGGCCCCCAAAGTGAAGCAATACCGGCAGCAATGCTTGCAAATGGATTAGCACCGCTAGAGCCAACCAGTCGAACTGTCGAAGTAGAAGCGTTCTGTTCGTGATCCGCATGTAGGATAAGAATTTTTTCAAACGCTTTTGCAAGCACTGGATTAGGTTCATAGTCCTCGCATGGTGTTGCAAACATCATATGCATAAAGTTTTCGGCATACCCAAGCTTGTTTTGAGGGTACATAAATGGCTGACCGATGGTGTATTTATAGCTCCAAGCCGCTATCGTTGGGACTTTTGCTAATAATCGGCATGCTGCAATGTGGCGCAGGTCAGGGTCAGCAACATCATTATGTTCTGGGTAAAATGCGGCCATCGCTCCAACCACTGAGACCATGACTGCCATTGGGTGCGCGTCACGTCGAAAGCCTCTAAACACATTGTCCATTTGGTCGTGCAACATCGTGTGTTTGCGGATTTTATCGTGAAAAGCATCATTGCTTTTCGCGTCTGGTAATTCGCCTTGTAACAATAAGTAGGCAACTTCGAGAAAGTCACAATTTTCGGCTAGTTCTTCGATCGGGAATCCGCGATGAAACAATTGACCTTGACCACCATCGATATAGGTAATGCCAGAGTCACATGAAGCTGTTGACATAAAGCCAGGGTCGTAGGTAAACAAGCCATGCTTGCCGAGTGTGCGAATATCAATGACATCATTGCCTAGTGTCCCTGACAGCACAGGTAGTTCAATAGGGTCGGCACCATTATCCAGGGTGACCGTTGCTTTCGTTGGTTTTTTAGTCATGTTTTTGTCTTACGTAATTCAATATTTCTGTAAAAGTTTCAGGCTAACGACATTGTACCTAAAATGCGTGGTCCTGCGGCACCTGTGACGTGAGGGATATTGCCAGGCTTAGACTCTACAAACTGTTTTGCAAGCCAGGAAAATGCAATGGCTTCTACCCAGTCACTGGCAATGCCGAGTGAGTCAGTGGTGTAAACAGGTACAGAGTTGATAGCTTGTATGCGCTCTACTAGGTAAGCATTGTGTGTGCCACCGCCGCATAAATAGATGCTATTGATGTCTGGAAAATATTGGTTCATTTGGTCAACCAATGTTTTGGCGCTGAACTCTACTAAAGTGTTAGCGATATCTTCCGGTTTGCAGTGGGGGTAGAGTATGTGTTGTTGCAACCAGGTATCGTTGAATAAATCGCGTCCAGTACTTTTGGGAGGAGGCTGTTGTAAATAGGGCTCTGTCAAAAGGTTGGTCAGCAAGCTTTGAATCAGTGTGCCAGACCTGGCCCAATGGCCGTCTTTGTCATAAGATTGCTCTAGTTTTAGCTGAGTCCAGTGGTCTAACAGGATATTGCCTGGCCCAGTATCAAAGCCGCTCACATGGCCTGATTGGGCTAAATAGGTGACATTTGCAATACCGCCGATGTTAATAACAGCTCGGTTTTCATCAGGGTGTGAAAACATTGCCTGGTGAAAGGCTGGCACTAGTGGTGCACCTTGGCCGCCTGCAGCGATGTCTCGGCTGCGAAAGTCACTGATTACATTGATCTTGGTTTTTTCGGCTAATTGTGCACTATTTAGGAGCTGGCAACTGTAATGCTGCTCTGGCACATGGCGAATGGTCTGTCCATGGGCGCCAATTGCTGTAATATCCTTGGCTGTAAGATTTGTTTTTGACAGTAACGCCTCAATAGCATCAGCATAGCGCTGCGCAATATGATTGGCCACTTGTAGAGACAGTGCGAGTTCGTCATTTTGCGGATGGTGTAATGATAGTAGGGTTTGTTTAAGGTCGGCAGGGTATGGCTGGTAGCAAGTTGCTACGCAATTAACAGTGTCATCGTCAAATTGCACTAATGCAGCATCAACACCATCCAGGCTAGTGCCAGACATCAACCCTATAAAATATGCATTTGCCATTCTTGACAGCTTTGCTAATTACCGTAGTGCGGCAATGTTTGTATGTTCTAACAGCTTGAGCTGGTTTTGCATCACTTTGCTATGTTGCAAAAAGCGTGACTTGGCCGTTTTTGCAATGTGTGTTGTCTTAGGTAGCGCGACTTTCATTGGATCCTGGTGCTTGCCATTTTTTAAGAACTCATAATGCAGATGTGGCCCAGTAGCCATGCCTGATTTGCCAACATAGCCAATTACTTGGCCCTGTTTGATAGATCTGCCTTTTTTCAAGTGTTTAGCAAATTTAGATAAATGACCATAAACGGTTTTGATTCCGCGCGCGTGTTTTAGTATCACCACGCGTCCGTACCCGCCTTTCCAGCCAGAAAAAGCTACCACAGCATCGCCAGCAGCTCTGATCTTTGTACCTGTTGGCGCTGCCATATCAACGCCTTTATGGGCGCGAATACGTTGTAGTATGGGGTGATAGCGGCCACGGCTAAAGCCAGAAGTAATCCGGGTGTACTCGAGTGGGGAGCGTAAAAAAGTTTTACCAAGGCTGTTGCCTTTGGGTGTGTAATATTGCATTTTGCCTTTTTTGTCTTTAAAGCCAATGGCAGCATATGTTTTACGTTTGTTGGTGAATTCAACCGCCAGGATATCCCCTGATTTTACTTGTCTACCATTGTGAAAATCGGCCTCATAGATTAGTTCGAAATGATCACCTTTTTGAATTTCGCGATGGAAGTCAATGTTGCTTTCAAAAAGCTTCACTAATTGTAATGCAATTTTATCTGGAATATCGGCCGCGTCAGTGGAGGCAAATAAAGAATGGGTGATCGTTGCAGACTTGAATACCTTTCTTGTATCAAGGGGAACGTCAATTTTTTTTGCGACCAGTTTATTTTGGTTTGTATGCTTAATGACAATGCTTTGTTGCGGGTCAAAATAAAAGTCGAGGCTATGCAGGTGGCCGTTGTTATCAACGGCAGCCCGCAAGGTTTGACCTGGTTTGAGTCTTTGTTGATTTGTCAGTGATAGACCATTGAGCTTAAAAAAACGTGCGGCCTTGCTGTCATTGATCTGCAGGCGAGATAATACGGTGTTCAACGTGTCACTGGATTTAACACGGTCACTAAAGATGAAAGTATTATCTTTTTGACTGGCATGTGGCGTTAAGGCGACAACCTGTGTTAGCTCTGTTGTTTGTGATGTGCGGTCAGGTTTAGGCGCTAAGCCAAATGCCGTATAAATACCCAGGAGTGGGATGGTGGAAATAGCAAGTATCCAACGTCGTTTGACGCTTCTGGTAAACCATGAACGTTTTTGCGCTAGAATAGTAGGCTTTTCTGATTGAGTGGTTTTGGCTTTACGCGTTAAGCTGTACGCAGAAAAACGATGATTTAGCTCGTCGATATACACGGGCTAGTCCTTAAAGTTAGCAAAAATTCGTTCAATAGTATCAGAGTTTGTAGTAAAAACAAGTAAATGGATAATTCTAATCACTCATTAGATTAATTATTAAAGGTAAGTGTGTGAATAATATAGAAGAACAGCTTAAACAGATAAAACGTGGTAGTGAAGAGCTATTGATTGAAGCAGAGCTGGTAGACAAACTAAAAAAAGGAAAGCCGCTAAGAGTAAAAGCAGGATTTGACCCAACCGCCCCAGACATACATCTTGGGCATACAGTGTTGATTAATAAGCTGAAGCACTTCCAAGATCTCGGACACCATGTCTTATTCCTGATAGGCGATTTTACCGGCATGATTGGTGATCCAACAGGCAAAAGTGCTACGCGTCCGCCACTAACGACTGAGCAAGTGCAAGCGAATGCACAGTCCTACGCTGAGCAGGTTTTTAAAGTATTGGATAAAAATAAGACAGAGATTGTCTTTAACTCCAGCTGGTTAAATGATCTTGGTGCGGCAGGTATGTTAACGCTGGCAGCCAGTCACACGGTTGCGAGAATGCTGGAACGTGATGACTTTAGTAAGCGTTTTGGCAATAATCAGCCAATTGCGATTCACGAATTCATGTATCCATTATTGCAAGGTTACGACTCTGTCGCCTTGAAGGCGGATGTGGAAATCGGTGGTACAGATCAGAAATTTAATCTCCTGATGGGACGTGAGTTGCAGAAGCAGGCAGGCGAATCACAGCAGTGCGTATTGACTATGCCATTGCTTGAGGGCTTGGATGGTGTGAATAAGATGTCTAAGTCACTAGGTAATTATATTGGCATTAATGAGGCTCCAGAGACGATTTTTTCTAAAATCATGTCAGTTTCAGATGACTTGATGTGGCGATATATAGAGTTGCTGTCATTTGAATCCCTAGATCAGATTGCACAATGGAAGCAAGCGGTCAGTGATGGTGAAAACCCACGCAATATTAAAGTCGGTTTTGCAAAAGAAATCGTGACGCGCTTTTATGATGCCAGTGCCGCCGAACGTGCGTTGGAGGACTTTCAGACGAGAGCCAGAGGCGGTGTGCCTGATGAAATACCAGAAGTGAAGATAGAAATAGAAGGTGACACGATAGGCGTGAGTCAAATGCTTAAAATGGCAGGTTTGGTCGCCAGCACTTCAGAAGCCATGCGTATGATTAAGCAGGGTGGCGTTAAGTTGGATAGTGTAAAGCTTGAAGACAAAGGTTTACAACTGACTAAAGGAACAGTGGTGATAGCACAAGTGGGTAAGCGTAAGTTTGCTAAGGTCAGTTTGTAGAAGAAATTAAAGAAGCTGGGAATACTGACGATAAGGTTTAGTTGGCCAATTTGTAACAATTATGTAACACGGTTAATTAAGGCTTGACCAGAAAAAAATCATCGGTAGAATGCGCTCCTCGTCTGCAAAACAACGCAGCGAAATAAAGCGAAAAGTGAATGATTTGTTTTTGAAGTTTATGTCGAAAATAAATTATTTTAAAAACCACTTGACGGTTATCTGAATGGCTGTATAATTCGCATCTCTTGTTAACACACGGTGTTGATGAGGGGTTAGAAAGGTGTTTGATTTAAAACAACTTTTTAACAAAAT
>SPJK01011964.1_pt1 | contig 26289 bp, 22 predicted proteins | sample 3741771 | NCBI WGS metagenome assembly SPJK01 (sample SAMN10925997, study PRJNA522277) | cold seep metagenome | isolation source: Elba SIP-enriched marine methane seep metagenome, extraction at timepoint T2 | place: Italy: coast of Elba, Mediterranean Sea
CACCATTAAGGCGAGGACATAAGCCGCAGAATCTTTGGGTGCATTGAGGTCGAAGTCCTCATATTCAATCATGTTCTTGCTGAACACCATCGTTTGCATGTAGAAACGCCCGCCAGTGGGTAGCAATTCGTAAATGGTGTCGAAGAAATTTCGGTAAACCTCTTCTTGTTTTCCTGCCTGCCATTCTTCCACAGAGCAGAAGTGTTCCAGACCACCAATGCAAGAGATGGCATCGAAGGTGCCGAAGTCTTCTGGCTTTACATAACGGCAATCCTTGACGATAACGTTGAGACCATTGTTTTGGCAAGCAGCAGCTTGTCCCTGCGACAAGGTAAGCCCAATACTATCGGCACCGCGATCATCATTGATGTACTTGATGAATGGGCCCCAGCCACATGCCATATCCAATACCTTGCTGTCTTTTTTGATGCCCAGGCTGTCTGCGATAAATTTATGCTTGGCTCGTTGGGCCTCTTCGAGGGTCATGGAAAAATCGCCATCGTAGCGAGCGCCGCTGTAGTCAGCCATTTCGCCCATGCTGTATCGGAAAATCTTGTCGATGGTGGTGTAGGAAAAATCCATGTCTTTCTTATCGGCCATGGCAATATGGAATTAAAGGTGATGATGGGGACACAGCAGTGGGCTGCTCCTCCGGGATGGAAGCTGAAGATAAAAATATTGCAGAAATATTCGCCTTTCTATTCGCAAGCATGAAAGGAATTGAGTCGATGAGCACTGGTATTCATCGACGAGGATTTGCCCAAGCAGCTGTCCTGATGCGACATACCCAAAAGTAACCCAGACCGAAGCATGACATAATTAGCTGTCATGCAATCCCAATTAATGTTAGGGAATTTTTATTCCCTCTTATTGGTTAGCTGTACGAAAGAGCAAACTTAAGGACGATCAAAATTTTTCCACTAAGCGCACTAAGAACGCTAAGGCTTTTTAAAACAAGCTGAAAGCTTCGTGCTCTTGGTGTCCTTCGTGCTTAATAAATATCCCCAAGAAGCTGTGTCAATACAGTTACCCATTTGGAATTACCTAAACCCTTAGAAACATGTACTTACGATTTATCACCGAATTCATTAATGAATGGGGCGAACGGGAAACTGGCGTCTTTCAAGCCCTTCGGGTTTTGATTGAATCGGATGAAGTCTTTGAATATGACCGACAGCGACTCGTGGAAATTCGTACATGGTTTGATGAAGAGTTAGAACGCCCGACACGCTTCAATAAACATGCGAATAAACACAAAGCAAATGTCGCGATCTCCTGGTTCAAGGACAGTGCGAGTAGCCACCTGAAATTCATGTATGACCTGATCCCCATTTACGACACCTATGGAATCCGGATTGAGGTCATCAAAAAGGAGAACCCGGGCTATACGATCTATGAGGACGATTTTCAGGTAGTTACCATCCCGCATGGAAAGGACAAGTCGCAGGTTTTGTAAATATACAGGCACTGCCTGGTTACCAAATTTGCCAAGTAGCTATTAATGGAGTAGATCAATTGTCCGTATAGGTCAATTAATTGACTATAATGCACCCCGATTAAAAGCTCTCTTATGTCTAAATCGCTACTCTTTGCATTTTGTATTCTTCCTTTCTCCTTGCTACAAGCCCAAATAGCCCCCATTGTTGACCTCTTCGAACCAGTCGGGGATATTGTCTACAATATCGCGCTGGACGCTGATGGCGACGGCGATCTGGATGTTGTTTCGGCCACCAGCGAAGGCTTGTTTTGGCTGGAATTGATGGAGGATGGTCGCTATTCGCATCAAAACGTCATTTCCTCGGTTGGTCTGGGCTATCGAAGCTTAGTGGCCGCTGATATCGATGAAGATGGCGATGAAGACATCGTTTTTGCTTCACAAGATGCGGGCTTAGGCGCATACATGAATCTCGGAGATGCGCAGTGGAGTGAGGCGATCGAAATCTACTATCCCGGTGTAATTATCGATTGCTATGTAGCGGACTTGAATGGAGATGATCACCTGGATATCATTACCTCCAGCTCTTCTGAAGTTCGTTGGGTAGCTGGCAATGGCAATGGTGGTTTCGGATCTGCTCAACTCATTTCCAGCGCTCACCAAACGACGGTTTCGGTGCATGCGGCCGACCTCGACGATGATGGTGATCTGGATGTGCTTGCGGCATCAAGCTGGAGTGATCGCCTCTCCTGGCACGAAAACCTGGGTAATGGCAACTTCGGCGAATACCAAGTGATCAGTGAGGACCACGATGGACCCTCAGAGGTTGCAGCTGCAGACTTCGATGGAGATGATCTGCTGGATATTGTTTGCGTCAACCGAAATGAAGATGAAGACATTGGCGCAGGCCTGGTTTGGTATCGTAACCTTGGTGAAGGCAATTTTGAACTAGTGGATACCTTGATGGCACGCGGCTGGCACGAGTATGTGCATGTAGCTGATATGGATGTGGATGGCGATTTGGACATCATCTCTTGCCACGGCCTGGATGAAATGGACTGGTTGGCCAATGATGGCACGGGGAATTTTAGTGCTCCGATTGAGCTGGAACGCTATGCTGCTTACCTCCGCTTTGTGGAAACACCAGACTTGAACGGCGACGGGCTACCGGATGTTCTGTATGGCTTGAACGATCCCACGCCGCAAAAGCAAACCGTGCTCTGGCGAGAATCTATTGCCCCAGGAGAATGGGAGCTGCCAGACTTGGTAATGCTGGGCGTAAGTCGAGTAGGTATACCACAAGTAGCTGACTTTGACCAAGATGGTCTACTGGATGTCGTGGTAGCATCCATTGGCTCGAATTCCTTAAGCTGGCTGCGTAATGAAGGTTATACCTTCTCTCCTCCTCGTCTAATTGCCCGTAAGAACAACTTCCGTCCGGAAAGCATCGCCGTCGGTGACATCAATGACGATGGCTGGCCCGATATATTAGCTAGTAGTATCCAGGAGGATGCGGTTGGTTCGTCCGATTATTGCGTCTACTACAATAATGGCGATGGCACCTTTAGCACCGGGCCCACCTTCCAATCTTGGTATTACCCTCAGCGCGACTTGCAACTGGTAGATATGGATGGTGATAATGACCTGGATATGCTCTGGGCGAGCCCCGGACAAGGGGGCTTGTTCAATGGCCAAATTGGTTGGGTGCGTAACGACGGGGGGAGCTGGAGTGAACCGATTCTTCTACTCACTGAAGCCTTGGCGGTGCTGGATGTGCTAGCTACCGACCTGGACCAAGATGGCCAACTTGACCTGGTGGTGTGTAAGGAAGATGAGCCCAAATTGGCACGGATGGAGCATACCGGCGGTGGCAATTACACGCCATTGCAGGCTATTCAAAACAACTTTGCCGGTGCGATGTACGCGCAGGCTGGCGATATCGATGGGGACGGCCTGCTCGACCTCATCGTTTCGGAGGAAAACACTAGCAGCTCGGATGAAAAAATTGCCTGGTGGCGAAACTTGGGGAATAGCCAATTTGGCCCGCAACAAACCATCTATTCGGGCCAACCACCCATGGAGAAATTCGTATTTGCCGACTTTGATTTAGATGGGCGAAAGGATATCATTGCCTCTACCTATGTTGAAGCGCCCATGCAGCTCTTCCGTCAGCTGGAGGATGGCAGCTTTGCCGCGCCTGAATCCATTGAAGGCACACCGACCCGGGTGAGAGGTTTTCAATTAATAGATTTGGAGGGCGATGGCGATTGGGATATCGTGGGTAATGGTGAATACGAATCTTTTAGCGGGACGGATCGCGTTTTCGTAGCTTATAACCTGGCTAATAATGAGAGCATCTCCGGTCGGGTTTTCTACGATACAAATACTAATGGCGAGCTGGATATGGATGAGCCAGGAGTTGGTCGTGTTCCGATCAATGTTTCACCGGAAGCCATAGCTGTTTTTGCCGATGAGGAGGGTCAATTTACCGTCTACGGCCTTTCGGGAACCTATACGCTCAGTCCAGAGCTGGAGGAGTGCTGGATGATGACGACCAGCCCGGAGTCGTATGAAGTTACTTTTGACGGAACCGAGAGCATCGATAGCCTCCGTTTTGGCGTAACAACCAATTCGGACGTACCGGTAGCGGGAGTTACGCTGGCTTCTGCACCAACTCGTTGTGGCTTTACCGTGCCGTTTTGGTTGAATTACCGCAATGATGGCTGCTGGGCGTTTGATGGCCAGGTCTACCTGGTGCTGAATGAGCTAGCAACTTTTGTGTCGGCAGTGCCAGTGCCCACGGCTACTGCTGGCGATACACTTTTCTGGTCCTTTAGCCAGCTACCTCCAGGAGCCAGCCGTTCGGTGGAATTGATGATGACGGTAGCGGGAGTCGACTTTCTTGGGTCACCGCTGGACATAGCGACAGGCGTAGTACCCTTCGATGGGGGAGGGCAGGCACTACTTCCTGTGACCTTCGATTTTTTATCGATTATCAACTGCGCCTATGACCCGAACGACAAACAAGTTTACCCCAACCGCACCGATCAGAACCCCTTGATGGAGAACTACACACTATTCGATGAAACTTTGCTCTACACGCTCCGCTTTCAGAACACCGGAACTGACACCGCCTTCAATATCGTCTTGCGGGACCAACTTTCCGAAAATCTTGATTGGAGTACCTTCCGGCCCGGGGCCAGTAGCCATCCCTTCGATGCCACACTTCACGAAGATGGCTTATTGGAGTTCCACTTTCGGGATATCCTCTTACCGGATAGTACTACCAACGAGCCGGGAAGTCATGGCTTTGTCCAATTTGAAATAGAAGCACTGTCTGGTCTGGATGGAGGAGTCGTCATCGAGAATACGGCTGGTATCTATTTCGATTTCAACCCTCCAATTGTAACGAATACAGTGAATAGCGTATTGGTAGAGATGCTTCCTGACTTCAGCCCTGCGGCTGCATTTGCGTACAGCAGTAATGCGCTTGCGGTGGATTTCCAGGACGCTTCCACGAACAATCCCGATTCTTGGTCGTGGGACTTCGGCGATGGGACTACCAGTGTTGACCAGGATCCAACGCATATCTATCCCGAAGCAGGGATTTATACCGTTTGCCTGACGGCCTCCAACGACTGGGGCAGCACCCAGACTTGCGAGATGGTCAATGTAATGGCGACTTCTACCGATGATGTGTACGGACTAGTGGAAATACAGGCGCACCCGAATCCAGCTGATCGAGAAATCTGGATCACCTGCCCCAATTTGCCCCTGCCCCAAGAGGTCGAATTGTATAGTGTAGCTGGTAAACCTTTGCAAAGCTTCCAATTAGTGGAACGAAGATCGAGCTGGGATATTAGTCATCTACCCGCTGGTAGCTACTGGCTTCGCAGCGAAGATGGGGCGGTTTTGCCGCTGGTGATTGTGAAGTAGAACATCACAGCTATTCAAAATAAATGGGAAGTCCGTGCCATACAGGGGCTTTCCATTTCTGTATTCATTAAGGCACAAATAGCTCCTCCTCTTCATCAATTTCTTGCTTCGCACCTCGTTGCAGATAAATAATCAAGGCTAGGAATAATAGAAAAATGATTGGCCGCAATGCTTCGCCAACTGGATCGTGCAGAGTGTGTGTAACCAGCGCTCCGATCATGATCAGAACCAGGCCGTAGGCAGCATACAATGACGTTTTGGGGATTAGCAATAGAATAGCCAGTCCCAATTCCGCTAGACCGATCAAGTAGTAGAACCCATCAGGATACCCCCAGTCTTGAAACATTTGGATGACTGCGGCATTTTTCGTCAATTTACCACTACTAGCGAGTAGAAAGCCCAGTACTATTACTATTTTGCTTAGCCAGAATAAGTACGGTTGCCATCTTTTCATGACACATGTTTTGGTGATGCCCGAAAGTTGACGGGTTCCGTTTTAGCCTGCCTGAAAAAGACATGAATCTTAGATGAAAATCAAATGAAATCACTAAGGAGAAGTAGCGGAATAAGGCACGAGATTGGATCATGGCTATATGAGCCGGAATTCAGCCGATTAAGTGACGAGAGTGGCGAAGAAATTTTCTTGGAAGCACGCTTAAATAAGCTATTTGCCTTTCTGCTTCAAAATGAGGGAGACATCTTGCATCGAAGCGATATCATGGATATGGTGTGGCCATTGGTTCGCGTCAACGAGGATAGTTTGACCAAAGGGGTATTTGACTTGCGACGCCTTATACAGGATAAAGGATTAAATGAAGTGGAGATTGAAACGATCCGAAATGTTGGTTATCGGCTGGTTTTGAGCCAATCTCCAGTTGCGGCCTCTAAGTCTCGGAAGCACAAGTTGAGATTTGTGGCAAAAGCCATGCTGTATACCGTCTTGTTTTTATCTTTTCTGGTTATGTTTATCCGAGCTATACGTTACGAAAACTGAGATGAGAGGTATTATCTGATCACCTGCTGAAATAGACGTGGATATGAATAAGAACTTAGTCGCTACCCAAAGTATTGAAATCAATGCCAGTGCAGCTGCGGTTTGGGAGGTCTTGACGAACCCCGAAAAAATTGCCATTTATCTGTATGGAACGCAGACCATTACCGATTGGGAAGTAGGTAGCTCCATTTTGTTTCAAGGAGAGTACGATGGCCACCAGTATCAAGATAAGGGCAATGTATTGGAGAAGAAGCTTAACCAAGTGTTGAAGTACAACTACTGGAGTGGTTTTTCGGGACTCGAAGATGACTTGGCCAACTATTCCATAGTTGCCTATACGATCGATCAGTTAGAGGAGAACAAGGTGAAGTTCACCTGGACCCAGCAAGGCTTTGCCAACGAAAAAGGGCAAATCCATACCCAACAGGGATTAGGAGCACTGCTTGAACAGATCAAGGCGCTGGCAGAGGCAGCCTAGTGCTCATGAAATCTTTGGCGGCCAGCGATCGTTCATCTAGTACACCTGCATAAACCCACTAAGATGAAAAAGATTCTCGCCTTCCACATCTTGATGGCTATCCTGCTAAGTCTATTCAGCTGTCAACCTGCCGCACATAATTCCGCATCAATTGATGAGTCGGAGGAAAGTACCCTAGAAGCGACCTTGCCCCTGCGCCCTGAGTATTTGGGTAGACAGGAATTGCTCGATTATCTAGAGCAAACAGAGGTGTTGGCCATCGAAGAATCTTTCCCTGCACCTTTTGATACGGTGTCTTTTAATAAAGTGATTGCCTACGACTATTTAGGAGATGACGATGCTTATAGGAATGTGGTCTCCGAGAGTGGCGATCGCTTTATCCCAGTTATCCTCCGCCAGAAAGCACTAGATCTGAGACAAATCGATTTTACTATCGACTTTTTGACGGATAACCAGTCATACGGTGAGTATACTGCTGCTTGCTTTGACCCTAAGCTAGCTCTAGTGTTTTACCATGACAATATTCCCCAATTCGAAGTAGACATATGCCTGGACTGCAATTTCCTAAGATCAACCGCTGAAATTCCTGCTACTGTTCACCATCGACAAGATTTGGGCGGCGGCGACTCTTATGGACTGAAAGGATTCAGCGAATACAGCCGCAAAAAAATCATTGAATTGGGTAAAGAACTCGCCTTTGATTATGGAGAATTGGGTCCGGAGGAACATCAGCCACCCTTTCCTAAGGAATAGTAGGTCCATAGGTTGTAAGTGTATAGCAACAACGTCGAGGATCAGTTCATTAAGTAGAGAATTGCCTCTAAGTTTAGTTTATCAGCACGCCTAGGCCGTTGTTCGCTAGTGAATTTCCCGCATTGTTTCAACGGTAATGGCTATCAGATGTCGGTGATTTTTCGCACCCCTATCCACGGCGATTGCTGCTAATTTGCCAAAGTGCCTGTACTACCGGCACGGCAAATTGCTGATTCATGAAAGTCAATGCCTTATTTTTTCGCAAGAGTTTGGTGGCACTTACCGGCTTATTCCTCAGTTTTTTCCTCATCGTGCATCTGTCGGCAAATTGCCTATTGCTATTGCCGGAAGAATCGGCCCGTAGCATGTACAATGCTTATTCTACCTGGTTACGGGAAAATCCGTTAATTTGGGTTGTTGCTTATGCGTTGTAGCTCTCCATCATTGTTCATGCGGTCTATGCCTTACTGGTCACCATCCGCAACCGACAGGCAAAGCCTGATCGCTACGCGGTCACTGATGCGGCAGCAAACAGCAGTTGGGCTTCGCGGAATATGGGGGTACTCGGAGTGTTGGTCTTGATTTTTATCGTCATCCATCTGGCCAATTTCTGGGCCCGGGTAAAACTAGGCCTGGGTGAACCCGTTGGCCTCGACGCTGCTGGCAATGAGGACCTCTATGAGATAACGTATCAGCTGTTCCAGAATATCTACTACGTATTATTCTATACACTGCTGATGATTCCTTTAGGGTATCACCTATATCACGGTGTGAAAAGTGCCTTCAAGACGCTTGGTTTTTATCATAAACGAGGACTTGCCGTACTGGCTCGGGTATCGCTCATCTATGCGATTATCATTTCGGTAGGGTTTGCCATCATTCCATTTGTCGTCTACTTAAAATAAACGCAAGCATGACTCTCGATCCTAAAATACCGACTGGCCGACTTGAAGAGAAATGGCGCAACTATCAGGCGCATAGCCAGCTGATCAATCCGGCCAACAAGAAAAAACTTCGAGTGATCGTGGTGGGCACGGGCTTGGCTGGTGCTGGCGCGGCAGCAACACTAGCGGAACTGGGCTACGAGGTACAATCTTTCTGTTACCAGGACTCTGCCCGGCGGGCTCACTCAGTTGCGGCGCAAGGTGGAATTAATGCTGCCAAAAACTATCAACACGACGGCGATAGCATCTGGCGGATGTTCTACGATACATTAAAGGGTGGCGATTTCCGGTCTCGGGAAGCCAATACCTATCGATTGGCCGAATTATCGGCACCGCTCATTGATCACTTTACCCAGCAGGGCGTTCCTTTTGCCAGAGAGTATGGTGGCGTTCTGGTCAATCGCAGTTTTGGCGGAGTGCAGGTTCAGCGCACCTTCTACGCTCGTGGTCAGACCGGGCAGCAGTTGTTGTTGGCAGCCTATTCGCAATTGTACAAAATGGTACGTGCGAAGAAGATCCACATGCATACCCGCCATGAAATGCTCGACTTGGTGATGGTTGATGGAAAGGCCAAGGGCATTATCGCCCGCGACCTGGTGAATGGGAAACTTAAGCGCTTCGCTGCCGATGCAGTCGTATTGGCTACGGGAGGGTACTCGCGAGTTTTCCGGCTTTCTACACTGGCTATCGGTTGCAATGGTAGTGCGATTTGGAAAGCCCATAAACGCGGCGCCTTATTCGCCGCGCCTAGCTTTACACAGATTCACCCTACTGCCTTGCCACAAACGAGTGAGGCACAATCGAAGCTCACGTTGATGTCGGAATCACTCCGTAACGACGGCCGCATTTGGGTGCCTAAGCAAAAGGATGATACGCGTTCCGCCAATCTTGTACCCGAGGAAGAGCGCGACTATTACCTGGAAAGGCGCTACCCGAGTTTTGGCAATTTAGCGCCCCGTGACATCGCTTCTCGAGCAGCTAAAGAACGCATTGATGCAGGACATGGAGTAGGACGGCTAAAGAATGCCGTGTACCTCGATTTTAAGCATGCCATCGCGCGGCTCGGTGAGGACGTTATTCGCGATCGCTACGGCAACCTGTTTGATATGTACCAGAAGATCACCGGGATCAACGCCTACCAGGAGCCGATGCAGATATCCCCAGCGGCGCACTTTTCAATGGGCGGGCTATGGGTCGATTATGAATTGATGACAACTATTCCCGGTCTCTACGCCATTGGAGAGTGTAATTTTTCGGACCATGGAGCCAATCGACTGGGAGCCAACTCGCTCTTGCAGGCTAGTGTAGATGGCTACTTCATCCTCCCGAATACCATCAACAATTATCTGGTGAGTGAATTGAAACAGGAATCTGTGAACACGGACCATCCGGCTTTTGCGACTGTGGAAGCTGCCACGCGAGCACATATCGATTGTTTGATGGCAGTTCAAGGCACAAAAACAGTCGATCATTTTCACCGGGAATTGGGGAAAGTGATGTGGCAAGAGTGTGCAATGAGCCGGCATAAGGAAGGCCTGGAACGCGCCATTGCCCAAATTCAGCAGATCAAAGGCGACTTCTGGTCGGACGTGAAAGTAACAGGTGGTAGCCTGGAGTTGAACACCGAACTGGAGAAAGCACTCCGGTTAGCTGATTTCATCGAGTTAGGCCTATTGATGTGCACCGATGCGCTACAACGAGAAGAGTCTTGCGGGGCACACTTTCGTGAAGAATTTCAGACCGAGGAAGGGGAGGCCGAACGCCGCGACGATCAGTATGCCTATGTCTCGGCCTGGGAATATGAAGAAGGAAACTTCCGCCTGCACCAAGAGGAACTAACATTCGAATTTGTACAACCAACTGTCAGGAGTTATAAATAATAGTCCTATGAAAATCACATTCCGTATCTGGCGCCAGGCCGGACGCAATACCGAGGGGCAATTTCAGGACTACCCAGTAGAAAACCTGAGTCCGGATATGTCTTTTCTTGAGGCATTGGATCACCTCAACGAGCAGCTGGTTTTAGCCGGCGAATCGGTCGTGGCTTTTGAATACGATTGCCGAGAGGGAATTTGTGGCCAATGTGGCGTATTCATTAACGGCCGCGCCCACGGGCCGCACGCACAGATCACGACCTGCCAGTTGCATCTTCGTAGTTTCGCAGATGGTGATACCGTTACCGTGGAGCCCTGGCGAGCCAAAGCTTTTCCCATTATTCGCGACCTGATAGTTGATCGCTCGGCCTTCGATCGGATTATTGAACAAGGAGCTTACATCAGCGCTAAAACGGGCACTGCGCCGGAGGCCAATTCGATCCTGATCGGTAAAGAAGTTGCTGACAAAGCTATGGATGCCGCCGCTTGTATTGGGTGTGGAGCCTGCGTAGCCACTTGCAAAAATGCTTCGGCCGCTTTGTTTACCTCTGCAAAGATCAATCACCTCAACTCCCTGCCGCAAGGCGAGCCGGAAGCGCATCAACGCGCACTGAACATGACGGCCCAAATGGAAGCAGAAGGCTTTGGTCATTGTTCCTTTACCGGTGCCTGCGAAGTAGAATGTCCGGAAGGTATTTCCTTGTCCAATATTGCAGAAATGAATGCACGCTATTATCGGGCCAGGTTGCTTCGCTAGTCGACATTGGCCTGTGATCCCGTGATTGGTCGATCCCCTCTTTTTTCGAGTGCTACAGACTACTGGGCGACAATTCGGATATGGGTGGTAGCCAACTTCCCGAAAGCTGCGATGTTGGTGAAGTAGATTGTCGATCAAAATCACCTCTACATGGAATACCGCGGCCGTAACGGAGAATACTTTGCCGTCATTGACATCACTGCTGATAACCTGCACTTGCTGCAAGAGTCTCGCCGGAGCGAATTATCAATCTTATGGTTCGAATCGGATAATAACCGCCTGCAGATTGATGCAGTGGAACATTCTTTTCATCGGGATGAGCTGGTTTTTCTCACCGAGTTTCATCAAGTGGAGATGACGGAGCTAGGCAAGCTTCGCTTACTTCGTTTTAATCGACCGTTCTATTGCATTTTGGATCACGATAGTGAAGTAGGCTGCAAGGGTGTACTCTACTTCGGCGCTTCCAGCTTACCTTTTATTCGACCAGAAGGGGAAGATTTGGAAATCCTGAAGGCAGTGTGGAAAATGTTGGGTTTGGAAATGGCCTCCCGCGATCACCTGCAACTAGAAATGCTACAGATGATGCTGAAGCGGATCTTGATTCTTTGCACCCGTATCTATAAGGACCAATCCAAGTTCCACGACCTGGAACAACCGAATGTCGACCTCGTCCGAGAATTCAATTTCCTGGTAGAAATGCATTTCCGAGAGAAGCATCAGGTAGCAGAATATGCCAGCTTGCTCAATCGGTCGCCCAAAACACTTTCTAATGTCTTCAAGCAGCTGGCAGATCGTTCACCATTACAGTTTATCCAGGAACGGCGGATGCTGGAAGCGCGTCGCATATTGTACTACACAGATAGAAGTGTTTCGGAGGTTGGTTACGAGCTTGGCTTTACCGATGTACAGGCATTTAGTCGCTTTTTTAAAAAGCAGGGAGGCGTTTCGCCAAGTGATTTTCGCAATCGGGAAATATTGCCACATCCTCAGGAATGACGGCCTAACGTTTGCCTTCTTTTCGGCCGCATCTTTGTCATGTCAATTAGAAATACTTAACCAAAAAACATAAGTAGACATGGCAAATTTTCAAGTGCCCACCCGTGAAGAAGTATCCCCTAACAATCAAGCGATCTTCGACCAATTGCAGCAATCATTAGGTTTCGTGCCGAACCTTTATGCGTATTACGCTAAGAACGACACGGCATTGGCTGATTACCTGGCCTTGCAAAACCGCAAGTCGACCTTGAAGGCGAAAGAACGTGAGATCGTAAACCTCGTAGTTAGCCAATTCAACGGCTGCCGCTACTGCCAATCAGCTCACACGGTAATTGGTAAAATGAATGGTTTCACTGACGAGCAAGTCCTTGAGATTCGCGGTGGCACCGCTTCTTTTGATGCAAAACTGGATGTATTGGCGCGTTTCACTGCCTCAGCAGTAGCCAATCGCGGCAACGCCTCACAAGCTGCCAAAGATGCATTCTTTGGGGCGGGTTGTACCGAAGCCAACCTGATCGATGTAGTAGTGGTCATTGGCGATAAGATCATCAGCAACTATATCCACAACCTCGCAGGTTTTGCAATCGACTTTCCGGTCGCGCCAGAACTGGAGACTGTTGTGGCATAAATAGCAGGTTAAACAAATTTCCTCTGTTTAATACCTTTATTGGGCGGTGCGACCAACGGTCGGCCGCCCAATTTTTATTGACTAAACTCAAACGACTTGGAAAAGTACACTACTGTTTTAGATCGTAATCGATCCCTTGCCTTACTGACCCTGCGTCTTATTCTTGGCTTCATCTTCCTCATGCAGGGCTACGGTAAGGTGTTCAACTGGGGCGTTGAAAATCTTTACCAAATGGAGTTTTTCTATGGTACTTACAAAGAAATGCTACCGGCCTGGGTGATCAAATCGACCGCCTACTATACCTCTTACGTAGAACTGCTTGGCGGCTTGTTGCTGGTAATCGGCTTTTGGCGCGATTACGCTCTATATGCCCTGGCATCCGTATTGGTGATCGTTACTTTCGGACATGGCCTGGCGGAACCTATTTGGGACCTGTCGCATGTGATGCCGAGAGCTATTTTGCTGGTGGCTATTCTGTTGTTACCAGCTGCTTGGGATCGCTATTCGCTGGATCACTTCCTGCACCGCAAGAGCAATGCCCGATAGACCGCAGACCTACGACTTCGAAGGTAGGATGCTGAACCATCGAGAAACTCCTAGTATTTATCGTAAAAAAGTGTCGGTAAAGGTCGGAATCCCTTAACTTAGGGCTGAATAAAAGAATAAATACTTTCGCTGCGAGTCGCCGCCTTCTGCTGCGCCGTTGCGGGAAGCTTTACGATCAAAATCTATCGCAAATGCCAGCTATAGCCATTATTGTCGCCCTTTCCTTATTTCTCATTGTATCCGGCATATTTACGGTCAGGCAGCAAACTGCTGCAATCGTGGAACGCCTAGGTAAATTCCTTAGTATCAAGCGAGCAGGTCTGCAATTTAAGATTCCGTTCGTCGATCGAATCGCCGGCCGTGTTAGCCTTAAGATCCAGCAATTGGATGTATTGGTAGAAACCAAAACAAAAGACAACGTATTCGTTAAGTTGAAGGTTAGTGTACAGTTCGTCATTCGACCAGACCAGGTATACGATGCTTTCTACAAATTGGAGAATCCATACGAGCAGATCAATGCCTACGTATTTGATGTAGTACGGGCCGAGGTGCCTAAATTGAAACTGGATGACGTTTTCGAGCGCAAGGACGATATCGCCATCGCCATCAAGCGCGAATTGGAAGACGCCATGAACGATTATGGATATGGAATCGTAAAAGCACTGGTGACGGACATCGATCCTGACCATACGGTGAAGGATGCCATGAACCGCATTAACGCTGCCGAGCGCGAGAAGCTGGCCGCAGAATACGAAGGCGAAGCAGAACGTATCCGTATTGTAGCGAAGGCAAAAGCCGAAGCCGAAAGTAAGCGCCTGCAAGGCCAAGGTATCGCCGATCAGCGCCGCGAAATTGCTAAAGGCCTTGAAGAGTCGGTGGAGGTGCTGAACAAGGTGGGTATCAACTCACAGGAAGCATCCGCCCTGATTGTGGTAACTCAGCACTACGATACGTTGCAAGCAATGGGTGAGGCTGCGAATAGTAATCTGATCATGTTGCCGAATGCGCCAAGCTCCGCCAGCGACATGCTATCCGATATGACCGCTTCATTTGTGGCCAGCCAACAAATTGGCGAGTCCATGAAAGAGAAGAACGAGCAACTGAAGCTTGAGCAACCAAAAGAGAAAGTTCGGCGCTAGCAGCCGCACGTTTTGAATAGACCTCCGAAGGGTTTACCCAACAACGATCAGTGATCGTACCTCCGCCAGGAGGATTGGGTGATCTTCGGAGGTTTTCTATTTTAGCGCATCTATGCGCCCAATTTTCACCATTCTGCTGCTGTCCTTGTACGGCTTTTTTTGCTACCTGATGCTAGGCATCACCTTGCAGTACATTCCTATCGATAGCGATGCTGCCTTTCTGCGGATCAAGCAGGATGTTGTCCATTTACCTTATTACTTGCCGGCCTTTTTTATTCATGCTTTTACGGCAGTCTTGGTTTTGCCGGCTGGCTTCACCCAATTCTCTAGAAGGTTACGCCGTAAGGCACCACAGTGGCACCCCGGATGGGGGGGCTTTATTTGTGGGTAGTCTTGTTGTTGGCAGCCCCTTCAGGCTTGCTGATCGGTTTGCACGCCAATGGTGGTTTTTGGTCACAGTTGGCCTTTTGCCTGTTGGCCATCTTATGGTTTGCCTTCAGTTGGCTGGCTTGGCGGGCAGCCAAACGTAAAGACTGGACTGCTCATCGTGATTTTATGATTCGCAGCTTTGCCCTGGCCTTATCTGCTATTACACTACGAATGTGGAAATATGCCCTGGTAGCCCTTTTTCAGCCTCGACCAATGGACGTTTATCGATGGGTGGCCTGGTTGGGTTGGGTAATAAATTTGGCTATAGCAGAGATGATTATTCTGTACCTTCATAAACAAAAAACGCAGTCATGAAGACCTGGACCCTTTTACTTCTATGTATTGGATTGTTGGCTTGTCAGAATAGCCCGAGCGATTTCAATCAGGTGGCCTCTGCACCGATCTTGGAAACGGATTCTACCACATCATCACCGACCGCTGCGCCAGAAACGAATGCCGCTACAGGTCCATCAGATCTCGGCCCAACTGATCAGATTATTGGTAGCTATGTCGGTCAGTTTGAAGCCAAAACTTACGACAGTGATCAAGATATTTCCTGGCAGAACCGGATTACGGTTTTCCTGGATTCTGTTGCAAATGGCACCTTGTATGGCCATAGCGTGGTGGCTGGCAATGCGCGTCCTTTTGAAGGACCGATTAGCGAAGGCGAAGATGGCAGCTTCACGGCAACGACAAGAGAACCTGGTGACGATCGATATGACGGTCAATTTTCCTTCTTGATCAAGCCTAGTGGTAATGAGGTAACGGGCACCTGGCTTGCTTTCAACCGATTGCCGGTTTCAGAGCGACAGTTTGAATTGGAACGTCGTTCGTTTAGCTACGACTCCAATCACGAACTGACAGGAGACGTTACATGGGCCGATTTGTATGGCTCTTACGATGAAGAAACAGATGAGTATGAAATGGTCACCTCGGCCGTAATGGAAGTGAATGCTTCAACAACACGCTTGAAGAAGGAAGATGTGGAGAACTTATACGGCGGCGATATCGAAGTCATTCGCAATGCCATCTACGCCCGTCATGGCTATTCGTTCAAAAACCGCCGTATGCGCTATGTGTTTGACACCTATGTCGACTGGTATATGCCAGTGTCCACTGATATTCGCAATCAGCTCACGGATGTAGAAAAGGCCAATATTGAGCTGCTAAAGCGTTACGAACAACATGCCGATCGCTACTATGACGTGTTTGGCAGGTAGGACGAGCTTGAAAAATGTAAAAGTGTACGAGTTGCTTTAGCAACCCAAAACTTTTACACCTTTACACTATTACATGTTTACATTTTATTAATACAATCACATCGCCATGAGACACACCTTTGCTATATTCATTGGGCTAATCTTCTTTGCTTTGCTGGGGTCCTGCGAAGCGCCACCGGCCACCGAGGCTGCTACAGAAGACACCAGTGAAGAAACCGTAGAACAAGAAGCAGCTGAATACGCCATTGTTATCCACGGTGGAGCCGGCACGATCACCCGTGAAGACCTCACACCGGCGCAAGACTCAGCGTACCGCGCAGCCTTGAATGCAGCTTTGGATATCGGGGAGAAAATCTTGCAGGAAGGCGGAAGTGCACTCGACGCTGTAGAAAATACTATTCACTACCTCGAAGAGTCCCCTTTGTTTAATGCGGGCCATGGTGCGGTGTTTACCAATGAAGGGCGCAACGAACTGGATGCTTCCATTATGCATGGTGCAGAACGCTTAGCTGGCGCTGTTGGTGGTGTCACCAATGTCAAGCACCCTATTTCTGCAGCTCGCTCGGTAATGGAAGACTCGCCGCATGTGCTGCTTACTGGCAAGGGCGCAGAACAATTCGCTACCGAACAAGGCCTCGAAATTGTTGATCCTTCTTATTTCTATACCGAGCGTCGCTGGAATGCCTTACAAGCAGCGATTCAACGCGAAGAGGAGATGGGCGAAGCGCAGGTAGAATTGGATCATGATGAAAAGAAAGGCACGGTTGGCTGTGTGGCACTAGATAAGGATGGCAACATCGTAGCTGGTACCTCAACGGGAGGCATGACAAATAAGCGCTGGAACCGACTCGGTGATTCCCCGATCATTGGTGCAGGCACTTTCGCAGATAATGCCACTTGTGGGGTTTCCTGCACGGGGCATGGCGAATTCTTCATTCGATGGGCGGTAGCCTATGATGTTTCGGCGCTAATGGCCTACAAAGGGATTTCTCTGGAAGAAGCGGCGACCGAAGTAGTCAACAACAAGCTCGTGGAAGTGGGGGGAAGTGGTGGCTTAGTTGCCCTTGATCGCTATGGTAATGTATCTATGCCATTCAATTCCGAAGGAATGTATCGCGGCTACGCAAGACCGGGTGAGCGAGTCGTGGCGATTTATAAAGAGTAAGTCAGTGGGCAGTTGGCAGATTGTTGCTAAGCAACTTGCAGTAGGCAGTTCGAAATACTGCTTACTGTCTACTGCAAGTCACGAAGTGACGATCTGCCTACGGATAACTGCCAACTGACATACTGCCTGCTGAAAACCCCTTATCTTTGCGGCGACTTAATGGAATAGACAAAATGGTGCAACAGTTAAGCCGCGTTCTAGCAATTACCTTCCTTGTCAGCCTTGGTGTTGGGCCAGTTTTTGCCCAGCTTCCGGAAGACTTTTATGATACCAAGATTCTGGATGGTTTTGAACTGCCCACGGGTATTACTTTCGACCAAGATGGTCGGGGATACATTTGGGAGATCGAGGGGCTGGTCCATATACTGGATACTAATGGTCAGGTGTTACCCGAGCCTTTGATCGATATCAGGGAAGAAGTTTCCAATTGGAATGATCATGGCCTGAATTACGTCTGCCTCGATAAAGACTTTACCAATAATGGCCTCATCTACCTCTTCTATGTGGTGGATATGCATCATTACGAGCACTTCGGCACACCGACTTATCACCCGGACACCACGGTACGGAATGCGGCTAGCTTTGGTCGTATTGTGCGCTATGAAGTGGACCAGGCGAATGATGGCTTGAGTGTGCTGCCAGATAGTCGTCACATTGTTTTTGGGCGCGAACCGTCTGAGGGCATTCCTATATTGATGGCTTTTCACGGTCTAGGTAGTATGCTTCACGCATCCGATGGCACGCTATTAATTTCTTGTGGTGATGCGTCGAACAACCTGGATTATATCACTGGCGGGAATCCGGATGATCCCTTTATCCAAGACGCTATCGCATCCGGCATTATCACGCCGGACCAGGACATTGGTGCCTATCGTTCGCAATACCTAGGGTCATTTAATGGGAAGATACTGCGGTTGGACGCTGAAACAGGAGAAGGTTTACCCAGTAATCCCTACTACGACGCTGATGCGCCGCGATCGGCCCAATCACTAACCTGGGCTATGGGCTTGCGTAATCCCTACCGGATAATTCTACAGCCGGGTACTGGCAGTCATTTTTCGGGCGACGGCAACCCTGGTAATATCATGATCGGAGATGTCGGGAACGGCGGCTGGGAGGAGTTGAACCTTGCCACTTATGGCGGCCAAAACTTTGGCTGGCCGGTACATGAAGGCTATAATCTTGCCTGGAATTTTTGGGTGATCGACGTGCCTGATAACCCTATGGCACCCAACCCGATCCCCAATTGTGGCACAGGCTACTTCAATTTCATGGAGCTATTGGCTCGCCCAAGTGCGAACGGGCCCTGGGTTAGGGAGAACCCCTGCGATGGCTCCCAACCAATTCCTGCTGAAGTTTATCCACAATATGCAAAAGAACCGGTCATTAGCTGGAATAACTCCAAGTGGAATCCCCCGCGCCGCACTCGTTTGCCAGCGTGGAATGAAAATGATGACTTGGCCGAGTTGTATTTGGGCTTACCGGACACGGAAGTCGAGGGAGATAAATTTGATGGATTCTCTAGCTTGGCCGGCCTGTTTTATGGAGGGGATTTATTTCCGGAAGAATATCGTGGAAAGTACTTTAGTCTGGACTTCAGCGGCTGGATCAAGGTGTTCGATTTTGATGATGAGATGCAGCTGACCAGTGTACATTCATTTCATGATTTCGCCAAGGACATCATTCACCTGGCGCAAAATCCAGTTGACGGTGCACTTTATTATACCAATGTAACTGGTGAGGTACACAAGGTTACCTATGGTGGAAACCCGCCGCCAGTCGCAATCATTGAAGTAGATGAACAATATGGTGTCAGTCCATTGACCGTGGCTCTAAACGCAAGCTCTTCCTTTGATCCCAACGACAATGACCTTGCCTATAGCTGGGATTTTGGAGATGGAGAGAGTGAGGAAGGACTCACCGTCGATCATGTCTTTACCAGTAGCGGTAGCGGCCCTGATAGCTATCGCGTAATCTTGACGGTTACGGATAGCGAAGGTGCTCAAAGCACAGATGAGAAGATTATCTCGTTAAATAACACGCCACCGCAGGTGGAAATCACTTCTTTCAAAGATGGTGATCGCTATCCATTAAATGGTACGTCATTGCTTGTGTTGGCTGCAGATGTAACTGATGCGGAACACTCTGACGAAGAGCTCCTATATACCTGGCGGGTCTTTTTACACCATAATGAGCATTTCCATCCGGAGCCGGTGGACTATGAACGACGAACGCATACCTTGATCAGCCCGCTGGGTTGCTACAATGAAGATTATTACTATCGCATCGAATTGACAGTGACGGACCCGGAGGGATTAGCTACGTCCGTGACCCAGCAGGTTTATCCCTACTGTGATGACGATTTTGTCGATTGGGTCGACCTCAAAGCGACGCCGATGGAGAATGGAGTGCAGCTTGACTGGAGTACGATCTTCGAGGAAGGCATCGTTTCCATGGAACTGCAACGTAGCCCAAATTTTTTCGATTTTGAAACGATTGCTCAAATCGACCCTACTGGGAATAGCAGCAGCCGAACAGATTATCAATTCTTTGATGCCGAACCGATACGTGGTAGCCAGGTCTATCGTGTTAAGGTGATCACCGACCAGCGGGCCTATGCCTATTCCAATTTGGTTGTCACTAGTTTCCCGCCTCCGAAGGATTGGAGCGTTTTCCCCAATCCAGCGCTCAGCTCCTTCACCATTGAAGTAAAGGAGGCCCTGAGCGATCAGGTTAAGTTAGAACTGTTTAATGCTCAGGGCCAACGGCTGCGGATAACCAGTTTCCCAGCAAATGTAGGGGAGGAGTGGTCGCAACCAGTCTTAACAAACCTTCTACCGGCAGGTGTGTACTGGTACCGTATTTACAACGGAGAATTAGTATATACCGGCCAGCTTGTGGTGCAATAAGGGAGACCTTGGTACCTGATAAACGGAACAGATGTCTTCGGCCTTATCGGTTTGCACATTAATTGACTTTGAAGAAGACCTCTTTGCTGTTGTATGCCTCTGCATTAATTTGCAGCATGTATGCCCCAGCTGGTTCCCCTCTTAAATCAAACACGGTAGAAGATGGGGGTAATTCTCGGATAAGCTGCCCCGCAGTATTGAAAACGCTGATCGAATAGATCTGCCCATCGGCAGGGGGGGTAAATTGAAAATGCTCGGAGCCTGGGTTTGGAAAAATATTCAGGGCGTCTTCTCTTCCAGGAATAGTAGCTGTTGCCGTATTAATATCCAGCTCAATAGCACCACTCCGCACGCTGTCTCGCCGAAACATCAGCCACTCGGGCCCCCCGGTGCTTTCGGTCGATATCAGGTAGGCCCGGCCAAAGTTGTTTTCAAATTCGGGAAAGGTAGTATATCCACCTACTACAAACACATCGAGTAAGCCATCTCCATCAAAATCAGCGATTAGCGGACCATGATCAATGTCAAAACGTACGTCACCGTAGTGGTCAGCCAAGTCCACTGTCCAAATCTCATCGCCATCGTCGCCGCTCAAAGCATAGAGCGTACCATTGCTGGAGCCAAAGACCACATCGAGTACTTGATCATTGTTAATATCGGAAATAGCCGCACCTCGGAAGGTTTGTCCAAGCGATGGAATGGTATAATCCCATAGCAATTGGCCATCGTGTGAGAGCACCCCCAGGTGGTCGCCATCAAAGAACACCACTTCCAGGCGTTGGTCATTATTTAGGTCAGCGATCGAGGTAGGAGAGGGGACGTACCAGGAAGAAGGGAAGCTAAAGGACCACGCTTCACTACCATCTTCTGCATTGAGTGTGTATACGGAACCATCATAGGAACCAATGACCAGTTCTTGGTAACCATCTTGATCCAGGTCGGCAAAGGAAGCGCCGTGATACATGACGTCATTCGGTAGGTCACTTGACCACAAAAGCTCCTGATTATCAGCGCGATAACAGAAGATGCGATGATCTTCGCCAAAACTATAGTTGGCCACAACAAAGTCGAGTTGCCCATCGAGGTCGACATCCAGAATGGCAGGAGCCGTTTGTATCCAGGAATTGTTATCGACGTCCAGGTCCCAGGCAATGCTGCCATCTTCGCCGTTCAGGCAGGAGACGGAACCACCGAAGTTGCCGTGAAGAATTTCTGGCTTTCCATCATTGTCGATGTCACTGATGCTAGGTGGAGAGTCGCTGCCGTGCAGGTCGGTAACCCATTCGATGGAACCGTCTGTCCCATTAAAGCAGAAGGTCTTAGGGTTGCAGGAGCTTGGTACCACTACTTCCAATTCTCCGTCTTGATCGACATCGTAGATGAGGGTTGCGACGTCATTACATCCTTCGGCAAAGCCGGGCGATGCATCAAACTGCCAGAGTAGGCTACCGTCTTCAGCATTGAGCGCATAGATCATACCGTCATTGCGATAACAACCAAAAGTGATCTCCAATTTTTGGTCACCATCGATGTCGGCCGCAGCTGCATTGCCGAAGGCCGAATCGTCGAGGTCGTACCACCAGCTAATTTGTGGAGTTTGGGCAGATAGCAAAGTGAAAAGGGCACAGCACAGGCTGGCGAAGAGTAGGCGTTTCATACTAGAAAAGAATTTTGTTGCACAATATACCCAGCACGGAGTGGTTGGGGAAAATGATCGCACAGCTACTGTTGTTTCCGGCAAGGCGGCAAACGTAGACACAGCCTGAGCTGTGGCGAGGCTTGACAACGCAGCAGGGGACGACAATAGCAAGGGAGGAATTCCCAAATCATTTCGTAATGGGTATGGTTTTCCGTTAGAAGCCAAAGCTTCTTCTCTAATAAGTTACGCCATTTTGAAGGGGCTTGCTTAATTAAAGCGCGGAGTGTCAGGGAGTTGTCAGTGGTCAGTGGGCTGCTGCGCAGCTTGCAGTAAAACAGCTTGTCAGTTGATGAGATTTTGAGTTGACTATTATACTTATCGGACCAGTTATACCAATTTGACCGTTGGTCCGTTGGCCCGTTGGTCTTCCCTCTTAACCCATCCTCTTATCCCTGCCAGCTCGACAGCCTCGCTGGCAGGCAGGCTTCCCCCGACGATAAACCTGTGCTGACCGCAGCGTCAATATGTCGGGATCACGGACCTTCGAAATGGAAGGACGATCAGTTTAGAAAGATTGGACTGGTTCGACTGTTGGCCTGATTAGTCCGCTGGTTAGTTCACCTCCGCCATTCGATTCATCCAAGGGCGAGCTTCCTCTAACTGGCGTGCCAACTGTAAGAGTAGGTCTTCGCGATAGATAGCCGAAGTGAGCATTACGCCGACGGGGAGTTGCTGTTCAGTCCAGTAAAGCGGCACAGACATGGAGGGTTGGCCCGTCATATTGGCAATGGGGGTGTAGGGAATGTAGTCGAAGGTTTTTTCCGCCAGATCATTGATATTGGCTTTGAGTGCCCGGCCAAGTTTTAGGCGGGTCACAATACTGACGAGTCGTTTTTCAGCAGCGGAAAGTTGGAGTGCGCCCACTGGAAACGGTTCTTTTGCTACCGTAGGTGTCAACAGCAAATCATACTGTTCATGGAAGTGCCCCATTCTTCTCGCCAGTTGATTCCAATGCGATTTATGGTAGGCATAGTCTCCCGATGAATAGATGTTGCCAAGAAGGTAGAGGGCGTAGGTGTTATTCTCTACATCGCCACGACGTATGGGGCGCCCGAGTACGTCGGAAACAATTCGTAAAGTAGCATTGACGTTTCCGACTACGGCCTGTAGGAACGTTACAGCTAGATCATCCCGGAAGAAGGGGAGTTTTACCTCTTCCACCTCGTGACCGAGTTCGCTTAACAGCGTAGCGGCGTCTTCGACTGCGGCCTTGCAGGCATCATCCACATGCAAATCGAGCGTGTGGGTGGTGCTAAAGCCGATCCGCAGTTTTCCTGGATCTTGTTGCATTAACTGCAGGAAAGGCTTTTCCGGTGCTGGCGCAAAATACAGCTCGCCCGGACAAGGTTTAGCAAACTGATCAAGGAAAGCCGCGGTATCGCGTACACTACGGCTGTTGCAGCCTTCTACTACCGCTCCGCCCCATGCTTCGCCCACTTGCGGCCCCAAACTCAATCGTGCTCGCGAGGGCTTTAGTCCAAATAATCCGCAATTAGATGCTGGAATACGAATAGAACCACCCCCGTCGCTAGCAGTGGCCATTGGTACGATGCCGGCTGCTACTGCTGAGGCGCTTCCCCCGCTACTTCCACCCGCTGTGCGACTGGTATCCCATGGGTTGCGAGTGGCGCCGTAAGCTTCAGGTTCGGTGAAAGGCGTTAGGCCAAACTCAGGGGTGTTGGTCTTGCCGAAAATGATCAGGCCAGCCTGCTCAAAAAGTTCAACCACATGACTACTCATGGAAGAGGTGTATCCTTCATAGGCTTTTGAGCCAACACGTAGGGGAGTATCAGCTAGTTCAAGGCCTAGGTCTTTTATGAGGAAAGGTACGCCGGCGAAGGGACTGTCAGCTGTATTGGAAGCGGCCTTCACTCTGGCTTGATCGTACAATTGGTGGAGTATAGCGTTGAGTGTTGGGTTAACTTCTTCTGCGCGTTGGATCGCTATTTCCAATAGCTCTATCGCACTTACTTCTCCTTTGTTGACTAGTTCTCCTAAACCTAGGGCATCATATTGGCGGTACTCCTTGAAAGTCATCGATCTCGGCTTGTTTCTCGGAAGGTAGAATAATTTGTGGAGGGTACGAAATAAACGAGATCGTGAATAAATGCAAAAGGCCAATGTCGAAACGCTTCCGTAAAAGCACTCAAACATTGGCCTTATGCTATGATTGATTCGGGCTCAGCCCGATACTCAAAAGCTAAAAAGGTTCAAAAGTTGCAACTTAGCTCACCACCTCTTTCACGGCATCTGCAGCGTCTTGTAGCGCAATAGCGGAACGTACATTCAAGCCACTTTCGTCGATGATCTGCTTAGCTAATTCGGCATTGGTGCCTTGCAAGCGCACGATAATCGGCACCTTAATCTCACCGATATTTTGGTAAGCGTCCACAACACCCTGAGCTACGCGATCACAGCGAACAATGCCGCCAAAAATATTGATCAGGATAGCTTTTACTCGCTCGTCGCGAAGGATAATGCGGAAAGCGTTTTCTACCCGCTCAGCATCAGCCGTACCTCCTACGTCCAGGAAATTTGCTGGCTCACCACCCGATAGTTTGATGATGTCCATAGTGGCCATGGCCAGACCGGCACCGTTTACCATACAACCGACATTTCCGTCGAGTTGTACGTAGTTCAAGCCGAAGCTCCTAGCTTCTACTTCCGTTGGATCCTCTTCGTGTATATCGCGGTACTCCGCCAGGTCTTTGTGGCGGTAGAGTGCGTTGTCGTCCAAGGTAAATTTACAGTCCACTGCAATGATGCGATCATCTGCGGGGTTGTGCATGCATGGGTTGATCTCGATCAGCGAAGCATCAGCATTCAGGAAGGCTTGATACAACTTATAGATGAACTTCACCATGTTCTTGAACGCTTGTCCGCTCAAGCCCAGGTTGAACGCCACTTTGCGTGCCTGGAATCCTTGCATACCTAGTTCCGCGTCGATGTACTCTTTGTGTACTTTCTCCGGCGTATGCTCCGCTACCTCTTCGATGTCCATACCGCCTTCGGTACTGTATACGATGACATTGCATTTACGGGCACGGTCGGTAAGGATCGAAACGTAAAATTCTTTACAAGCATCAAAATCCGGTGCGTAGGCATCTTCAGCAATCAATATCTTGCGAACCAGTTTACCGGGGCCATTCAAGCCGCCGGGTGTCTGTGGGGTCTTAAGCATCATGCCTAGGATGTTACCGGCATGTTCATTGAGCTTCTCCAAGCTGGTTGCCACTTTTACGCCACCGCCTTTGCCCCGTCCACCGGCGTGGATCTGAGCTTTCACAATGGCTACATCGTTACCTGTTTCAGCTTGTAATTTCTTGTAAGCTTCAACGGCTTCCTCTAGCGTTGTGGCTACGTAGCCATGTTGGATAGGGACACCATTATTCGTTAGGATTTCTTTACCTTGGTACTCGTGCAGATTCATACGTTAGATGGGTTTGCATTTACGCCGCCAAAGGTAGGAAAAGAACATCAGACGGCCAACGAACAAAGTTGCTGGTCGCCAGTCGGTGGTCGAATGATTGGTTTCGGTTCCAACTGCTGCGGAAAATCGAAAGTTGACGCATCAAAAACATCTTTCAAAATCACTAGCTCACCATGTCAGTAGATCAGCAAGTTAGGCCATCGGCCACTCGCCCATTCAACGAATCGGACCCTGCCGTGCAACGCTTTATGCGAGATGTCAATACCGGCTGGAAAATGTGGTTATTTGCTTTGGTGAAACTCCCTTCATTGGTATGGTGGGGCATTAGGGTTCGATCCCTCACTACCCAGGAGTGCCGGACCGCCATACCTTTCAGCTGGCGCACGCAAAACCCTTTTCGGTCTACCTACTTTGCTGCGCAATCTGGAGTGGCTGAACTCTCCACAGGCCTACTCTGTATGTTAGCGATGGCCGGACGTGCTAAGGTCTCGATGTTGATCACTAAGATCGAAGGAGATTACGTCAAAAAAGCCACATCCACGGTGGAATTCCATTGCGAGCAAGGCGCGGAGATCATTGCCACAGTTGATCGTGCCTTCGAAACGGGCGAGCCACAGGTCGTGCGGGTGATGACTGTCGGGCGTCAGTCTGATGGCGTGGAAGTAGCGCGCTTTTACTTTACCTGGTCGTTTCGGGTGAAGGAGTAGGTTTCGCTACAGGCTACAGGCTACAGGCTACAGGCTACAGGCTACAGGCTACAGGCTACAGGCTACAGGCTGTACGTCCCTGATATAGGTTGACCGTCAAAAGAGTCAACTTATGAACGTGAATGTAAAATTATTACGCAAGAAGAGACGCTATAGTGCTTCTTTCAAGAAGCTGCTGGTAGCGGATTTTGAGTCTGGCCGCTACAGTGTAGTACAATTAAGCCGGCTACATGGCGTGTCACGTCGAAGC
>SPJK01016257.1_pt1 | contig 26241 bp, 28 predicted proteins | sample 3741771 | NCBI WGS metagenome assembly SPJK01 (sample SAMN10925997, study PRJNA522277) | cold seep metagenome | isolation source: Elba SIP-enriched marine methane seep metagenome, extraction at timepoint T2 | place: Italy: coast of Elba, Mediterranean Sea
AATGCTTGCTTGTGGGATATTTTCATTGAGAGCCCCCATTTTGGTAACTTTTAGGTTACCAAAATCAGTTTGTAAAGACTGATTCACAAAGCGGAGCCCGAACGCCGTCTTGCAAATTTCTCTCAGAGCGGCTCTTGACAGCGTTTGTTTAGTGCGGCTGGGCCTTCAAGTAAGTTGGGTGACTTAACTTCGTAAAACTCGAGCAGGCCTATTCGATTTTCTCTGGCGATGTCAGAATGCCATTGTTTAGCATCCTGTGCATTTCATCACCGTCGAAATAGCGTTCCTCTACAATCTTTCCGCTTTTCCAACGTTGCCAACAGACCCCGTCGATTTGGTGTCTTTCTCCGTCAGAAGCGACGAATGATGTCCGATTTCGAAAGGCACAAATTTCATTCTCTTCCGATACAACAAGATCGACAACGTTGCCAAAAATCGACGTGGCGGAATTAATATACGGTTCTTGCTTCTGGCGACCTTCGGCAGCGTTTTTCGCAAACATAACGCCGTTGGCAAACATCACACCCTTTGCAGAAAAAAATTGATCAAACGCTTCAAGTGGCTTGCCCTCATTGAGCAACGCGATCTGCGCTTTTACTTTTTTTACGAACGCCTGTTCTGCCACAGCATTTCACTCCGTGAACGTTACTTCATCTATCAAAACAACGGTTGGTTTGATGAACTGATCTGTCCAATATTAGAACAAAAATAGAACATTGTGAAGGAAAATTTCCGGGCTCACCTGCCTATAACAGCTACAGCCAGCTGAAACCTGTCATTCGTGCTTCGCGCAGCCTTTGAAATTTTGGGCTCACTCCTGCCGTTTTCCACTTCTCAGCATGTTTGCCAATCCGCCCGATTGGTGTTGTCGGTCACGGCCCATTGCAGACCTTCATGAATAGTTGCTTCGCCGCAGCGCAGCCTCTTCGAAGCGGACATAGCCATGGGTGCGCAGCATCTTTAAGGATCGTTCGGTTTCATGCGGGAAAAATTGTGAATCTCGCGATAGCTCTCAACGATCTGCCCTTCCCAATACCAGCGGTTTTGGGAACGTGCCGGCAGCGATAAAGGCACATAAATACGAACTCTCCTTGAGTGATTTAATCGCCGAATTCTATGACTGGAGTATACTTTAAAATCTGACTTTGATGCTTATCGGCATCATTGTTTGCTTCGACAATCAATTTTGCAGCAGTTCTGCCAATCTCTCGTCTTGGCGTCCGGGATGTTACAATCTCGACGGGAAGGCTTTCAAGGATGTCCAAGCCATTGAAGCCCGCAAGAGTAATCGCGCCAGGAACGGCAAGTCCGGCTGCGATACAGTGAAACGCGCCCCCGGCCGCGAGATCGTCATTCGAATAATAGATGCAGTCCAGATCGGGATGCTCACTCAGGACTTCAGACGTAAGTTCTCGACCCGCTGTTATCCCCGACGGACCATCGCCAATTCGGGTTGCCGCAAGTTTCAGACCTGCCCGCGAAAGACGTTCGGTGAATCCCTCCAGTCGCTTTTTGGCCCGGACATCCATGTCGACACCGCAGCCGATATAGGCAATGCGCTTGCGGCCCATGTCAAGAAGCGCTTCGGCCATCTCCTCTCCTGCGGCACGCTGGGAAAAACCCACACAAACATCAACAGGCGTCCCATCCAAATCCATAATCTGAACAACAGGGATATTTGCGTTCGCCAACAATCGCTTTGCGTCATCCGACTGGTCCAAACCCGTCACGATCAGTCCAGCCGGCTTCCACGAAAGCATGTTTCGAATTATCTCGTATTCTTTGCCCAGATCATAGTCGGTGACGCCAAAGACCGGTTGCAAGCCGCTTCCCTCGATGGCCTCGGCGATGCCAGCCAGAACGTCTGCAAAGACAATGTTCGCTAAACTTGGAATAGCAACGCCGATGAGGTCCGATCGCTGTCCTGACAGTGACGAGGCAAGGTGGTTCCCGACGTAACCGATCTTACGCGCGGCTTGCCGCACCTTCTTTGTGTTGGTGTTCGATACATCGCCAGAACCGCGAAGGGCACGCGATGCTGTCATCTTGCTGACGCCCGCTTCGGCGGCGACGTCGGCCAATGTCACCCGGATTCTTTCGTCCAATATCAAGTTCCCTAAGCTCTGTCCGCGCCAGTCTCGCCTAACGTGTCAAAGGAACTTCAGCAATCGTCAGGTCCGAAAAGACATAGAATATTGACGTATGGTACCGATACCGGTATCGATACCAGTGCCGATGTAGCACGTCAATAATCATAATATGTAAGGTCTGCCAGATGCCTGAAACGTTCAGAACCGCCGTGATAGGCCTTGGGTCAATGGGGTTTGGGATCGCCCAGTCTTGCCTGCGCGCAGGCCAAGTGACCCATGGCTTTGATGTGGTCCCCCGCCAAGTAGAGAGATTTCAGTCCAAAGGCGGCGCTCAAGGTGACTTGGCTGATGTCGCAGCATCGCTGGATGCCGCAGTCATCGTTGTTCTGAATGCCGCCCAGACCGAAAGCGTGTTGTTTGGCGAAGGCGGTCTGGCCCCAATGATGCGGCAGAGCGCGGTTGTCATTGGATGTGCGACGGTCCCACCAGAATTCGCCCGAGCCATGGAGGCGAAATGCAACGAATTGGGCCTCTATTACCTGGACGCACCAATTTCAGGCGGGTCAGCAAAGGCGGCCAATGGTCAGCTTTCGATCATGGCTTCCGGTACATCTGACGCTTTTGCAGCAGCCCGTTTCGTGTTGGACGCAGCCGCAGAAAAAGTGTTTGAACTTGGCGACACAGCCGGTGCCGGGTCTGCGATGAAGGCGGTCAACCAGTTGCTGGCCGGTGTTCACATTGCCACGATGGCCGAAGCCCTGACATTTGGCATGACACAGGGCGTTTCCCCTGAAAAATTCGTCGAGGTCATAAGCCAGTGCGCAGGCACAAGCTGGATGCTCGAGAACCGCGCCCCGCATATCGCGTCTGGCGACTACACACCGCATAGCCAGGTCAACATCTGGCCGAAAGACCTTGGCATCGTCCTCGACATTGCCAAATCGGCCAGTTTCAGCGCCCCGATCACTGCGGCGGCACTTCAGCAGTATCTTGCTGCTGCCGGTATGGGGCTGGGCCATGAAGATGACGCGGCCGTCGCCAAGGTGTATGCCCGCAACGCGGGTCTCTCTTTGCCAGGAGACGCATGATGCGACTGGGATGCATAGGAGATGATTTCACCGGGTCAAGCGACCTCGCCAATACCTTGGCCAAGGGAGGAATGCGTGTCGTTCAATATACCGGCTTACCTGACGGTCCTGCTAGCGATGATGTTCAAGCAGGTGTCGTAGCGTTGAAATCACGCTCCATCGATCCTGCCGAGGCAGTGGCCCAGTCAGTGGCGGCGCTGAGATGGCTGCAAGAACAAGAATGTGAACAGTTCTTTTTCAAATACTGTTCGACCTTCGATTCCACCGCAAAAGGCAACATCGGACCGGTGGCCGACGCTTTGGCCGAGGCACTTGATGCCCACAAAGTCATCATCTGCCCTGCATTCCCGGGAACTGGACGATCCATCTATCAGGGGCATCTGTTCGTCAAAGACACCTTGCTGAACGAATCCGGCATGCAGAATCACCCGTTGACCCCAATGAGTGACCCCGACATTCGCCGTTGGCTGGCACCGCAAACACGGTATCAGGTGGGGCATGTGGCCGCCGAAACCGTGTTCGCCGGTGCTGGGGAAATTGCCCGTGGTCTCAATGACCAGCACGTTGCCGGAAAACGGCACATTATCGTTGACGCGATCCGCGACAAAGACTTGGTCGAGATCGGAAAGGCCGCAAAGGGTTTGCCGTTGATCACCGGCGGTTCCGGTGTAGCACTTGGTTTGCCTGCCAATTTTGGATGTACCTCAGGGCAAGTCCCTTGGACCGGACAGACCGGAAAATCCATTGCACTTTCGGGTTCATGCTCAATCGCGACCCGCGCGCAAGTGGCCCATCACGCGATCAGCAATCCAACCCAAGAGATCCTGGCGGCAGACGTCATCGAAGGACGCCTTACCCCCGAAGCAATCGCTGATTGGCTGATAGAGGCTGCGGGTGTTCCATTGGCCTACTCCTCGGCGGACCCTTCAGTCATTCAGCAGGTCCAAGAAGAATACGGCCTGGAAAGATCTTCCGAGGCGTTAGAAGCGTTCTTTGCCCAGACCGCTAAACGCGCCGTCGAACGGGGGGTGACGCGTATCATCACCGCAGGAGGAGAAACATCTGGGGCCGTTGTCGAAGGTCTTGGGATAAACACGCTTGAAATTGGCCCTGAAATCGATCCGGGTGTCCCGGCATTGCGTGCAGGGGCCGATCTGGTCGTCGCGTTGAAATCGGGAAATTTCGGCACTGAGAATTTCTTTGAAAAGGCCGACAAAGCCCTAAGAGGTAAACCATGAGCGAGAGCAATTTGAGAGAGCAGATTTGCACCCTTGCAAAATCGCTCTTTGACAGGGGTTTGACCCATGGCAGCACAGGTAACATCTCGGCTCGAACAGACGACGGCGGGTTGCTGGTTTCCCCAACAGGAACCAGCTTTGGCCGCCTTGACCCGGCTCGCCTCAGCCGCTTCGATGCCAAGGGCGCTTTCATCGACGGCGATAAGCCGACAAAGGAAATGCCGCTGCACACAGCATTCTATACGACCCGCAGCACAGCTGGGGCGGTGGTGCATCTACATTCCTGCCATTCGGTTGCATTGTCGATGATGCCAGATGCAAATGCCGATGATTTCCTGCCGCCCCTGACCCCCTACGGGATCATGAAGCTTGGTCGGGTGAAGCTCTTGCCATTCTTTCTGCCCGGTGATCCCGCCATGGGAGAGGCAGTTCGAGGGCTGGCAGGCAAACGATCTGCGGTGATGCTGGCAAACCATGGGCCGGTTGTGGCGGGCAAAGACGTCGAAGCCGCCTGCAACGCGATCGAAGAACTCGAAGACACCGCGCGTCTTGCGCTGATGACCCGTGGCATGAACCCAATTGGGCTGACCGAAGATCAGGTCCGCGCCGTTGTAACGACCTTTGATGTGGAATGGGACACGTGACGAAATTCTCTGCAAATCTTGGCTTTTTATGGACGGACCGCCCGTTGCCAGACGCGATCCGAGCCGCCAATGCGGCCGGATTCGACGCTGTCGAGTGTCACTGGCCTTATGACACCCCGGCAAAGGACGTAAAGTCCGCCCTAGAGGAAACGGGGCTGCGGATGCTTGGTCTCAACACCCGGCGCGGCGATGTAGCAGCCAAAGAAAACGGGCTTGCGGCGCTTCCGGGCCGCGAAGCTGAGGCTCACGCCGCCATAGACGAGGCTATCGCTTATGCCGTCAGTGTGGATGCCGCCTGCATTCACGTGATGGCCGGTGTCGCCAAAGGTGTCGAAGCACGCTACAGGTTCATCGACAGCCTTGTCTATGCCTGTGACCAAGCTGCGCGACACGACCGTACGATCCTGATTGAGCCCTTGAACCAATATGATGCGCCCGGCTACTTTCTGCGAACCACACAGCAGGCAGAAGATATCATTGAGGACGTTGGCGCACCGAACCTCAAAATGATGTTCGACTGTTACCACGTTGGCCGAACTGAGGGCGATGTTATCGCCCAGTTAAAACGGCGGTTGCCAATCATCGGTCATATCCAGTTCGCGTCCGTCCCAGACAGGGGCACTCCGGATCACGGCGAGGTCGACTACCAGACAGTATTCTCACAAATCCAAACCTTAGGTTGGGCCACCCCTTTGGGGGCCGAATACAAACCTAAGGGAGAAACAGGCGTTTCCTTGGCTTGGATGTCCATGCGGACCTGAAACTGGCTGCTCAATTGGAATCGTACAGCGGATCGGATCGGTTCAAGTGATCGAGCAACAATCTCTGTGCGCCGGATACATCTTCCCGCTCCATCAAATCGACAATATGCGCGTGTTCGAGCAAGGTCGTGTCCTCGCGTCCTTGCCAATGCAAAACCGGTTTGTAGTAAGCCGACAGCCACGACAGCATCGCTTGCGTCACGGTCTGTATCAGTGGGTTTTCCGTCAATTTGGCGATAGCCACGTGAAATGTAATGTCGGCCTCAATAAACGCTTTTTCACCGCCAAGCTTGCTCCGTTGATCCTCTACAAGTGCGCGAAGTTCGGCGATCGAGTCCGCTGTACAATTTCTGACGGCGATCTGGATCGAACCAGCTTCAAGAATTTTGCGGAACTGCTTGAGGTTCTCAAGATTGGACGGCTCGGTGGATAACAGCAGCTTTGCAATATCATCGACCTGATCAAAAGCGATACCGGCCGTAAGCTTGTTGACGCGGCTACGCTCACCATGGGCAATGGTGATCAGACCCTTGTTGGCCAAGGTTTGTAGAGCCTCGCGAACGGCGGGCCGGCCCACATTGAACCGCTCCATCAGGGCCCGCTCCGAAGGCAATTTGTCACCCGGAGAAAGCTCTCCGGTTCGCACCATCACCAATAGGCGATCAAACACTTGATCCGATAGTTTCTGACGCAGGATCGGCGCGTCAATGTCATCTTGATCGGGCTTAGTGATCATGGAGTGCGACCTCATTGCTTTCCGTCAAATTAAGTTTTCCACATGTATAACCAGATGACCAGTCCAGCTAAGGATTATTGCATCACATCTGCCGGGAAGAACGACATGCTGCTGCATTTCGGTTCAAATCATCTGCGCGAAGATTGTGCCGAGCACCGGACTGAGCCTTTGTTTTGAACGGCTCAGTCCGCTAAGCCCCCGTTTCTTAGCGAAGGAATAAGGTCGTGATCTGAGGCACAAGCAAGATGAGCATCAAGACCATGACCTGAATTCCGATAAAGGGCAGGAAGCTTCTAAAGATCTGCGGTAGCGTGATATGGGCAGGTGCCACCGATTTCAGATAGAAGGCCGCGCCGCCAAAGGGGGGTGACAGGAAGCTGACCTGCATATTGACGCAAAACAAGACACCAAACCAAACCTGAACAGCCATCTGTGTGTCAAGGCCGCCTGTAATCCCCAGTTCGTCCCAAGGCAGTTTCAGAACGATCGGCAGGAACACCGGCATGACCAGCAACACGATCCCTGTCCAATCCATGAAAGCGCCCATGAACAGGAACACAAGCATCATGATCAACAAGATCCCTAGGGTCGGCAGTTCCAGCTCTACGATCAAGTTGGCCACAAAGGTCGGCCCGCCCGCCAAGTATAGGCACCCGCCAAGGCCGTTGCCCCGATGGTCACCCACATAATTGTGCCGGTTGATTTGAACGTCCGCATAGAGGCTTGGCGTAGCAGGCCCCATGAAAACTCTCCGCGTATGATGATCAGGACCAAAACCGCCATGGCGCCGATGCCTGCGGCTTCGGTAATGCCGGTGATGCCACCATAGATTGACCCAAGTACGACGAAAACGATCAGCAACGGGGCAACCATGCCTTTTCCGTTCTGCCATGCCGCGACAGCATTGCCCTTGCCGGTCAGAAACCACAGAAACGCCCCGCAACCTAGCGCCAGAATGCCTGCCTTGGCCATGAACATGGCTGTGATACCGCCGGTGTCGCTTTCGATCAGGTTAAAGGCATTCAGATAGAAACCGCGTACAACCATAATGGCGGCAGCAGCCCCAACCAACATCGCGATCAGTGCCAACCCATAACTGCGTTTCTGCGCGCCCGTCAGGTCGGTGTCCTTCGGTTCTGGCAAGGGGGCCAAAGATGGGTTCAGATTGGTGCGGATTAGAATATAAGCGATATATCCTAACGCCAGAATAAAGCCCGGCACAAAGGCGGCCTGGAACAAAGCATGGATCGATGTATCGGTGATAAGACCGTAGAAAATCAGCACAATCGACGGTGGGATCATCGTTCCTAGCGACCCCGAGGCACAGATTGTGCCGATGGCGAGATTCTGGTCGTAACCAAGACGCAGCATCTGCGGCAGCGCGATCAGCCCTAGCAAAACAACCTCGCCCCCGATGATCCCCGACATGGCGGCCATGACAACGGCCATCAGTGCAGTGACAACGGCGATGCCACCGCGTGTACGGCTCATCCAAGCTTCGAGCGTGTCGTACATGTCTCGGGCGATGCCCGAACGTTCCAAAAGGTTCGCCATTAAGATGAACAAGGGAACTGACACGAGGACATAGCTGGTCATGATCCCGTAAATGCGCTGACCCAAAAGGTTCAGCGGCCCGGTGCCGAAATTGCTGAACAGCAGGTCCGGGCCGAACTTCATGACCATCACGACCACGGCCAGAAACCCTGAAGCAAAGCCCAAAGGCATTCCGATTGCCAAGAGCAAAAGCATGCCCATCAGCAGAACAAGTGATATGGTTCCGATATCCATGACGTTTCTCTCTCTGCGGGCTTATTTCTTGGTGTCGCCAAGGGCGGTTTCGCGATCGGTGGTCGCGCCTGCGGGGCGGGCTTCCATATGATCTGCGCCCACATGTTCCAGCAGCTCTTCCAGATCCTCGACCAGGGGCGCTTCGCCCTGATCGGTGTTCCAGTCATAGATCAGATTGGAAATCGCCTGCAGAGCCAACAGCACCATAGTGATCAGGATCAATGGCTTGAGCGTGGCAGGAATGGGCGGATCAAACTTTGTCCCGAACCGTTCCCAGGTCATGAATTTGCGCACTGCATCGTCATACCCGCCCCAGATCAAAGCGATCGCGAAAATAACGATACAAATGGTAGAAATTACGTCAAAGCTCCTGCGCAACCAAAGCGGGGCAAGGTCATACAGTATATAGATTCGAATGTGGCTTCTTTGCTGCATCGAATAGAGGCCAGCAAACATGTATGCGGCGCCCGCGACCCAAAGAGATGTCTCGTTGACCCACATCGTAGCGCGGCCGAAAACATATCGCATAACGACTTCGAAAAAGATGATCGCGACGATAAACATTGGCAGCCACATAGCAATTCGGCTGATACCCCAAGTGATCGGATCCAACGGACCTGTACGTTCATGTTCGACCATTTGCCCCTCCCTGACAAATTTCGGGCACGCCCAGCCCGATTAAGAACGCGACCCCAGACCTGCCGGGGTCGCGCAACTTTCCAGACGTTAAGTCAGGTTTACTGGATCAAGCCAATACGCTGCATGAAGGCAACGTGGCTATTGACCATGGCTTGGCCTTCTTCAGTCTCGCCACCATATACGTTCCACTGCTCTTGTGCAGCGGCACGGAAGGTTGCGCGGTCTTCAGCGGACCAGTTATAGGTCGTCACGTCCATGCCAGGCAGTTTCGCCAGGGCTTCGCCGTTGTCGACCAGAGTTTGCAGGATCAGATCCATGCCTACGTCTTTGTAGGCCACTTCGATGATCGTGCGCTGCTGCTCGGTCAAGCCGTCCCACACGTCCGTACGGCAAGCCAGGTGGTCAGCCGCCATCGAGTGGAAACCTGGGAAGTTTGTGTGCTTGCCGATGTCGTATGTGCCGATCCGCAGGTTGTTGCCCAATGTGGATGCATCCGCACCGTCGATGATACCGGACTCAAGCGCTGTGATCACTTCGGAGAAGTCCATCACGATTGGCTTAGCGCCAAGCGATGCGAAGATGTCGGACGCCATTCCAGGAGGTGCGCGGAACTTCCAGTTTTCCAAATCAGCAATACCGGCCAGTGGGCGTGTCGATGTTAGGGATTCCTGACCGCCAACATGGGCACCGATGAAGGTCATGTTGTAGCCTTCATACAGTTCGTTCACCGCTTCGCGACCACCGCCCATTTCAACCCATGCCTGATACTGAAGAGGCGTGTCGTAGCCGCCCATTGTATCGGACACGAACTGGAATGCTTTGTTTTTGCCAGCTTGGTAGCTGCCATTGGTCATGTCGCAATCAAGGATTGCGTTGATGGCCGCGTCAAAAGTTTCGGCAGATGGAACAACCGAAGACGAATAGAACATCTCGATATTAAGATCTCCGCCCGACATGACCGAAACAGAGTCCACAAAGTCTTGGATTGCCTGGCCATAGGACGAAGATTGCCCCTGGTGTGTCTGGATGCGCAGCGTGGTTTGCGCGCTTGCCGCCGTCGCGCAGACAGCGACCATTGCCAGACCCGTGAGTGCCTTGTTGATTGTACGCATTTGGTTTCCTCCCTTAAGCGTTTTTTGTGTTCGGGACATTGCCCGACTTCTGTGGATCAGGTGATCCGGTCGACGCTTGCTGCGATTTCCTCGTCGTCGAAACAGCGCAGCCAGTCGTCTTTCATCAGGACCGGGATCCCGAATTCGATTGCCTTGTTTGCGGCGTCGGAAAAGACGCCTTGGTGCTGGTCGAACATCACCGCTCCCATGATGTTCATGTGCCCCAGTAGAAAGTCGCGTGCACATTCATAGGACACGCCCTTCTTGACGACCTCATCCATCGCCATGCGCAACACCTTCATCAAAGAGCCGTTGACCGTCTCGGACAGGCCGGGCTCCAACAGAGCGAATTGCTTTAGCGTCACGCGGTGGGACCGAACAACAGGGGCATAAATCGCCTGACCTACGCGATCTCCCAACGCGTAGTGCTCTTCAGGCCCCTGAATAAGGACATTCACAATCCCTTGGTCCGCAGAAATACCACCAAAGTAATCACGACGCTCCTCGGTGGTGTTGTCGTTGTTCCAGATCGGTGGATGGCAGGGATGAGACATGAAATAGCTGATGTCTTTACGCTCTGGCAGGTGCCCGGCAAAAGGGGCCGCGCCATCTAGAACAAAGATCATCGCTCCGGGTTTCACCTTGTTGATGATCCCGTACGCGACCTTGCCAATTACCGTGTCAGGCACAGCCAATACAATGATGTCCGCACCATCGAGCGCTACATCAACGTCAACACATTCGACGCCATATGCCTCGCGAACGGCTGCCTGTCCCGCCTCGGAGACCTCCACATGCAAGGTTTCAAATGCATCACTCTTGGCGAGATTTGCCCCAAGGCGCATTCCCATCTTCCCGCCTGCACCAAACAAAGCCAGCTTTGTCATGAACAGCCCTCCCGTGGCTCCCGCAGTTCCGGCGGGAATAAATTGACAACTGGTATAATGAGTATCTAAGTATGTTTGTATGTCAATTGTTTTCTAGGTGGGAGGGGAACCAAGATCATGGCAGACCCAAAAGACAGCATCGCGGATGGACCTGTCGTCGCTTGGTATGCGGACGATTTCACCGGTGCCGCAGCAGTGATGGAGGTTCTGACTTTTGCAGGCCTGCCCACCATGCTGTTTCTGGAACCACCGACACAGGCCCAGCTTGCCAAGTACCCCAACCTCAAAGGAATTGGCGTGGCTTCCACGGCCAGGGCACAGTCGCCGGAATGGATGGACGCGGAATTGCCAGAAATTTTCGCACAGCTCGCGGCACTGAAACCGGGCCTTTTGCATTATAAAGTCTGCTCCACCTTGGATTCTTCTCCCCAAGTTGGCTCTATCGGGCGGGCGATTGAGATCGGTGTAGCGCAGGCCGCGCCCGCTGCCGTGCCTGTCCTGATCGCGGCCCCGCAGATGCGGCGCTATCAGTCTTTCGGACATCTGTTTGCGGGCTTTGGCGATGCGGTATTCCGGCTCGATCGACACCCTGTTATGGCGCGCCATCCGATCACACCAATGAAGGAATCCGACGTGGCCAAGCATATCGCCTTGCAGTCGAACAAGATCGACGCGCGGTACCTGACGCTGGAAGAAATCTCTGAAGAGGTGCATTTGCCAGTTGCACCGGCGAAGCCCGAACGCATCGATGTGGTCACACTCGATTGCATGGACGCTGCGACAGAATCAGCGGCTGGCCGTTTGCTCTGGGACGGGCGCGATGCCAACCCATTTGTAGTCGGCTCCCAAGGGATCGAATATGCCCTCGTGCGCCACTGGCAGGACGCGGGCCAGATCGCCAAGGTCGACGCGCCACAGGGGATCGGGCCGGCAGACCGGATGGTCGTGGTGTCGGGCTCGGTCTCGCCCACCACCGCAGATCAGATCGCATGGGCCAAGGCCAATGGGTTTGCGGGAATTGCGTTTGATGCAACATGCGTGTGCCAAACCCCGGACGACTTGGATAAAGAAATCGCCCGCACAGTTGCCGCCTGTTTAAGGGCTATAGCCCAAGGACGCGACCCCCTCGTATACACTGCCGAAGGCCCCGACGATCCCGCCGTCGAGGCGTTCAAAACCGCAGCCGCGCAGAACCTGTCCGAAGCCAACCAAAAAACCGGCGAAGCCCTGGGCCGCATTCTACACCAGACACTGACGCAAAGCGGTGTGCGCCGCGCTGTCGTCTCGGGAGGGGACACCTCTGGCCACGCAACACGGCAGTTGGGCATCTATGCCCTGACCGCGTTGGCACCGACCATACCAGGTGCCGCGTTGTTTCAAGCCCATGCCGAGGGGCCGATGGACGGCCTGCAGCTTGCACTCAAAGGCGGCCAGATGGGCAGTCATGAATATTTCGGATGGATCCGAAACGGAGGAGGACCGCAATGAACCGCATTACCGCCACCTATGATATTGAATCCCCTGTCGGCGTCGCCCGGGCAGCGCAAGTGCTGGCCGGAGAGCAATCCACCGGCACCTTCACACGACTGGCCGCTGAAACCGATGAATTACGCGAACGTTCTGCCGCACGGATCGAAAAGATCGAGATCACGGGAAGCCGCCCGACGCCCTCACTGCCCAGCCGAAAAACAGGCGACAGTTATGAACGGGGTTTGGTAACCGTCAGCTGGTCCTTGGACAATTTCGGAATATCCCTGCCAACGCTTTTGTCAACGTTGGCGGGCAATCTGTTTGAATTGGCTGAGCTCTCGGCTATCCGCCTTGTAGAAATGCAGCTGCCGTCCGCCTTTGCGACAGACCACCCTGGCCCGCAGTTTGGCGCGCCGGGCACGCGGGATTTTATGGGCGGGCATCAGGGCCCCGTCATCGGCACCATCATCAAGCCAAGCGTCGGCTTGAACCCGTCGGAAACCGCCGCTCTTGTGAAGACGCTGGTCGAGGCCGGAATCGACTTTATCAAAGATGACGAATTGCAAGCCAACGGTCCCCATTGCCTATTCGAAGAACGCGTCAAAGAGGTTTCCCGTGTCATCAACACCCATGCGGACCAGACAGGCAAAAAGGTCATGTACGCTTTCAACCTTACCGATGAGATCGACCAGATGTGGCGCAATCTTGAGCTTTTGGAGGCGCATGGCGGCACCTGCGCAATGGTCTGCATCAGTTCCGTCGGCCTCACAGGCCTGCGCGCCCTGCGTGACCGCAGCCCAATGACGATCCACGGACACCGTGCCGGTTGGGGGATCTATTCCCGGTCGCCGAATATCGGGATCAGCTTTCCGGTGATGCAGAAGCTCTGGCGCCTTGCGGGCGCAGACCATTTGCATGTGAACGGCCTGGCCAACAAATTTACTGAATCCGATGATGTGATCGCGGCGTCAGCGACCTCTGTCCAAACGCCAGTCGCCGAAGGCGGTTCTGCGCATCTGGCCATGCCCGTCTACTCCTCGGGTCAAACGGTCTGGCAGATTGATCCAGCGCGCAGCTTGCTGGGCAATGACGATTTCATCTTCTGTGCAGGCGGCGGCATCCTGAGCCACCCCAGCGGAGCAGCCGCTGGCGTCATTGCCCTGCGCCAAGCCGCAGACGCAGCCCGCTCCGGGATCGATATTAAGGACTATGCAAAAGAGCACTCCGAATTGCAGGGGGCCGTTGATACGTTCCCAGAAAAAAGGATCACTCTGCAGGGCCAGTAAGTCCTTCAGCCTCGCCCTCCACGCGCTTGCAGATGAAGCCTGAATGACCATCTCGCAATCCCGAATGCCGGCTTTCTCCACAACGACGACAAAACGCGCACCCGCAGCGAACGTCTCCTTTCCGCCACTTCTGCAGGAGCGACACGAACGGCCCATAGCGGACTCTTGACATGACTTCGGAATGCTGCAGTTGCAGCCCGCATTTCGGACATTCGCTGCAACCGCGACAACGCTTGTTAAGTGGACGCCCACAATGCGGACAAAACTGCCATCCGATGTGGTGTTTGCAGGGTCTGTTTGCGGCCAAAAGGCGACATCCGGCAGCTGATACCAATACTGTGATCGCAGCCCGTATTGCCGACACGCGCTATAAGCGCGTCATCTGAAGCAGATCGAACTCACAGCTTGCGGACACGTTGCACTGTTGAACTTCAAGCGTTGGGTATCATCCGAGACCATCCCAGTATTGGACTTCTTTGGCCTCGCACGCGAACCTCAACCCATATAGACAAATTCGAACGGCAGGCCTCGTGACCAAAATTGAACACATAGAGACGACAATTGTCGATATCCCCACGATCCGGGGCCATGTCTTGTCGATGACAACGATGCTGGTGCAGTCGATCGTTTTGGTCCGGGTCAGGTTTTCAGATGGGTCCGAAGGTTTGGGCGAAGGGACGTCTATCGGCGGCATGAGCTATGGTGCCGAAAGCCCTGAAAGCATCAAGCTGGCCATAGATACCTACATCGCACCCACCCTTGAAGGGATGAGCGGCGACGACGTGAATGCAGCAACGAACCTGATGCAGAAGGTCGTGCGCGGGAACCCGATTGCGCACTGCGCCGTGGAAACGGCGCTTTGGGACGGGCTCGGGCGTCGGTTGGGCGTGTCGGTCTCGCAATTGTTTGGTGGCAAAGTGCGCAGCTCGATGCCCGTAGCTTGGACACTGGCAAGCGGCAATTCAGACCAGGACATTGCCGAAGCTCAAGAGATGCTTGCGCAACGTCGACACAATATATTCAAGCTCAAAATCGGCAAGCGCACCGTGCAAGAAGACATCGCCCATGTTGCGGCGATCAAATCTGCACTGGGGGACGACGCCAGCATTCGGGTCGATGTCAATCAGGCATGGACAATCTCGCAAGCCCGTTGGGGCCTGTCAGGCTTGCAGGAAATCGGCGTTGATCTTGTCGAACAGCCAATCGGTTCCAGACATCTCAAAGCTCTGAAGCATTTGACTGACGCTTATGAAATCGCGGTGATGGCGGATGAAGCGTTGCAGGGGCCAGATGACGCCTTGCTTGTGGCAGCCGACCGCGCGGCCGATGTTTTCGCGGTCAAGATTGCGCAGTCAGGTGGCTTGAAGCGCGCCTCCGAGGTGATTGCGATTGCCCAAGCTGCGGGCATCGGCCTCTACGCTGGCACCATGCTTGAGGCGGGCGTTGGCACCGCTGCGGCCGTGCAGCTGTTTTCAACGATTGAGGCTTTGGATTGGGGCACCGAACTGTTCGGGCCGTTGCTCCTTAAGGATGAGATCCTTGCGACTCCGATCGCGTATTCAGATTTTTCCCTAAAGGTGCCAGAAGGACCAGGGATCGCTGTTGATCTCGATCCTGGCAAAGTGGCCCACTACAAACGGGATCGTAGTGACAGCCAGCACCGCGTTGCGGCGATTACCTGACGCGCGGCCATCAGCCTTAGAACGTTGTTTTAAGATTATCTTACAACGTCTTGCGCGCGACGGATTGGGCCAGTTGAACGAAGTTGCGAACATGGATGCCCTGTTCGTCGAGCCGGTAATTTACCGACAGCTCGGTTTGTGCCAAAGGCTGCTCGATCTTGCAAAACCGAAGACCATTGCGCGTGCCGGATGCAACCGAGGCAGGCACGATGCATACCCCCTCGCCAATCGCGACAAGGCTGAGCGCGGTTTGCAGATCCATCGTAAAGACGCGGCTCGCAATCTCGAATCCCTGTTCGGCGCAGCTGTTTAACACGAAATCGGCAAAGCTGGGGCGCGGGTATTCAGGATAGAGCACGAAGTTTTCCGCCGCGAGATCATTCAGATTAACCACTGTGCGATTACCTGTATCAACCGTATCCGTCAGCGCGAGAACCAAGGCCTCCTCCCCCAGCTTTCGGGTGACAAATTCACGGTCTTTGAGCGCGGGGCGTGCAAAGGCCACATCAATTTCGCGACTGACAAGAGCGCGATGCAATTGGGCATTGTTCATCGGGATCAGGCTTAGGTTGACCTCAGGATAATTGGCGCGAAACGATTTAATGATGTTCGGCAACATCCCGAAGGTGGACGAGCCGACAAAGCCGATCCGCAACCGCCCTTCGGCCCCTTGCCCAATCCGGCGCACTTCAAGCTTGGTGTCCTCCATCTGGCGCAGGATATTGGTGCCGCGGTCATAAAGCCGCTCGCCGGCCTGTGTCATCGTGATGGCGTTGCGCCCACGATTGAACAGCTGTGCACCCAATTCTTCCTCTATTTGTTTGATTTGACGGCTCAGTGGCGGTTGCGCCATACCAAGACGTTCTGCCGCGCGGCCAAAGTGCAGCTCTTCAGCGACAGCCACAAAATACGTCAGTTGTTTGATGTTCACGCCACAGGCCTCCCAAGCAGTTGCATCACACTAGCCCAGAACATTTTACGAAATGCAGACTAAATGCAAAAAAGGCCCCCGAAGGATCGAGGGCCCCTAAGCATCTTTGTGTGCCGTTATTCAGCGGCCATCGCATTGGCTTCGGCTTTGAGGACGAAGTCAAACTCGACATGCAGATCGTCGTGCATTTCCTTGGGGGCTTTTTTAAATTCGCCAACAAGGCTTTCCTTGACCGCAAAGACCGAGTCGTTTTCCAGCCACTCACTGCTGCTGTCATAGATTTGGCTGATCAACGTGCGATAGCCTTCTTTTGAGAGGATAAAGTGCATATGGCCAGGCCGGTTCGGGTGGTGGCCCATATAGCGCAGCAATTCACCGGCTGTTTCATTGTCGGGAATCGGATAAGGCACAGGGCGTACGGCGCGGAAGGCGTAATGGCCGTTCTCATCGGTCACGAAACGGCCGCGCAAGTTGTAGTCCGGTTGGTCGGGGTCGTGGTTCTCATACAGGCCGTTGGGTGCGTCTTCCCAAACGTCCATAATGACGCCTTCCAACGGCGCGCCGTTCGTGTCGCGCACATAGCCTTCGAAATGGGCCGTTTCCTCGTTGTCGAAGTGCTTTTGCACGACCGAGGCCCCCTTGGGCAGAACCGGCGGGTTTTCGCGATAGAACGGCCCGAGAACGGTGGATTCGCTTTCGCCGCTGTCGACAGGGTTGGTCAGCATGTCGACCAGAACCTCAACGCCAAGGATATCGCCCAACAGGATGAACTCCTGACGCTTGTCATCACAGGTCTGGCCAGCACGGGTAAGATAGTCGCAGGCGGCCATGAACTCGCCGTGCTGCAATTTCACGTCTTTGCAGAATCCGTGCAGGTGCGTGATCAGCGATGTCATGATTTCGCGTTGGCGCGTGTCAATGTCGCCGTTTTTTCCAAGTGCCGCAATGACGACGTCGGTGACGTTGTCGATCGTAACGATACCCATAAGATGTCCTCCTCCTCAGGTGTTAATGCATAAGGGATCAAGCTGCTTAGGGCTTGATCGAAGTGCTGAGTGATCTTTCCCCAGCCACGTGCATCCTCCAATGCCTTGTGCGGTATCGCCCAATACCCTCACCGCTTGGCCGGGGCGCTTGGTGGCTGTCCCGCCTGAAAGGGTATTGCCAGATACCCGCGCGGACATTGCCCAATCCTCCTTCTGCGGCCCAGTTTGATTGAAACGACGGGCGTCACCATGCCCATTGGGGGGGCTATGCGATCCACACTACAGACAATGCAGGCGCGTTTGAACGCGTCTGATCATTTGAAACACCTTGGCCGGCTGTTTTCGGAAACGGTGCTGATAGAAGTTGATGGCGACGAGTTCTATTTAACGTTTGAGAAAGGCGCGATGGTTTCGCTTGATGCAGGGCCAAGCCGCAAGACGCCTTCGCGGTTTGCCCTGCGCACCGACGCCGACGCGCTGCAAAAGTTCTGGCAGTCGCGGCCCGCGCCGGGATTTCACGATATCTTCGGTTTGGTCAAAATTGGTCGTGGGCGAATTGACGGCGATATGCTGCTGCTGGTCAAGAACATGCGTTTTTTTAAGGAATTCATGGCGCTTGGACGCGTGAAAGCGGGGGAGGACCAATGATCGAACCTATTGTCGGACGCTACGTGACGATTGAGGTACAAGGCGTCACCCAGCGGATTTACTTTGAAGAAGCGGGACAGGGGCGGCCCATCCTGTGCCTGCATACCGCAGGCGCGGATACCCGCCAGTGGCGGCATCTGATGAATGATTCAGAGGTCACAAAGGCCAATCGCCTGATCGCCTTTGACATGCCGTGGCACAGCAAATCCCTGCCGCCGGAAGGGTTTCAGACGCAGGAATATTTGCTGACAACCGAAACCTATATTGAAACGGTGCTGGGTATGGTTACGGCGCTGGGGCTGGATCGCCCTGTGTTAGCGGGCTGTTCCATGGGTGGGCGCATTGCGTTGCAACTGGCTGCACTGCACCCTGATAAATTCAACGGGTTCATCGCCATCGAGGCCAGTGATTTCCAGCCGGCATGGTATGATATCGACTGGTTTGACCGCCCTGATGCCCATGGTGGTGAAATGGGGGCGGCGCTTGTGTCGGCCAATATTTCGCCCTTCGCGCCAGAGGCCGAGCGTTGGAATACCCTGTGGATGTTCATGCAGTCCGGCCCTGGCGTGTTTCGCGGCGACCTGAGTTTTTACACCCGCGACGACAGTCTGATTGCGCGGCTGGGCCAGATCGACACGGCCAAAACGCCCGTGCATCTGATCGTCGGCGCTTATGATCTGACCTGCACCCCCGAGGATGCCAAACGCACCGCGGATGCCATCCCCGGTGCGACGCTCTCGGTCATGGCTGAGGTCGGCCATTTCCCGATGAGCGAGCACCCAGATGGGTTCCGACCGTTCTTTATCGAAGCCCTTGGCAAAATGCCCGAACCCGCCGCCTGAGGCCGCGCGTTCACCCCAACCGGTGTAAGGAGGAAACACCCAATGACAACCAAACCCACGCTTTCACGTCGCCAATTCGGGGCTGGCGTTGCCGCCCTCGGTGCCGCATCCACGCTGCCCATGCCCGCGCTGGCGCAATCAAAAACCATCAAGATCGGTTTCGTCACACCGCAGACCGGCCCGCTGGCCGTCTTCGCGGAATCGGACGCCTTTGTGCTGGAGCAATTCCGCACACAACTTGCAAGCGGGCTCGAGATCAATGGCGAGACCTACAATGTCGAATTTATCGTCAAAGACAGCCAGTCAAACTCGAACCGTGCGGCAACCGTCGCGCAAGAACTGATGTTTGACGACGAAGTCCACCTGATCACCGCCACTTCGACACCGGATACGACGAACCCCGTCGCTGATCAGGCCGAGTTGAACGAAGTTCCCTGCCTGACCAATGACACCCCATGGCAGCCTCACTTCTTTGGCCGTCAGGGCGATCCAGCAAAAGGGTTCGACTGGACCTTTCACTTCTTCTGGGGGCTGGAAGATGTCATCTCCACCTTCACGGGGATATGGAACCAGACCGAGACCAACAAGGTCGTCGGTGCGCTTTGGCCAAATGACCCTGACGGCAACGCATGGGGCAGCCCTGATGTCGGCTTCCCACCTGTCCTTGAGGCGCAGGGATATACCCTTGTCGATCCTGGCCGCTATCAGGTCATGAGCGATGATTTCAGCGCCCAGATCAGCGCCTTCAAAGCGGCAGGCGTCGAAATCTTGACAGGCGTTGTGCCTCCACCCGACTTTACAACCTTCTGGCTTCAAGCCGCACAGCAAGGATTTGAGCCGAAGGTCGTCACGTTCGGCAAAGCGCTGGAATTCCCGCAGGTAATCGGCTCTCTCGGGGATCGCGGCGAAGGGCTCAGCACCGAGGTCTGGTGGTCACCTGGCCATCCCTATTCGTCGGGCTTCACGGGCCAAAGCTCGGCCGAGCTGGCGGCAGCCTATGAAGCCGCCACAGGCAATCCGTGGACCATGCCGCTGGCGTTCAAGCACTCGCTCTTTGAAGTGGCCATTGACGCCCTCAAGCGCAGCGCCGACCCGATGGACCCCGCGTCTATCCGCGACGCATTGCGGGCCACCGATTACCAATCGGTTGTCGGGCCTGTGAACTTCATGACCGGCCCCGTGCCAAACATTTCCAAGACCCCGCTGGTGGGTGGGCAATGGCACATCGAAGATGGCAAGCCCGTGCTGGAAATCGTGGAAAACGATGACCATCCGGCAATCGCCAAGACGGCTGATGTCACGCTGATCGGCGGATAATCCCCCTGTAGCTGGCCCCGCCACATTGGCGGGGCCTTTTTTCTTGAAAGGCGGTATCGTGAGTATTTTGCTAGAGGCAAAAGGACTGTCCAAGAATTTTGGCGCATTGCGAGCGGTCGATGGAGTGTCATTGTCGCTTGGCGCGGGCGATACGCTTGGCATCATCGGGCCGAACGGCGCGGGAAAGTCTTCGCTGTTCAATCTGATTGCCGGTGTGATGGCGGCAGATGCGGGGCAAGTTCTGTGGCAGGGGCGCGATATAATCAACCTGTCTGCGGCAGAACGCTGCCGTGCGGGCGTCGGGCGCACCTATCAAATCCCCAAACCCTTTGGCGGGCTGACCGTCTATGAAAACTTGATGGTGGCGGCCGAGTTCGGCGGCGGTGGCGCGGCAGATGCGCGCGCGCTGTGCCGTTCCATTCTGGATCAGATGGAGCTTTCACACCTTGCCAATGCCCCCGCAGGCGGTTTGCGCCTTCTGGAACGCAAACGCTTGGAAATGGCGCGCGCGCTGGCGACACGGCCAAAGGTGCTGCTGCTGGACGAAATCGCAGGCGGGCTGACCGATCTGGAGTGCGACAGCCTGATCGCCGCTATTCGCGACATCAAGGCCCAAGGTGTCGCAATCATCTGGATCGAACATGTTGTGCATGCGCTGTTTGCCGTCGTGGACCGCCTTGCCGTTATCAATTTTGGCGCCAAAATTGCCGAAGGCCCGCCCAAGGCGACCTTCGACACCCCGGAGGTGCAGTCCATCTATCTGGGGATCGAAGCATGACCGATCTGTTGAAAATCGACGGTCTTGATGCCTTCTATGGTGACTTTCAGGCTCTCTTTAGAATTGATTTCAAAATGGCCGAAGCCGAAACCGTCGCCCTTGTCGGGGCCAATGGCGCGGGCAAGTCCACCTTTTTGAAATGCCTGACAGGGCTGCTTGGCACCCGCGGTCAGAGCGTGGTGTATCGCGGCACTAACATCGCAGGCCTTCCATCGTTTCAAATTGCGCGTCAAGGCATTGCAATGTCGCCTGAAGGGCGCAGGCTTTTCCCGTCGCTTTCAGTGCGCGAGAACCTGATGCTTGGTGCCAATGTGGGCCGCAAAGGCCAGTGGGATCTGGCAGCCGTGCAGGCGCTCTTTCCGATTTTGGAAGAAAAACGCGATATCCCTGCGACACTGCTCTCTGGAGGGCAGCAGCAGATGGTGGCCATTGGCCGCGCCCTGATGAGCAACCCTGCCTTGCTCCTGCTCGACGAGGTCAGCCTTGGCCTGGCGCCAGTGATCGTGCGCGACATTTACGCGGCCCTGCCCGATATCCGCGCGGGCGGCACCGCTGTGCTGCTGGTGGAACAAGACATCAGCATGGCGTTGCAGGTTTCGGAGCGGATGTATTGCTTTCAAGAGGGGCATGTCAGCCTGAGCGGCGCGTCTGCCGAAATGACCAGAGACATGATTTCAGCCGCCTATTTTGGCCGCGATAAAGAGGTAACCTAATGGAATGGATCAACGCCATTGTGCAGGGCATCTTGCTGGGCGGGCTTTATGCGCTGTTTGCCGCAGGGCTGTCGCTGATGTTCGGGGTCATGCGCTTTGTGAACCTTGCCCATGGCGATTTCATCGTTGCAGGGGCCTTTGGCGCGCTGCTCCTGTTCGAACGCCTTGGATTGCACCCGCTGCTGACGCTTGTGATCGTGCTGCCGGTTATGGCGGTGTTCGGCTATGTCGGGCAGCGGTTGGTGCTCAACCGCGTGGTCGGGCGCGATATCCTTCCGTCGATCTTAGTGACCTTCGGGTTTTCGGTGATCCTGCAAAACCTGATGCTGGAACAGTTCAGTGCTGACAGCCAGCGCCTAAGTGCAGGCGCGCTGGATACCGCGTCCTTCGCGATCGGCACCTTGTCGATTGGCGCGGTGCCGCTGCTGATGTTCGGTGCGGCGGTTGCGGTGTTAGGCGGGTTGAACTGGTTCTTTGGGCATACCAACACCGGCCGCCTGTTGCGCGCCACCTCGGACGACGGAGAGATTATCGGCCTAATGGGCGCGGACCGGCGACATTTGTTCGCCGTCGCCACGGCCATCGCCAGTGCGGTTGTCGCAATTGCGGGGGTGCTGATGGCGGTCAAAACCAACTTTGACCCCTCAGCGGGCCCCATCCGGCTGCTTTTTGCGTTTGAGGCGGTGATTATCGGCGGACTCGGCAGCCTTTGGGGCACGCTGGTCGGCGGTATCATTCTTGGTGTCGCACAAGGGATCGGGGCGCAGATCGACCCGGGCCTGCAAATTTTGGCAGGCCACATCGTGTTCCTGATCATTCTGGTGGTGCGGCCGCAAGGCCTGTTTCCCAAGCAAAAAGGATAAGGTGATGCCGGTATCAAATACAGACGCTGCACGCATCGGGTTTTTCCTTGCTGTTCTGATCGGGTTGGCCACGGGCCCATACTGGGCCGATCGCGGGACCATGCGCCTGCTGATCGAGGCCTTCTATTTTCTGGCGCTGGCGCAACTTTGGAATTTGCTTGCGGGCTATTCGGGGCTGATCTCGGTTGGGCAGCAGGCCTTTGTCGGGCTTGGCGGCTATATGCTGTTTACGCTGACGATGTTCGCAGGCATGCCTGTCGTTGTCGCCTTGCCTTTGGCAGGTGTTCTGACAGGCCTTCTGGCGTGGCCAACGGCCATGGTGGCGTTTCGCCTGTCGGGGCCGCACTTTGCCATCGGCACATGGGTCATCGCCGAGGTTTACCGCCTGAGTTTCGCCCAGATCAGCGCCTTGGGTGGCGGTTCAGGCATTTCATTGCCCACCGATATTGTACGCGGCATGGCCGACGGCCGTGCGGCCCGCGAAAGCATGACCTACTGGATCGCGCTGGCCATCATGCTGGCGGTAATCTTTGGTATCTGGGTCTTGATGCGCTCGCGCGTGGGTTTGGGTTTGGGCGCGGTTCGCGACAACGAAGAAGCCGCAACAAGCGTGGGTGTGCGCACCGTTCGGCTTAAATTCGGTGTGTTTGTCGGCGTCGCGGCCATGACGGGTATGATCGGCGCGTTGATCTTCTTGCAAAAGCTCCGTATCACGCCCGAGGCAGCCTTTAGCGTCAATGACTGGTCTGTTCTTGTGATCTTTATCGTCGTGATTGGCGGGATCGGATCTCTCGAAGGGCCAATTCTGGGATGTATCCTGTTCTTTGTGCTGCGCGAATTCCTCGCTGATCTTGGCAGTTGGTATATGGTCATCCTCGGGGTCATTTCGGTCGGGATCATGCTGCTGGAACCTCGAGGCCTATGGGGAATGGTAAACCGGAAACGCCGGTTCACGCTGTTCCCAATCACGCGCCAGGTCGACCAGAACCCTTAGAGCGTATCAACAAACTAGGACATCCCATGACTATCCCTTGCGTCATTTGCGTCGCGATCACCGGATCCTTACCAACCAAGGCGAACAACCCCGCCGTTCCGATCACGATTGCGGAACAGGTCGAAAGCACCCATAAGGCTTTTGAGGTAGGCGCAAGCATCGTTCACGCGCGTGTGCGCAGCTTTGCTGTCGTGTGTGGTTGATCTTTGCGAGAAGCACGAATGTCCTGTCGCAAGTTGGCGTGAAGCCCGAGCCATTTTGGAGTTGCCTGAGGCCTAGCAAGACCAACCCAACTACAAGCAACAGCTTTCCGCTACCCAAACCCGGCCCACCTCTGCAACATACATAGAGGTCCAGTCCGGGATCACCTTGCCACGGTTAATGTCGGCTTATACAGCTTTTGCAGCCATCCGTGCAAATTGCAGCATCAGTCAATCTGGGCTCTCGGCCGCGGTTAGATTGATCGCAGCATCCTGTGATATGTAAGGTCAGTCAACGTCGGGTTGTCGATGTGGGAGGGCATGGCGGATCGGAGGATCAGTCATGGAAACACCAAATTTACCTGCCATTCGTGCGCTACGCCCAGCTTGGAACAAGGGGCGCATTGTTGGCCAGAAGCGACCACTGAAGCCCAAGCACGTGTGGGCAATCAGGGTTAGGCTTGAGCTTGCCGAGAACCACCGCGATCTCGCGCTGTTCAATCTGGCCATCGACAGCAAATTGCGCGGCTGCGATTTGGTCAAAATGAAAGTGGTCGATGTCATGGCATCCGGCCAGATCAAAGAGAGGGCGTCAGTGTTGCAAAGTAAAACCCAGAAACCCGTGCGCTTCGAGATTTCCGAAGGTACCAGAGCTTCGCTCACGAAGTGGATGGAAGATCCGCTGATGGACGGGTCCGAGTATCTCTGGCCTGGCCGCTTCCACGAGCGTTTGCACATCTCAACCCGCCAGTATGCTCGGATCGTTCGGGACTGGGTTTCCTCGATTGGTTTGGAAGTGACGGCCTATGGAACCCATTCAATGCGACACACGAAAGTCACGCAAATATATAAGAAGACTGGAAACTTGCGGGCGGTTCAGCTTCTGTTGGGTCATACCAAGATGGACAGCACGGTGCGCTATCTCGGCGTAGAGCTGGAAGATGCGCTGGCTATCGCTGAAGCCATTGAAATCTAAATGATTGGGCCGTCATCACGGACGGCCCAAACCGGCCGTCCGACCGCAGATGGCGATGCTGCCGTTGCAGCCCGCATAGCCGACATTCACTACGACGGCTAAATCTCATAGGCGGACCTTGGAAAACTTCAGTAGTTCTGCGGCGCAGTTTCGCCAAAGCTCAGAGAAACTTCGTTCTCTACAAAAGCTGGGGCTATGCTTGAGCCGCATCTGAATTGCCTTGCGGCGGCATCCACAGGGTTGGCGGGATAGGCAAGCGATAGTGCCTACACGCAGTCAGGAAAAGTGGAACCAGACCGCGCTTCATCACTGTCATTTCAAGAATCGCCACGCACTCCTTGATCGCTAGGTTTAGATTATCAGCTATCTCCGCATGTCCACCTGCTGGTGAAAGATCAGTCACGCAAATCCCATGGTAGGTATCTCCACGCCAGATTTTCTGGTCTGTTTCCTCATCGGGGAACCACGCCTGATGTGTGCAGTTGGGTATTTTTTGGGAAAGTCGGCTAGAAAATTCTTCAATTGAACCTTGTTCGGCACCGTACTGAAGCCACACAAACAGGTAGGGATACAAAACACTGCCAACACAGGCCTCATCACGGTATTCCTGTTCACTAGTCGCAGGGTGAGCAAGCAGATCGTTGTAGTCGTGAAAACACGTTGGGTAACTAGCATTGGTTAGTAGCGCGAACGATGTGTTCTCGGCCATGGCATGAAACCATGGCATAAATCGCCTGCCTGACGATGTTTGTTGAGCAAGATACATGACCAAAGCTGCCTCGATCATGTGGTCGTCCTTGAATGGAGACCCCAAAGTCGGATTGTTGTTGATCAAGGCCACCAACATATCGAGCATCTTCTTTGTCTGCTCGTTCAGACTGCGAGCGAACTCGGGGTCCGCATCCGAGAGAGCTTTCCCGAACAAGTCCGTCCAGATTGCACGGGTTGCCGCACGGCCAAGCAAGTCGAACATCGCAAGATTGGCATCGACCGGTTCTCGCGACTTCACCGAAACCGTTAAAGCGTGAAGTGTCTCAGCATGAGGATACAGTACCTTCTCAAAATACATCTCGGACATCATTAGATAGAGCCGGACGTACTGATCTAGAATTTCCGTCAGAGCAACTTGATGCTTGGTCGGTTTCTTCTTGACTGGCTCTTCTCGCATTGCATCCCAGCAGAACAGCAAGCCAAGCTCAGATATTCGATATACGACATCGAGGCTCTTTGCTTCAATTGCCCAAGCGCATATGGCGTGAATGCAAATATACGCCTGCCTGAGCCTCAACAGGCGCTCTTTATCTTTGAGCTTTTCTGATGGCAAAATGACACTGTCCGTCGTCAGGATTTTTGGGACCACTGGCTGCGTAACCTAGGAGAGAGTTTGGCTCATCTGGTTGGTTTGATTATGCGGCACGCTGGCGATGATGCAAGCGGCGCGCTTCGAGTGTCTTACGTTTGATCCTTTCCCTCAGTTTTAGAATGGCTTTGTCACGCCCGAAGTAGACGTCTGCGGGTGTGACGTTGTTGATGCTCTCGTGATAGCGTTGGTGGTTGTAGTGGTCGACGAAG
>SPJK01019339.1_pt1 | contig 26080 bp, 21 predicted proteins | sample 3741771 | NCBI WGS metagenome assembly SPJK01 (sample SAMN10925997, study PRJNA522277) | cold seep metagenome | isolation source: Elba SIP-enriched marine methane seep metagenome, extraction at timepoint T2 | place: Italy: coast of Elba, Mediterranean Sea
CCTGGATCACTGCTTAATGGACGACCCCATGCTGTTTCAAAAATCGCTCTTGTTGCATCATCCGACACATGGCGATAACCAGGAAATTCGTGCGGCATAGAACCCATGTCACAAGAACCTTGCACGTTGTTTTGTCCGCGCATCGGGTTGACACCCACGCCTTCACGTCCAACATTTGCCGTTGCCATGGCGATATTCGCAATACCCATGACCATGGTTGAACCTTGAGAGTGTTCAGTCACGCCCAAACCATAGTAAATCGCTGCATTACCACCTGTTGCATACAACCTGGCTGCTCCACGCAACGCTTCAGCAGGAACGCCAAGCGCTTCACTTAAGGCCTCTGGTGAGTTTTCTGGTCTGGCTGCATGCTCAGCCCAGAGCTTAAATGAGTCCCACTCACAACGCGCTTTTACAAAGGCCTCATCAACCAGTCCTTCTGTCACAATCACATGGGACAAGGCTGAAATCAAGGCGACATTGGTACCAGGGCGCAGTTTTAAGTGATAGTCTGCTTTAACATGCGCCGAGTCAACAAGGTCAATTTCACGCGGGTCCGCAATAATTAATTTTGCCCCTTCACGCAAACGGCGCTTCATTCTAGAAGCAAACACTGGATGTGCATCGGTTGGGTTTGAGCCAATCACCATGATCACATCTGACTGATCCACCGATTCAAACGTTTGTGTACCCGCTGACTCACCCAGCGTTTGTTTCAAACCGTAACCTGTTGGCGAGTGACATACACGCGCACAGGTATCGACATTATTCACGCCAAATACGGCACGGATCAACTTTTGAACAATGTAGACTTCTTCATTCGTACAACGCGATGAGGTAATGCCGCCGACGGCAGTATTGCCATGCTCAGCCTCAATACGTTGAATTTCTTTTGCCGCATAACTAAATGCTTCATCCCAACTAACGGGTTGCCAGGGGTCCTGGATACTCTTGCGAATCATCGGCGTGGTAATGCGGTCTTTGTGCGTAGCATAGCCCCAGGCAAAACGACCTTTGACACATGAGTGACCACTGTTCGCACCACCGTTTTTATGCGGCACCATGCGAACCACTTCTTCGCCTTTCATCTCCGCTTTAAAACTGCAGCCAACACCACAATAAGCGCAAGTGGTTACCTCAGAATGTTCTGGCGTGCCAGCTTCAATCACCGTGTTTTCCATCAAGGTTGCTGTTGGGCAAGCTTGCACACAGGCACCGCAAGACACACATTCTGAATCCATAAAGTCCGACACACCCGAAGCCACTTTTGAATCAAAACCACGCGATTCAATGGTGAGCGCAAAGGTACCTTGTGTTTCTTCACAGGCCCGCACACAGCGTGAGCAAACAATACATTTTGATGGGTCAAATGTGAAATATGGGTTAGAAGTATCCTTTTCGGCATCCAGGTGATTTTCACCTGCATAGCCATAGCGAACATCACGCAAACCAACCGCACCCGCCATGTCTTGCAATTCACAGTCACCATTAGCCGAGCACGTTAGGCAATCCAATGGATGGTCTGAAATATACAGCTCCATGGTGCCGCGTCGAATCTCAGCTAATTTAGGCGTTTGGGTTTTAACCTCAATGCCTTCTGCCACAGGTGTTGTACAGGATGCTGGATAACCGCGGCGACCTTCAATTTCGACTAAACAAAGTCGACAAGAACCAAAGGCTTCCAGACTGTCAGTGGCACATAGTTTTGGCACATTACTGCCCGCTTCAATTGCAGCACGCATGACCGTCGTACCTTCAGGAACGGTCACCGACTTACCATCAATGCTAAGCGTTACTTGTTTTGTCGACATACTGGCCGGGGTACCATAGTCGGTTTCATCATCAAAACTGGTACGACAATGTGATGCCACATCAATGGGTTTGGTATATTTAACGTCGTCCATAATATTCTCCTACCTCTTTTCTGCCTGCGCTTTGCGCAAACAGCATATATTCTCTTTTAAGCCGTTGTCTTTGTTTCAAAATCTTCGGGGAAGTGATTGAGTGCACTTAATACTGGATATGGCGTCATCCCGCCCAGTGCACAAAGCGATCCATTTAACATCGTATCTGACAAGTCTCGCACCAATTGAATGTTTTGCGCACGGTTATCGCCTGCAACAATTTTATCAATAGTCTCTTTACCTCTGGTCGAGCCAATACGACATGGAGTACATTTACCGCAAGATTCAATTGCACAAAACTCAAATGCATAGCGCGCCATTTGTGACATATCTGCAGTGTCATCAAAAGCAACAATACCGCCATGTCCTAGCACCGCCCATAACTTGCTAAATGATTCATAATCCACTGGTGTATCAAATTGACTCTCTGGCAAGAAAGCGCCCAATGGGCCACCAACCTGCACCGCTTTAATTGGGCGGCCTGTCGCCGACCCGCCTCCATAATCATAGAGCAGCTCTCTTAAGGTGACGCCAAACGCCAGCTCGACCAACCCGCCATGCTTGATATTACCAGCCAGTTGAATTGGCAAAGTACCGCGAGAGCGGCCCATGCCGTAGTCCGCATAATATTGCGCACCTTTATCTAAAATGATTGGCACAGTGGCTAAAGAAATCACATTATTCACAACCGTTGGTTTGCCAAACAAACCTTCGATGGCGGGCAATGGTGGTTTAAAACGTACCAGACCGCGCTTGCCTTCAAGGCTTTCTAAGAGTGAAGTCTCTTCGCCACAGACATATGCACCGGCAGCACGTCTGACTTCCATATTAAAAGTTTGACCACTGCCTAAAATATTCTCACCCAGATACCCAGCTGCTTCGGCTTTGGCTATTGCTTCATTTAAGGCTACCAAAGAATGTGGGTACTCACTGCGTAAATAAATATAGCCTTGTGTCGCACCTACAGCCAGGCCCGCGATCGTCATGCCTTCGATTAAGACAAACGGATCATCTTCCATGACCATACGATCTGAAAAAGTCCCTGAATCGCCTTCATCAGCATTACAAACGATATATTTTTGATCTGCTTCGCAGTCCAGTACTGTTTTCCATTTGATCCCTGTGGGGAATGCCGCACCGCCACGGCCTCTTAACCCTGAGTCTGTAACTGCTTGTACAATTTCAATATCAGTCATCTTGATTGCATTACGCAACCCACGATAACCATCATGCGCCAAATAAGCGTCTAAATCTGTTGGATCAATAATGCCAACACGCGCAAACGTTAAGCGCTGTTGTTCTTTCAGGTATTGAATTTCTTCTGTAGGACCTAAGCTTAAAGCATGTGTCTGGGCCCTACTTAAAAAGTCAGCATCAAACAAGGCGGATACGTCTTTAGGTTTCACTGGGCCGTATGCGACACGGCCTGCTTCTGTTTCGACCTCAACCATGGGCTCAAGCCAGTACAATCCTCTTGAACCATTACGAATCAAGTTAACAGACTCTCCACGTTTAGCGGCTTCTAAGACAATTGCCTCGGCGACGCGATTAGCCCCCATCGATAAAGCAGAAGAGTCTTTGGGTACATATACGGTTACACTCATCCTTGTTTCACCTCTTGTACCAAATCATCAAAGTCTTCTTGGCTCACTCGTCCGTGCAACTCTTCATCAACCATTACTGCAGGTGATAACGCACAGTTTCCAAGGCAATAGACGGGTTCCAGAGTGATTTCACCATCTTCTGTAGTCTGATGATAGTCCACATTCAAACAACTTTTAGCATGTGCCTCCAGGTCAACCGAGCCCATTGCCTGGCATGACTCTGCACGACAAATTTGCACGATATGCTTGCCTGGTTTTTCTGTTCTAAAATAATGATAGAATGAGACGACGCCATGCACTTCTGCCACTGAGAGATTGAGTGCTTTGGCAATCTCGGGATAACTTGTTTCTGGAATGTATTCAAGACTATCCTGAATAGCATGTAACAAGGGCAACAAACCGCCAGGCACAGCCTTATAGCGGTTCACTAATGCAGAGATATCCGCATTATTAGAAACGACTTTTGCTTGCAAAACATTTCTCCAAAACTTCGATGTAACACTTTGTTACATCTTAATACAGTATATGCGTACAATGCTACCCATTAAGACAATTAAACTGAAAAAAAGTGCTTAGTTCCGACCTTAATTCAATTCAACCTGCGCCCAATAAACTAATCGACCAGTTTGGCCGCCACATTGACTATATACGGCTGTCGATCACGGACCGTTGTGATTTTCGCTGCACGTATTGCATGTCAGAAGATATGCAGTTTTTGCCAAGAGATCAAGTGCTTAGCCTTGAAGAGTCATATCGTTTAGTACGTATTTTTGTCGGCTTAGGCGTGACTAAAGTCCGCATCACTGGTGGTGAACCGCTAGTAAGAAAAAATGCCATCTGGTTATTTGAACACATAGGTCAGCTAGCGGGCTTAAATGAGTTAGTGCTCACTACCAACGGCAGTCAACTTAGCCAATATGCACAACCGTTAGCAGCATGTGGTGTTAAGCGCATCAATATCAGTCTCGATACCTTGAATGCAAACACTTTTAAACAAATCACCCGTGTGGGCGAATTGCATAAAGTACTGTCAGGCATACAGGCTGCTAAACAAGCTGGCTTTGAGAGCATTAAGCTCAACACTGTTTTAATGCAAGGGGTGAATGATCATGAGTTATTTGACTTAGTACACTTCTCAATCGACCAAGGTCTGGATATTGCCTTTATTGAAGAAATGCCATTAGGCAAAATTGCGCATGACAGAGACAGCAGTTATTGCAACAACAAAACAACGCTAACCAAACTTCAAACGCGCTTTGACATGACCCCCAGCAATTATGTCACAGGCGGACCGGCAAAATACTGGTCAATTGCCAACACTCAAACGCGGGTTGGCTTTATTTCACCGCACTCGCATAATTTTTGTGAGAGCTGCAACCGTGTTCGCATCTCCTGCAAAGGTGAACTGTTTTTATGCTTAGGGCATGAAGATAAATTAGAACTCATGCCACTTTTACGTAAACACCCACATGATGACCAAGCAGTCATCGATGCTATTCAAGCCAGCATGGCCATTAAACCCAAAGGACATGATTTTGACCTCAGCCGTGCTGCACCTGCTGTGGTGCGCTTTATGTCTCATACTGGTGGATAAGAATTTATGACAACAACACGACCAAAAATCAGTGCTATCATTTTATCTGGCGGCAAAGCCACTCGTATGGGCGGATCAGACAAAGGACTGATGCCGTTATCAGGGCGCCCAATGATCAGTTATGTGATCGACCGCTTGCAACCGCAAGTGGATGAGCTACTGATTAATGCAAACAGAGATCAAGATAAATATGCCCAGTTTGACTTACCCATTTTAACTGACCAACATGCTGGCTTTATTGGCCCACTTGCAGGCTTTCAACTTGGACTCAAACATGCATCACATGACTATGTATTGACTGTTCCATGCGATGCACCTTTGGTTGACGCTGACCTAGTTGCCACGCTGTATCAGGCGCTGTCTGATCACAATGCTGACATAGCCGTTGCCAAATCTGACGGCAATACTCACCCTGTATTCTGCTTGTGCAAAAAGTCAGTGCTTACTTCTCTGGAGGCCTTTATTGAGCAAGGACAACGCAAGGTCAGCTTGTGGCAAAAGTCACTCGTCTATATTGAAGTCGACATGAGCGAGCCCAATGCAGACGGTATTACTGAATCCTTTGTAAACGTCAATACGACAGAAGATTTAGCACTCGTCGCATCACAATTAGAAGCCCCAGCCTCCAATAGCGCTGAAAACGCATGCATCTCACAGCTAACGCAATTAATCAAATCACCTGATTGTGAATCTGATTATGACCCCAATAGCATGTCTGTTGCAGCAGCAAAAAATTACATCCAGCAGTTTTTAACGCCATTACAAAGCACCGAAACACTTACGCTAGCAGATGGACTTGATCGCATCTTAGCTGAAGACATACTGGCGCCAGCCAATGTACCTAATTATGACAACTCCGCCATGGATGGCTTTGCCTTTCATTCCAGCGTTTTAAACCAAGAAGAGATCAAGCTCCATATTGTCGGCACAGTATTAGCAGGCAATACCGAGCAGCTTTCGATTAATGCAGGCGAATGTATCCGTATCATGACTGGTGGCATGTTGCCAACGGGTGCAGATACCATCGTGATGCAAGAAAGAACGCGCGTATCAGGTGACACATTACTGATTACAGATGCGCCTCAGTCTAAAGCAAATGTACGCTACGCCGGCGAAGATTTAGCCAAGGGCCAAGTGGTTTTAGCACGCGGTCACTTACTGACTCCAGCAGATATTGGCTTAATTGCTTCCTTGGGTATGGCACGCATTACTGTTTATACACAGTTAAAAGTCGCGGTTTTTTCTACAGGTGACGAACTAGTACAATTAGGCAAACCGCTTGAAACTGGTCAGGTGTATGATAGCAACCGCTACACAATAATCAGCATGCTCAAACGACTTGGTGTTGAGGTGATTGATAAAGGCGCCATTGCTGACGACCCTGCACAGTTAGAAAAAACACTATTATCTGCGGCCAACGAAGCAGACGCTGTGATTACCAGTGGTGGCGTTTCAGTCGGACAGGCGGACTATATGAAACAGCTACTGACCGAGCACGGAAAAGTCTTATTCTGGAAATTAGCCATGAAGCCAGGCCGCCCCTTAGCCTATGGCAAACTGATGACAGCTAACAATAATACTTCGCATTATTTTGGCTTGCCAGGCAATCCTGTCGCGGTAATGGTTACCTTCTACCAATTTGTACGCGAGGCATTGCAGACACTGATGGGAAAAGCCGAAATTGAGACTTTGCCAACATTCAAAGTCAAATGCACTTCATCACTAAAAAAAATGCCTGGCCGTACAGAGTTCCAACGTGGTATTTTATTCCAGTCTGATCAAGGGGAGTGGCTGGTCAAGTCCTCTGGTATGCAAAGCTCTGCTATGTTGAGCTCGATGTCCAAGGCAAACTGCTTTATCATGCTGGATGAGAGCACAGCAAGCCTGCCTGAAGGTAGCATAGTGGATGTGCAACTCTTTGATGGTATCGTCTAACTAGTACTGTTTTCATGCTTTATTGTATAATGACCCGCTGTGTTAAATAATAACTATTCTTAATTAAATCCAACGTTGAATCACGCAATACTGCAACCTTCATTTCCTGCAAAACTATCAGAGCATTTAATTCTGATCGCTTTTGCTTGCTCACTTGTTATACATCTTGCAGTTGCAGCCTTTAAACTTGATTGGACTTCGGTAACCAAAGAAAAGCCTAAGCCAATCATGGTTAACTTGGTCAAAAAACCAGCCCCTGTTGTAGCGCCTAAACCGCCAGTCAAGCCTAAGCCAGTCATCAAACCTAAGAAAAAGGTCATTAAAAAACGTAAGCCTGTAATTAAAAAGGTAGTTAAACCAGCCGTTGTGCCAACACCTGCACCTGTCGTAGTGCCAGAACCAGTATATGAACCTTTGCCAGAAGTAGAGCCAACACCAGAACCAGTTCTGGAACCATTGCCCGAGCCTGTTACAGAGTCAGTACCTGTCGTCGAAGCACCGCCACCAGTACCAGCAGGCCCTAGCTTAGCCGAAGTTGAAGCAGCTAAAGGCAAATACAAGCGCATGCTGTTAGCGGCTATGAACAAACACAAAAAATATCCGCGCATTGCAAAATCTCGCGGATGGCAGGGCAAAGTCATTATTCAATTCAACCTAGATCGCAACGGTAATATTCTATCCAAGCAAATCATCCAAAGCAGCGGACATCACTCTCTAGACAAGGCTGCGCTCAAGATGGCTGAAAAAGCAGCCCCTTTCCCCAGGCCGCCATCTGTCTTACAAGGTGATAGTTTCAACATTAAAGTGCCTGTGCCATTTAAGCTCAAGAGCGCCTAATCTATGGCCCTTTTATTCGAGCGCCTACGTAAATTTTTAACTAGTAATCAATCACTCAAGGCTGTCCTGACGATTCATGAGCTGGCATTCATCATTTTAATTTTAGTCACTGCAACCTCAAGTGCCATTGGTTTTAATATATGGCAAGCCCTCACACAAGAAACACAACGCATCAACAAATTAGTCTCGGAAGTTCAGCAAACCCGCGGCGATTTATACCGCCAAATGAAAGAACTGTTCGATGCGTTTTTTTTAGAGGACAACAATGCGCGGACAGAGTACGATCAGTTTACCCTGTCGGTAGAAAACCACTTTAGAACACTTAACTCTCTTGCAGTGAAGCCTCAGGAAAAAGCGGCTATTGATGCATTGCACGCTAAATATCAAGAGTTCGTCAGTCAAACCAGCTTATTGTTTGATCAGAAGTTTACCTTGTCTCAATCTGATAATAAGCAAGCAATGCAGCAGACTTTAAACCAGGGGTTAGAAAACAATTTGTTTCGTCGCTATGAGCTGATTCTTAATCGTACTGAGAAGTTATTGTTTCATCAGCAGACAATCCTTGATAGCCAATTAAAATCAATCAAAAGTACTTCTACAGTCATTTTGACGATCCCAGTGCTGTTATCAATATTTTTGCTGATTTTTTCACGCTTTTACCTCAAGCGGGCGATTGTCAAACCCATTAACCAAGTCCTGCACGCTACTTCTGAAATCAGCCATGGTCAGTTAAAAGTCTCAGCTACGCAGGAGGGTGTCACCGAACTCGTTGCCGTCTCCGCAGCCATAAAAAAAATGGCCGAAGAGTTGGCCGTCATTCAGGATACCTTGTTACTTAAAGAAAAAGAGGCTGCGCAAGGTCAATTAGTACCAATGTTAGCGCATAACATTCGCAACCCGCTTGCCAGCATTCGCGCAACGGCACAAGTTCTAGAAAGCCCAGATCTAGATCAGGATACGAACGAAGCACTACATGGCATTATTCAGACAGTTGATCGCCTGGAACGCTGGACTGGTGCATTACTGGCTTACCTTTTACCCCTCAAGCCACAATTACAACGCATTAAAGTGATACAAGTGATTGATGGCGCTTGTGCTCCAGTGTTGCAAAAAGCAGTGCAAAAAAGAGTTAATCTGACCTTACCACAACCGGATACGCCGGATGAAATTGATACTGATGCACATTTACTTGAGCAAGTGATTTACAACTTTGTTGCTAATGCTATCGAAGCCTCTCCAATTGAAACAAGTATTGAAATCAAACTGGCCGAAACGCATACGCAATATTTATTGCAAATCATCGATAATGGCCCAGGCCTACCATTTAAACCAGATGCCAAAGCAAAAAACTCTCCCTCTACTAAACAGTTTGGTACTGGGCTGGGCATCCCTTTTGGCTTTAAAGTCTGTGAAGCTCTAGGCTACAGTTTAAGTTTTGCTGATCGACAACCGCAGGGCACCTGTATTACGATCACCATCCCAAAGCCTGATTTTGTCTAGTCGTTCACAACTAACAGCAAAACCACTTATAATGACTGAAACTGTGCGCATGATTCACTGTCAGCACACTGCCGACCTAACAAAAGCAAAGGATGATACATGACAGAAACTGTTGCCCTCGATGCAATTGTGCCTAACTTTTCTTTACCTGCCACCAGTGACTTAGCATTTAATCTTGCTGATTATCAAGGTAAAAACCTGATCATTTATTTTTATCCTAAAGATTCAACCCCTGGCTGCACGACACAAGGCATTGCCTTTCGTGACCATTACGCAGCCTTTCAGGCTAAAAACACTGAAATTTTTGGTATATCGCGCGACAGCCTTAAATCACACGAAAATTTTAAAGCTAAATTCGAGTTTCCTTTTGAATTACTCTCCGACAAAGAAGAAACTGCCTGCCAGTTATTTGATGTGATTAAAATGAAAAACATGTATGGTAAACAAGTACGTGGCATTGAGCGAAGCACCTTCTTTATCAACGCCGAGGGAGTGTTAGTTAAAGAATGGCGTAAAGTAAGGGTTAAAGACCACATCGAAGCGGTATTAGCGTTTGTAGAATCTTATACCGCTTAGCAGCATTTATAATCTTTTGATCACTATTGATTACTTCAAACATGTCAGCCACCGCTAGCAATAAACTTTTTGTCTTGGACACCAATGTCCTCATCCATGACCCTTCTTGCCTATTTCGTTTTGAAGAGCACGATATTTATCTGCCTATGGTCACGTTGGAAGAACTTGATAACAATAAAAAAGGCCTGACCGAAGTCGCACGCAATGCTAGACAAGCCAGCCGATTTATTGAAGAGGTAATCGGCAATAGTAACGATTTGTCTAAAGGTTGCACGCTAAGCCTCAATGGCAACACGCAAGTCAGCGGTGCCTTATTTTTGCAGACAGAACATTTTGATGTGGAATTACCCCACTTGGCCGGTTCTAAAGCGGACAATCAAATCTTAGCCGTCGTGCATTATTTACAATCCACTGAAGAAACTCGTCAGGTCATTCTTGTCAGTAAAGACATTAACATCCGGATTAAAGCTCGCGCCTTAGGCATACTTGCTCAAGATTACTTTAACGATAAAGTATTAGAAGACTCCGAGCTGCTATACACAGGCATTCGTGAACTACCTAAAGACTTTTGGGACACTCATAGCAAAGCCATGGATTCATGGCAAGAATCAGGCCGCCTGTTTTATCGTGTGACTGGCCCTTTATGCAGCAGCCTTAGTCCCAATGTGTTTGTCTATTATGAATATGACAAGCCTTTTCATGCAAAGGTTAAATCTGTAGAAGGTGAGACTGCGGTTCTTGAAGTTGTAAATGACTATACTCTGCCTAAGAATAACGTTTGGGGTATCCAAGCGCGAAACCGCGAACAAAATTTTGCCTTAAATCTGCTATTAGATCCTGAGATCGACTTTATTACCTTACTCGGACAGGCTGGCACCGGTAAGACACTCTTGACCTTAGCCGCCGCGCTAACGCAAGTACTCGATAAAAAGATCTATTCAGAAATCATCATGACCCGTGTCACTGTCTCTGTTGGTGAAGATATCGGTTTTTTACCTGGGACAGAAGAAGAGAAAATGGGGCCATGGATGGGTGCACTGGATGATAACCTTGATGTGCTCAACACAGGTGATGACAAAGCTGGAGACTGGGGACGCGCAGCAACACAAGACCTGATTCGGAGCCGTATCAAAATTAAATCACTTAACTTCATGCGCGGCCGTACCTTTTTGAATAAGTTTTTAATCATTGATGAAGCGCAAAACTTAACGCCGAAACAAATGAAAACCCTGATTACTCGTGCAGGGCCGCATACCAAAGTTGTTTGCCTAGGTAATATTGCACAAATAGACACCCCATACCTTACAGAAGGTAGCTCTGGCCTAACCTATGTCGTTGATCGCTTTCAGAGTTGGCAACACAGCGGCCACATCACCCTTGTTCGTGGTGAACGCTCTCGCCTAGCAGACTATACCGCTGAAGTATTGTAATGATGACCCGAGGACTTAGCAGTTTACTGCTTGCGCAGTTTTTAACTGCGCTTGGTGATAATACTTTGCTATTTACGGCAATCGCCCTATTACAGTCCACAGATGCACCTAGTTGGCACAAACCTTTGCTACTAGAGTTTTTTGTCTTCTCTTATATTGTATTAGCACCTTTTGTCGGTGCTTTTGCAGATGCCCTTCCAAAATCAACAGTCATGTTAATGGCAAATGGGATCAAATTTGGCGGATGCATATGCATGATGCTTGGCATGCACCCCCTGTTAGCCTATGGCATTGTTGGGGTAGGTGCGGCTGTTTATTCTCCTGCTAAGTATGGCATTCTCACTGAAATGTTATCAAAATCGCTCTTGGTCAGTGCAAATGGCTGGGTAGAGGGCTCAACTGTTTTAGCCATAATCTTAGGCGCCATCATCGGAGGCGCTTTTGCAAACTCACCACAGCTTGGTATGATCATTGTCGCTTGCATGTACTTTGCTGCAGCGGTTTTTAATTTGTTTATTCCCAAAATACCGAGCGTACAAAGTTTATCCAGCATTAAGCCACTTGCACTGCTACAAGACTTTTACCATGCATTTGTAACATTATGGCGCGATAAAGCTGGGGGGCAGGTGTCATTGTCTGTTACTACCCTATTCTGGGGCGCAGGTGCAACGTTGAGACTGGTAGTCATTGCATGGGCTTCAGTGATGCTCGCATTCAATCTCGAGCATGCAACTCAACTAACTGGGCTGGTTGCTTTTGGCGTGATTTTTGGCTCCATTATTGCAGCACACTACATCACCATTGAAAACTCTGTAAAAGTGTTGCCTGCTGGTATCATGATGGGCCTAATCGTCATCAGCATGATGTTCATCACCAATTGGATGATAGCAGCACTGGCACTATTGTTGATCGGCATACTCAGTGGCATTTTCCTTGTACCACTTAATGCCTTATTACAACATCGGGGTCATCATTTAATCGGCCCAGGCCACTCTATTGCCGTACAAAATTTCAACGAAAACCTAAGCATACTCGTGATGGGCGGTGCCTATGCGCTTATGGTGAGGGCTGATTTACACATTAATACGATTGTGTTTTTCTTCGGTACCTTTGTGATCTTAACCATGAGCATGATTAACCGCATCTATCAAAAGCAAATCATTCAGGCGACTGAGCGCTAACCCACCCTTATACGCTCCACAATTACTCATATTTCTGTTGCACAATAAAAAACCGCCAAATGGCGGTTTTTTATCGCTTTAGTTGGCTAACTTAGTGCAACTTAACATGGCTTTCAGTTCTTCCTGAAATCCATTTACCGATAGTTTGTAAAGTAACACTCACAAAGCCATGTAATGCAATTTGATGCATTTTATACAGTGAACGATACATGATGCTCGCAAACTTACCTTCGATAAACATAGCACCGCTGCTGATAGATCCCATCAAACTACCAACGGTAGAATACTTGCCTAAATTTACTAAAGAGCCATAGTCATGGTAGGTATAGATCGGTAATTTATTTTTGCCTGCAACTCTAAGCTTCACTGTCTTATACAACATACTGGCCTGCTGATGTGCTGCCTGTGCACGTGGAGGAACATTTTCTGATGAGTCTTCGCCTTTAGGGCAAGCCGCACAATCGCCAAAGGCAAATACATCATCATCTGCAGTTGTCTGCAAAGTTCTTTTGACCACTAACTGGTTAATACGGTTTGTTTCCAAACCATCCATTTCTGTCAGAAACTCTGGTGCTTTAATACCTGCTGACCACACCACAAGCCTTGAAGGGAAGAATTTACCGCTATGCGTATATACACCTTCTTCGGTCACTTCTGTAACACGCTCATTGGCAAACACCTTCACATTAAGCTTGGCAAGTTCATTTTCTACTGAATGTGATAAGCGCTCTGGCAGGGCTGGCAATACTCGGTCGCCCGCCTCAATGACTGAGATTTGAATATCCTTGTCAGGGTCAATGGTATCTAAGCCATAAGCCGCTAGCTCGCGTGTAGTATTGTGCAGCTCTGCCGATAGCTCTACGCCTGTAGCACCAGCACCGACAATCACAACTTCTAGCTGCCCTGGTTGCAACTTCTCTTTTTGTGTATGCGCTCTTAGCAAAGCATTGTGCAGTCTACGATGAAACCGCTCAGCTTGCTGTTGTGTATCCAGTGCAATTGAGTTTTCTAACGCGCCTTTAACACCAAAGTCATTCGTTGTACTACCAATTGCGATAATCAAAGTATCGTATTTAAAAGCACGCCTTGGAATCACTTCAAAACCATCTTCGTCAAAATGTGGTGCAGTAGTGATCTCTTTTTTTTCACGATCAATACCATCCATACTACCCAACCTAAACCGAAAGTGATGCCAATGGGCTTGAGCAAGGTAATTAAGCTCATGGCTATCTGGGTTCATACTACCTGCTGCAATTTCATGCAACAAAGGCTTCCAGACATGTGTCTTGTTTTTATCAATCAGCGTAATTTGAGCTTTCTTTTTTTTGCCATACTTATCGCCCAAACGTGTTGCCAGCTCCAAACCACCGGCGCCGCCACCGACTATTACCACATGATGTAAATCATTTTCCATGTCTTATATCTTTCTTTCCAGCACTAAAATCGTATACTTTTACTTACAATCAATAACGTCAACAAACCCACTACCTTTAGGTAATGGGTTGTTTTAGCAAGTGTTATTGCGTTAATTTAACCAGCTCTTTTCACCGTCGCCTTTGTAGTTTGCGCGGATAAAACCAATCGCCCTTAAAATCTGGTCTGTTGTCAAACCATCACCAGTATGTCCTTCAAGCTGTTGGTGCCAGATAAACATTGCACCACCAGATTTACCTGGTGTTCCGCCTGCAATCGTTTCAAACATACCTTTATCAGTTGCATTTTTCGCATAAACCCATTTAGTATCAAAAGCACCTTGACCACCGTCCTTGCGCAATGATGGCGCCATCACACCTTCTAACTTCCCACCATGACAACCTGTACAGTTATTATAGTTATACTCTCTACGGCCTTTGAAATAGACCTTTTTAGCGGCTAAATATTCTTTTTGCTCCTCAGCTGTTCTAGCATCCTTGTCTTTTAGCTCACTATAAACAACATAAGCATCACCCATGATTTTTGTATATGGGTTTTTGCATGTTTTCAGAAACTCTTTTGCCTCTGGTGTATCCCCTGCAGTCATCTTAATATTCAACGGACTACCATCTTTAGTCGAAACAAACTCGCATTTATCGTTATTTGTTTTTGCTGCTACAGGACTTGTTTCACCACTTTTATCACCACAGGCAACTAACCCGCACAGTGATAACAACACTAAGCCTAACTTAATTTTATTCATTGTCATCCCTCTATAAATCACATAAAAAAACGGCTATTGCAATTATACAATAGCCGTTTTGGAAACGTCTAAAACCTAAGTTTTATTTGTTTGCAGCTTCCCATGTTTTTTCCATAGTACCGCTGTAGTTAGCACGAATGAACGCAATCACTTTAAGGATTTGGTCTGTTGATAGACCGTCACCTGTATGACCATCTAACTGTTTGTGCCATACAAACATTGCACCGTCTGAACCTTTGTCACCACTAGTACCACCAGCGATTGTTTCAAACATGCCTTTGTCTGTATCATTTTTAGCATAAACCCATTTAGTATCAAAAGCACCTTGGCCGCCGCCTTTACTCAATGATGGAGCCATTACGCCTTCTAGCTTACCACCATGACAACCTGTACAGTTGTTGTAGTTATACTCACGACGTGCTTTGTAATAATATTTTTTAGCAGTGCTGTACTCTTTTTGTTCATCTGCTGACTTTCCGTCTTTGTCTTTTAGCTCTTTCCAGACTTTACGTGCAGCCGCCACTTTAACTGTGTATGGGTTCTTACAAGTTTCTAAGAACTCTTTTGCTTCTGGTGAATCATCAGGTGAAGCTTTAATTGCTAAAGGACTGCCGTCTTTGGTTGAAACAAATTCGCAGGCTGCATTAGCTTGAGTTGAGATGGCTAAACCACCTACCATTGAAGCGATCAACGCTGCTTTTAAAACTGTGTTGCTTAACATGTTATCTCCTAAAGTAATGATTTCTTACGTTTTGATGCTTGTTATTGCACTACTAGTAACGTACGACTATTTAACGCCATAATGATACATTTGGTTGACAAATAAATCACATAACAACACATCATTTTACTATTTTTTTACACAATCGTCACTTTTAGGTTATTTTTGTTTACTATGCACCTTGCGATAGACCTTAATAATGCTGTCACCTTCTACCACTGGCACATGAGGAACACCATACTCATCAAGGATCGCATCAATTTTATCTTTGTTTCTTTCAAGCGCCGCTTCAATCATTTTTGCGCGTTCTTTATCAGGGTGGCGAACGCCGATTGAGATATTCCAATAAGTTTTACCCTTTGGATCCACAGTTTCATATTCAGGAATTAACTGTACCTTTAATGGAATAGACGCTTTTTTAGCAAAGTACCCTCCTATTGGCCCCCAAACAATCGCAACATCAATCTTGCCAGCAACCAAGTCATCAATCACGAAACCTGGTGACAGGTGTAAGTTACGTTGCAGACGATAGGGTCTGGCATTTGCCATTAGCTGATGATCACGCAGAGGAATAGCCACAGGACTTTTATCAATAATTCCAATCACTGCTTTTTTAAGATCAGGACTATTCCAATCTTTAATGTCATAACCGCTTTCTTCTCTGGATACAAAGACGTATCCAGTACGGTAATACGGTTTAGTCGTTCTTACTGGATCATAATCCGATGTCACGCCCATCAATACATCACAACGATGCGCTTTAATTGTATTTCTCAAAAAACCAAAACGGTTATAGGCATAAGTATATTTCAGCTCCTTACCTAGATCCTTGGCCAGCACCTCAGCAATTTTGTCTTCAAAACCTTCTTTTTTCATATTCTGATTAGGCAGCATATCTGGGTCTGCACAGACTCTAAATTCACTCTCCTTTGACACTGGTCTGATTTCACCATGACGACCTATATCGGCATTCAAACTTGGTAAATCTGGCGTGCGATTTTCTGGCACTTCTGTGACTAACGCATTAGCACTAACGCTAACCGCAGACATCAGCACGGCTACCATTAATGAGCTTTTTAAGTTTTGCAATTGCATTGTTATATCCTTTGTATCAATTTTCTCCACCCATCTTTGAAAGACAAGTCGCTATAAAGTTCTGACTAGGCTCAGCATCATTTTAAGGCTTATTAGCATTCCCACTACTAAATCATTCATATTTCATGGAAATACTTAGAGAATTAAAAAGGCCTCCCATAAAGGGAGGCCTTTGAGCCATTTGGCTGAGTTAACGTATTAACGCTAAATTAGATTAACTAATTATAGTGAGAATACTGATAATGCACCGCCACCAGGAGCAGCGTTGTATTTTGTTAACTCTTTATAACCACCAGCAGCACCAAGTGCGTCTGTGTCGTTAGTCATACCAAGGTTCATCGCAACACCAGCCCAACCACCGATACCGGATAGCACGCCTACGTATTGTTTACCTTTATGACCGTATGTGAATGCATTACCAATCACACCAGAACCAACTTGGAATTTCCAAAGCTCTTTACCAGATTTAGCATCTAATGCTTTGAACCAACGATCAAGAGTACCGTAGAACAACAAGTCAGATGATGTAGTTAAGAAACCACCCCATGCTGAGAATTTCTCTTTGTTGTACCATACTTTTTTGTTTGTCATTGGGTTATAAGCACCAACACCACCCATTACACCATCAGGACCAGCAAACATTGTTAATGTTGCACCAACCCATGGTTGACCAGCTGTGTATTTTGACTCAACTGGCTCGTATGTCATACATACGTGGTTAAGTGGTGAGTAGATAAGACCTGTACGTGGTGAGTAAGCAGCAGGCTGCTGATCTTTAGTACCAAGCGCAGCAGGACAAACACCTTTAGCGTTGTAATCTTGGTGAGTAGATGCAGTAGCTAACTTGTTAGGTACACCAGTTTTCATGTCAACGTCAGTTGCCCAGTTAACAAATGGATGTACTTTTTCAGCAGCGATTAGATCACCGTTATGAGCATTCCATGTGTAAGCAAAACCGTTACGGTCATGATGCCATGCGTATGTTTTACCACCTTTGTCGAACAAGATTACTTCGTTAATACCATCGTAATCCCACTCATCATGTGGTGTCATTTGCATACCCCATTTAGCCACACCAGTGTCTAAATCACGAGCAAATACAGTCATTGACCATTTGTTGTCACCTGGACGTACGTCTGGGTTCCAAACTGAAGGGTTACCTGTGCCGTAGTAAACTAAGTTAGTACGTGCATCATATGGCCACCAGCCCCATACAGAACCACCACCATGTTGCCAGCCATCTTTAACAGCTTGTGGTTTTAACCATGTTTTAACACCTAGGTCTTTAACACCAATTTTCAATTGGTCGTTAGGGATTTTCTTAAATGAACCACCTTCAACGTTACCACCGTTTACGTCTTGGTAAACTGATAGTGCGCTGTATTGTGGGTTAGCTGAGTTGAAATCGTCACCGATTAACATTTCAGCATCAGGACCAGTTGAGTATGCTTTCCATGCTAATGAACCATCAGCAATGTTGTACGCAGCGATAAAGCAACGAACACCAAATTCAGCACCAGAACAACCTGTTAACACTTTATCTTTGATCACGTGTGGAGCATTTGTGTTTGTAGCACCAACTTTAGGATCTGTGTTTTGTAGGTCCCATACTTTAGCGCCAGTTTTAGCGTCTAGAGCAACTAACATACCGTCATTTTGTTGTAGGAAGATTTTACCGTCGCCGTAGCCTAAACCACGTGAAACGTTATCACAACATAAAACAGCTTGTACGCTTGGGTCTTGTTTAGGGAAATATTTCCAAACAATTTTTTGGTTGTCGTTAAGATCTAATGCATACACATTGTTTGGGAACGCTGTGTGAACATACATCATGTTGCCAACAACTAGAGGTGAACCTTCATGACCACGGTTTACACCAGTAGCAAAAGTCCAAGCAGCTTTAAGGTTTTTAACGTTAGCTTTAGTGATTTGGTTAAGCTTACTGTAACCTTGGTTACTGTGCTGACCACGTGGGTGAGCCCAGTTGTTAGGGTTTTTCATAGCAGCTTCTTGATCAGCAGCCGCGTTTGCAGCCATTGGCATTGCAACTGATAAACCAGCTACCAAGCCTAAAGCCATCTTAATTTTATTAACTTGCATTTTAATCTCCAAAGTTAAATTACTAAGGGTTATTAATAATGATCAGGATTTATGTTGCAAATGCTTTGATGTTCGTCTCAAATTGATTTACATTATTCTTCACTAATCAACATTACTCTCACGAGAAACGTAGCGATAATATAAACTAGGTAAACTGGAATTGCAATACACAATTTACATTTTATTTACATAATTTGTGTCTATTTTTTCCAGTTTCACCGTAATTTTTATTTCAGTTACGTAACTTTGTTACAATTTATTAACATTTAGTTCAAATTATCTTCAACTTATTGCAACAGTGTGAATTATGCCTAACAACAATTATCCTCTATTTCCCGAAATAACACCCTTTTCAACCGATCTACTTCGCACCAATGATGGGCATGAGGTTTATTACGAAGTCTGTGGCAATCCTACTGGCTACCCTGTTGTGTTTTTACACGGAGGTCCTGGCAGTGGCTGCAATCCTGGGCAGCGCAGGTTTTTTGACCCAACCTTTTATAAAATAATTCTAGTGGACCAACGTGGTTGTGGCCGCAGCAAACCACTAGGCAGTATCGATCACAATACTACGCAAGCGCTTGTCGCAGACTTGGATGAGATACGCAACAGACTTAATATTGATCAATGGCTTATTTTTGGCGGTTCATGGGGTAGCACGCTTGCGCTCAACTACGCGATAAAATACCCCAATCAAACCAGCGGACTTATCTTAAGAGGTATATTTCTAGCCAGGCCTATCGAAATGCAATGGTTTCTTGGTCAAATCACGCTGTTTTACCCAGATGTTTGGGAAACACTACTAGGCCACCTGACAACGAATACAAGCACTAACGTGTTAGCGGCCTTTGAGAAATTGATTTTCTCAGATGATCCTTTAATCAACGTGCCTGCAGCAACCGCCTGGAATGCTTATGAAAGTGCCATCATGCGTCTATTACCCAAAACAGCTGCGTCAACAGAAAACAAACCTCAAGATCCTATTGCCGATGCGATAGAGGTCGCCAGGGCACGCGTTCAAATACATTATATCCAGCATGAATGTTTTATCGATGGTGACGCTATTTTAAAAGAGTGTGAACTGTTGACCATGCCAACTTACATAGTGCAAGGGCGTTATGACATGGTATGCCCACCACAAACAGCATGGCAATTAAAGAAAGCCATGCCACATGCCAGCTTTACTATGGTTGCCGATGCAGGCCATTCCGCAATGGAAGATGGCACATGCAGTGCATTACTAGCGGCAACAGAGCAGTTCAAACAAACGATTCATCGCTAGTAACCTTAGCCAAGAATGACAAACGTTAGTTATTCAGAACAGCTTAACTAAATTTTATTAGTATGCTTTATGTCAAAACCAGTGTTGCTTCGCATACTAAAATACTCCTAAACTTATCGATACAACAGACACACGCTTGAAATCCAGTATTTCGAAATGTAACATCCAACAAACGGCATACAAGGAATGACTCTCGATGGCACAAAACACAACAAATAATGCACAGCCAAGCCCGGGCAAGGTCAACCAACTGATTCAGCTTTTTCAAAATCAACAATTTGATCAAGCCGAAGCAACAGCAAAAGCGCTGATCAAAACACACCCAAACACCTTTATTTTGCATCATATTCGTGCCATGTCACTCGATGCAATGCAACAATACGCCAGCAGTGCAGAATGCTACAAAAAGGCGATTACCATCGAGCCGCAGCACCCCGAACTCTACTTTAACCTTGGTATCGCGCTTAGCAACACAGGACAGCTTCAAGCCGCAATCGAAGCGTATCAACAGGCCATCCACTTAAACCCGCAATTTTTTGAAGCTTACGGTAATTTAGGCACTATTTATCAACAATTAGGCGAGTTTGAAACCGCGGCTAAGCATTATCGCCAAGGATTGGCCATAAACGCTCAAGATGCCAGAGGCCATTTTAATCTGGGCACAGTACTTCGCGATCAAGGCCTATTGCCTGATGCCATCAAGCATTACCAACATGCCATCGCGTTATTCCCGAACTATGTCGATGCCTACAATAACCTTGGTGAAACATTACGCGATCATGGTGATATGCAAGCGGCTGTTGATCACTATCAAAAAGCCTTAGCAATTAACCCACACCATCCTCAGGCTAATTACAATATGGGCGAATTTTTGTATTTGTCCAAACACTTCGCAAAGGCTGCACAACATTTTGAAACTTCTCACTTTGACGACTGGCAAGCGCGCAGCCTGTACTGCTATTACAAGGGTGAGCAATTTGACCAGTTCAAAGCATTGCTAGATGGATTAAGCCAACAAGCAAAGCATTTATCGCCTTTAGTCGCAACACTGGCAACACATTACGCGATCAACTTTGAATCCGAACTTAACTACCACTTTTGTCCAGACCCACTGGCTCACGTTTACCACAAGCCAATTTCTGCATTAAAGGATCCTGACCAGCATTTGTTACAAGACTTACTGCATGACATCGACACAGCAGACATCGCAGAACGCGTACAAGGCATGCTGCATTATGGTCAACAGTCAGCTGGCAACCTGTTTAAAAGACCTGAAGCATCGTTCCAAGCACTATCACAACTTGTCCTCGCAGCCTTCAGAGACTATGCAGCAACGTTTTCAAGTTCGACATGTGAGCTGATTGCATCCTTTCCAGATAATTTAGAATTCACCAGTTCCTGGTACGTTAAAATGAACCAGGGCGGGCACTTAAGCTCGCATATTCATGAAATTGGCTGGATCAGCGGCGCAGTGTATTTGGCCATGCCTCCACAAAATGGACTTGAAGGTGCATTTGAATTTGGCACCCATGGTGATGACTACCCAATGCATGCTGGCAAAACCGCAGATGACTTTCCAGTTGGTCATGTCATGCCAACAGTAGGTGACATTGTCCTGTTCCCATCCTCTTTTTTTCACCGCACCATTCCATTCTCATCTGACACAAGCCGTATCTGTATCGCCTTTGACCTAAAACCTGCGTATACCGTCTAAATATTCGGCTATTTTTAGCACCACAGACAAGGTTAGTTGTAGCCCTTTAGCATCGAAAATGCTAAAAAATGTCATGAAGTTTAATTCTTTCTGTTGATCAATTACAGAACTTTCCATAAAATATCATTGAGAATCAATTATCTAAACTACATAACAACTAAAGATCTCTTTAATATCACCACTAACCACTTCTCTTACTTAGTAATGATTATGAGATTCACCCAGGCACAGCAATATTATGGTTAATTACATCAACAGTGTATCTACGTTAGAAAAAAAAGCTGCTCCAGCAGAACTCCCACCTGAAATTCAGCGGTATACCCAAGAATTTCTGAGTTTTGCAAAAGCCAGTACTGAAAATACAATAGCCATGTGCGAATTGCTCAATCGTGCAAAAGTTGAGTTTAGAGAAAAAGAACATAATAATAAAAACATGCTCTTCAACCTTCTTTGCGAATCTGTAGGCTATCCCAAAGGCGCAAATGACCCAACCATCAAAAAATATGTCAGGATTGGTGAATCTGCAGAACGTTTCAGACCATACATAGACCGTTTGCCCAATAGCTGGACAACACTTTATGAAATCACACAATTAGATAGTAAAACGTTTGACGACGCGATCGATAACGGCACCATCAACATTAAAATGATTGGTCGGGATGTTAAAACATTAAAACAACTGAGCAATCCTAATGCGACTAAAAAAATCGCAGACAAATCAAAAAAGGCTGCCATTCAAATTACCATTGCATCAGATGATTCTAAGCAGATCGACGCCTTATTCAAGGAACTAGAAGTATTAAAATTTAGCTACAAATTGGAAATCAATCCTAACGATGTTGCTAAAACCATTTTAAACAACGGTTAACTCAGCGCATTATGGCTAATAAAATCAGCTTATCAGTTAGAAACAAGTACTTAGATCTGGATTTGGAAGATTGTATTTTACCCATCTATTTGTCTAAGCAGTTCCACAAGATCCTAGAAAAACAAACGTTACCAACAATGGTCTTTAAAGGTGCATTATGGGAACCTAAAACCATTATTGCTAACGCATTGGCCAAAAAACTCAATGCCAGCATTGTTGGACTGCAGTTCAACCCTGAACCAAAAAGCAAGGAGCTTAAACGTGGCGAACGCACGCTCACCCTGTTAAGGCTCATGTTTAAGAAATATGCTGATGATGGAAATAAAAAGGTTTTTTTGATTGAAAATCTCAATAACTTCCCATCAAGCATGTATGACGAATTCTTCAAACTGCTCGAGCATGAACGCTATCACCACTTTATCTTTTTGAGTGCTGATAGTCGCATGAGGTCTTATATTAAGTATTTCCCACAAATTTCATTCGACTTTAAAATTGACCACTCTCCTGTCGAAGAAGCGGCCTATTGGGACCAATGCAAACGACTTGTAGAAAAATACAATAAGTCGATGAACTTTAATGACTTAAAAATGATTATCAAGAGTACTTATTTCTTTTGGATTTCTCTATTCGGCCGCGAAACCTTAAAGAAACTGCGTAAAGAGCTCGAAATCATTCAGGTCAATGACAGCAAACCTACTGTTAGCTTAAAGCCGCCCAAACGTCCTATTCGTTTGTATCCGCCAGTCAATACTTAACTCAAATACACTACTGCCAATAGTTAGGCCAACGATGGGAAACCAGTTGTTAACTTATCGTTAGGCCACAAAAAAAGCGGCGCATTAGCGCCGCTTTTTCTTTTGGTCAACTAGCTGTTCACTAGTGGAAACATCACTTATAGAGTATAAGCACGCTCACCGTGATGTGTAGTATCTAGACCTTCACGCTCTGTGTCTTCTGCTACGCGTAAACCGATAACAATGTCAGCGATTTTAAATGCGATAACAGCAGCAACTGCAGACCATACGATCGTGATCACAACACCTTCAGCTTGAATCATCACTTGTTCAGCGATAGTTGTATCCATGCCAATGCCGCCTAAGCTAGCATCTGTAAATACACCTGTTAGTAAAGCACCAACAATACCACCGATACCATGCACACCAAATACGTCTAGTGTGTCATCAGCACGTAATAGCTTCTTAAGACCAGTACAACCCCATAGACAGATGAAACCACCTGCAAGGCCGACGATGATTGAACCCATTGGGCCAACTGAACCACAAGCTGGTGTAATCGCAACCAAGCCAGCAACAGCACCAGTAGCAGCACCTAACATTGAAGCCTTACCTTTAGTCATCACTTCACCTAAAGTCCAAGCCACAACAGCAGCAGCCGTTGCAAACAATGTGTTAGCAAACGCAAGACCAGCACCACCAGTTGCTTCTAAGTTAGAACCAGCATTAAAGCCGAACCAACCAACCCATAGTAATGAAGCACCAACCATTGTTAATGGTAAGTTATGAGGAGGCATTGCCTCTTTACCATAACCGATACGGTGACCAACCATGTAAGCACCCACTAGGCCAGCAACAGCCGCGTTGATGTGTACAACAGTACCACCAGCAAAGTCAAAAGCACCAGCGTCCAGGATGTAACCACCAACACCCCATACCATGTGCGCGATAGGGATATAACTGATTGTGAACCAGATGACTGAGAACAAGATCACCGCGCTAAACTTAATACGCTCAGCAAATGAACCTACAATCAGTGCTGTAGTAATACCAGCAAAGGTACATTGGAAAGCAATAAAGATTAACTCAGGGATCTTAACGTTATCTGTAAACGTATCTGCTAACGAATCAGCAGTGACGCCTTTCAGGAACAACTTACCTAGATCGCCAATAATCAACCCTTCACCACTACCAAACGCAAGACTGTAGCCGTAGATTGCCCATAATACTGAGATTAATGAGAATACGACTAATACTTGCATCAACACTGATAGCATGTTTTTGCTACGCACCAAACCGCCGTAGAACAGTGCAACACCTGGTACCGTCATCATCACAACTAACAATGTTGCAACCATCATCCATGAAACATCACCTTTATCAACAACAATTTCAGGCTCAGCTTCTGCTTCAGCAACTGGCGCAGCTGCTTCGGCCATTTCAGTAGCCTCCGCAACGGCTACAGCTGCTGTTTCCGCAACAGCTGTTACCATTTCATCTGCAGATTCGACCATGTCGTCTGCAAAACTTGTGCCCATGCCACTAACACCCAGTGTAGCGACTAGTGCGATTAACGAAATAAATTTTTTCATTATAGACCCCTTATAGCGCTTCTTCGCCAGTTTCACCGGTTCGGATGCGATAGACTTCTTCTAGGTTAAAAATAAAGATCTTGCCATCACCAATTTTGCCAGTTGCCGCAGACTTTTCAATGGCATCAACAACTTGATCCATTAATTCATCCTTAATTGCAACCTCAAGTTTTACCTTAGGCAAAAAATCAACTACATACTCAGCGCCACGATATAACTCAGTGTGACCCTTTTGACGACCAAACCCTTTGACTTCAGTAACAGTAATCCCTTGTACACCTATGTTGGACAAGGCTTCACGTACCTCATCAAGCTTAAATGGCTTGATAATTGCAGACACGAATTTCATGTACTTCTCCTGTTAACTAAAAAACTGAAGCAGGCAGGGTAAGCCTGCTTCATACTGCTTAGAATGAGCGGCTAATGGTTAATGTGAAACGATCATCAGCTAAGTCACGTGTACCTGCACGGCCGTTAAAGCTTGAACCACCCCAACCTTTGTCAGACCAATAACCAGAATCATTAGCACCAACATAAGCCAATTCTGCAGCCCAACCTTCAGAGCCAGCAAGACTGAATTCTTTAGCTACAGCGAGTTTGTAGTCTGTGTAGTCAACATCTGTTTCGCCATCATATCCGCTAAACGCACCTAAATTAGGGTTATCTAACAACTCTGCTTTAACATCCAAGTGACCAACGTGACCGATTAAAGTCCAACCATCCGCGACAGGGAATTCAGCATTTACTTCGTAGTAAGTTGTAAATTTAGTATCGTCATCATAACCAGTGTCAGTGTCTAGACCAAACCAGTTACCTAATGTTGTTGAAATTTGCGCACTAAAGTAGCTATATGAAATACCAAAGTTGGCTTCATAAGTATTCCAGCTGTTGTCGTCAGCAGTAACAGCTGTAACACCATCAGCAGCGATCGTTGTACAACCTTGACATTTACCCCAGTTACCACCTGGATAAGTATAGCCAATCAGGCCAACTGAATAACCGACACCAGAATCACCGATTTCACCACCAAAACCAGCATATAAGTCGATTTCTAGTGATGCATCTGGGAAAGTATTAGGTGAAATGTTAGAACCCCAAACACCAGCATAAAAACCGCTGCTGTGCTCCACATCAAAACCACCTTGTAAAGCTGGGCGATGCCAGTTTTGTGACAAACCACGTACATAGTAGTCAGATGTAAATGCTACATTTGAGCTAAATGACCAGTATGAAGCAG
>SPJK01014149.1_pt1 | contig 25891 bp, 21 predicted proteins | sample 3741771 | NCBI WGS metagenome assembly SPJK01 (sample SAMN10925997, study PRJNA522277) | cold seep metagenome | isolation source: Elba SIP-enriched marine methane seep metagenome, extraction at timepoint T2 | place: Italy: coast of Elba, Mediterranean Sea
CTTTGTGAACTCGTTCACTCAGCGCCGACTCACACCCTCACCACTCAAGGTCGTAAGGAGCCGATCATTATAACCCAATCCAGATCTTTGTCAACACTACCCTGTGCCGCTTTGTAACTCCGGCACCGAACCCCTCAGGGCCCTACTCCGAAGCAAGAGGCGCATTATACAGGGTTAGGTCTGATGGTCAATAAAAACCTTAAATCTTTTTAATCAAACGCACAAACGCTTAGTTTAATTGATCTTTAAGCAAGGCAATTTGTTTTTCCAGATCCCGTATTTTTTTAATTAAATCAGGTAATTTTGTAATCGCGGCATCACTGCGCCTTACATCCATTAAATTACGCGCTGGATATCCGGAAATTTTTGACCCATCGGGAAAAGACTTTGAAATCCCGGCCTTTGCACCAACAAAGGAATCATCCCCTATAGACACATGCCCAACGAAGCCTGCTTGACCAGCTATAATGACACGATCCCCTATTTTAGTACTACCGGAAATACCCGTTTGAGATGCAATCGCTGTATCTTCGCCAATTTGAACATTGTGCGCAATCATAACCAGGTTATCAATTTTCGCACCCCGTTTAATACGCGTGTCATCAATTGCCCCGCGATCGATTGTTGCCCCTGCACCTATACTGACATCCTGTTCAATCACTACGTTACCTAATTGAGGAATCGGGACATAACGTGCACCATCTCTGGCATTCCCAAAGCCAAAGGCACCAATGATGGCATTGGACCAAATCACACAATTTTGGGCAATTGATGTACCATAGTGAATGACAGCATTTGGGTGTATTTCAACATTTTCCCCGATACTGCAATTCTCTTCTATGACCACACCGGGGTGTATTTTACACCCATGCGCGATGCTGGTGTTTTCGCCAATAACCACATGTGCACCAATATGGACTTTTTCTGAAATTTTCGCTGTCGCGTGGATTTGGGCAGTTTCATGATATACAAAAGGTAAGCTATTCGACCTATTGGGCGTGAATAATTCCAGAGTACGCGCCCATCCTAAATAAGGATTCGAGGTAATCAACTTTGCAGCTTTTATTTCCGGAATATCCTTGGCCAGTATAATTGCTGAAGCGCCAGATTCGATTGCCTGGTAGGCATATTTTGAATTTGATAAAAAACTAATATCGCCTTCGACAGCTGTATCAAGCGCTGATATGCCTTGTATTTTTACTTGATCATTATCTGTGATTATCTCGGCCCCAATTCGCACAGCTATATCCTCTAAACGAAACTCCATAAAAAGCCCATATTTTATAGTTTCTGATAAATCACCTCGTAAGGTGAAAACCTAATGTCACAATATTATGTTGCTGAAGCTCTGTTCACAATGTTACCAAAGCCCAGGTACGGATACTGGGAAAAACCCCTTCATACCAATTTTAATTACTCAATTAATAATTTCAGTCATTGTAACGCCATCGTTTCTGATTGTCGCAGCTTAACGAAATAACTGACATTATTTTTGTAGAACCTTCAGCAACACTTAACGAATACCTTGTTAAACAGCGCACAGAGTTACAGCAAACAAAATCAAGCCGTTTTAACCTCAGCGCCCATAAACAGGGCATAAAAAACCGGCACCAGCCCCAATGTTAAAAAAGTGCCCACCAATAAACCAAAAGCGATCACACACGCCATACCATAAAACAACGGATCATTAGAAATAATTAACGGCAACAAACCTAATATCGTCGTCAATGTGGTCATTAAAATCGGCCTAAAGCGAGCAACGGCTGCTGTCATAATAGCATCATGAATAGATTTTCCAGTAGCGCGCTCTATTTCTATTCTATCAATTAACACAATACCATTATTAATGATTATTCCAGCCAGACTTAACAATCCCAAAATAACCATGAAACCAAAAGGGGCATTCATAACTAAAAGTCCCAACACCGCCCCAATAAAAGTAAGCGGGATAGTTATAATGATAATACCGGCACGCCGAAATGAATTAAATTGCCACACTAGCAATACAATAATCAATAAAAAACAGGCCGGCATACTTTTAAACAGATATCCTTGTGCCTTGGTAGCATTTTCCGGCTCACCCCCCACCTCCCAAGAATATTCATAGTCTAAATCCAAGCTCTCCAATGCAGGTTGCAAAGCATCAAAAATTTCACCCGCCTTCATAATCTGATGTTTTGCGCTAACGGTCACTGTGCGCTCTTGGTTGAATCGTTTAATACGGCTATATTCGGCTTGAGGCTCAATGCTGGCAATTTGTGATAACGACACATTGGTTTTACGGGCCATAGAATAAACATTCAAAGTGCGGAGATGCGCAATCTGCATACGTTCGGATTCCAAGCCACGCCCTACAATAGGTATTATCGTATCCCCTTCACGATAATCAGTGATAGCTTTACCATCTAAATAAGCACTTAAAGAATTAGCAATTTCTTGTGATGTTACACCGGCGCGCCTAGCCTTTGCCTGATCGATACTAACATAAACTTTCCATATCTTATTTTCCCAATCCTGCTCTATATCCAATGTGCCTGGAATAGTTCTGAGCTTTGCCAATAAATGATCCGCTTTTTGCTGCAACGCATCATTATCGGTGCCTTTAATTCTTATTTCCATTAAACCGGTTTCACTGGCACCTAACCACATGGCTTTAACTTTCCCCCGTGCCTCAGGAAAATTATCCATTATATAGTTACGGACACGCTTGACCATCATATCAACTTGCTGATTGTTTTCAGTGTTGACCACAATGAATGACTTATGCGGGTCAGGGTCCATTGGAGATAAAGACAGAAAAAAACGTGGACCACCGCCACCCACATAGGCAATGGTGCCAGTGATTTCCGGGTTGCTTTGTTTATCTTCGAGCCAGGAAGACAATTGGCTGACAATTTCCGCCGTTTTATCTGAACGCGTTCCAGCCGGCATATCCAAATAAACCAAAAACTGATTGCGATCACCGGCGGGAAAAAACTCAACGACCACAAATTTAAAAGCAAATATCGCCACAAGCATGGCGGCAGCAACGACACTTAATGCCAACAATCGTTTATGCAAGATATACTGCAAAAAACTTTTATAGTGACGATAAAATTTACCATCGTAAGGATCATTATCCGCTCCGCCTTGATCTTCTGACTGACGAGGGGTCACTTTCATAAACCAAAAACACATCGCAGGTGTCATATACATAGCTAGAAACCAGGACGAAAACAATACGATAGTTACCACTTGCCCTAATGACCGTGTATATTCACCCGTGCCACCTTCAGCTAATAACATGGGTGCAAAGGCTAGAATTGTGGTTAACGATGAAGTTAATAGCGGTATCGCCAGAGTTTCGCCCGATTCGGTAACAGCTTTCAAACGTTCTTGACCAGCCTCCAATCGTGTGCGTATATCTTCGGCCACAACAATCCCATTGTCCACTAACATGCCTAGAGCGATAATCATTGAGGCTATCGACATACGTTGCAATTCTATATGCATGAACGACATCACTACCAAACCCAGCAACATCGCCATTGGCACAAAAGACCCAACGATCAATCCAGTACGAAGCCCTAAAAAAACAATCACAACCGTCAAAACGATAACTAACGTCTGCATCAAATTGCTAATCGCACCATTGACAGCAACCTCAACCAAATCCGGCTGATAAGTCGCAAACTCAAATTTAAAACCAATAGGCAATTGTTGTTCAAGTTGCTGCACTTTATGTTGTAAGCGCTCCCCGAATTCAACTGAATTGATGCCTTCCATTATCGACACACTTAAAATGATTGCCGGACGGCCATTGAAATAAACCGGTTGCTCTGGTGGGTCAACATAATCTCTGATGATGGTCACCACATCACGAAGCGGAGTCACCTTATCGGTTCCCGGCATTGGAATCATGACCGATTCGATTTCAGACACTTCATCAAAGTTGCCGGATGGCTCAACGATAATTTCCTGTCCGAATACATTTATTTTACCGCCTGGCATCAGAATATTTTGGCGTATCAAAGTGTCGCTGATAATTTCTGGAGAAAGCCCTAATTTAGCCAACTTGCTGTTAGAAAATTCAAGATAAATCTTTTCATCTTGAATACCATATAGCTCTACTTTTTGTATTCCATCCAGAGCATATAGACGATCACGACTATTACGCGCAACTTCACGCATTTCAGCCAATGAAAAACCATCACTCCATAACGCAATTGTCGCTATAGCGGTCAAACCATATTCATCTTCAACATATGGTCCTACTGTACCGGTCGGCAACTCCGGCTTAACATCATCCATTTTATTACGCAAATCCTGCCAAATTGGTTCCAAATCGCTATATTGATCTTTAATAATCACATGGATCAATGACATCCCTGTTTTTGAATCTGATTTGATCTCATCCACTTCACCAATTTCACGAATTTTTTCTTCTAGCTTCCGGGTAATTAAGTCTTCCACACGTTCTGGCGACATACCGGGATAAAATGCCGTCACTACAGCTTCGCGGATGACGATGGACGGGTCTTCTTGTTTTGGATAATCAAGATAAACATAAACCCCGGTTATAACGACAAAAAGCAAAAACAAAATTGTCAAACGAGAGTTTTGCAAAGAAAATTTCGCAATATTCGGCATAGTTAGTCTCTATTATATAAAGGCACTTAAATTTAGAATCGGATCAAGGCTGCATTAACTTGACTTTTTGTCCGTCATACAAAAAGCTGACCCCGGCAACAGCGATCACGTCTCCTGCAGCTACCCCTTCAGTAATTTGTACCATATTTTCCTGACCGCCACCGCCTTCCGCTTTAATCGCTGTTTTCTTCACGGTTGAAGTAGCTTGATCATAAACGAACACATAACCCATGTCCTCTTCACCACCTGGCACCAGCGCTGCCAAAGGAGCAAGAAAACCAGAGGCAATCGATTCATCCCGCAAAATAAAATTAACGTCCGCAGTCATGCCGGGTTTAATCTGATCTGAAGGATTTAACAAGTCTGCTTTTACCGGAAATGCATTCGCCTGACCAGCTGATGAACCAATATAGCTCAAGCGCCCGTCACTGGTATTAGTTGATAACGTTGGAAAATTTACTTGTACAGGCAAACCTAAATAAATTCTCGAAATAATGGTTTCCGGAATGTCAAATTCAACCCTTAATGCGCCTTTGGCATTGATATCAAAAATCTTTTTCCCCGCTTTCACCTCAACATGCGGATCGATTGAACGGGATGCAATATCACCATCAAAAGGCGCTTTCAACACCGTCAAGCGCAAATCGCGTTTGGCCAGATTCAATTTAGAAATAGCGTAATTAATCTGGTTTTTAGATGTATCGCGCGCAGCAAGTGCAGCGTCCCAATTCGCTTTACTGGCCCAACCCTTTTTTTGCAATTCATCAATTCGTTCGAATTGCTTTTTCCGGTTTGTATATTCCGCCCGGGCTTTCGCCAAATCAGCTTCAGCTGCCTGAACATCCAATTTATAAGGCTCACTATCTAATTCCGCCAAGACCTGGTCTTTGACAACCACATCGCCTATATCAATATTGACTGTTTTAACCTTACCACTAACTTCAAAACTTAATGCTGAATTATCAGCTGCTTGCACTACGCCGGGAAATTTTCGTTGTTGCCCATCAGCCAGTTCAGTGATGGTATAGGCTTTGATTGCCCGGACTTGCTCTTCTATTTGAGGTTTTTCCCGACATGCTGGAAGTACAGCAGTGACAATCAATAATGGCAATATTTTATTTTTAAAACTAAACATAGTGAATCTCTTCCAGATTAATGTTTTTCCATCGAACAGAGTTCATCCGATACTTATTTTTACTGCATCCGCGACCAGTATAGCCGATACAAGGTCTTATTATAATAGGATATTAAAGTGACTTAATCGCCACCTTGCCTGCGGTCTGTCAGTGTAAGGCCAGAACTGGGTTTTTCAAAGCTAATCAAACTATATATAATATAGGGTTACTATATTGTATATGGTCATTTTCAGGACTGATTTTATACAGCTCCTTCCCACTATAGACCTAAAGTATTTACAAAACCCAAACTGGAGTAAAAAATGCCAATTATTAAAATGGCTGATTTGGATTTAAGCAATAAACGCGTGTTGATTCGCCAGGACCTTAATGTCCCAATAAAAGACGGCAAGGTAACCAGTGACATCCGAATTCGAGCGAGTTTACCGACCATTGAACTGGCTTTAGAAGAAGGCGCGGCGATCATGGTTATGTCTCATCTTGGCCGCCCTGTAGAAGGTGAATATGACCCAAAATATTCATTACAGCCAGTCGCAGAACGCATGGCTGAATTACTAGGCAAACCTGTTCGCCTTGAAAAAGACTGGCTTGACAGCGTATCGATTGCACCGGGCGAGGTGGTTTTATGTGAAAATGTACGCTTTAACAAAGGCGAAAAAAGTAATGATATTGATTTAGGCAAAAAAATGGCGGCGCTTTGCGATATTTACGTCATGGATGCTTTCGGTACCGCTCACCGGGCGCAAGCTTCCACACACAGTGTTGGCCAATATGCACCGGTTGCTTGCGCAGGACCGTTGTTAAGTAACGAACTGGATGCACTGGCCAAAGCGCTGGAAAAACCAGACCGTCCCCTGGTTGCTATTGTAGGCGGTTCGAAAGTTTCCACTAAGCTTACTGTATTAGAGTCATTATCTGAAAAAGTAGACCAGTTGATCGTTGGAGGTGGCATAGCGAATACCTTCATTGCTGCTGCAGGTTATGCAGTTGGAAAATCCTTATACGAACAGGACCTAGTCGAAGATGCAAACAAATTAGTGAGTATTGCGGATAGAAAAGGCGCTTCGATCCCTGTTCCTGTTGACGTTGTCTGCGCCAAGGAGTTTTCTGATACTGCCGAAGCAGTGATCAAATCAGTCAATCAGGTGGAAGATGATGACTTAATCTTGGATATCGGCCCTAAAACAGCTGATATCTATGCTGAGGTACTAAAAAAAGCTGGCACCATTGTCTGGAACGGCCCAGTTGGCGTTTTTGAAATTGATCAATTCGGCGAAGGCACAAAAACCCTATCCATGTCGATTGCAGAAAGCGAAGCATTCTCAATTGCAGGTGGAGGTGATACCTTGGCCGCAATCGATAAATATGGCATCAATGACAAGGTCTCTTATACTTCTACCGGTGGGGGTGCCTTCCTGGAATTTTTGGAAGGCAAGGAATTACCCGCTGTGGCAATGTTAAAAGAACGCGGCTAAATCGTGATCATTTTTTGAACAGAATCGATTAATGCTGGTTCTTATTCAAACGATGATCAAATTAATAACTTTATTCCTGATTTTTCTTTATCTATCAATGTGGTTTTATACATACAATAATAAAAAATCAGGAACTGAAAGTTTTATTTTTAATCTTAATTAAATAACCCTATACAAGAGGATAATCAATGGCTAGAGTAACGGTTGAAGATTGCTTGGAAAATGTTGAAAATCGTTTTAAACTGGTATTGCTTGCAACAAAAAGAGCCCGCCAGTTAAGCAAAGGCGCTGATGAGTTTGTCAGCCGCGGTAAAGATAAAGATACCGTTGTAGCATTACGAGAGATTGCAGCCGGGCATGTTTCGAATGACAACGTTGAAATGCTACATGCTGTCGGCGACACTGAAAATTAAACTTTAACTTAAATCAGATTAAATCATAAATGGTAGAATTAGCCGAAAAAATTGAAGTCGAACAACCACAGGACAAACTTGTCCGCCGGTTATGCACAATTTTAAGCGGCTATCTTGACCAAGCTCAAATTGATCAGGTCTTACACAGTTACGACTTTAGTGCAGCCGCGCATGCCGGAGTCTATCGCGTCAGTGGTGAAGCTTATATCTGTCACCCTTTATCGGTCGCCATCATCTTGGCGGAAATGCATATGGATGTGCATGGGATCATGGCCGCCATTTTACATGATGTCATTGAAGACACAGAAATCACCAAAGATGACTTAACTGAAATTTTTGGTGATAAGGTCGCCAATTTAGTTGATGGCGTCACAAAATTATCGATTATCGATAACAAATCCCGCGCCGAAGCGCAAGCTGAAAACGTACGTAAAATGTTTATGGCCATGACTCATGACCTTCGGGTCATCATGGTTAAATTAGCTGACCGTATGCACAACATGCGCACCCTAGGCGTCATGCCCAGTCATAAAAAACAGCGCATTGCCAGAGAAACCTTAGACATATATGCACCCATTGCGAACCGCTTGGGAATGAATAAGGTGCGCCACGAGTTAGAGTCACTGGGCTTTAAAGCCATGCATCCATTAAGGCACAAGGTCCTGAAAAATTCGGTCAAAAAAGCCCGTGGCAATCGTAGTGAAATCATCAACACCATTGAAGCGGCAATGAAAAACCACCTGAAGGAAGCTGGCTTGGTTTGCGATATAGCAGGCAGACAGAAAAATCTATACAGCATTTATCAAAAAATGCACAGTAAAAAGATTTCATTCTCCGATGTATTTGATGTCTACGCTTTTCGTATTTTCTGCGACCACATTGATACCTGCTACCGGGTATTGGGACTCATGCATAATCTCTACAAACCCATTCCTGGACGCTTCAAAGATTATATTGCACTTCCTAAAATCAACGGGTATCAATCCTTACATACCGTTCTGGTCGGTCCCTACGGTGTTCCATTAGAAATCCAGATCCGTACCCACCAAATGCATCGCATTTCCGAAACCGGCATTGCAGCGCATTGGCTATATAAAACCGATGACGACAAGCCTTCACAATATCATTCGTTGGCAAATGAATGGATCAGGGATCTTTTGGAAATCCACAAATCAGCAGGCAATTCCCTGGAGTTTATCGACAACCTGAAAATCGATTTATTTCCACAAGAAACTTTTGTATTTACTCCTCAGGGCGGCATTATCAAACTGCCACGTGGCGCCACTGTAGTTGATTTCGCTTATGCGGTACATACTGACATTGGTAATTCTTGTGTTTCAGCCAGAATTGATAAACGCTTGGTTCCTTTGCAAACACCATTGGAAAATGGCGTAACGGTTGAAGTCATCACTGCATCCTGGGCGCGCCCTAATCCTTTATGGTTAAATTATGTAGTAACCGCAAAAGCCCGGTCCGGTATTCGAAATTATTTAAAACACTTTAAACAGCAAGAAGCGATTAACCTGGGCAAACGTCTATTGGAAAAGGAATTGCAAAGCATGAACCTCAATCTTGAACAACTGCCACAAGAGCATATCCCCAAACTGCTAAATGCCTTGTCGGTCCACTCATTAAACAATTTACTTGAAGATATCGGCTTAGGCAATCGCATGCCCTTTTTAGTGGCCAAACGCTTATGTCAAGAAGATATTCATGCTGCTGTGAAGCTGGATGATGATGAAAAACCCGGCTCAGACACTCCCTTGGTTATTAAAGGTACTGAGGGCATGGTCGTTACGCTGGCTAAATGCTGCCGACCAATTCCGGGGGATCCGATTATCGGTTATTTCAATCCCGGACGCGGCATCATGGTCCATCACCAAGAATGCAGAAATAGTCAAGATGTAAGAAAATCCCACTCTAACTGGCTGGAAGTCGAATGGTGTAAAGAAGTAAGCGAGGATTTCCCAGCGGAAATACGTATTGAGCTGCTCAATCAGCGTGGTACGCTGGCGACAATCGCTTCGACCATTTCAAATATGGGATCAAACATCGAAAATGTCAAAGTAATCGACCAGGACGACCGGGTTTCAGTTGATTTAATCACTTTATCGGTAAAAGACCGGGTGCATTTGGCAAATATTATGCGTAAATTAAAAAAACTATTTATTGTGTTAAAAATTACCCGTATCAAAGTTTAAACAATTATTTCATTTTTAAACATGACAACTTGTTATTCTGAATAACTTTTTTGGCGACCAGGAACTCCCAAACATGAGTAAAGAAATTATCCATACCCCTAATGCCCCACAAGCTATCGGCACTTATTCCCAAGCGGTAAAAATTGATGAAACGGTTTATTTATCCGGTCAAATTCCTCTTGACCCGGAAACTATGCAAATTATTCCCGGAGAAATAAATGACCATATTCATCAGGTATTTAAAAATTTGCAAGCAGTAACACACGCCGCGGGTGGTAGTTTAAACGATATAGTAAAACTAAACGTTTATTTAACTGACCTGGCTTACTTTCCAATCGTCAATGAAATCATGGGCCAGTATTTTGAACAACCCTACCCAGCTCGCGCTGCTGTCGGCGTAGCGGCGTTACCTAAAGGCGTTGAAGTGGAAATGGACGGCATTATGATTGTCAGACAGGAATACAACGTATAGACAACTGATATATTCAGGATACGCTCTGACGCCTCATGCCTGAAAACGATAGGTTGTCACAACCGGTGTCGCTTCTAAGTGGCATCGGTAAACAAACAGCATTACGTCTCAACAAGCTTAACATCTATAAAGTCAGAGACTTACTATTTCATTTGCCGATCCGTTATGAAGATCGCACCCAATACCAAGCCATTGCCTCTCTCAATATAGGTCAGGCTCATTTATTTCATGGCTGTGTTGAATTTACTGATTTATCGCAAGGCAGAAGGCGAAGCCTGATTTGCCGTATTGGTGATGGTACAGGCTATATCGATTTACGCTTTTTCCATTTCTCAGCCAAACAACAACATCAATTAGAACCAGGTACGATACTGAGCTGTTATGGGGAAGTGCGCCAAGGTTATGCCGGTTATGAAGTCATTCATCCGGAATATAAGTTAATTGCATCCCTACAGACGCCCCCACCTGATACACATTTAACCCCCGTTTACCCTTTGACCGAAGGATTACGGCAAAGCACGCTACGCAAAGCGGTCAATCAGGCAATAACGCTTTATCAAGCTGAACCGACACAATTACCCGATTTACTGCCAGCTGAAGTCTTAAAACACTTTAGTTTTCCTGCTTTACCAGACGCATTACAGCAATTACATTCAGCAGCCCCCGGTATTTCTCATGACGCACTTTCAAATGGCTCCTTACCTGCCTTGCAACGTTTTATTCTGGAAGAGTTTTGTGCACACCATCTCAGCCTGACGCAAAACAAAAAACAACAGCAAACCTGGCAAGCGCCCATATTTCAGAACAATGATGAATTATTAGCGGGTTTTATCAGGCAATTACCTTTTTCGCCAACCCAAGCACAACTTAAAGTCATGCATGAAGTCAGTCAAGACTGTGGTCAGACTGAACCCATGATGCGTTTAATTCAAGGTGATGTTGGTTCAGGAAAAACTGTGGTTTGCGCTTATGCTGCGCTACTCGCAGCGCAATCCGGCTTCCAAACTGCTGTGATGGCGCCCACTGAACTGTTGGCAGAACAACACTATCAAAATTTTCAAGGCTGGTTTGATACAAATGATTTCACTATCGCTTTGTTAACTGCCAATATCAAAGGCAAAGCCAGACAACAACTGCTTGAACAACTAGAAACTGGTAACATCAATATTCTGATTGGAACCCATGCACTATTTCAAAATGCTGTCATGTTTAGACAATTAGGTTTAATCGTTATTGACGAGCAGCACCGATTTGGTGTCCATCAACGGATGGCCTTACGCGACAAAGGCAGAACACAACAACTATCCCCCCATCAGCTGGTCATGACTGCCACGCCTATTCCCAGAACGCTGGCAATGTTAAATTATTCTGACTTGGATATTTCAGTCATCGATGAATTGCCCCCCGGTAGAAAAGCCATTGTTACCTCAGTCATTCCTGCAGATAAACGTCAAAAAGTTATCGACCGTATTAGCCATTGGGTTGAGCAAAACAGGCAAGCCTACTGGGTCTGTACATTAATTGAAGAGTCTGAGCTATTACAATGTGAAGCTGCCGAACAAACTGCACAATCTTTATCCGAACAATTACCCGATTGCCGGATTGCTCTGGTTCATGGACGAATGAAATCACAACAAAAAGATGACATCATGCAAGCATTTAAACAGCAGCGTATTGACTTGCTGGTAGCGACTACCGTTATCGAAGTCGGCGTAGATGTGCCTAATGCGGGATTAATGATTATCGAAAATCCCGAACGTCTGGGTTTATCGCAATTGCATCAACTTCGTGGCAGAGTCGGCCGAGGTCCGGGCGAAAGCTTTTGTGTTTTGATGTATCAGCCACCATTGTCTGATTTAAGCAGAGAACGATTAGGCATTATACGAGAAACCAATAACGGCTTTGAAATTGCTGAAAAGGATCTGCAATTACGCGGGCCAGGAGAAGTTTTAGGCACACGGCAAACCGGCCAAATTCGATTTAAAATTGCCGATCTTGCTCGGGACGGTGACTTACTCGAACAGGTCCAATTTACAGTTAGTTTGATTCAAAAACATCATCCTGGAGAGGAATCGGCCTTGATAGACAGGTGGATAGATACCCCTGCCGATTATACTGAAGTATAAGTAACAAATATTCCAATGATCCAAATTGTAAAAGCATACCAATGCTATCAATAACCCATAGCCGGTTTTTTTCCAGGATGCTGTTTCAAAGAATCAGCAATTTCAGGTGGCATATAATTTTCATCATGTTTGGCTAGTACTTCGTCTGCTTGAAATACCCCGGCTTTATTCATTTCGCCTTGGGCAATAATGCCCTGCCCTTCTCTGAATAAATCAGGCAAAATACCGGTATATTGCACCGTGACATTTTGCTCATAGTCGGTCAAATCAAAGCTGACCAATAACGAATCGCTAGCCCGCTTGACACTGCCGTCAACGACCATGCCACCCAACCGGATTCGGGTTCCCGTTGGGGCTTCACCCTTGGCAATCTGGCTTGGGGAATAAAACAAATTGATATTTTGGTCCAGTGAATAAAGAATTAATGTAACCATCAACCCGACCCCGGCAACCAAACCGACGATTACCGTTAAACGCTGTTTTCTTTTGGGTGTCATAAGGCTCTTTTTTCTCGTTTTAAACGACGTTTTGCTTCAATGAAAAACCGTTTTCGTTTCATCGATATCGAAACTATATTATAAATAAAAACCACAAAGGCAAGACCGTAACTCAACCAGACATATAAGCCGTGCCCATCCATTGCTAAAAATTCAGTAAAACTTGAAAACTGCGCAATCATCTATGTTGCTCTACCAATTCCTTAACCCATCCGGCGCGCCGTTCCCGTTCCAACACTTCAGAACGTGACCGGCTCATTAACACCACGGCAAAAAAACAATAAAACCCTATCACCATAATCAACAAAGGTATCCACATTTCAGGCGGCATGGCTGGCTTTTCAGTGACTTTAAAAGTGGCGGGTTGATGTAGCGTATTCCACCATTCCACAGAATATTTGATGATAGGTATATTGACCACTCCCACCAGCGCTAATACAGCTGCTGCCTGATCTCCGCTAGCCTCATCCTCAAAAGCAGAATACAAAGCCATGATACCGACATAAAGAAACAATAACACCAGCATCGCAGTTAGTCTGGCATCCCAAACCCACCAGGTACCCCAGGTTGGTTTACCCCATATAGCACCGCTGGCCAGCGCCAATATGGCCATAGATGCGCCAACCGGAGCGCAAGATTTGGCAACAATATGCGCCATTTTAATCTTCCAGATCAAGCCAACCGCTCCGGCAACAGCCATCAACATATAGCAACTTTGTGCCAAGATTGCTGACGGTACATGCATATAGATAATCCTGAAACTATTACCTTGTTGATAATCCGGCGGCGCAAACAGCAATCCCCAGATCGTACCGGTACTTAGCAGCAAAAACGCAGCAATGCTAAACCAAGGCATTAATTTACCGCTGATTTCATAGAACCATTTTGGGGAAGCCAACTGGTAAAACCATTTTGGCATTTTAATTTTCATAACACCTTACTCTTTCCTTTTTCCCTGAAAAAATCGACACTAATTATTAGTTTCACTTAGTGGGTGCTATACTAGCTTATAAATGTTCGATTTTATGTTTCTGAAATTCAAGATTTTCCAACGTTGAGCGAATATCCTGCATCTTTTTCCGTTCTTTAGCGACCACTTCTTCAGGCGCGCGTTCAATAAATTTTGGGTTTTTGATTTTCCCTTCAATTCGAGGCAGCTCTTTTTTCAAACGTTGAATCTCTTTTTCCAGTCTAGCCAGCTCTTCCTGCTTATCAATCAGGCCTGCCATTGGAATCAATATTTTCAAGTCCCCGACCAAGGCAATCGCTGATTCCGGTGTTGGATCATTCTCATGCAACCAGGTAATTGATTCAATCCGGCCTACTTTTTCAATATAGCTTTGGTTCTTTTGTATATAAAACCGATCATATTGGTTATCATTCTGTAAAAATACCGCTAATGGTTTACCGGGGGCAATATTCATCTCGCCGCGAATGCGCCGAACTCCGAGAATAAATTCCATGACCCAGTTGATTTCCTTAATAGCATGCTCATCTATTTGACTTTCATCGCAAACAGGAAAAGCCTGCAGCATGATAGTTTCGCCTTCAATACGACACATTGGCGCCAGTTTCTGCCAAATTTCTTCGGTGATAAACGGCATAATCGGATGCGCAACCCGCAATAGCCCCTCAAACACACTTAACAAAGTATGACGCGCACCGCGTTGTAATTCCACATCATCAGACTTTAATGAAATTTTGGATAATTCCACATACCAGTCACAATATTCATTCCAGGTAAATTCATAAATCGCCTGCGCCGCCAAATCAAAGCGATAATTTTCAATCGCTTTCGTGGTACTTTCAACCAATTGGTTAAAACGCGATATGATCCACAAATCGACATGGGAATGACGGTAAGGTAAATCATCATACCCGGTTTCCTGGCCTTCGGTATTCATCAACACAAACCGGGCCGCGTTCCAGATTTTATTACAAAAATTTCGATAGCCGTCAATACGACCGGCATCCATACGAATATCCCTGCCATTGGACGCCATCGAAGCGAAAGTAAACCTTAAGGCATCGGTGCCATTAGCGGGAATACCATCCGGAAAATTCTTACGTGTAGCTTTTTCGATTTTCTCAGCCAAATGCGGCTGCATCATGCCCGCTGTCCGCTTTTTAACCAAGCTTTCAAGGTCAATGCCATCGATCACATCGATCGGATCCAGTATATTACCTTTGGACTTGGACATTTTCTGGCCTTCAGCATCCCTAACCAAGCCGTGAATATAGACCTCTTTAAATGGCACATCATCCATGAATTTGATACCCATCATTATCATCCGGGCCACCCAGAAAAAGATAATATCAAAGCCGGTCACCAATACACTGGTGGGATAATGTTTAGCCAATTCCGGCGTTTTTTCCGGCCATCCCAAAGTGGAAAAAGGCCATAAGGCGGAAGAAAACCAGGTATCCAGTACATCTTCATCCTGCTTTAAAGGCATATCAACTGGCAGATTGTGACTGTCGCGAACGGATTGCTCGTCGCGCCCAACATAAATATTACCTTTATCATCATACCAGGCGGGAATCCTGTGACCCCACCAAATCTGACGGGAAATACACCAATCCTGAATATTACGCATCCATTCAAAATAGGTATTCTTCCAATTATCAGGCACAAACCTTATGGTACCGTTTTCTACAGCTTCGATAGCCGGTTTTGCCAACGGCTCGGCTTTGACATACCACTGATCGGTCAAAAATGGTTCAATCACACTGTGACTACGATCACCTCGTGGCACCATTAGCTTATGGTCCTCGGTTTTCTCCAATAAACCCTGCTCTTCAAGATCGGAAACCACCTGCTTTCTAGCGGCAACACGATCCAGACCGATATAGGCTTTAGGTATTAACTGCCCTTCAGCTTCGGTATTGTTCCTGACCGCTGCATCCACGGTAAAAATATTAATCAATCCGCCATGTGGCTGTTCTTGAATGGCAGCATGATCGCGATGCCGTTGCCAAACTTCATAGTCATTAAAATCATGAGCCGGAGTAATTTTGACACAACCGGTACCAAACTCCGGATCAACATGTTCATCAGCAACAATAGGAATTTGCCGTCCGGTCAAAGGAAGTTCTACAAATTCACCCAATAAATGCATATAGCGCTCATCATTAGGATGAATCGCTACTGCCGCGTCGCCTAATAATGTTTCCGGACGTGTGGTTGCCACTACCAGATTACCGGTGCCATTGGACAAAGGATAACGCATATGCCACAAATGCCCGTTTTCCTCTTCCGATATCACTTCCAGATCGGATACTGCGGTGTGTAATACCGGATCCCAGTTTACCAGACGCTTACCACGATAGATCAAGCCTTCCTGATAAAGCTTGATAAACACTTCATGTACCGCTTCAGATAAACCTTCATCCATGGTAAAGCGCTCGCGCGACCAATCCAGGGAACTACCCATGCGCCGTAACTGTTGGGTGATCGTACCGCCGGATTCCGCCTTCCATTCCCAGACTTTATCGACGAACTGCTCTCTGCCAAAGTCATGTCGGGTTTTACCTTCGGCATTAATCAAGCGTTCTACAACCATTTGTGTGGCAATACCGGCATGGTCGGTTCCGGCCTGCCATAAAGTACTTTTACCTTGCATGCGATGAAATCTTATCAAAGCATCCATAATGGTATCCTGAAAAGCATGTCCCATATGCAGGCTTCCGGTAACATTGGGAGGCGGAATCATAATGCAATAGGATTCGTTTTGCTCGCCAGCTTCAAAATACCCCTGCTGTTCCCAGGTTTGATACCAACGTTGTTCAATTGATGATGGGTTATAGGTTTTATCCATAGATCGGTTTGTCATTGTTCTTAAATCATTTGATAACCGGCATTTTAACCGGTAAATCATTAGTTTGTTTAGTCTAGCCAGTTATTGTTTAAATCACCACAAGCTCAAAGGTAGCAACTGGCCTTTGCTTAATTTGCCGAAACATTAAAAGTCGTCAGCTTACAGCCTAATTGTTGATAGTTCCGGTATTTTTGCCTACCCGCCTGCTTATTCGTTGCATCGTCGTATAACACTTCCAATACCCGCTCAACCCCAGCCAAATCATCGGGAATGGTTTCGGATAAATTCAGGAAATTCACTATATTACTCACCGGCGAAGGCTTTTCTGTAATTAACACGGGTGTGTCGGAATCGAAAACCGGCCCCGAACAATGTTGATGGGGAATAAAACTACCAGGCCGAAAGGTCCATAATAAATCATCCAGTCTCCGGCTAAGCGCGTTCGAATCCGTAATTATCAACACCTGACTGCCAGAACGGTAGATTTTTTCAACCAGCTTGCAAACGTATTGGTAACGACTTAACTCCGAGGTACTAGTCAGAATATAAAAACTCACTTCCGGCATCATTCCGATTTACACCGCTGACGCGACCCCGATTAACAAACCAGAATCGGTCTTTATTTCAAATTGCTTACAGCCTTCTATATTATGCCCCAACCTGTTCAGCTCGATTCAACAGATATTGACATAATAGTGGTACCGGTCTCCCCGTAGCGCCTTTATTGTTACCTGAACGCCAGGCGGTACCGGCTATATCCAAATGTGCCCAACGATAGTCTTCGGTATACCGGGACAGAAAACAAGCTGCAGTGATTGTACCGGCATCCCGGCCACCAATATTAGCCATATCGGCAAAATTAGATTTTAACTGTTCCTGATATTCTTCCCAAATTGGCAGCCGCCAAACGGTATCGCAGGCCGCTTCCGAAGCGGCGATCAAATCATCACACAAATCATCATCGTTACTCAGCAACCCGCTTGGCTGCCTACCTAAAGCAATAATGCAGGCGCCAGTTAAAGTCGCCATATCGATAATCACCTCTGGGTTGTATTTTTTTGCATAAGTCAGGGTATCGCATAAAATCAATCTTCCTTCAGCATCGGTGTTGAGAATCTCAATAGTCTGACCCGACATGCTGGTCACAATATCCCCCGGCTTGTTGGCATCACCGTCCGGTAAATTTTCTGAAGATGGAACCAGGCCAACGATATTCAGAGGTAATTGCATCGCAGCCGCAGCTGAAATCGCGCCAAACACAGTTGCCCCGCCGCACATATCGTATTTCATTTCATCCATTGCCGCCGGTGGCTTTAAAGATATACCCCCGGCATCAAAGGTCAACCCCTTACCCACCAAAACTATCGGTTGGGCATCCTTATCGGCGGCGCCCCGATACTCAAGTGAAATCAGCTTTGCAGGCTGACGGCTACCTCGGCTGACCGATAATAAAGCCCCCATCGACAAGGCTTCCATGTCCGCTTCTTCCAAAACGGAATATTCTAATTTATCGTTACCTTCAGCCAACTCCTTTGCTTGATCCGCCAAAAACGTTGGCGTACAAATATTGCCTGGTAAATCAGATAAATAACGGGTAAAACGGATCCCTTCAGAAATGGCCTTGCCCTGCGCAATGCCTTTTTCGATAGCGTCTTGATTTTCCGAATCGCAAAGCAACCTAACCTGCTTTAATTTATAGGGGGTATTTTTCGAGGTTTTTAAGTCATTGAATTGGTAACAGGCATGTTCAAATAACTCTACCACCTGACGGCTTTTCCAGGTTTGGTCCTGATTAATCACATCCACTTCAGCTAGGGTCACTACAGTGGATTGTATCGTTTGCTTTTTTAAAAAACCGATACAGGTACTCAACACCTTACGGTAATTCTTACCGGTTAAAGGCTGTTTCTTACCTAAACCAACCAACACAATGCGCTCAATACTCTGCTCCGGCAAATAATTCAACAATAATGTTTCATTTGCTTTGCCTTCTATGTCGCCCCGATCTACCAACTTAGCCAACAAACCATCGAATTGTTTGTCCAATAAATCCGCAGTTGGTGTAAACTCTCTGTTTTCATAGATTCCGACTATAACGCAGTCATTTTGTAGTTTGTCCAAAGCAGAGCTTTCTATAGAATAGTCCATAATTGATCCGGTCGATTAAATAACATGGTATTGCCGTAAATACCCGGCAAATCATTCAAAAACGCACCAATTATACAATAACCAGTTAAATTTTGAGAGGGGAAATGCATCGAATGGTATTTCAGACCGCAGGAGAGAGAAATGGCTAAGCGTCAATGGATTACCAAGCTAGACAAATTAATTGTCGGCGACCTGTTTAAGACCTTATTGGCGGCATTATCCACCATTGTCATTATTATCGTCAGCAGGGAATTTGTCCGGGTGCTGAGCAAAGCGGTTAAAGGGGAAGTTTCCAACGAAACCATTACCAGTATCTTTGCCTTAAAAATGATTTCAGCGATTTCCTCTTTCTTGCCTGCCGCATTTTTCATGGCGGTATTGATGGTTTTAGGTCGTATGTACCGTGACCATGAAATGACAGCCTTATCTTCTGCCGGATTCGGTATCGGCAAACTTTTCCGTTCGGTATTTTTATTGATTATCCCTCTGGCATTGGCTTCCGGCTTAATGTCTTTTTTTGCCGCCCCGTGGGCGAATGCCCAAGTAGAGCAAATGATTCATAAGGACCAGCAATCAGTTGACCTGCGGGGCATCAGCGCAGGACGGTTTAGTGAATATCAGCGTGGTGATCTGGTTTTTTATGTACAGGAAATCAGCAAAGATAAAAAATTGAAACATGTGTTCGTACAAGATCGCTTGCATGGGAAATTAGGCATCATCGTCGCCAAAACAGGTGAAATACGAGACATGGAAGGTGGCCGTTACCTGGTTTTGATGGACGGAGAACGTTTTCAAGGTGAGCCGGGGGATGTCGAATATGTCATAGAAAAGTTCAGTGAATATGCACTGAGACTGGAAGCGGTGAAGCGCAAAATTGACTTAGACCGGGAAGCTATTTCCACACAGGAATTACTCCGGCATCGAACCCTGGTTGATATTGCCGAGCTGCAAACCCGGCTTGCCGTGCCTTTCGGCGTTATCATTCTCGGAACCTTAGCTATTCCAATGGCCTATATCGCACCCCGCGGCGGTATTTATGGCAATTTATTCATCGCTTTTTTAATTTATTTTTTATACGCCAATATACGTCGCCTGAGTAATAGCTGGGTTATCGACGGAGCCATGCCTGCATGGCCTGGTTTTTTCGGCATTTACTTTCTTATGGTGATTGTAATTTTTATCATGGTGGTACGATTATACGGCTTGCAATGGCTAAAAATGACTTTTAATGACAGGATTACATTGTGAATATCATTACCGGATACATCGTTAAGGAAGTCCTCAAAGGCTCTTTAATTACCATGATCATCCTATTGACCTTGGTCAATGCGTTCACGTTTCGAGACGAATTAAAACATCTTGGTGAAGGTGCCTATGGATTGAAAGAAATCATTTGGTATGTAGCCTTGACTTCTCCTACCACATTTTATGAATTAATGCCTTCCGCCGCTTTATTAGGCAGCATGTTTGTGCTCAGTTCTCTGGAAAAAAACCGGGAACTGGTCGCCATGCGTATCTCCGGCCTTTCGGTTATGGCGCTAATCCGTTCGGTCCTGATTGCCGGATCAATCATGGTTTTTTTTGCCATTATGATTGGAGAATTTATTGCCCCGGAGGGCCAACGCGCCGCCAAATTACTTCGCTCGGATGCCCAGCTTGAGCATCAAAAAGTCGTATGGCAAAGCCTGTACGGGCTTTGGCTTCGTGATAACAATATGTTCATCAATGTCAGGCAAATTAAAAAAGACGGCATTTTATCCGAGGTCAATATCTATGAGTTAAATGGCGAGGATCAGTTAGTACGCATGACCCATGCTCACGAAGCCATTTACCAAGGTAAGGACATCTGGTTACTGAGAGGTATCAGAGGCACCAATGTCGAACCGGAAAGGCTGGTCTCCTTTGAACTACCTAGCTACGACTGGAAATCATCGATAGACCCTGATTTATTAAAAATCGTGGTAGTTAAATCCGACAACCTGTCACTCTACGATTTGGCCGTTTACATTCAATTTTTAAAGGAAAACAATCAAAAAGCGCAAACCTATGAGCTGGCTTTTTGGGGCCGGGTCGTCAACCCGTTCATCACCTTGGTGATGCTAATGATTGCCACACCATTTGTGATGGGCTTCTCTCGTGCACAAAATACCGGTCCCCGTATGCTAATTGGGGTGTTAATTGGCTTATGCTTCAATGTCGTCGACAAAATCGTCGGTAACGTAGGTTTGGTTTATGAGTTTAATCCGGCTTTGGTTGCCATCCTTCCCAGTGCACTGGTGTTGAGTATTGCTTTCTGGGCCATTCACCGAATACGATAACTAAAATGGGTGATACTCTTCAGCGTTTAAGAATTATTCGCTTCATTGCGAATAGTTTTGTGTTGAGATAGGTGAAAAGCAGAGGGGGATAACCGAATATTAGTCCCGGCGATAAGACAAATAAGTGCGGCTGACTAAGTCATGCCAGGTAGCTTTATCCGGTCGGAACAACACCCACCAAAAACCCAACCCGAAAACCAACCAGGATATTAACGCCACACTATAACGCAGCAATGCCTGTCTCCATGATAGCGCTTGACCTTCTTGGCTTAATACGACCAACTTCCAACTGCGCATGCCTAAAGTCTGGCCACCATGCGTCCAGAACCAGCCAAAAAAAACAAAGCTGACTAATAATAAATACACCGGATAATAAATCTGGTCTTGGGTAAAAGCTTCTCCGGAATTAAAAGGTAAAATCAGGGCGGTTGCAACAAATAGAACGGCCAACAACAACACTGTATCATAAGCTACAGCTGCCAGCCGTCTAAGCAGGCCCGGAGATTCGGTTGTTTGCTTCATATCATCAATGAACAATAACCCGATAGCCATTGGTCAAAACAAGCCCGTACACAACTCATTTCTGTATCAACAAACCAGAATGTAGTGAAGGCCTAGCCATTAACCATGCATTAACGAAACAACCTGACTTTCTCAACCTGCTTTAGTCGCGCCTTAATAAGAAAAAACAGAATGATTAATCTTTGAACATAGCCATTTTCTGGCCCAGATACATACTAACTCCCGCCAACAATAACTGCATCACCAACGCAAATAAAAAAGGTGGTTTATGAAAAACCAGAATCATTAAATCAGCAACAAAGATACTCGTCATTATTGGATTATCAATAAATCCGTTAAGCATTTTTTTAAACATGAATTTCCTCAGTCTCGCTATTTAGAAAAAAACCATTCCAAAACAAACTCTCTGCGCCACCAACAAAACGGATGACTCAACCAATGTTAAATTGATACGACCGGCTAGTTGCCATTTGTTTGCATAGAATTAATCCGTTGATTTTACCTTATCGGATAGGTCAGTGTAAAAAGAAACCTAATTACCCAATTCAGACATTGCCCTTAGAAGTGAATTTAAAGCTGGTGTGTTGCTTTGTGGCTTTGCTTTGTCTCATATCACTATTTACGACATTTCATAAAACAAGATTTACAATTTTCCGTAATTTACCGAAATTTCGTAACTTAACAAAATCAACACACCCAGTATAAGTTATTGTAATTTAAACAAACAATTTTCAATCCCCATTTGGTATGGGTTATGCTTCACTATGATTAACATTTGCAGAAATCAATATAGAAACCAGCTATTAACCAACTTATATTTCGGGAGAATATCATGTGCAGCCCTCAAACTAAACACCGGTTACATAATACCAATCGAATCATCATCGCTACTCTGACAACCATCGGTTTATTAATGGATGGTTATCAGCTTTCCGATGCCATCTTCGAATTAAGTGTTGTAATTTGGATTTGGTTACCAGAATGCGATCAGTTAGAACAAGCAACAATTGACAAGTTTTCATTTGCTAAACCTAAAAAACCATCAGGTACCCGTAGAAGCCATACGATAAATGAAAGACACAATAAAACCACTGTGAACCTGCTTAATTAGCATGTCTACATTGTGAGACCTGTTTCTGTTTTGTTGACAAGCATGTTTAACATTACACGGCTTCCCGCCTAAAAAGATAATAAGCCACTTCACCCGCATTTTTGCTTTTAATTTGCTGCCAGTTACCCGGAATATCTTTTAACCTTAAAGATTTTTCCACTTCCAGATAAATTTTTGCATCCTCGTTTAACCAAAATTTATCTTCAAGCCATTGACAACATTGTTCAGCCAGTCCTTTGCCGAATGGCGGATCCATGAACACCAAATCATACCGTCCAGCTTCAGAAACAAGAAAGCGAAACACATCAATATTTTTTACTTTAATCTGCTCAGCTTGCAGAGTCAGGGTATTCTGTTTCAATTGTCGGCACAGGGCTGGATTTTGTTCCACTTGCACAACCGACCCGGCGCCTCTGGAAGCCGCTTCCAAGCCTAAAGCGCCACTTCCTGCAAACAAGTCAAGACAGTTTCTGCCAGCAATATCGAATTGCAGCCAGTTAAACAACGTTTCCCGAACCCGGTCCGGAGTTGGCCTTAAATCGGGTTGATCAAGTACCGGTAGACGGCGGCCGCGCCAAGTGCCGCCGATGATGCGTACTTTATTCTGGGCTTTGGCCACTAGCGCCTACCGAGATGGTTTGCAATAATTCCGGCTTAATCCTGCGCTGAAAGGCATCTTTGATTTGTTCGACTGTGACCGCTTCCACTTTGCCTTGAAAGGTTTCCAGATAATCCAGTGGTAAATCGTAAAAACCAATCATCGCGGCATAACGGGTGAGTTTTCCGTTGGTATCAAAACGCATCGCAAAGCCGCCGGTAATATTTTTTTTCGCAGCCAGCAGTTGTGCTTCCGTGGGTCCGTCATTGATAAACTCTACCAAGGTTTCAGTCATCACCTCAATGGCTTTTCCAGTTTGATCATTCCGGGTTTGCAAGCCCATCGTAAACGGGCCCTTGCGAAGTAAAGGAGAAAAATAGCTATATGAGCTATAGGCCAGGCCACGTTTTTCTCTGACTTCTTTAAATAATAAAGAAACCAAACCACTCCCTCCTAAAATATGATTGCCCACATACAAAGGGAAATAATCAGGATCTTCACGATACATGCCGGGTAACCCTGACAAAACATGGGTCTGCTGAGAAGGGAATTCGATGTGTTCGTTAACACCTTGCTCCGGCATATTCACCTTAGGAATGACAGCAGGCTTTTGTCCTTCCGACAGCCCCTCTAATAATTGTTCTGCAACCTGCTCCGCGTGTTCACGGGTTAAATCACCCACCAAAATGACATGGGCATTGGCTTTCACATAATACTGGCGATAGAAGGTTTGTAAGTCTTCTCGGGTAAATTTTTGCACCGTTTCGATAAAACCAGACCCTGGATGAGCATAAGGATGATCGCCGTAAAGAGTTTCAAAATAATTTATTTGAGCGATCGCCCCCGGAGACTCCTCCCTTTGTTTCAAGCCTGCCAAAGTTCGGTTTTTTTCACGCTCAAAATCAGATGTATTAAATTTCGGATCGGTTAAAACCACATGTAATGTCTCAAGCGCTTCATCGAACAAATCCTGTTGCGTCAAAGTCCGTAATGAAACCCAGGCCATATCGCGTGACACACCACTACCGAAATTAGCGCCAACCCCCTCAAAGCGCTGTGCAATCTGGTCGGCATTCCATTCACCTGCGCCGGTATCCAGCATCCCCGAGGTAAAGTCAGCAATACCAAATTGGCTGCCGTCACGAGCGCTACCCGCATCGAATACGACTTGTATATCAACCATAGGCAGGCTTTTGGTTTGAATAAAATAAACCGGGCTACCCTGTTTACTCTGCCATTGTTGAATTTCCGCAGCAGCCCATAAATTCTGGCTGAACAATATTAAACCTAAAATAATATAATTAATGCGCATGACGGCCTCCATGCTGAGCAGCAACGGGTTGGTTTTCTATGGGTAAAGGTTCCAGGAAAACGATGCTGAGATGTTCTTCTATTAAATATTTTCTCGCCACCTCGCGCACCTGTTCTGCTGTAACTTGATTAATTTTATCGACATATTCTCCTGCTTTTTGCCAACCCAGGCCAACCGTTTCCAGCATGCCAATTTGCATAGCCTGATAAAAATTGGAATCTTTTTCATACACATTAGCCGCCAAAACCTGAGCTTTAATTCGTTTTAATTCATCCGGTTCCACCAGATACAATTGCAATTGCAGGACCTCGTTTTTTAACGCGGTTTCCATATCCCATACACTTTGCCCTTCAGCAGGTATGGCATCCAATAAAAATAAATCAGGTAAACGCGCCGCCATGCTGTAGCCTGCACCTGCAGACACAGCAATTTGACTGCCTCTAACCAAACGGCTAGGTAAACGAGCGCTGCTGCCGCCGTCAAGAATGCCAGCTAAAACTTCCAAGGCATAAATTTCCCATTCCTGTTCGGCTGTTTTTAAAACCGGCACTTTATACCCTAACACCGCATAGGGCAGTTTAGCCGGTAATTTAACAATCATCCGTCTTAAGCCGACTTGTGGCATTTCCGTTTGCGGTTTCGGTGGTTGAATATCACTGGGCTGTAACGGACCAAAATATTTTTCCGCTAAGACAAATACTTGTTCCGGGTCTACATCACCTACAACGACTAAAGTGGCATTATTTGGCGCATACCATTTTTGATACCAGGCTTGTAAATCCTCAATCGTATAACTCTCAATATCGGCAGGCCAACCGATCACCGGGTTTTTATAAGGGCTATTGGTGAACGCCATGGCGTTAAAATATTCCTGGGCTTTAGAACGCGGTTTATCATCTGTTCTCATTCTGCGTTCTTCCATCACGACCTGTAATTCTTTGTCCAATTCTTCTTTCAGTAGATTAATATTTCGCATGCGGTCAGCTTCCAGTTCAAAACTGACCGGCAACCGGGATTTTTCCATAGTTTGAAAATAAGCAGTATAATCACGTCCGGTAAAGGCATTTTCGCGGCCACCATGTTCCGCAATGATGCGAGAAAACTCGCCTGCCGGA